>Ga0256406_1000299_pt1 | contig 93719 bp, 68 predicted proteins | sample RumenRJG_03DNA_FD_185986 | JGI IMG/M metagenome (GOLD analysis project Ga0256406, IMG submission 185986) | Bovine rumen microbial communities from Lethbridge, Alberta, Canada - RJG_03 | ecosystem: Host-associated > Mammals > Digestive system > Stomach > Rumen | place: Canada: Alberta | collected...
GTCACCGCCTCGTAGGTCTTCGTGCGAGGAATGAACACCGACAAGCGCCAATATTCGTCGCCCACGTGAGCATACGTCTTCCCTTCAGAAGTCGGGATGAAGCGCAACACGCGACGGTCCAAGTCCGCCACGCCTCTGGCAGAGAGTTTTTCGCGGATATGACGTGTGACCGCCTCAATGTTGTGCTGCAACAATTCCACATCCTGAAAAATCTGATGATTGATGCGCTGCAAGACATAGTCGGGAGCATCCGGCTCCGACGTACACACTTTATAGGTATCGTTAATCAGTCCGTTACCCAAAGGCGCTATCGTGTCAAGCGTTCCTTTGACATCGAACATGCCCACTATTTTCTTCAAATTATTATTTTCCATACGCTAAACAATCTTTTCGCCCACAAAGTTAGGCAAAATATCCGAATTATAAGTCCGCCTGACAAAGAAATTAACCCGATGAAGTAACATCCTGTTCGTTTTGTAAAGAAATAAGAATAATTGCCCTATTAAGCAACATGCACTTTTGTATTTTTATGCAGTGCATCACGTTTCACATTCGCTTTCACAAACAACTGATAATCAAAACATTGGGGAGTCGTTTCCAAAAGTTGAACTTTTGCGCTCTAAAAGTTCAACTTTCACCTCCTAAAAGTTCAACTTTCACCTCCTAAAAGTTCAACTTTCGCACGCTAAAAGTTGAACTTTTGGAAAACGAAAGTTCAACCTGTATTTTTATACAGTTCTACGCATAAATATTACTCCGGAAATTTCAGCATTCCAGACCCTGATTTTTGTAAAAAGAAAATGACATTTTGCACTCCGTCTTGCGACCTGTTTTGCGGTCATGTTTTTCCATTATTGCCATTGCATCAAACGGCATTTTTTCTGCCAATATCACGAAAAAACCTGCACCGCTCCATAAAAAAGCGATGCAGGTCGTTTCAGTGTAACGATGTTATAACGTTTATTTTCCGCTCAGCTGACGGTCCATATTGAGTGCCGCCCGCCGTCCGTCGCCCATGGCAAGGATGACCGTCGCACCACCGCGCACGATATCGCCGCCGGCATAGATGTTCGGAATCGAGCTCCGCATCTCGTCGTTCACAGCAATCGTGTTCTTCCTGCCGAGCTCAAGTCCTTCGATTGATTTCGGAACCAACGGGTTCGGTGACACGCCTACGGCAACTACCACCTGGTCAACATCCAGCGTGACCGTTTTCCCTTCCACAGGAACGGGGCTCCGGCGACCGCTCTCGTCAGGCTCTCCCAACTCCATCACCTGCAGCACGGCAGCTTTTACCGCTCCGTTCTCGTCGGCAATGTATTCGATGGGATTATGCAACGTGAGGAAGTCGATGCCCTCTTCTTTCGCATGTTTCACCTCCTCGAGGCGTGCGGGCATCTCTTCTTCAGAGCGCCGGTAAACGAGTGTCACGTCAGCACCGAGCCGTTTCGCCGTGCGACAGGAGTCCATCGCCGTGTTTCCGCCACCCACCACGAGCACGTGCTTGGCTTTGTTGATGGGCGTATCGGTGGTCTCGCTTGCTGCATCCATCAGGTTGACACGCGTGAGATACTCATTTGACGACATGATGTTGATGGCGTTCTCGCCGGGAATGTTCATGAAATTGGGCAGTCCGGCGCCCGAACCCACAAAGATTCCTTTGAATCCTTCAGCCTCGAGCTCGCTGACGCTGATGGTCTTTCCGACAATCACGTCGGTCTGGAAATGCACACCCATCTTCTTGAGGTTTTCAATTTCCACGTCAACGATAGCGTTCGGCAAGCGGAATTCAGGGATTCCGTATTTCAAGACACCGCCGATTTCGTGCAATGCTTCAAACACATACACGTCATATCCCTTCTTAATCATATCGCCGGCGAATGAGAGTCCTGCTGGTCCTGAACCCACGACGGCAATCTTCATGCCGTTTGCCGGGGCAATCTCGGGAACAGACATCTGTCCGCTTTCGCGCTCATAGTCGGCAGCGAAACGCTCCAGATACCCGATAGCGACAGCCGGTTCGTTCATCTTCAGGTGAATACACTTGCTCTCGCACTGCTTCTCCTGCGGGCAAACGCGACCGCAGACTGCCGGAAGTGCGGATGTGTTTTTGAGCACCTTGGCTGCCGAGAGGAAGTCTCCGCGCTCTATATTCTTAATGAACGACGGGATGTTGATATTGACAGGACAGCCTTCCACGCACGTCGGCTTTGCACAGTCGAGACAACGCTTGGCTTCGGTCATCGCCATCTCTTTGGTCAGACCGGTGTTCACCTCTTCCAAACGTGTCTTTGAACGATATTCCGGGTCAAGTTCGGGCATGATGACACGCGCAATCTGCGTGCGCTCTTTCGGCTTCATCGATGCGCGCAATTCCTTTCGCCATGCGGCGTCGCGGTCGGTCAGCTCCTCAATAGTGCATTGACCGCCACACGCTGCCGTGCTCTCCTCCACTCCATGGGAAGTTTTTTCGGCTGTTGCTTGCGGTTGGACGCTGTCAATATGCGCCTGAAGGTTTTTCATGTCTTCGGCTTCTACCCGTTTGAAGGTGCCCATGCGCTTGAACATCTCGTCCCAATCCACCTGGAATCCATCAAACTCAGGTCCGTCGATGCAGACAAACTTTGTCTTCCCGCCGATAGTCAGTCGGCACGCGCCGCACATTCCCGTTCCGTCAACCATGATGGTGTTGAGCGAAACGTCGGTGGGGATGTTGTATTTCTGCGTAAGCAGACAGCAGAACTTCATCATGATAGCTGGTCCGATGGCAAACGCCTTATCGACATGCTCTTCATTGATGAGCTTTTCCATTCCTACTGTCACGACACCTTTCTCGCCATACGAGCCGTCGTCGGTCATGATGACCACCTTGTCGCTATACTTACGTACTTCGTTTTCGAGGATAATGAGGTCTTTACTTCTTCCAGCCAAGACGGAAAGCACGCGGTTGCCCGCCTCTTTCAGCGCCTTGATAATCGGCAGCATCGGGGCTACACCTACTCCACCACCTGCACAAAGCACGGTTCCGAACTTCTCGATATGTGTCGGATTACCCAACGGTCCTACGACATCATCAATCAAGTCGCCCTCGTTCAGTGCACAGAGTTTGGTGGTAGAAAGTCCGACCGCCTGCACTACCAACGTGATGGTGCCTTTGTTGATGTCGGCATCGGCTATGGTCAGCGGCACCCGCTCACCCTTTTTACCAACGCGCACGATGACAAAATTACCAGCTTTCCTACTTTTCGCAATCAGCGGAGCCTCCACTTCAAGCAAAAAAACTTTCTCAGAGAATTGCTCCTTTCGTACAATCTTATTCATAATGCCATGTTACTTATTTACTAAACGACGTGCAAAGGTAGCACTTTTTTAGTAATGAGTGTAAACAAAACAAGAAAAACTGCCAAGGACTTGCGCCCTTTGGCAGTCTTTCCAGTCATTACTTTAGTTTGCCAGACGCTTTTCAAGACGCTCGCGGATAGCACCGATGAAGCCAGCAGAGTTGACTGCTGTCGGAGTAATTCCTTCCATCAGGTTCACAAGGTCTTTGGTCACGATTCCCTCGTTGAGTGTGTCGAAACATGCGCCTTCCAACTGATTGGCGAAATTCACGAGCTCGTTGATGCCATCCAGTTCACCACGCTTGCGCAGGGCACCTGTCCATGCGAAGATGGTAGCCATCGGGTTGGTCGATGTCTCTTCGCCCTTGAGGTATTTGTAGTAGTGGCGCGTAACGGTTCCGTGTGCAGCCTCATACTCGTATTTTCCGTCCGGGCTTACGAGGACGCTCGTCATCATGGCGAGTGAACCGAATGCGGTAGAAACCATATCGCTCATCACGTCACCGTCATAGTTCTTACATGCCCAGATGTAACCACCCTTAGAACGGATAACACGTGCCACAGCATCGTCGATAAGCGTATAGAAATACTCGAGTCCTTTCTTCTCAAATTCAGCCTTATATTCCTCAAACACTTCCTCAAAGATAATCTTGAACTGTGCGTCGTATTTCTTTGATATCGTGTCTTTTGTTGAGAACCAAACGTCTTGGTTTGTGTCGAGCGCGAACTTGAAGCAGCTATGTGCAAACGAGCGGATGGACTTGTCGGTGTTGTGCATGCCCTGAAGCACACCTTCGCCCTTGAAATTGTGGATAACCACTTCTTCTTTCTTGCCACTCTCACCTTCGAAAACCATCTTGGCTGTACCCGGTTCTGTCACGCGAATTTCCACGCTCTTGTAAACGTCACCGTAGGCATGACGGGCGATGGTAATCGGCTTTTCCCAGTTTTTCACTGCCGGTTTGATGGAAGGAATGGTAATCGGTGTACGGAAAACGGTACCGTCGAGAATCGAACGAATCGTTCCGTTAGGGCTCTTCCACATTTCATGGAGCTTGTATTCGTCCATACGCTGATGGTTCGGCGTAATGGTCGCACACTTCACAGCCACACCATACTTCTTCGTTGCCTCAGCCGAGTCAACAGTAATCTGGTCGCGTGTCTCGTCACGCTTAGGAAGACCGAGGTCGTAGTATTCTGTTTTCAGATCCACGAACGGGAGAATCAGCTCGTCCTTAATCATTTTCCAGAGGATTCTGGTCATCTCGTCACCATCCATCTCTACCAATGGAGTGGTCATTTGAATTTTCTTTGTATCCATTTCTTTAATTGTTATTTGTTGATAATTGATAGTTTCTTTTATTTGCGCTGTGCAGCATAGTAGTTCATCAGACAGCCGTCGGCAAGAATCTGACGCTCGTCGGCAGTCAGGTTCTGGAAGAAGAGGTGGATGTCTTTCACGCCATTGGCTGTGATAACCTTCGCATCAATCTCCTCTTTGCCTCCGAGAATTGCCTCGCGAATACCGGAAATAAACACGAAATCACCAGCGGTATAGTCGAACGGTGTTTCCTGTGCAATGGTGAACGGCACGATACCCCAGTTGATACAGTTGCTGCGATAGCGTTTTGTCGCATATTCATAGCAGATATTGGCATCACCGCCAAGCACTTTCTGGCAAGATGCTGCCTGCTCGCGTGCAGAACCGTCACCAGGACGATTGGCGAAGACGCAAGAACCGAATGAAGTATTCTTCGCATCGGCACCAACTTTCGCCAGCGCATCACAGACATTCTGAGGCACATTACCTGCACGACGCTCCAAATCTTCCGCCTGTATGCGCTTGCTGATGCCAACATACTCCGGCACACGGCGCGACAGTGCAAACTCGGAAAGTTTCAGCGGATTAGAGCGGTAGCTTGACGTCTCACCGGAAGGAATCAACTCGTCGGTCGTCGTCACCGGATCGTGGATGACTGCTGCTAACTCGAGCAACATGTTCTCCTCCATCGGATACATCTTAGGCCAGTCTTTGATGTTCGGACCGTATTTGAGTTCCTGGCTGTCATCAGCTTTCGCATAGCCATTATAAACACGGCGCTCATAAATCTTCGCATCGAAGTCGTAGGGCTTGTGTGTATCCTCGAAATCAATATCCGTAGCTGCTGTGATAATGCCACCGTTAGCTGCTGTTGCAGCAATTGAACGTGCGTCCATCAATGCCACGAGCGAAATCTGTCCCTGACCGGGTTTTGAACCTTCACGGTTGGGGAAGTTACGTGTGGTGTGACGGATACTCAGACCGTTATTCGACGGCACATCACCAGCACCGAAGCAAGGTCCGCAGAATGCCGGCTTAATCACGACACCAGCCTCAAGCAGTTCTTCAGCAATCTTATTTCGGGTTGTTGCCATATATACTGGCACTGACTGCGGATAAGCAGAAATGGTGAAATAATCATTGCCGACAGACTTGCCGTTCAATATCGCAGCTGCAGCACTGAGGTTGTCGTAGGTTCCTCCTGAACAGCCGGCGATGATTCCCTGATCTGCCATCACCTTACCATTCTGAACCTTGCTGACCAAATCAACAGAAATCTTATCACCGAAGCGCTTCTTAGCATCCTCTTCCACTTCACGGAGAATGCGCTCAGGATCTGCCTGCAACTCGTGAATGGTATAGGCATTTGACGGATGGAACGGCAATGCAATCATTGATTCCTGCTTAGAGAGGTCGATGCGAATCATTCCGTCATAGTAAGCCACCGCACCTGGCTGCAACTCTTTGTAGTCTTCGGGACGGCAGTGAATATCGTAATGATGCTTCACCTCCTCATCGGTCACCCAGATAGAGCTCAAGCAGGTTGTTTCCGTCGTCATGATATCGATACCGTTACGGAAGTCAATCGGAAGATTCTTCACGCCGGGACCGGCAAACTCCAACACTTTGTTCTTCACGAAACCATTGTCGAAGACTGCTTTCACGAGCGAGATAGCTACGTCGTGAGGACCGACACCCTTGCGAGGCGCACCCTCGAGCCAAACGAGAACCACTTCAGGCGCATTGATGTCCCAAGTGTTCTCCAACAGCTGCTTAACGAGCTCGCCGCCACCTTCTCCGACACCCATGTTTCCGAGTGAACCATAACGCGTATGGCTGTCGGAACCGAGAATCATGTTACCGCACTTCACCATTGCCTCACGGGCATACTGATGGATGACTGCCTGATTGGCTGGCACATAGATACCGCCATATTTCTTTGCTGCGGAGAGACCGAACACGTGGTCATCCTCGTTGATGGTACCACCAACGGCGCAGAGAGAGTTATGACAGTTGGTCATTGCGTAAGGAATGGGGAATTTCTTCAAGCCGCTTGCGCGAGCCGTCTGGATAATGCCCACATAAGTGATGTCGTGTGACATCATCGCATCGAATTTGATACGCATTTTCTTACCCTTACCGCCTTCCACGTCGTGTGCGCGGAGAATCTGATAAGTGATGGTGTTCTCCCGAGCGTCGTCTGGAGAAGGAACATTCGCAGCATTCGTTGCGATTTCTGAACCGTTGAGTAGATAAACTCCTTGTTTGATTAGTTCAACCATGATTTTAAGATTAAAAAGTTAATGTTTTGTATTAAGATAATATTGAATTTACAAAAATAGTCAATGCAAGCATGTCTGCCGAACCGCCAGGTGAGATGTTTTCATGAATAAACCCTTCATTCAGTTCTCCAAGTTTTCCGATTGAGAAATCCTCCAGCAGTTGTCCTGCCGCTGTCCTCATCATCTTGACGGCTGCTGCTCCTTTTCGATAATATACATTAGTATCATCGAGGGTCATCATCACTCGCAAAAGTGTTTTGTGCAGACCGTCCGGAGCATCTTTCAACGCCTGCAGACATGGCAGCCAATCATCAAACAACTGCCGGTAGCCATCGCGAGCTGCCGCAAGTGCTCCGCCTATTTGATAACGCTCAACGACAGCAGCTCCATGCGTCTCCTTGGCTGATGGTATCTGCTCGGCGATTTCCGATATGTGTTTCTGCAGCAGCTTGGAATCCAACTCACCTCTCTGGAATGAAAGATGGGCAGCTGCCACAATCGTCAGTCCCAATGCAAACAGCGCTCCCTTATGGGTGTTCACTCCCGACGTTGCTTTCAGCATCGCCTGTTCAGCAGCCAGTCCGACACTTATCACTTCTTCCACCTCTGGCATCTTTTCGTTATAACCCATCAGCGCCAGCTGATTGAAATAAGGACGGAGTGCAGCAATACTGCGCATCATGAGCTCGTAGTCCATATCTTGATGAGCACCGCTGTCTTTTCTGTCAACAAGTCCGGGTTTGGGAGTCAGGGAGAGTTCTGTCTCCAGCGCTTCCAAAGCCAGCCGTGAAATCAGGTAAGGAACAGTCGAGGAAGGAACCAACTCCTTTGCTTTCGAGAAAGAACCGCTGCCCAGATGCTGCCTAAGGGCCGAAGCACTGACGACATCGCCGCCGTCTTGACACATGCGGTCAATCTCCATCATCTCTATTTCATAGTTCGGAAGAATTTCGCGCATCAGTTCGTTGTATCTGCCCGTCAATCGGTCAGTCGGTTCAGTTCCCACGAAACGAACCTTTGCATCCAAAGCGTGCGCAATATGGTGAGCGAAAATATTCAGGTCCAAACTCATCTGAGTGTCGGATGCGTCTGACAATTCTTTCAAGAAGTAGGTCGGAAACGTCTGTGCTGAGATAATGTAGTCACTCCCGTCACAAACGACCACATTGCTGAGGTCCTTACAACCTGCCTCCACCATCGCTTTTCGCTCAGTATAAGAAAAGAGCGAAAGGTCTTCTTTTACAACGATAACATACAGGTTGTCAACTTCTTTCGATGCCTTCTCGATGAGGAAACGGTGTCCTTTGGTGAAAGGATTGGCATTCATCACAATTACACCATTCCGTCCCTCGCGTTTGAGAACGGAAAGATATTTGCAATAGGCGCTGATACCGTTCTGACCGATTTCCATGAAAATGGCTTTCGGAGCTTCGCCGACAAGAGAAAATCCGATGCTTTCGAAAATATGTTTATTCTCCGGCTTTGTAAAGACACGCACCGTCTCATATCCGCTATTGACCGCAACGTTAATCAGATGTGAAATCAGTTTCAGTCCCATCTGGTGTTCACGCAGCGTCTCACTTACCGCAATACATTTGATGACATTGCGCTGCAAGCCGCCACCTCCAAGCAATTCCTCTTCGCGGAAAGGAAAAATGCCAGCATAATAGTCGAGCTCGTCCAATCTCAGATTATTCTCAGACAAGAATCGCTCTACTTTTTGCCGACTGGTTTTCAGCGAAAGTGGCACTTGGCGTATCTCAAACTCGTCGTACATACTGCTCTACCATTTGATGGATGCACTCCTGCAATTCACTTTGTGTATGCGTGTTATTCCTCATGCAAACGCGCGCTTCGTTGTCACACATCAGGCATTTCCTTGCCGGACGCTGCGCATCGCTGCGAGATATAGGGACACCCGTTGCGTCAATGACATCCATATCAAAAAGCCTGCCCAACGGGTGACGGTCTTCTATCTCACATAGCGTCTGCTTCGCTTCTATCTTTGGAACGGAGAGCAGGAGATATGCCTCAAAGCCCGTTTCAAGGTCACGCTCGATACACTGGAAGATGTCTCCGCCAAACCGCTCTCGCAGGGCTTCCATTCCTGCCTCCGCAATAACGGCAGACAAACGATTACGCTTGACCTGTCCTGGCATTACCACCGTGAAACACACCAACGTCTGCTCAGGATTCTTTGACATCAAATCCTTTTGCATGGCAGATCGGTTGTCTCGGCTTTCCAACAACTGGTCAAGCGTAATCTCCATATATTAAATAATGTGTGCTTAGTCGATGATATTCTTTATCACATCCTGTACGGAACCATCGCGATTCATCACGATACCCACCACCTTGTCGCCGAACGGCAACGGTGCCGGTGTTCCGATGATTTTCTCAGCCCGTTCTTTCAGCGAATGGATGTCCACCACCTTCAGTCCGGCTTTCGTCAGTCGCTCAGCGATTTCCGGACGACGTGGGTTCACGGCAATACCATATTCGGTCACCACCACATCAACCGTCGAACCCGGAGTGATGAGTGTCGTCACTTCTTCCACCACACAAGGGATGCGGCCACGCAAGAGCGGGCAGACAATAATTGAAAGCGCTGAATCGGCTGATGTATCCGGGTGACCACCAACAGCACCACGAATGATGCCGTCGCTGCCGACAAGTACGTTGACGTTGAAGTTGACATCCACTTCCAATGCCGAGAGTATCACCATGTCCAGATAGTGCGTAGCCGAACCGGGCTCATCAGCACTGGCATATTCGTTGGACGAAACCTCCTTGTGCATCGGGTCGCTCTTCAGCGATTCGGCAGCAACCTTGTCAAACGACTGCACGTCTATCAGGCGCTCGATGAGTCCTTCCTCGTGCATCTTCACCATGTGGGCAGTGATTCCTCCCAAAGCGAAGCTGGCTTTGATGCCCTTTTCTATCATGCTCTCACGAATGAATTTCACGGCAGCCAGCGAAGCTCCTCCAGAACCTGTCTGGATAGAAAATCCCTCTTTGAAGTAGCCGCTGTTGATAATCACCTTGGCAGCCTGCTGTGCGAGCAGGATGTCGCGTGGATTCTTCGTGTCGCGAATAGCTCCTGACGAAATCTTTGAAGAGTCGCCGACGGAATCTACCACAACAACATAATCCACATTGCGTTCTGAGATGGAATTCGGCGTGTTCGGGTACGACACGAGGTCGTCGGTCAGAATCACCACTTTGTCTGCATACTGCGCATCGGGCAGTGCATATCCCAGCGAACCGCAGATAGACTTGGCGTTTTCTGAACGCGAATAGCCGCAGGAATTTCCGAGCGGGTCGCTCGATGATGTGCCTAAGAAAGCGACATCAATATGCAGGTCGCCATTGGCAATCGCACTACCGCGACCACCATGCGAGCGGAACACCACAGGCTCTTTCATCAGTCCGTGCGAAATTTCCTTCGCGAGTTTGCCGCGCAGTCCAGATGTGGAAATGCGGGTAATCACGCCGTTGCGCACATGTTCGATGAGCGGTTCGTGCACGTCAATCAGACTGGACGAAGCGATATGCAAATCCTTGAATCCCATCTCCGCCAGTTTATCCACAACCATATTGATGACTTTATCGCCACTGCGGAAATGGTGGTGGAACGAAATCGTCATTCCGTCCTTGAGACCAGTCTTGCGGATGGCTTCCTCCAGCGTCACCACTTTCGAACTCTCTTTCTGATACTCACTTCGCGGTGTTGCCACTTTCATGTGTACACCGTCCTGATAGGTTTGTTTTCCCATCTTTGCAGCTGCTGCCTCAATAAGCGCTGCCCTGTCTTTTATGCTATTCATTCTACGTCCTCCTTTGATAAAATACCCGATGCAATGGCAAGGTCTATCGTGCGTTGTGCCCTGAGCACCACCGGACGGTCAACCATCTTTCCGTTTACAGCAATAACTCCAGAACCGCGCTTTTCTGCCTCCTTGATGGCAGCGAGTATAGTTTGTGCTTTCTCAATATCCTTCTCTTTCGGTGCAAACACTTCGTTTACGATTTCTATCTGACGTGGATTGATGATTGACTTACCGTCAAAGCCCAGCGTCTTAATCAGTTCCACCTCCTTACGGAAGGTTTCCATATCGTTGAGATTCGAATAGACGGTATCCAGTGCGTCGATTCCGGCAGCCCTTGCCGCCACAACGATGGTCTCGCGTGCCAGCAGCAGCTCCGCGCCGCCCGGTGTGCGCTGCGTCTTCAGGTTGGCGCAGTAGTCTTCCGCACCGAGCGCAATACCCATCATACGCTTTGAAGCGATGGCGATATCGTAGGCATTGACGATACCCAGAGCGCTCTCAATGGCAGCCATAATCTTTGTTCTGCCCACACATCCCAGTTCGTTTTCGATTTTTTCAATCTCCTGTTCCACCTCGCGCACCTCGTCTGCCGTTTCGGTTTTCGGCATACGGATGACGTGAACACCGGCTTTCACCATCGCCTCAACGTCTTTCTTTCCGTACGGAGTGTTCAGTGGATTGATACGCACCACCATCTCAGTGTCTCCGTAGTCGATGGTTTTCAGCGCATTGTACACCAGCAGACGGGCAGCATCTTTCTCTGCCATGGTCACTGAGTCTTCCAGGTCGAGCATGATGGAGTCGGGTGCATAGATAAAGGCATCCTGCATCATGGCGGGGTTGTTACCTGGAACAAACATCATTGTTCTTCTTAACCTTTGCATAATCTTATTTTGTTTTTTATTTTTAATCTTTCCAAACATCCTTACCCGTCGCACGAACGGCAGCCGCAGTCACACGGGCACGTATCGTGCAGTCGAGTGCACCCTTGTCCGTCGCATTGACCATGGCGTTTTCTATGCCTAAATCCTTGAGGGTATCGGCAATGACTTTCTTAATTTGGTCGCCAAACTGATAGGCAACCGTACTGTCAAGATTGATTTTCAACCCAGCCTCTTCGGTGGGCACAATCTGAATCAGAACATCACCGGATTCAAGTGTACCGGCAAAAGCTGTCTTCATTTCCATAATACTATAATATATAAATAATGTGTTAATAAATTCCGAAAGATTTTCATCTTATACCATAGACAACCGTCAAACAGCATACACCGTTCTTCTACCGTTTTCCAAGCCAAGACTACAGAACTCTTTCATCCATCCCAAACCCCGGGGATTTCCAAAAACAAATGAACCGGCAGGTCTTCTGACTTACTCAATCACCGGCACCTTCCCGTCAGTTGGACAGTGGCTTTTCAGTCGATGACACAATGAGCTTACAGCAGCGGGTACTGTTCAGGTTTCGCACCTGATTCCCTTTTCATCACGTCTGTTTCCATCCGTGAACCAAATTCACGCTACAAAGATATGGATTATTTCCATTCCCTCCAAATATTTTTCACAAAAAATCGAGACACATCGTCTCTTTTTGACATAACTTTTCACAAACAGCCTATCAAAAAGCCAACAAAAAGCCGCGTTTCTTTTGCAAAACGAAAGAAAACCACTACCTTTGCAAAGTCAAAAAAGGACCCTAAGGACCTTAAAGTCCTTAAAGACCTTAAAGTCACTAAAAAGAAAAAAGCAAATGAGAAAAAACATCCTCCTCACATTATTGGTTTTCCCGCTTCTCCTCGCCGCAGAAGAAATCACTTCTCCCGACGGGAATATGTTGCTAAAGTTCCATGTTGACAATGGCGTGCTCAAATACGAACTGCTCTACAAAAACCGACAGGTCGTCCTACCCTCCTCGCTCGGTCTGGAACTCATCAACTGGCCCAGCCTGATGGAAGGATTCCAAATGGAGCGTGTGCAGAAGAGCTCGTTCGACGAGACATGGCAACCCGTATGGGGCGAGAACAAAGACATCCGCAACCACTATAACGAGATGGCTGTCACCGTCAGCCAGCCGGCACTCAAACGGCAGATAATCATCCGCTTCCGTGTCTATGACGAAGGTATCGGCTTCCGTTACGAACTGCCGCGACACGACAACCTCGACAACGTCATCATCAAGGAGGAACACACCGAGTTTGCCATGACAGCCGACCATACCGCCTACTGGATTCCCGGCGACTACGACACCGACGAGTATGAATACACCATCTCGCGACTGTCGGAAATACGGTCGCTCGAAGACAAGGCACGCACGGAAAACGCCTCACAGTCAGCCATTCCCGCACCCAGCACACAGACCTCCCTGCTGATGAAGACCGACGACGGACTCTACATCAACATCCACGAGGCTGCACTCATCGACTACTCCGCCATGCACCTCACACTCGACGACCGGCGGATGGTGCTCAAATCCATCCTCACGCCTGACTCCAAAGGCAGAAAAGGATTTATACGCTGCCCCTATACCACGCCATGGAGAACCGTCATGGTGGTGGATGATGCGCGGAAGATGCTCGCATCCAACCTGATACTCAACCTCAACGAGCCATGCAAACTGGAAGACACATCGTGGATTCATCCCGTCAAATACATGGGCGTATGGTGGGAAATGATGACCGGAGCAGCCACATGGAACTATGCCGACTACCAGGCGATAAGACTCGGAGAGACCGACTACACGAAACTCAAGCCCACAGGCAGACATGCCGCCAACAACGACAATGTCAGACGCTACATCGACTTTGCAGCCCGGCACGGGTTCGACCAGCTCCTCGTAGAAGGATGGAACCAAGGATGGGAAGACCTGTGGCAGAAATACCACAACTTCAGCTTCACACAATCCTATCCCGACTTCGACGTCAAAGCGTTGCAGGCATACGCCAACGAGAAAGGCATCAAACTGATGATGCACCACGAGACATCATCGTCGATTATCAACTACGAGCGACAGCTGCAGGAAGCCTACAAGTTCGCACACGACAACGGCTACGACGTCATCAAGAGCGGATACGTCGGAAACATATTCCCCTACGGCGGACACCATTACGACCAGTGGATGAACAACCACTATCTGTATTGCGTGACCGAAGCAGCCAAATACCGCCTCATGATCAATGCGCACGAAGCCGTGCGCCCCACCGGGCTCTGCCGCACCTACCCCAACCTCATCGGTAACGAAAGCGCGCGGGGAACGGAGTTCCAAGCCATGAGCGGATGCGAACCCAAACACGTCTGCATACTCCCCTTCACACGTCTGCAAGGCGGACCGATGGACTATACACCCGGCATCCTCGAGGCTGACATCTCGAAAGTCAACCCCAACAACCCGGCACACATGAAAGCCACCATCTGCAACCAACTCGCCCTCTACGTCACGATGTACAGTCCGCTACAGATGGCAGCCGACGTGCCGGAGAGCTATGAACGCTATGCCGACGCCTTCCAGTTCATCAAAGACGTAGCCGTCGATTGGGACAAATCCATCTATCTCGAAGCTGAGCCGGCAGCATATATCACTGTAGCCCGACAGGCGAAAGGCAGCGACGACTGGTTCATCGGATGCGTGGCAGGCGAACAGCCCCACCACTCCGACATCACCCTCTCGTTCCTCGACAAGAACAGGCGATACACCGCCACCATCTACAGCGACGGGAAAGACGCCAGCTGCCTCACCAACAACGCCTCCTACGACATACGCACCACCACCGTCACCAGCAAGACCCGACTCAAGCTCAAAGCCGTTGCCGGTGGTGGATACGCCATTCGCATCACACCAAAGAACTAACCGCGTTTCCACAGATTCCCTCCCCCGTCAGGCATTCCCTCCCCGTTTGGGGGAGGGCCAGGGAGGGGCTCCCAGTGCTCCCAGAATTCCCAGAACTCCCAGAACTCCCATTACATATTTATACGCTCTTTCCGTATGAATATACACATCGAAAATGCCGTTATAACGCTCCTGCTTGCAATATTTTCGACCAAAGTTTCGGTCGGTCGCAAATATCGCAAGCACGCGCATCGGCGTAACCCTCTGAAAACCAAGGGCAACAAGAAAACAGCTGAGGAAAAGTTAACCAAAATAGCAGAAAAATGGGCCAAAAACGGGCAAAATCGGCTTGCAAAAGTGCAACTTTTACACCCTAAAAGTATAACTTTTGCCTCCTGAAAGTTCAACTTTTAGAATTCAAGAGTGCAACTTTTGCGATTTCAGACCTCAAAATGCGTTTATTTATACAGCCGATATGAATTCGCATTTCTATTTTCAAAATTTTCGTTGTCATAATATTTCTCAAAATCGAACCTCGATTTCTGCATAAATATAACCTTTTCGAAGTTTCACCTTTCAATTTCAAACAAAACCCCAAAAACCGCTTTCAAATCAGCAAAGCCACCCATTAAAACCCTTTTTACATTTATAAAAAAAACTTTTTAAAAAATTTGGAGGGTAATGGAAAAAGTACTAATTTTGGGTCGAATTTTAACGAAAAGACAAAAACTATATGGGAAAATTTCAACCTATTAACATATTAAATTATTAACTTTTATGAATCCTTAATTTAGAAGCAAATGAAAAAGAAAGAAAACAATTTTCATCGCTCTCTGAGAGCGTGCTTGACAGGATTATTTATGCTCTGCGCTACACTAATGTACGCGCAAGACATCACTGTCAGGGGTTCTGTAACAGATCAGAACGGAGAACCCGTAATCGGTGCATCCGTGAAAGTTGCAGGAACCAAGTTAGGGTCTATCACCAATGTAGATGGTCTTTACACCATCAAATGTGCTCCAAATGCGAATTTGGAAGTATCTTACATTGGATTTGACACCCAAACAATACCCGTCAATGGCCGTACGACCGTTGATGTTGTATTGGAAGAGACAACTACGAATCTTAATGAAGTCGTAGTGACTGCCATGGGTATCAAAAAAGACCAGAAGAAACTGGGTTATGCTGTCAGCTCGGTAAGTGCAGACGAACTTATCAAGACTGGTGCCCCCAACTTCGCTACAGCCATGTATGGTAAGGCTGCCGGTGTGCGTATTTCTGCTGCTCCTGGTGGAAACGTGTCAGCCGTTGCCATTAACGTGCGTGGTTTCTCATCAATTACTGGTACGACACAGCCGCTCATCGTGCTTGACGGTATGCCTATCCACAATGGTGAGACCAACAACGAAGGCTATTGGAGCAATCAGCGTATCCGCTCTAACGGTTTGGTGGACATCAACCCCGAAGACATTGAGAACATCTCAATCTTGAAAGGTGCTGCCGCTTCTGCTCTTTACGGATCTGAGGCAGCCAACGGTGTTGTGATGATTACTACAAAGAGTGGTCACGCAGGCAACCAGGGAATCGGTGTTGATTTCAACGCATCATTATCTATGGAAACTGTGGCTTACATGCCAGAAATTCAGAAAGAGAACGGTCCAGGTTATGGTGCATTATACTGGTTCTCTGACTATGCATGGGAAACAGGTGGTTTCCACCAGCGTACCAATCGCTATACCGGCGAAACTGTTCGTGCGCTTCTGGGTACTGGTTATAACTGGGGACCAAAATACGACGGCGAGGACGTGTATTATTGGGATGGCACCATGCGTAAGTACACTCCCATCGATGGTAATCCATGGAAAGAACTATTCCGCACTGGTTGGAATCAGAACTATAACGTAGCTATGACCAATGGTGGTGCCTGGGGAAATATTCGTTTTTCTTATACCTACACGAATGTGACTCCGACCCAGTACAACTCATACAACAACAAGCACAACTTCAACCTTTCCGGACAATACAACGTTGCTAAAGGCTTCAAAATCGACTATGCCGCAACTTATATGCGCCAGCGTGTAAAGAACCGTCCGTATCGTATCTACCGCTTAACAGCAGCCTATAGTGGTATGTTCGGTGCTTTCGAAGACATTGCTTATCTGCGTAAACACACGATGACCAGTCTTGGTTATATGATGCAGATGGCATTAAACGGCAACTCTGAGACTCCCGAAGAGAATCTTGCTTATATCCCTGGCTGTTCATCACTCGTCAGTGAGTACTTCTGGAACATTTTCGGTAAGGAGCAGCTCGAACGCAATAACCGTTTCCTCGGTAGCATTCGTCCCTCTTGGCAGATTACAGACTGGTTGACTTTGAGCGGACGTCTGGGAACAGACTTGACGACAAATGCCATCGAAAGCAAGCATCGCAATGAGCGCTCACTGGCGTTCCAGAACGGTGGTTACTATGGTCTTGAGAATAACCGCTACGAAATCTATTATGGCGACATTATGTTGACCTTCGACAAGTATCTGACAGAAAAATTCAACCTTCAGGCAATGGTCGGCTGGCAGGGACGTCAGGAAAAAGCATTGAACACAAGTGTTGGAACAAACAACGGTCTTTCTGTTGAAAACTGGTTCCACCTGAATGCTTCAAATGACAAACCTAACGCCGATATGACAAAGCTTGAATACCTGAAGACTGCTTGGTTTGGTACGTTGACATTAGGCTGGGACAACTGGGCATACTTTGAGGCAAGTGGTCGTCAAGACAAGACTTCTACCTTGAAGCATGGAAGCAACACATTCTTCTATCCTTCATTCAACGCAAGTGCTATCATTTCAGAAATGCTGAAAGAGAACAAGCCGACTTGGTTTGACTATGGTAAGATTCGTTTGAGCTATGGTATCGTAGGTAACTATCCTGACATTTACAGAGCAAATGTTGCATACAAACAATCTCAGTTCGGCGGTTATATCTATAACCTGATTGAATCTGGTCTTGGAAATGACAACATCAAGCCTGAGAAGAAATATGAGTTCGAGCTTGGTCTGGAAGGTAAATTCCTCCACAACCGCTTAGGTTTTGAATTCTCTTTCTACTCAAATAAGGTAAAAGACCAGATTCTTAACACAACATTGCCAGCATCTTCTGGTGGTGAGTCTATCCTGATGAATGTCGGTGAGCTGTCAAATAAAGGTATTGAGTTCTCAATGTATGCAACACCTATCCAAACAAAAGACTGGACGTGGGACATTAGTTTCAACATTTCACATAATAAGAATAAGGTAACGAAACTCGCTGAGGGTCTTGACGTGCTGAAGCATTTCGATACTGACGGTGCTATTCGTCTCGTTTCTCGCGTCGGACAACCAATGGGTGACTGGGAAGTTTATGCCCACAAACACCTCTATCAAATGAGTGACGGAAGTCTTCTTCCTACAGGAAATGATTTGGATAAAGCTTTAGAGAATGGAGCTAAGATTTCGAAAGACCTTGGTATTCTTGTTGATGAATACGGTTTGCCCGTTACAGACAAACGCGATATGGTGAAGGTCGGCAATGCAATGCCGAAGATGGTTGGTGGTCTTGGAACTTCTGTAACTTGGAAGAACCTCCGTCTCGACATCATGACAGACTTCCGTATCGGTGGTTCTATTTGGAACCAACCTTATCAGTACATGATGGATGCTGGTAACACTACTAGTTCTCTTCCTGGACGTGAAGGTCATGGCGGACTCGATTACTATTATGCAAATGATGACTATAACACCAATCCGATTGCAGGTACGGCTCCCAATGGTGAGAAACAATTCCATGACGGTATCGTCTATAATGGTGTTGATGAGCAGGGTAACCCAAACACTCAGATTCAACCTGCAGCAACTATTTATGACGAGACTTACGGATGGGGAACAGGCGATTATAAGACGTATGAAAAATCTGTTCAGAAGAATACCTATTGGAAACTTCGTGAAGTATCTATTGCATACACATTCCCACAGTCTATTACTAAGAAGTTCGCATGTCAACGCCTGCAACTCTCAGTCTTCGGACGTAACTTGTTCTACTTCCACAAGTCACTCAAAGAATGGGACGCAGAAGCAGCTGACGGTATGAACTGGATTTATCAGTCTATTGTCGGAGGTTCTACAGCAACGACCCGTTCGTTCGGTGTATCTCTCCGCGCTAGTTTCTAAGAGTTCAATAATATATATGGTTTGACAATTAAAAAACAAGAAACTTATGAAAAAGTTATCATATATTCTGATACTTGCACTTGTGGCTACATTTAGCTTCACATCGTGCTCTGATGATGCCTTTGACTCTAAGTACACTGATCCCAAAAAGACCAGTACGGTAACCTGTGACAAATTGATGACAGGTGTATTGCTCGAGGCAACGACTTCTAACATCAGATACGGAATGGCTGCATACTGGCGTCTCTTTACATTCGATACCCAGTTCTTAGGTCGTCTGTGCGATGTTTACGGATATACCGGCAGTAGAAGTGCATACGAAGGGGTTGCTCCTTCTTACAACAACGACCGTTGGAACACGTTCTATCGCATGCTTGCTCAGCTCAAACTGTTGGAATACACCTATAATAATGAGGACGAAGTCAATCAAGCAAAAGACAAAGTCTTTTTGTATTGCTCAAAAATCTGGGTTTATGACCAACTTCAGCAAATGGTTGACCTCTGGGGAAATGTTCCTTATTCTGAAGCATGTACCGTTCAAATCACTGGCGATGTAGCTTCTGGCTATGCACCTTATGACAAGGCTGAAGATCTTTACACCATGATGATGGATGACCTGCTTACCATTGCCAGCGAACTGGGTTCTATGACACTTGATTCCGATGTTAAGAACAAGTTGGCAAAACAAGACTTCGTTTGCAAAGGCAACAAAGATCTTTGGGCTAAATATGCCAGTGGTCTCTGCGCACGTATTGCACTGCGTTGCTCTACTCAAGGTTCACTTACCAGCAAAGGACAGGCAGTTCTCAAGCAGGTATTTGGCGGCAGTCTGCCACTCGTGACAAGCAACGATGATGAGGTTCTTATCAATGTTGGTGCTGTCAAAGACGACTTCAACCTCGTGACTGGCGGAGCTTTCGGTCTGCGAGACGGATGGGAAAGCTGGAGTCACGCATGTAATACAGCTTCGCAGGCTATGTTGGATGCTTTGAACGCTAATACAGATAATGAGGACCCACGCCTGCAAGTTATCTATGCACGCAACAATGGATATGATGATTTGTATCATGGTAAGAGCCCATACGAGACAACTGTTGAGCAGTCAGACAACTCTGACTTAGGAAACTATTATGCATGTCTTGATTCTGCAACATTCAGCCGTAACGACTACTATCTCGATCCGAAGATGACGGCAGCAGAAGTTGACCTTATGCATGCAGATGCAGTTGCTCGCGGCTACGTTAGCGGAGATGCTAAAGCATTGTTTGTCAAAGGAGTTGTTGAATCTATCAACTATTACTACGCACTGAATGCAGCATCTAAGTTTAAAACACCTAAGACAAAGCCGAGTGATGATGATATTCAGGCATATGCTGAAAGCCAGTGGGATGCAAGCAATCCACTCAAGTGTATTGCTACACAATACTGGTTGCATATGGGTATCGGAAATACAATCCAAGCTTTGATGAACGTACGCCGTACCGGATTCCCAGAGTTGACATTTGTTGACTGGACAACCAGCCATGTTGACTGTCCTGTTCCAATTGACAGATTGAAGTATCCGGAAAGTGAAGTTCAAAACAACAAAACTAATTTGATTAACGAATTGAACGCAAGCTTTGGTGGTGAAGACACAAACTACAAGCCGATATTCTGGGCTAAACCAACAAGAGGTTGGTTCAAAACAATTACAGAACCCAAATAAACCTCTCCTATAAACATGAAAAAGCGGGATATGCCAAATGGGTATATCCCGCTTTTCGATACCTGTACATTATAAACTCATTCTTACTTTTCAATTTCCTTTTTGTGTGTTCGCTAAGGTAATTTTCACTTTACAAAGTTAATTTAAATACCCATTTTTCACTTTACAAAGTTAATTTTCGAGTTATTCTTTGCTTTTTCAAAGTAAAATTTCTAACTTTGCGACAGTTTTAATTATTTCAGCAAATGGACAGATTATATAAAACCTATGGCCGATTATTGGCAGAGACAAATTTGGAATTCACCAGATATCTGTATGAAAAAATAAATTGGGACAACAAGCTGATTGTAATCAAAGGAGCCAAAGGAGTGGGCAAAACAACGATGCTTCTTCAACATATATTACGCACATTCCCTGAAAAGCAAAAAGCATTGTATGCGACACTTGACCATATCTGGTTTGTCAATCACTCTATATTAGACTTGGCTGAGTATCATTATACCCATGGGGGAACTCACCTATTTCTTGATGAGGTTCATAAATACAAGGGATGGCAACAAGAAATAAAAAATATATATGATGCCTATCCACAATTGCATATTGTGCTAACAGGCTCTTCCATGCTGAAACTGGAAGAATCGTTAATGGGTGACTTATCGCGCCGTCACAGACAGTACACAATGGAAGGATTGTCTTTCAGAGAATACCTACAATTGGAGCAGATCACCAATTTGCCAGTACTTCCGTTGGAAACTGTCCTGCATGATCATTTTATACAAGCATCACAAATAACATCGAAAGTGAGAATACTACAACACTTCGAGAAATATCTGGAGTCTGGTTATTATCCTTTCTATCGTGAGGAGGGAGATGGCTTTACAGACCGACTGCAACAAGTGATAGATACGATTATAAGCAGCGAAATTCCTTCTGTCAGCAACATTGAATATGATTCTATCTACAAAACCAAACAGCTACTTGCCATTCTTGCAGAAAGTTCACCCTACACATTGAATATCTCCAATCTTTGCGTAGCACTACAAGCTTCTCGTAACAATGTTTTGAAACTTCTCAATCTGATGGACAAAGCCGCTTTGATACGTCGGCTCTATGCTACAGACAAAGGAATGAATAGTTTGACAAAGCCTGAAAAGATACTATTCTATAACACAAATTTGATGTATTGTCTGACACCTCATACTGAAGCGGGAACTATGCGTGAGACATACTTTGCATCCCAACTTGCAGTCAGCCATCAACTTTCCATGCCAAGTAAAGGAGATTTGATGGTGGATGGTCGTTGGCTTTTTGAAGTTGGAGGAAAAAACAAAGGCTTTACTCAAATAAAAGGCATAGAAAACAGTTATGTTGTCAGTGATAATATAGATATTGGTCATGATAACAAAATTCCATTATGGCTTTTTGGAATGTTGTATTAAGAATGCAATTAAAGATGGTTTCAATTATAGAGACATCATAATGTTATAGTATTATTAACACGAAATTTGTCACATAGGGAACTTGGAGGGAATGTCTGCTATCTGTTTCGTTTTTTAATTATTTGAAGAAAGCAGCTTTCTTCTATATTTTTCTAACTTATTTTTATACTTCTAAACTAAATTAACGGCTGTTATACATGAGAAAGTGACAAAAAAAATGTATCTTTGCAGAAGATAAGCGGCATTTCAGCAATTTCAAACAAATTTGATTGTATTCGACTTGCACTATCTTTGCAGAAGATAAGCGTATTCTGAGATACACATTTTAATATATATAGGTAACAACAATTTCATTATATTATGAGAAGAGCTTTTCTTTCCATTTTCGCTGCCATATTCACATTACAAATGACAGCACAACAACCAGTTGACTACGTCAGCACACTGGTCGGCACGCAGTCGAAGTTTGAACTCTCTACGGGTAACACCTACCCTGCCGTCGCCCTGCCATGGGGCATGAATTTCTGGGTACCGCAGACGGGGAAGATGGGCGACGGATGGCAATATACATACAATGCCGACAAAATCCGAGGACTGAAACAGACACACCAGCCCAGCCCGTGGATTAACGATTATGGACAGTTTGCGGTGATGCCGACCGTCGGAACGGTTTTTGATGAGAACAAACGCGCTAGCTGGTTCTCACACAAAGCCGAAAAGGCTACACCTTATTATTATAGCGTCTATCTTGCCGACTATGACGTGACGGCAGAAATGGCTCCCACCATGCGTGCAGCACACATGCGCTTCACTTATCCCGCCACGGACGAGGCACGACTCGTGGTGGATGCTTTCGACAAAGGCTCATACGTGAAAGTCATCCCTGACGAGAATAAGATTATCGGATATACCACCCGCAACAGTGGTGGCGTTCCAGCCAATTTCAAGAACTATTTCGTGATGGTATTCGAACGCCCATTTGATTATGTTGCCGTGGTGAAAGACAGCCTGATTCTTGAAGGCAGCAAGGAAATTGACTGCGACCATGCCGGCGCTATCGTGGGATGGAAGACACGGCGAGGCGAGCAAATCAATGTCTGTGTGGCATCTTCTTTTATCAGCTATGAACAGGCGGAGCGCAACTTGAAAGAACTTTCAACAAGTGGATTTGAAGGAACGAAGAATGCTGCGCGCGACTGTTGGAACGAAGTGCTCGGAAAGATAGAGATTGAAGATACTGACATCGACAGACTCCGCACGTTCTACAGCTGTCTCTATCGCTCGGTACTCTTCCCGCGCTCTTTCTACGAGATTGACGAGAAGGGAAACCCTGTGCATTACAGTCCCTACAACGGACAGGTGCGTCCCGGCTATATGTTCACCGACACGGGCTTCTGGGACACGTTCCGTTGCCTGTTCCCACTTCTCAACCTTGTGTATCCATCAATGAACGAGAAGATGCAAGAGGGACTTGTCAATACCTACCTGGAAAGCGGATTCCTTCCCGAATGGGCAAGTCCAGGACATCGGAACTGCATGGTGGGCAACAATTCTGCCTCCATCGTGGCTGATGCCTACATGAAAGGACGACGCCAGTATGACATTGAAGAACTGTGGAAGGCTGTCGTGCACGGTGCCAATACGGTGCATCCCGACGTAAAATCCACGGGAAGGGTTGGTTATGAATACTATAACAAATTGGGCTACGTGCCATGCGACGTAAAAATCAATGAGAGTGCTGCCCGCACATTGGAATATGCTTACGACGACTGGTGTATCTATCAGCTGGGAAAGGCGCTCGGCAAACCAAAGAAAGAGATTGATATCTACGCCAAACGTGCGATGAATTACCGACATCTGTTCGATAAAGACCACCGCCTCATGCGTGGAAAGAAGCAAGACGGCACATTTCAATCACCGTATAATCCCCTGAAATGGGGAGATGCTTTCACGGAAGGAAACGCATGGCACTACACGTGGTCGGTGTTTCACGACGTCGAGGGACTCATCACGCTGATGGGTGGACGCGAGCATTTCAACAACATGCTCGACTCCGTATTCAACCTCCCGCCTATCTATGATGACAGCTATTATGGCTTCCCTATCCATGAGATACGCGAAATGCAGATCATGAATATGGGAAACTATGCACATGGCAACCAACCAATCCAACACATGATTTATCTCTATGGCTTCAGCGGACAGCCGTGGAAGACCCAATACTGGATTCGCGAGGTGATGAACCGGATGTATTCTGCTGCTCCAGACGGCTATTGCGGTGATGAGGACAACGGACAGACATCGGCTTGGTATGTCTTCTCGGCATTAGGATTCTACCCCGTCTGCCCTGCCACCGACCAATATGTACTCGGCACACCGCTGTTCAAAAAGGCAACGCTGCATCTTGAAAACGGAAAAGAAGTAGTCATCCAGACCAGTTCCGCTGAACGATTTATTGACAGAATGACGTTCAACGGCAGTGAATATACCAAGAACTATCTCACGCATAAAGACTTGAACAACGGCGGACGGCTGGAGTTCAAGATGAGTGCGCAACCCAACTACCAGAGAGGAACATCGGCAGAAGATACTCCTTACTCTTTCAGTAAGGAGATTGGCACGAAAAAGAGAAAATGAAACACCTTATTATAATATGTATAGAAAAAAACGCTTCCACATAAGAACAATGATGCAGACACACAGAATCTGCATCATTGCATTCGGTTTATCACTCTGCTGCAGTTGGCTGAATGCACAGACACCAACCCCTATCCCACCGCTGCCACAGCCGAAGCAGGTGAAGTGGCAACAGATGGAACTCTACGCTTTCATTCACTTTGGTCTGAACACGTTCTGCGACCGGGAATGGGGCTATGGAGATACGGAGTTGAGTGTTTTCAATCCATCAAACCTCGACTGCGAACAATGGGCAAAGACCTGCAAAGATGCAGGTATGAAAGGTATCATTCTCACGGCAAAACACCACGACGGATTCTGCCTGTGGCCGACAAAATACACGGACTATTCCATCCGTAACACTCCTTATAAAGATGGCAAGGGCGATATCGTGGGCGAACTGGCTGCTGCCTGTCGGAAATATGGACTGCGAATGGGTGTTTATCTCTCACCGTGGGACCGTCATCAGGCATTTTACGGGACACCGCTCTATCGTGAATATTTCCACGCTCAACTGGAAGAACTGCTGACACAATACGGCGAAGTGTTTGAAGTTTGGTTCGACGGCGCTAATGGCGGTGACGGATATTATGGCGGAGCAAGGGAGAATCGCATCATCGACCGAAAGACTTTTTATGATTATCCGCGTGCTCACCGCACAATTGAACAGCTTCAGCCCGAAGCTGTCATCTTCAGCGACGGAGGCCCCGGCTGTCGTTGGGTAGGCAATGAGAAAGGATATGCCTTTGCAACGAACTGGTCTTTTCTGAGAATCAATGAAGTCTATCCTGGCTATGACCGCTATCCTGAACTGCAACAAGGACATGCGGACGGCGACACATGGGTGGCAGCAGAATGTAATGTGAGCATCAGACCCGGATGGTTTTACCACGAAAAGGAAGATGACAAAGTGAAAACGGTTGACCAACTGACCGATTTGTATTATCGGTCGGTCGGACACAATGGTACGTTCCTCGTGAACTTTCCTGTAGCAAAAGACGGACGGATTCATCCGACAGACTCTGCCAATGCCGTCAACTTCTACCGGCGAGTGCAAAACGAGCTGAAAGAGAACTTGCTCAAAAAAGCGACTATCAAGGCTTCCGGCTTCCGCGGTAAGGAGTTCACCGTGAAAAACCTTACTGACGACAATTTTGATACCTACTGGGCTACAAAGGACGGCATTACGACTGCTGACCTGACAATCACTTTCAAGAAACCGACGAAGGTTAACAGACTGAAACTTCAAGAATATATACCACTCGGACAACGTGTGAGCGCTTTCACCATCGAGTATAAAACCGGAACACAATGGCAGCCGGTGCGGGTAAAAGAGGAACTGACAACCATCGGATATAAGCGACTGGTGCGTTTCGAGACCATTGAAGCCAAGCAACTGCGGGTGCGCTTTCTTGAAAGTAGAGGACCGCTATGTATCAATGAAGCTGGTGCCTATTATGCTCCCAATGGCACTTTGTCATACGAACAGGAAAAGCAATCACATGCCTCTCTCCTTGTAAAGTCCATTAAACTGACGGCTGAAAATGAATTTACCGTTGAGTTGGAACAGGCGCAGACCGTGCGTTCATTATTCTACCTGCCTGCAAGCCATGGTATCATCTCGCATTACGAGATTCTTACGGGTACATCTAAAGAAAACATGCGAACTGTTGCAAAGGGCGAATTCTCCAACATTCGCAACAACCCAATCATGCAGGAAGTTTATTTCACGCCCACAGACGCCAAGTTTATCACGCTCCGGGCAACACAAACCATTCAAGCAAACGAACCTATCAGTTATGAGAAAATCATTATACAGTAAAATCTCTGCTGCACTGTTTTTTGCTATCATTACCTTGACTGGCATTCCATGTAAGGCACAAATCACATTGGTAAAAAACGGGAAGTGCATCGCAAACATTGTCGTTTCTCCAACAGAGGAAAACGTACAGGCAGCCAATATATTAAACCGTTTTATTAAAGAGATTTCAAACGCTAAAGAGCTCCCTGTCCTATTCCCGTTTTTTCACAATGCACAATCCAAAACATTAAAAAAAGAAATCGCAAAAAAGAACAATATCTTCATTGGATTCTCCCCAGAGGAAATGGGATTATCCCCCAATGATTTAGAAGAAAAACTCAGCGAAGATGCATTTGCAATCGTCACTAAAAATGACAGGCTCATGATTTTCTCCGGTGGCGGGAAAGGGAGTATCTATGCTGTTGCCACACTACTTGAACGATATCTCGGTGTCAGATATTACACTTACGAAACTTACGACCTGCCTAAAAAGACAAACGACCTGGTTCTCCCACAAATCAACCTGACAGAAACACCAGCCTTTCGCTACCGACAAACACAGAGTTACGGGACAGAAGACCCCATATTCAAAGACTGGTTCAGACTCGAAGAGCCTAAAGAAGAATTCGCTGCTAACTATTGGGTTCACACGTTCAACCGAATCCTTCCGTCAGACGTGTATGGGAAAGCACACCCGGAATGGTACTCATATATTAAAGGAAAGCGTCAGCCAGGCAATCACAGCCAATGGTGTCTGACCAACGAGGAAGTGTTCGAGGCGGCATGCTCTAAAATCGACTCCATCTTTAAGGCACACCCTCAGATGAAGATGATTTCCGTCAGCCAGAACGACGGCAACTTCACCCAATGCCAATGCGAACGCTGCAAGGCTGTTGATGAATATGAGGGATCACCTTCGGGCAATCTCATACGCTTTATGAATCGTCTGGCGGAACGATTCCCAGACAAGCAGTTCTCTACCCTCGCCTATCTGTTCAGTATGCATCCTCCCAAGCATACGCGACCTTTGCCCAACGTCAATATTATGTTGTGTTCCATTGATGCCAAACGTGAGGTACCACTCACCGACAATGCTTCAGGAAGGGATTTTGTGAAGGCGCTGGAAGGATGGTCGCGCATCAGCAACAATATCTTTGTATGGGACTACGGCATCAATTTTGACAATGTGGTATCGCCATTCCCCAATTTCCACAACTTGCAAAAGAATCTCCAGCTTTTTCATCGGCACCACGCCACGATGGTATTTGAGCAAATCAACGCATCAAGGGGAACGGATTTCGGTGAGTTGCGCACCTACATGATGGCTCGCCTCATGTGGAATCCCTATCAAGATGCAGACTCGTTGATGCGGACCTTTATGGAAGGATACTACGGAAAAGCAGCTCCCTATCTTGACCAATATCTGAAAATCATGCAGGGAGCGTTGTTGGCAAGTGGTAAGGAGTTGTGGATTTATGATTCGCCCATCACACATAAAGACGGCATGCTGAACGCCCAACTGAGAAAGACGTACAATGAGTTGTTCGACAAGGCTGAAGCTGCGGTACGAGACGATGAGGAGAAACTGAAGCGCGTGCAAATGACCAGGCTCACCTTGCAGTATTCCGAACTTGAAATTGCACGTACAGAACAGAATCAGGACATTGAAAAGACAAAGAAACTACTTGACTTGTTTGAGCGACGGACAAAAGCATTCAACGTACCGACACTCAACGAACGCCGAAACTCGCCAGCCGATTACTGCAAACTCTATCGGGAACGCTTCCTCCCGAGTGGGCAAGTCAACAAGGCTGCTAACGCAACTGTCACATTTATCAACCCACCGGCAGAACGTTACCAGAAGATTGCTGACAAGGCGCTGACCGACGGTCTCTATGGTGGCACGACATACGTGGAAAGCTGGGTTGGATGGGAAGGCGAGAATGCCGATTTCATTCTTGACTTGGGAGAAGAAAAAACTTTTAACCACATATCTGCCGACTTTTTACACCAGCTCGGCGCATGGATCCTGTTACCAAAAGGCGGGACTTACAGCGTCTCTTCCGACGGGAAGTCGTTCACCGACTTTGGCTCTTTCACCTTTGAGGAAGATCGCGATGTCTCTGTCAAGTTTGTAAAGGGAACAGCCAAGAGCGTTTCACCCGTCAAAGGCAGATACATAAAAGTACATGTTGAGACACTCGGCAACTGCCCATCATGGCATTTCGGAGTAGGCTACCCCGCATGGTTCTTCATGGATGAGATAATCGTTCAATAACAGAACATTACAAAGCAAATATTCATAACTTATGAAAAAGATATTCCTCCTGTCATCTATCTTCTTGCTCACATCAGCAATACAGGCGCAGACAGATGCCCCCATATTGGAAGATGTGAACGACTATCACCTGAACGTTAAGACAACACACATCAACAAGGAGATTCCACGAACAGAATTCCTTCATTTCAACGGGAATCCGTTCTATCAATCTCTCAATGGCACTTGGGATTTCTTTTTCGATGGTCAATGGAACAAGATTCAAGTACCAGGCAACTGGGAAGTGCAAGGATTTGGAACTCCCATTTACACCAATATCCCTTACGAATTCTCACCCCGCAATCCACAACCGCCAGAATTACCGGAAAACAATACTGTAGGCTACTATAAACGTTCGTTTACCATACCTCAGTCATGGGCGGGACGTAAAATATTCCTGAACATTGGGGGCATAAAGTCTGGTTGCTATGTGTTCATCAACGGACGTTTTGTTGGCTACAATGAAGACTCTAAAAATGCAGCGGAATATGACATCACCCCGTATCTGAAAGGAAATGAGAACGAACTCGTATTAAAAGTGTTCCGATGGTCAACCGGCTCTTATTTAGAGTGTCAGGACTTTTGGCGCATCAGCGGCATTGAACGCGATGTGGCAATCTATTCACAGCCGAGTGTACACATCAGAGACTTCACCATTGTTTCCACACTCGATGAGACCTATCGACATGGGATTTTCAAAATGGACGTTGAACTTGCCGGCTTACAAGAAAAAGGCGGAAAGAAACAAAAATATGAAGTAGCCTATACATTGAAAGATGCAAACGGCAACGTTATTGCTGAGAATGCGACGACTGCCCCTGCATTACAACATTCCATCTTCCAGACAAATATTCCGAACGTTCACGCTTGGTCGGCTGAAACCCCATATCTATACCATCTACAAATAGATTTGAGACAAGCAGGGAAAGTCGTTGAAACAATTCCCTATCATGTGGGATTCCGCAGCATTGAGATTGACGGCAGTTTATTGCGCGTCAATGGAAAACCGATAAAAGTCAAAGGGGTGAATATCCATGAGCATAACCCGGAAACGGGACATTATGTCACGGAGAAACTCATGCGGAAAGATTTTGAACTAATGAAACAACACAACATCAATGCCGTCCGCCTCTCCCATTATCCACAGCAGAGCCGTTTCTATGAACTCTGCGACGAATATGGCTTATATGTCTATGATGAGGCAAACATAGAAAGTCACGGCATGGGATACAATCTGCGTAAAGGCGGAACACTGGGAAATAATTCTGAATGGTTTGACAAGCATTTGGACAGAACACAAAACATGTATTTCCGCAATCGCAACCATCCGTGCGTTCTTTTCTGGTCATTGGGAAATGAGGCGGGAAATGGCGTCAACTTTTATAAGACTTACACATGGCTAAAACAACAAGAGCAGACAGGTATGAACCGCCCTGTATGCTATGAACGGGCATTATGGGAATGGAATACGGACCTGTTTGTCCCGCAATATCCTTCTGCCGACTGGCTTCAGCAGATAGGCGAACAAGGAAGTGACCGCCCGGTCATGCCATCGGAGTATGCTCATGCAATGGGAAATTCCACCGGCAACCTCTTCGGACAATGGCAAGCCATTTATTCGCACGACAATCTCGCAGGAGGATTCATCTGGGACTGGGTGGATCAAGGGCTCCTGGACAAAAATGCAGACAACCATCAGCCAACAAGATTCCTGTATGGTGGTGATTTCGGACAAGACATGCCCAGCGACGGCAATTTCCTCATCAACGGAATTGTTGCTCCCGACCGTACCCCCCACCCCGCAATGGCTGAAGTAAAATACTGCATGCAAGATGTCCGGTTCGAATCTACCGACTTACAAAAAGGAGATTTCAGAATCACCAACCGCTTTTATTTCACCGACTTATCCGATTACGACATCCAATATGAGATAAGTGATGGCAAACAGATTGTCCTAAAAAACACGTTCCAATTGAACGTCAAGCCGCAGGATAATGCCATATTTAGCATTCCAAACTGGGAAGAACACCAAAAGCTCAAGGGAAAACATTGGGTCAACTTTATGGTTAAGACAAGAAAAACCGCATTGGGTATTCCGAAAGGACACGTTGTGGCAACCGAACAGTTTATAATCGATGAGGGAGAAACTGACAGACCTTCCAGTGACTTACAAGAAAGAATCACGCTCAAGGAAAGTAAAAACGAGATTGTAATCAAGTCTTCTTCACTTGATTTCGTCTTCGATAAACAGCAAGGGAAGGTTAGTTCATATCGCATGGATGGAAAAGAAATTTTCCACGACGGATTCGGACTGCAACCAAACTTTTGGCGTGGTCCCACTGATAATGACTACGGAAATGGTCTTCCTGCAAGGTGCCAGATATGGAAAGAGGCTTCCCGCAACTTCAAGATTCAAAGAATTTCGGCAAAGAGCGGTGGACATCAAGCGACTATCGATGTTGATTATCTCCTGCCAACAGGAAATTCTTTCATCGTTCATTACACGATATACTCTTCGGGAACTGTCAAGACCCACGTAAATTACGTTCCTGCTTCTGCTGACACGCCTGAGATACCACGCATCGGCATGCGCTTCCGCTTACCACGACAATTCCATCAGGTAACCTATCAGGGAAGAGGTCCCGAAGAAAACTATGCTGACCGCAAGCATGGAACGCATATCGGAGTTTATCAAACCACTGCTGAAGAGTTATATTACCCTTATATCCGACCACAGGAAAATGGTCATCACACCGATGTTAGCTGGCTGCAGCTGACCGATGAAAACGGGAAGGGGCTAACCATCTTTGCCGACTCGTTGTTTGAATTCAATGTGTTGCGCAATAGCGTGGAGGACTTCGATAGTGAAGAAACGACCAGTCGCCCGTATCAGTGGAATAATTTCTCTGCAGATGAGATTAAAAATCGAGACGAAGCAAAAGCTAAGAACAGACTGAGACGACAGACCCATACGAACGATATTATTCCACGCAATTTCGTTGAAGTGTGTATCGATGGAAAAATGATGGGAGTTGGTGGTTACGACTCATGGGGAGCCCGTCCCGACAAACAGTTTATGATACAGGCAGACCGCCCTTTCAACTTTGAATTCACAATCATACCAAGATAAAGACTTAACAATAGAAAAAAGAGAAACATCATGAAACGATTTTTATTATTTTTCGCATTTTGTGTCATCTGTTCCATAACCGTCAGTGCACAAAAAAAGTTTCCTTATCAGGACGCATTACTGCCCGTTGACCGACGTGTGGACGACCTCATCGGCAGAATGACGCTTGAAGAGAAGATTGGACAACTTCGTTGCACACTGGCATGGGACTATTATTCCATACAGGGTAAGAACGTCGTCCCTTCAGAGAAATTCAAGAAAGATATTCGTGAGGGAAATATCGGAATGTTATGGGCAACCTATCGGGCAGACCCCTGGACCCGGAAATCGCTTGAGAACGGACTCACACCTGAGCTGGCAGCTAAAGCCGGCAATGCCTTGCAGCGTTACGTGATAGAAAACACACGGCTGGGCATCCCGCTTTTTCTCGCTGAAGAGGCTCCTCACGGTCACATGGCTATCGGTGCCACCGTTTTCCCGACAGGTATCGGCATGGCTGCCACCTGGTCACCGGAACTGATTGAGCGCGTCGGTGAAGTCATCGGAAAAGAGATTCGCCTTCAGGGAGGACACATCAGTTACGGTCCTGTGCTCGATTTGGCTCGTGATCCTCGCTGGTCGCGTGTGGAAGAGACTTATGGTGAAGATCCTGTGCTGACAGGAGAAATCGGAGCGGCAATGGTACGGGGAACTGGTGGTGGAGCGCTCCATCGCCCCTACTCCACGCTTGCCACGCTGAAACATTTCATTGCTTACGGCACCACGGAGAGCGGACAAAATGGTGCTCCGTCATTCATCGGACAACGAGAACTTCTGGAGAACTTCCTTCCACCATTCCGGAAAGCGATTGATGCTGGAGCCCTGTCGGTTATGACGTCATACAATTCCATGGACGGCATCCCCTGCACGGCAAATGGCTATTTGCTGAACGACGTCTTGCGCAGAGAATGGAATTTCCGGGGATTCGTCGTGTCAGACTTATATAGTATTGACGTTATGCACAATAACTACCACGTCACCCATAGTTTGCAGGAAGCGGGCATCCAGTCGCTTCAAGCCGGTGTTGATGCCGACCTTGGAGCCAATGCCTATGCTTTATTGGCTGATGCGGTACACAAAAACCTCATCCGTGAGAAGGACATCGACACTGCTGTCAGACGCATCCTTCGGCTGAAATTTGAGATGGGACTCTTTGAAAATCCATACGTGGAGCCTAAAAAAGCTGCCAAGGAAGTGGGAACGGCACAGGCCAAAGAAGTGGCATTGCAAACGGCACGCGCTTCTGTCACGCTTCTGAAAAATGAACAGCAAATCCTGCCATTGAAGAAAGACATGCACGTTGCTGTCATCGGGCCAAATGCAGACAACTGCTACAACATGCTGGGCGATTACACGTCTCCGCAACCTGACGGGAAGGTCATCACCATCTTGGACGGAATCAAGAAAAAAATCGGTGCCGAACATGTAACCTATGCGAAGGGGTGCGCCGTGCGCGACACGACGGAAAGCAACATTGCCGAAGCGGTTGATGCCGCCCGGAAAGCCGATGCCGTCGTCGTGTGTGTTGGCGGTTCGAGTGCACGCGACTTCAAGACAAGCTACAAGGAGACGGGAGCAGCCATTGCTGATACGAAAACCATTAGCGACATGGACTGCGGAGAAGGGTTTGACAGGGCTACGCTCGGAGTGCTCGGACATCAACAGAAACTGATGGAGGCTTTGAAACAAACAGGCAAACCGCTTATCATTATTTATATCGAGGGACGACCGTTAGAGAAAAATTGGGCTCACCGCCACGGCGATGCCCTGCTGACTGCCTATTATCCTGGCGAAGAGGGTGGAACTGCCATTGCCGATGTGCTGTTCGGCGACTATAATCCTGCAGGCAGATTGCCGGTTTCGGTACCTGCCAACGTAGGACAAATCCCTGTTTACTATAACAAGAAGGCGCCTGTTCCACACGATTATGTGGAGATGAGTGCCAAACCGCTCTATCCTTTCGGTCACGGTCTCAGCTACACCTCGTTCGAATACAGCCATCTGCAAATCACACCTGCGGCAGACGGGAAACAGTTCACGGTGAGTTGCAATGTGAGAAACACAGGAAACTACGATGGTGATGAGGTGGTGCAACTCTATCTGCATGACGAGATTGCCTCCACCGTACAACCACTCAAACAGTTGAAACATTTCAAGCGCATCCACATCAAACGGGGTGAAAGCACAACCGTCAAATTCCTCCTGACAGATGAAGACTTGTCTGTCATCGGGAAAGACATGAAACCTGTCGTCGAACCAGGTGATTTCACCATCATGGTGGGAGCGTCCTCTGAAGACATCCGACTGACGGGAACACTCACTGTCAAGAACGACGGATATGGGAAATAACACATTGAACTACGACGTGAGAGAATTCAAATGTTAATAATGTGTTAAAACTATCGTATAAACGTTCATGGCAAACATAAAAAGTGTACTTTTGTAGCATGAAAAACATATTATAACTTAACAAAAAATTAAATTTATGATTATTGGTATTCCAAAAGAGATCATGCACGACGAAGCTCGCGTTGCATGTACACCGGAAACCGTCGAGAAATTTGTCAAAGACGGCTTTGAAGTATTGGTTGAAAAAAGCGCCGGCGATGGTGCACTCTTCTGCGATGATGAGTACATTCAGGCTGGTGCCAAAGTGATTGACAACCCGCAGGAAATCTACGACAAGGCTGAGATTATCCTGAAGGTGAAAGAACCGCTGTTCAACGAGAAGTTGGGTAAGCACGAGGTGGACATGATGCACAAAGGTCAGTACCTCATCACTTTCATCCACCCTGCCTCACCGGTGAACCACGAGATGGTGAAGAACCTCTCTGCCAAAGGCGTTACCGCCATCACACTGGATGGTATTCCTCGTATCTCTCGCGCACAAAACCTCGATGCTCTGACATCCATGAGTACCTGCGCCGGCTATAAGGGAATCCTGATGGCTGCCAACCACCTCACCCGCTTCTTGCCCCAGATGTTTACCGCTGTAGGTAAGATTGAGCCGGCTAAGGTGATGGTTATCGGTGTGGGTGTTGCAGGTCTTCAGGCACTGGCTACGGCTAAGCGCCTCGGTGCGATTACCTATGCTGCCGACATCCGTCCGATGGCTGCCGAGAACGCTGGTTCGCTGGGTGCCAAGGTGACAGATACGGGTGTTCCCGCAGAGCTCGCTGTCGGTGAGGGTGGCTATGCCCTCCGTCTGCCGGACGACGTTCTCGTCGTTGAGCGTGAGAACCTGAAAGAGACGATTCAGGAGATGGACATCGTGTTCTGCTCTGCCCTCATTCCGGGCAAGGTGGCTCCTATCATCATCACCGAAGAGATGGTGAAGGGCATGAAGCGCGGTTCTGTCATCGTTGACATCTCCATCGACCAGGGCGGTAACTGCGAACTGACCCCGAAGGGTGGCATTGAAACGAAGCATGGTGTGACCATCATGGGCGTGAAGAATATTCCGGGCGAGCTGCCGACCAGTTCTACTTGGATGTTCTCCAACAACATGTACAACCTCGTGAAATACCTCGTGAAGGACGGCAAGATTGAACTCGACCGTTCTGACGAAGTGGTTGCTAAGAGTCTTGTCTGCATCGACGGCGAACTGGTTCATGCCGGTGCTCGTGAGGCAATGGGACTTTAATCAGTGGAAAATTGATGGGTGAAGGGTTTCATGCCCTTCACCCTTTATTATAATATATGTAATATGATCAACCCTTGGATTTTGATACTCGTTTTCGTGGTATGCACGGTAGCGGGTTATTTCATTATTAAGACGGTCCCCAGCCTGCTCCATACCCCACTGATGTCGGGTATGAACGCCCTGTCGGGTGTCACACTGGTCGGTGCTGTCACTGCTACGGGCTTTGCCTTGCAGAACGGCTCGGGCGTGCTGGCACAGATTTTTGGCGTACTGGCTATCGTGTTGGCTACCGTCAATGTGTTCGGAGGCTTTGGAGTGACCCACAGGATGCTCCAGATGTTCAATAAGAAGAAAGGAGACAAGCAATGAGCATCATACAGATTATTCTCAGTGCGTTACTCTCGGTGGCTGTCCTGGTCGGCATCTCAATGATGAGCAAGGTCAAGACATCCGTCAACGGTAATCTCCTCTCTGCATTTGCCATGCTGGTCGGTGTGGTTGCGACACTGCTGTTCAGTGGCGTGGTGTCTGCATGGACCATCTATCCTGCCATTATCATCGGTGCACTCATCGGTAGTGTGATGGCTCGCAAAGTGCAGATGATTCAGATGCCGCAGGTCGTAGCGCTGTTCAACGGACTCGGTGGTGGTGCATCGGCATTTGTCGGCATCCTCTCTGCTTCGGGCATGGGATTCAGCAGCGAGCAACTTTCCGAAATAGCAAGGAATGGCTATGAACCGTTTGTACAGTTTACGTCGCTGTTGGCTATCGCCGTCGGTATGATTACGCTTGTCGGAAGCCTTGTAGCTGCCGGTAAGCTTCACCGCGTATTGCCGCAGAAGCCCATCGTTTGGCAAAATCATTCTGCCATCACCATGCTGCTGCTCATACTTACCGTGGCATGTATCATCGCAGGCATCTTCGTCGAAGGTCCTTCCACACTGCTCATCATTGGCAGCATCGTCTTCTCAGCACTGTTCGGACTGTTCTTCTCCATACGTGTAGGCGGTGCCGATATGCCCATTACCATTTCGCTGCTCAACTCCCTCTCGGGTGTGGCAGGTTCGATTGCCGGTATGGCTATCAGCGACATTTTCCTCGTAGCTGTCGGAGGCATCGTCGGAGCTTCGGGACTGCTGCTCACACAAATCATGTGTCGTGCGATGAACCGCAGCCTGCTCAAGATTCTCATTCCGCCCACCGTCCCTGCTCCGGCACAGACGAAAGCGGTCGAAACAAACCAACAAGATGAAGAATATAAAAAACAATTAGAAAATAGAGTTATGCAATTAGAAGAAAGAATCAAGAAACTCGAAGCCATCGTCAGCGAGCTTGAGGCTCGCGTGGGTACGCTGAACGCCCAGATGGAAGCAACACCGGCAATAGCAGAAGAAACCGCTGCGGCAGCATCACCTGCCAGCGTACTCGCTGCCGCCAAAGACGTAATCATCGTACCGGGCTACGGTATGGCACTCGCACAGGCACAACACCTCGTGAAGCAACTTGCTGACACCCTCGAAAGCAATGGCGCACGCGTACGCTTTGCCATCCACCCCGTTGCCGGACGTATGCCGGGACACATGAACGTATTGTTGGCAGAGGCTGACGTGTCTTACGACAAGCTGTTCGAGATGGAAGCCATCAACGACGACTTTGCCAAGACGGATGCAGTCGTAGTCATCGGTGCCAACGACGTGCTGAATCCTGCCGCACGCAATGCAGAGGGAACACCCATCTACGGCATGCCGGTACTCAATGTGGACGCAGCACCAGAGGTCATCATCTGCAACTATGACCTTAAGCCGGGTTATGCTGGCGTGGAGAATCCGCTCTACACCCGCGAGAAAGGCGTCTATCTGGAGCTGGGCGATGCCAAGCAAACGCTTGCAGCCCTCATCAAAGGAATTTAGCAAAAGTCCCTAAGGACCCTAAAAACCCTAAAGTCCTTAAAAGAGCACTCCCCTAAGAGCTTCGGCTTTTAGGGGAGTTTTGTTATTGCTTTCTGAAGTCGGTTCCTGAGCGTTTCGGCATCATTCTTCCGGATGGCGAGCGTCATCTCGCAGGTGTTGTCGAAGTGTTGCGAGACGATGCGCGGGCTCATCTCCTTGACGATGCGCATCACGTCATTCATCAGCGTATAGTCAAATTGAATGGTGACGGTCTCCTCCACCTGCTTCACCACGATTTCCGTATGGGCAATAGCATCGGCGGCAGCGGTGCGATAGGCAACAATCAGTCCGCCCGTACCGAGGTTCACCCCGCCATAGTAACGCACGACGACAATCATGATGTCCGTCAGCTCATGCGAATTGATTTGTCCGAGAATCGGTTTGCCGGCTGTGCTCGATGGTTCTCCGTCGTCGTTCGCCCGAAACTCCGTCCGTTCGGCGCCGAGCATATAAGCATAGCAGACGTGGCGCGCATCGTAGAACTTCTTGCGGTAGCCGTCAATCAACTCCTTCACCTCGTCCACCGTCGTCACATGGTGTGCGAAAGCAAGGAACTTACTACGCTTCTCGCTGTAGAAGCCCTCCCCTGTCTTTACTATTGTCTTATATTCATCCATCAACTCAATCATTTCTCGTCAAAGTCCTTAAAGTCCCTAAAGTCCTTAAAGCCCTTATCTCTAAAAAACTTCACGGATGAAACGAGTGATTCATTTCATCCGCGAAATCATTTATGCGACATTCTTTTTATCTCTTCGGTGTGAAGCCATGCGTCCAATCATCGTCAAAGAATCCTCTTGGCAGCTTGTCGGGATTTGGTTTCGTTGAACTGAAGTTCGGATCCCACAAACCTCCATCATTGTTTCCCCTGTTCTCCTAACCTCCTATTAGTCAATCATTCCTCTTGAGAGTCTGTCATCCTCTCCTGTAGAGGTGAAGTTCGGGGACCATGTACTATTGTCATCGTCGTCCCAGTTGGTCTCTTTACCAAAGATTGTGCCACCTTCTTCACCATCATCATCTTTACCATCGCCTCCTGTAGAACCTCCAAAAGTTTGTGGGTCTTCCATCAGGCTCTCGGGAGGACAGACGACTTCAATCTCCGGAATGATATATATCTTCTTATTCATAGCAAAATTCTTTTTACAAGATTACTTGATAATGATTTTCTTACCACCGTGGATATAGATGCCCTGCTTGGTCGGGCGACTGTTCAAGCGCACGCCCTGTAGCGTGTACCAGCTATCGTCGGTCATCGCCGGCTCATGATCGATGGTCTTGATGCCTGTTGTCTCGTCTTCGTCGGCAAAATAGAAGGAGCCGCCTTTTGCGTTCGTCGTACCGCAGGCTGCGAAGAAGTCAGCAGCGGTAATGACACAGCGATGGGCAGGAACCTTAGTGCCGTTATATGGCCAGAATCCTATCACGTTGGTTCCTTTCTGGTTTTCAAAGGTGAGTACCAACACCTGTCTCTTCACCGCAAAGGAGGTGTCAGGTGCGAGTGTGAAGCCACCTTTACCGTCGGGGTATCGGTTGAATTCTTTCGCCTCCATGTCCTTGCTTGAAGACTTTGTGCCTTTGATACCGGTCAGAATATTGGTCATGCTTGCCTTCTTGGTTCTCGCTGCTTCCAATTCGTCAACATACTGCGGCTGGATGATTCTCTTCTCCGTCGGTTCCACACCGTGCAGGATAGCATCTTCTTCTGAATCTGCCGCACGGTCTTGCGACCAGCCTTTAATATCAAAATCCCATATCGGCAGGAAGTTGTAGAGACCCGGTGCAAGTGTTGACCTGATATACACAGGTGTATAGGCTGGCAATATGCGGTTGTCAGTACCGTCGCCGCCGAATGGGTCCATCTTGAGCTGTGCATCCACCGTACTCTTTCCGACAGACATCACCGAGTCTTTGTTCGCCACGCCCGAGATGAAATACGCCGTCACGCCTTCCGGAATCAGTGCGTCGTAGTCAAGATAGAGCGTGCTCGAATAGTAGTCCACTTTCTTGGCTGAGTTGTTTTTCGTGGCAGGATTCAGATTGATGATATAGGGCCAGATGTGAGCACGAATCGTGATGTGCGGATCGATTGATATTGAAGTATTCACTTTCTTGATGCTTCCATCCGGATTCTTGATGGGAACTCCATTTGCATCAAGTTCTTGATTAAAGCCGGTATTATACTTATAGGTCAACAACTTACCATACAGATCCTGGTCTTTGTATGCTCCGAAGTCTGAGGCAATCTCCTGCTGTGAGTGCAAGAAGAGGTGTTCGCCTTCATGACCGGTCGGACACAGATACTGTCCGGCAAAGTCATCAAGGTTTGCCGTCTCCTGAACCGTTGCCAACCATGGATTTGCTTCTGTTGCTATTTGCACATTGTCCGTTTCGATATCTTCCGGATGCAACGCATAATAGAGGTTGGGCAGCAGCATCAGGTTATTGTCCAGCTTATGGGTATAGCCGCCATTCGGCAGATGAAGCGCCACCCAGTCGTGTACACCGTCCCAGTTGCCAGCAGTATCCATACTCTTCACAACCTCCACATCAATGTATTCCACCTGTCTGTTCCATCTGCTGCCAAGATTGAAAGACAGCGGGTCTCCTCCTTGAGGATTGGAAACAGTACGGTCGAAAGGCAACATAGATAAGTCGAGCGTCAGCAATCTATTGTTCTCACATTGCAGATAAGTAATATTCTTTCCGGCTTTCGACAAGTCGAGCTTTTGCAGCAGATTGTTTGCAACCATGAGTTGGCGCAACGTGTCTTCACTGCAATAGTCCAGAGTCAGCTCTTTGATTCGTGACGTATAGTGAAGATCTCGCGTCTCGCCGTTTTCCGTTTTGATTAACCGGACATAGGATTTGCCGTCATTGTAATAATTCAATCCGTCAGATCCGATGAGGATATAAGAACCTCCGTTCAACTGAATGTTTCGCAGGTTGCCGATACCGGCAGCCGTGCGATCGCCCTGCGGTTTCAGCAAAAAGTCCATATTCTCCCAACTCTGCCGGTGTGCACGGAAAGCATCAATCTTGTTACAACCGCTCAGATTGACAGTCTTCAACAACCCATGATGCATTGCTATCGTCTTCAGTTCTGTACATCCGCTGAGGTCCAATGAGTCCAACAAGCTCTGGTAGCAATAAAAATCCGTCAAACTGGTACAATTAGAAGCATTGATAACCCTGACATTACAAAACATATCTTTGGTATTATCACTGTTGGCAGTCACATAAAGACTGACCAAAGAACTGCAGCCACTGACGTCCAAGGTATCCAACACATATTGCCGATAATCATAGGAATCATAAAGTGTTGGAGCATCAGTGGTGGCATTATAACTCTTTGCCGGGAATAACCTCAACATTGTGAGATTGGTCAAGCCATGAGCATCCAGCTTAGTGATTTTCGACTCTTGGGTATAGAGCGTAGTGAGCGCAGAACAACTTGACACGTCAAACGTACCCGATACGGAACTCTTGCTCACGTCAATTTTGGTCAGGTTGGTGGGCGTCTCAGGCAAAATTATGCTCGTATTGGTTCCACCCGTCACTGTCAACTCTTGCAGAGTGCTGTTTTGCGACAAGTCCAGCTCGCCCACATTGGTGATGGTTAATTTCTGCAACTGGGTATAGGCAGACAAATCCACATCTTTTCCTAAAGCATTGTTGATGGTCAAAATCGTTACGTTTAGGTTTTCATCGACAATAACTGACTTTCCAATAACAAGTCCCGAGTTTTTAACTTCCACATTGAAACGATTCAATTGTGTAAACAAACTCAAGTTCAAAGGACTTGTTTCGGTATAATTCAAGTGCGTATTGCTTAAAATCAGTGTAGCCAAATAACTCTTTGACCCTTCGGGAAGACTCAACGAAGTCAGCTGCGTATTACTGATGTTCAAGCTCTTGACGCGTGCTTTATCAGGAGTAGTAAATGCCAATGTCGTCAGCTTCGTGTTTTTCGACAAATCCAGGTCAACTCCATTACCAGTATTCTGCTTCACGGTAAGTGATGTGATATTGCGGAAATACTCAATGCCCTGAAAACTTGTCGGACCATTGTTTCCCCAATTACTTTTAAAGGTGGTAATGGCATCCATATCGCTCTTGTACCAACGAGCCGTTCCAAGTGGAGTCACATTATCTGCTTTATAAATACACGTACCCGTATTCCAGTTACCGTTTTGGTCTTGTTTATATCTCCAAGCAGACCGAACACCACCGTCAGGAACAAAATACGTATTGGCGTACTGAACACCATCAGCCGTGAGACTTCCGTCCACGATGATGAACAACTTGGAGTCGTCATTTGGGTCATCACCGTCCTGATAAAGGTACAGAAGACCATCTTTTTCAATGGAATGATAGATTGTTTGCGCCATCATACTCATCGGCATGAGCATCAGCAACAAAAAGAGTAATTTCTTTTTCATTTTCTGTATGATTTTAATTTGTTCTTATTCCGTTATTTAATTCCCCTTATATTATATAAAGATGTGCAAAGGTAGATATTATAATTCATTGCACGAACACTTTTTTGCAACTTTCTTTAATTTTGAAAGGTTATTTAACTAAACGGATTGAGCGATTAAGGATTATTAAGAAAATAACTGGAAGCTGGGAGGACTGGGAAGACTGGGAGCCCTGAGAAGGCTGGGAAGGCTGGGAATCTTGTTTGAGGTCGTAGTGCTCTCAGGGCTCCCAGCTTTCCCAGAGCTCCCAGTCTTCTCACCCTTTATTCCTCTCTCGCCATTGTTTTCTTGCTTGCGACATTTGTTCGCGGATGCCGCCATGCCGGAGAAAGTCGGCTTTAAGTTTTTCGATTAGTCTTTGTAGAAGATAGTCGGTCTGGTGGATGAGAATCAACGCGATATTTGCCACCGTCTCATCGTCACGCATCTTGCAAACCTTCAGATAATCAGCCGGACGGCTGTGTGTCTTGCACCACTCACGCGCTGACTGGCATCGCGGATCGTCAGTCAGCCACGGCACACTGTCGTGTGTACGCAGATAGTCCTCATAATCTTCCTGCAATTCACGAAGACTTGCCTTTGCCACATTCATCAATTTGATGTTGGTTTCCATCGAGGTGGTGCCAGCCTCATTTCCCTCAGCGATATTCTGTTTCCCCGAGCGCGCTGCCTGTTTCATCTGATCGACTGTACGGTCGCCTGTTTTCGGAAGGTAGTGCTCAATAAAATAGCAAGTCAAATCATAAATGCATTCCGCCTTCTGAAAGACGACCAACTTTTTGTAGTCGCCTTTCGGACGGAGAAAATCATTGGCTTCAAACATTGTTTCTGGTTTTAATAATTAATGGGAATTCTGGGAGAGCTGGGAGAGATGGGAAAGCTGGGAAAGCTGGGAATTCTGGGAAGACTGAGAATTCTGGGAATCTCACTTAAATCGTAGTGCTCCCAGTGTTCTCAGGGCTCCCAGTCCTCCCAGTGCTCCCAGTGCTCTCAGCTACACTCCCAGTTCTTTCCTGATTTGCTCTATCTTCTCGCGGCTGGTGGCGAGGCAACGCTCATAGCAGCCGGCGCAGCGCATGGTGGAGTCTTTCACCTCAAGATAGAACTTGATCTTCGGCTCGGTACCCGATGGGCGGACGCTCACTTTCGTGCCGTCCTCGCAGAACCACTGGAGCACATTGCTCTTGTCGGGCATCACGAGTTGCTCGATGGTGCCGTCAGCCTTCCGCATCTCGAGTTTCTGGAAGTCTTTCCACACCACGACTTTCGAACCGCCAAGCTGCTGCGGCGGAGTGTGACGGAAGTTCTCCATCATCTGGCGTATCTCGTCGGCACCTGTCTTTCCGGGACGCACAACGTTGATGGTATATTCGTGTGAGAACCCGTACTCAAGATAGATATCCATGAGCAGGTCGTAGAGTGTCTTGCCCTGATCTTTTGCGTAGGCAGCAATCTCGCAGATGAGACAGATGGAGGCTGGTGAGTCTTTGTCGCGCACCTTGTCGAAGGGCAGGAATCCGAACGACTCCTCACCGCCACCGATATATTTCTTCACACCTTCCGACAGGCGTATCTCGTTGGCAATCCACTTGAATCCCGTGTAGCAGTCGCGCAGCTCCACACCGTTTTTCTTGGCAATCTCGGCGATGACCTCTGTGGTGACGATGGTCTTCACGAGGAATTCATTGCCCTTGAGCTGTCCGAGCTTCTTCTTGTTGGCGATGATATACCAGCAGAACATCATGCACGTCTGGTTGCCGTTGAGTATCTCCCACTCCCCTTTCGCGTTGCGGCAGACGATGGCGAGGCGGTCGGCATCGGGGTCGCTGGCGATGACAAGATCGGCATTGAGTTTCGTTCCGAGTTCCATGCCCATTGTCATGGCTTCCGCATTCTCGGGATTGGGCGACACGACGGTCGGGAAGTTGCCGTCGATGACCATCTGTTCGGGCACCACGTGGATATTCTGGAATCCCCATGAGCGCAGTGCTTCGGGAATGATGACACGACCGCAGCCGTGCAGCGGCGAATAGACAATATTCAGGTCTTTCTGACGGAGAATCACTTCCTGGTCAACCATCGCCTCTTTCACTGCCTGCAGATAGTCCCAGTCCATCTCGCCGCCGATAATCTGAATGAGGTCTTTGTTGCCCTCAAACTTCACATCGTCGATTTTCACCTTGTTCACTTCATCGATAATGCCTTTATCATGCGGTGCAAGCACCTGCGCACCATCATCCCAGTAGGCTTTGTAGCCGTTGTATTCCTTGGGGTTGTGCGACGCCGTCACGTTCACTCCCGCCTGACAGCCGAGGTGGCGAATGGCGTAGGAGATTTCGGGTGTCGGGCGGAGGCTCTCGAAGAGATAAACCTTAATGCCGTTGGCAGAGAAAATGTTGGCAACGGTCTCGGCGAAGAGCCGTCCGTTGTTGCGGCAGTCGTGTCCCACCACCACACTGAGGTCGTTGCGCCCTGCGAAGGCTTTATTGATGTAGTTGGCAAAACCCTGCGTCGCCATTCCCACGATATAGATATTCATGCGGTTGGTACCGGCACTCATGATGCCACGCAGCCCACCCGTTCCGAACTCAAGGTCGCGATAGAACGCATCAATCAGTTCGGTCTTGTCACTATTGTCAAGCATTGCTTGCACGGCTTTTCTCGTTGCTTCGTCAAACGCTGGCTGAAGCCACTCTTTTGCTCTTGCCTCACACTGGGCAATCAGTTGTTCGTTATTCTCCATAATCTATTGTTTTTAATAATTAAAGTCTTTAGCGTCTTTAAGGTCTTTAAGGTCTTTAGAGTCCTTAGAGTCTTTAAGGTCTTTAGGGTCCTTATTCTATGCAAAGATAGTGCTTTTTTCAGATGTAAGAAAGCAAAAGTACAAAAAAAGCATTATCTTTGCAGCAAAAAATATATGGAGATACATCTGACTGGCATCATCATTGCCGTTTCCACCTTTCTTATAATAGGGCTTTTCCATCCGTTGGTCATCAAGGTGGAATATCACAGTGGCACGCGCTACTGGTGGGTTTTCCTCGTGACTGGCATCATCAGCATCATTGCTGCCCTGTTCGTGGAAGCGGTGATTGTCTCATCCCTACTGGGCGTTTTGGGTGCCTCGCTGATATGGTCCATCGGCGAACTGTTCCACCAAAGGAGGCGGGTGAAGAAAGGTTGGTTCCCTATGAATCCGAAACGCAAGCACGAGTATGAAGACTGAGCTCATCGCGGTCGGAAAGACTGTCAACCCGCACATCAAGGAATGTATTGCCGACTATGCCTGTCGCATCGGTCACTACATGCCGTTCAGCATGAGCATCATCCCCGAACTGAAAAGCACCAAAAATCTTTCAGAGGAGCAACAGAAAAAACTGGAAGGCGAACTGATTCTCAAACAGTTGCAACCAACGGACACGGTCGTTCTCCTCGATGAGCACGGGAAAAGTTTTCGCAGCATCGACTTTGCCAAATGGCTTCAGCAGAAGCAAGCCGTCAGTCGCCGCCTCGTCTTTGTGATTGGCGGTCCCTACGGCTTTTCCGAAGCAGTCTATCAACGGGCAAACGAAAAACTCTCACTCTCACCCATGACCTTCTCCCATCAGATGGTGCGACTGATTTTCACCGAACAGCTCTACCGCGCCTGCACCATCATCAAAGGCGAGCCGTACCATCACGAGTAAATTTTTATCCTTAAGGACTTTAAAGACTTTAAGGACCTTAAAGACCCTAAGGACTTTACACCATAAAATAAAATCAACTTTTATTTTGTATTGTTCTCGCTAAATCGTAACTTTGCAAACGAAAAGAATAACAAACTATTGAATATGGCACTGATAGAATATAAAAACGTCAATATCTCGCACGACGAGAAATACGTGCTGAAAGACATCAACTTCACGGCAGAGGAAGGACAACTGATATATGTCATTGGTAAAGTGGGAACGGGAAAGAGTTCGCTGCTGAAAACATTCTACTGCGAACTGGACATTGACAGCTGCGACACTGCCACCGTGCTCGGACGCGACCTGACCACCATCCGCAGAAAAGAAATTCCCGCACTCCGCAAGGAGATGGGCATCATCTTCCAAGACTTCCAACTGCTGCACGACCGCAGCGTGTTCAAGAACCTGGAGTTCGTGCTGAAAGCTACCGACTGGAAAGATAAAAACGACATCAGAAGCAGGATTGAGGAAGTGTTGCAACAAGTAGGGATGGAAAGTAAAATCGAGAACATGCCGCACGAACTCTCGGGCGGTGAACAACAACGCATCTCCATCGCACGTGCACTGCTAAACAACCCGAAAGTGATTCTTGCCGACGAGCCGACCGGTAATCTTGACCAAGAGACTGCCGACAATATCTTCGAACTGCTCAAAAGCATCAGCGAACAGGGAACGACTGTCATCGTCACTACGCACAACATGGCGCTGCTGGACAAGTTCCCCGGCATCGTCTATGAGTGTGAAGACGAACTGATGACCATGAAAAGTGAAAAGGAGTAAGAAAGAATGAAAGTTATGAAATTCGGGGGAACCTCTGTCGGCTCCCCAGAACGCATCAAAAACGTGGCGGCACTGGTCACCAAATCGGGAGAGCAGACGTTTGTCGTCCTCTCAGCCATGTCGGGAACGACCAATGCGTTGGTAGAAATCTGCAACCACCTGTACAGAAAAGAGAAGACACAGGCAAACAAGCTGATTGACACGCTGGAAGAGAAATACCGCAACCACATAGACGAACTCTATGAAAATGAGACGTGGCGCGAAAAGACACACGCCTATGCTCGGGAGGTTTTCGAATATCTCCGCTCGTTCACCAACGATATTTTTACAAGCTACGAGGAGAAAAACATCCTGGCGCAGGGTGAACTGCTCAGCACGACGATGATGACCAATTATCTCACTGAGCAGAACATCAAGGCGATGCTCCTGCCGGCACTCGACTTCATGAAGACCGACAAATACGGCGAGCCCGACCAACCTTATATCAGGAAAAAGCTCACCGGACTGATGGACACCCATCAAGGATACCAAATCTACGTCACGCAAGGATTCATCTGCCGCAATGCCTTCGGAGAGACCGACAATCTGCAGCGCGGAGGCAGTGACTACACGGCATCGCTCATCGGAGCGGCGCTCCAGTCAGAAGAAATACAGATATGGACCGATATCGACGGGATGCACAACAACGACCCGCGCATCGTGGAAAAAACAAGTCCTGTGCGCCAACTGAGTTTTGAAGAGGCTGCCGAACTCGCTTTCTTCGGAGCCAAAATCCTCCACCCCACTTGCATACAACCGGCGAAAGACAGCAGTGTGCCCGTGCGTCTGCTCAACACCATGCAGCCAGAGGCGGAAGGGACGCTCATCAGTCAGGAGACCTGCACGGGAACCATCAAAGCCATTGCAGCCAAAGACGACATGACTGCCATCACTGTCCATGCAGGGAAAGGGATACCTGTCAGCATATTCCTCAAACAGGTGTTTGATGCCTTTGAACACTATCAGACACCGATTGACATCGCGTGCACCTCACAAGGTGGAGTCACCCTGAGTTTCAACGACAATCGCCACCGCGACGACATCGTGGAGGAACTGAAAAACATCGGCACCGTCGAGACAGAACCCGACTGCTGCGTCATCTGCGTGGTCGGTGACCTGTTCTCTCAAGAGGCTGGCTACGATGCCGTCATCCTCAACACGCTGAGAGACATTCCCGTCAAGATGGTCTCCTACGGCGCATCGGAACACAACATCTCCCTGCTGGTGTCTATGACCGACAAGAAAGAAGCACTGCAACGATTGAGCAACACCCTATTCTATCATACAGAACCATGACAACAGAACTCATCATATCCGCAGCGGCACTGGTTATCCTGGCAGCAGTCACACCACTGTGCAACATCTTTTTCAGAAAGATAACGGCAGTCCGGCAAGCGGACGAAACGCCGGAAATGCCCAAAGTGTCGGTACTGCTGACAGCGTTCGGGCATTCCGAACAACTCGAAAACCATCTGCCAGCCTTTCTCACACAGGAGTACGGAAACGACTATGAAGTGATTGTCGTTGCAGAAAAAGGCGATGCCGAGACGGAAGACGTATTGAAACGAGTTGCCGACAACCCGCATCTATACATTACTTTCATTCCCGACTCATCAAGATATATGAGCCGGAAGAAACTGTCTGTCACGCTCGGAGTAAAAGCTGCCAAACACGAATGGATTATCATGACTGACCCGTCAACGGCTCCCACCGACAGCCACTGGCTTCAGAACATGGCAGCCCATTTCACGGAGAAGAACAATCTCGTAATGGGCTATACCCAATATGAAGCCGATACCCCATCCTACTACCAGTTTGAGCATTTCCGGACAGCCTGCTATCTCATGCGGAAAGCCCGAAAAGGAAGGGCATTCAGGACGAACATGCCCCTGATAGCTTTCAAGAAAAGCGAGTTCCTCGAAAGAAATGGCTTCCAAGGAAACCTCAAATATATCCGCGGAGAATATGACTTCATGGTAAACAAATATGCCCAGCGGGGCATGACCGTCGTTGCCACTGCCCCGGAAACACGGCTGACAGAAAGTTGCCCATCGCTCAAGACGTGGCGGAACAAACACATCTATTATCAAGAAACAAAGAAACATCTGGAGAGGCGGTTCATGCCCAGACTGACCTACCGATTCGACATGGCGATGATGTATCTGAACTATGTCGCCATACTGGGAGCGCTGACCTACTCATTGTTCACACAAGAATGGCTGCTCACCGCAGCGGCAGCGGCTGCTCTCCTCATCACCATCATTCTCAGAACAGTCATTGCCCGAAAAGCCATGCGCCGCTTCGACCTCAGCATACCCGCATGGAAAGTCACGCTCTATGAGCTGCGACTGCCCTGGACCTATCTATTAGCAAAAATAAGATATTTAAGAGCCGACAAATACGACTTCATCAGCCACAAACTATGAAAATCCTGCATGTCATTCCCCCTTATTACAAAGACGACGAGGTGCTCGACAGCGCCTTGTCACTAATCGGACGCATGCTGGATTCGACAGAAATTCACGTAGTGGCTTTTGAGGAAGACATGCAGAAAGTTGCCACCCTGCCCATTACCTGCCACACCATCCATCACCGACATCCGCTGACCGAATGGATATCGGTACCGTCACAATATATCAAGATCCTCTATCAAGTGATGCCCGACGTGGTACACATACATGGAAGTTGGAATCTTTTCGGTGCCAACGTGGAGAAATGGTCGCGAAAGAGGGGTTTCAAGGTGGTCTTGTCACCACACGACCGGCTCCGAAAACATGTTTGGAACTTAGGCTTTTTCAAAACAAGGCTATTACCCACCGTCTGCTATCAGCGCAGCATGGTGCGCCACTGCTGCGCCCTGCATGCAGGCAATGAACAAGAGAGGGACAACCTTGCCGCACTCAAGTGGAACCGCCACATCACCATGGTGCGACACGACCAGCCACACCTGATGCTGGCGTTCTACCAGAGGGTCATCGACCGCGACATTCATCGACAAATGTCGGTGGACGAGCGACAGAGCGTATGCTACCTGTTACACACGGCACTTTCAGGAGACCTGCGTCAGACCGACCGTCTCCCCACGAGCGTCATGGAACGACTGAGCGCAGAACAGTGGAGACGCATCTTCATCTACACACAAAAGGAAGAGGTGACAGACCTTCTCCTGAAAGGTATCGAGATTCAACAGTTGCAAATCCCCTACCGCCATCCTGTCAGTGCACCGCCGACAGAGAGCAGCACCCATCTGAATTGGGAGAACGGACTCGTCGGCATGTTGGCAGATGTACGGAAGCATGTGAAGAAACGCACCGTCACCCTGCGCCACCTGTCTGACCTATACCAGACATTCATACAACTCGACTGCGACGAGGACGAGCTATGCCGGGAACTCAAGGAGAAGAAAATGGCACGCTTCACAGCCCGCATGGAACAAGTGCTCTCGGAAATATTCTTCCTCACGGAAGGATTCATGCCCGTCAGACAACGAAACGACAACCATACAGAAAAAATAAGAAAAAGTATCATCCTAAAACCTTAACACTATGAAAAAGAAGTATGATATCGAAAAAGACTTGGCGTATCTGGAACTGCTCTCACAGTCGTTCCCGACCGTAGCAGCGGCAAGTACGGAGATTATCAACCTGCAAGCCATTCTCAACCTGCCCAAAGGGACTGAGCACTTTCTGGCAGACATTCACGGAGAATATGAAGCTTTCCAACATGTGCTGAGAAACGCTTCAGGAAACATCAAGCGAAAGGTGAACGACCTGTTCGGAAACGAATTGCGCGAGGCTGAAAAGCAAGACCTCTGCACGCTCATCTACTATCCGGAACAGAAGCTGGAACTGATAAAAGCGTGTGAGAAAAACATGAACGACTGGTATCACATCACGCTTCACAAACTGATTCGCGTGTTGCGTGACGTTTCCAGCAAATACACCCGCTCGAAGGTGAGAAAATCACTCCCGAAAGACTTCAGCTACATCATTCAGGAATTGTTGCACGAGCGCACCGATGATGCCAACAAGTCGGGATATGTCAGTGCCATCATTGACACCATCATTAACATCGGGCGCGCCGATGAGTTTGTCATTGCCATTGCCGGCGTCATCCACAAACTTGCCATCGACCAACTCCACATCCTGGGCGACATCTACGACCGAGGACCGGGTGCCCACCTGATTATGGACCTGATGGAGGAATACAACTCATGGGATATCCAGTGGGGAAACCACGACATCGTATGGATGGGAGCATGTGCAGGAAACGATGCCTGCATCTGCAGCGTGATACGACTCTGCCTGAGATATGCCAACCTGACGACACTGGAAGAAGGCTACGGCATCAACCTCGTGCCACTTGCCACCTTCGCCATGGAGACTTACGGAAACGACCCCTGCGAGGAATTCATTCCTAAATATAGCGCAGAAAGCAGCAGCATGGACGAGAAGACCCAGCGACTTACCGCCCTCATGCACAAAGCGATTGCCATCATGCTTTTCAAGAAGGAAGCACAGCTTTATGAAAAGTATCCGGAGTGGGACATGCAAGACCGAATGCTGCTCAACCATATCGACTACAAAAAAGGAACCATCATGCTCGAGGGAAAGAAATACAAGCTGAGCAGCAACAACTTCCCGACCATCGACCCGAAGAATCCCAACCAGTTCACACCCGACGAAGAGATACTGATGGAGAAACTGCACCGCTCATTCACAAAATGCGAAAAGCTGCAGCGCCACATGCGCACCATCCTCGCACACGGCTGCATGTACACCATCAGCAACAACAACCTCCTCTTCCACGCATCGGTTCCCCTCAACGAGGACGGAACGCTCAAAGAGGTGGAAGTATTCGGAAAGAAATACAAAGGAAAAGAGCTGCTCCACCAGACGGGCATGCTGATACGAACTGCCTTCCAGAAAGGTGCCGACCCAGCGGAGCGGAACTACGCCATCGACTATTTCATGTATCTATGGTGCGGAAAAGACTCGCCGCTGTTCGACAAGTCGAAGATGTCCACGTTCGAGCGTTACTTCATTGAGGATAAAAAAACCTTCCACGAAGAAAAGGGATACTACTACAAGCTGAGGGACAACGAAGCCGTGTGTGACTATATTCTCGACGCGTTCGGTATCAAAGGAAAGAACCGGCACATCATCAACGGACACGTTCCCGTGCACGTGGTGAAGGGAGAAACGCCCATCAAAGCCAATGGAAAGCTGATGGTGATTGACGGCGGCTTCTCACAAGCCTACCACAAAGAAACAGGTATCGCAGGATATACGCTCATCCACCACAGCCGCGGATTCCAACTAATTCAGCACCAGCCGTTTACAAGCACGGAAGAGGCTATCAAAAACGGTACCGACATTATCAGCACCACGCAGATTGTGGAGATGGCATCGCACAGAATGCTCGTTGCCGACACCGATAAGGGAAAGGAACTCAAAAAGCAGGTGGAACATCTCCAGGAACTGCTGTACGCATACAGACGCGGCATCATCAAGGAAGTGGTGCAATAACCCACAGCCCTTGACCGCAAATCATATAAATTCTGTAACTTTTCACTGCGCCCCGACAGCTCGTTTGTCGGGGCGCAGTAATTGTATATTTATACAACGGCTGAGGATTCGAAAGGCGATTTGTAAACGTTTGTATTTCAATGACTTAAATATGGTTTTCCAAAAGTTCAACTTTCGCGTCCTGAAAGTTAAACTTTTGCAGCCTGAAAGTTGAACTTTTGCAAGCTAAAAGTTCAACTTTTGGAAAACGAAAGTTCAACGGTATATTTATACGCCCTTTCCTGTATGTTTATACAAGGGTTCAGTTGACGAAAAAACATCAGCGTACCGTGATGTGGAAGCAGCCCTGCTTGACCTCATACTTGATGTAGCACCTGCCCGACTTGCGCATGTCGTCAAGCACTTCGCTCAGCACCCACTTCAGTGTGTCGTTAGAAACCTTCCTACCTACATAAATACCAGGAGCCGAGACCGCCTCATAGCGGTTGTAACCGATGTCGAACGTCGTGCCATACATGTGGCAACTATTCTCCGTGGCATTCTTGTTGTGACGACGCAGGCGCTCCACGTCAGCCTTGCTGCGCAAAACGCTGGTGACCACGAAACGATGGAGAGGCACGCCCTTCACCTGAAGACTGTCGAAGAAACTGTGCCCGATGTCCTGTAAGAGCAATGCCGCACGAGGAACGAGGTAAGGAATGCTGCTATACAGTTTGTCCACCTTGTAGTAAGGATTGGCTGCGATATAGACCAGTTCCATCTTCCGCCGTTCCGCCTCTCCCCTGTCAGCCACCGGTCGAACGCCATGCTGCCGGGCGGCTTCCATCTGCACATCGTTCGAGTCGGGGAACGCTGCAGAATAGCTCGGGACACTGTATATCGGATGTTTCACAAGGTTTCCGTCAGCATCCTCAAAACGGGTTGCTGACGGGAACAGTGACTGTACGGAAGACTTGACGGAATCCACCGATGCCACCTCCTGGACCTCGGAGAGCGTATCCTGCACGGACACCAGAGGGACACCCGGCGAATAGGATGATGAAACGCGAGGAAAGATGCAGCGCACCAGTGCCAGTACCAGCACCAGCACCCCCAATCCCTGCAGATATCGTTTTCCTCCGGAAGTCATCGTCTTTTCTTTTTTTTCTGCCCACAAAATTACGAAATAAATAAAACAACAGACAACAAACGACAAAATATTTTTCCCACAGAAAGAAAAATAACCAATTCGTTTTGTTTTATGAGCGATTTGCACTATCTTTGCAGCATAAGTGAAGATAAGAACAATATGGACAAACAAGAAATCAAAACGAATGAAGAAAGACAAAGCCTCAGCTTTGTTGAACAAATGATAGAGAAAGACCTTGCCGAAGGAAAGAACAACGGACGCATACAAACCCGTTTCCCGCCCGAACCGAACGGCTATCTCCACATAGGACATGCAAAGGCCATCTGCATGGACTTCGGCATCGCAACAAAATATAATGGCGTATGCAACCTGCGCTTCGACGATACCAACCCGAGCAAGGAAAACAACGAATACGTCGAGAACATCCTCAACGACATCCATTGGCTGGGCTTCCAGTGGGGAAACGTCTATTACGCATCCGACTACTTCCAGCAACTCTGGGACTTCGCCGTGTGGCTGATTGAAAAAGGACTGGCTTACGTGGACGAACAGACTTCGGAACAAATTGCCGAACAAAAAGGCACACCGACAGAAGCCGGCACCAACTCCCCCTATCGCGACCGTCCTGTCGAGGAAAACCTCGCCCTCTTCAAGAAGATGAATACGCCTGAAGCCGTGGAAGGCTCCATGGTGCTGCGCGCCAAGCTGGACATGGCAAATCCCAACATGCACTTCCGCGACCCAATCATGTATCGAATCATACATACGCCGCACCATCGCACCGGAACGAAATGGAACGCCTACCCGATGTATGACTTCGCACACGGACAGAGTGACTACTTTGAAGGAGTGACCCACTCCATCTGTACGCTCGAATTTGTGCCCCATCGCCCCTTGTACGACAAGTTTATCGACTATCTGCAGGAAAAAGACCAACAGCACGACTACCGTCCTGTGCAGATTGAGTTCAACCGACTCAACCTCACTTACACCATCATGAGCAAGCGTAAGTTGCTGGCACTCGTCGAGGAGAAGAGAGTGAACGGGTGGGACGACCCCCGAATGCCGACCATCAGCGGCATGCGGCGCAGAGGCTACTCGCCCGAAGGCATCAGAAACTTCATCAACTCTATCGGATATACCAAGTTTGATGCACTCAACGACATGGCACTGCTCGAAGCAGCCATCCGCGAAGACCTCAATGCACGCGCCACACGAGTGTCGGCTGTGCTCAATCCCGTGAAACTTGTCATCACCAACTATCCCGAAAACGAGACCGAGGAAATGGTTGCCATCAACAATCCGGAGAACGAGGCTGACGGCACTCATACGACGACCTTCTCAAAGACCTTGTGGATTGAGCGTGACGATTTCATGGAAGACGCACCCAAGAAATTCTTCCGCCTGACACCCGGAAAAGAAGTGAGGCTGAAGAACGCATACATCATCATGTGTACGGGCTGTAAGAAAAACGAAAAGGGAGAAATAGAGGAAATCTATGCGGAATATGATCCAGAAAGCAAGAGCGGAAGAGAAGGTGCAAGCCGCAAGGTGAAAGGTACACTGCACTGGCTCTCTACCGAACATTGCAGAAAAGCCGAAGTCAGAATCTACGACCGGCTTTTCAACGTAGAGAATACCGCTGTGGAAGGTCAGGATTTCCACGAACTGTTAAATCCCGACTCGCTGCAAGTCATGACCGAGTGTTATGTAGAACCCTATGCTGCCGAACGGAAAGCCGGCGAGTATCTGCAGTTCCAACGAATCGGCTACTTCATGGCAGACATTGATTCCACACCCGAACATCCGATATTCAACAAGACCGTCGGGCTGAAAGACTCATGGGCAAAAATCAATAAATAAAAGACGACTTATTAGCCATGAACTGGATTTCCACCCTGCTTGACAATCTCAATTACGGGACAATCACCTTCTTGATGATGCTTGAAAGCACGGTCGTCCCCGTACCGTCCGAACTGGTGGTTTCTCCTGCGGCATACCATGCGGCTGCGGGAAACCTGAACATCTTCCTCGTCATTCTTTTCGCTACGATAGGAGCAGATCTGGGGGCTACCATCAACTACGTCGGCGGATATTATCTGGGACGTCCCATTATCTATAAGTTTGCCAATAGTCGTTGGGGACGTCTATGCTTGCTGAATCAAGAAAAAGTAGAAAAAAGCGAGAAATACTTTTATAACCACGGCATGGTGGCAACAATCAGCGGACGACTGATACCGGGCATCCGCCACTTGATTTCCATCCCTGCCGGAATAGCCAAGATGAATTACTGGAAATTCCTGCTATATACGACAATCGGAGCAGGTGTGTGGAACTGCATCTTGGCTGCGTTGGGATGGTACTTGCATACTATCGTGCCGGCAGACCAACTGGAAAGCAAGCTCACAGAATATGGAGATTACATCAAATGGGGAATCATCGCACTGGTAGGAATCGTAGCGGTTTTCTTCGTAGTAAGATATTGGATTAAAAAGCGAAAGTAAGCACATAATCTTTCGCTACACGGTAATAGACCGGCAACATTTCGCCCGTAGTCAGGTTCTCCCCCTTGACGGTTCCGCTATCCGTCACAACGAACGGTTGCAGCCGCATGTCAAAATACCCCAAGGGTGTCTCCGAGAAATACTTGTAAAGAGTTTCCTTCGCGCTCCAATGCAGAAGTTGGCTGAGAATAGTATCGGCTTCTTCGTCTGGACGGATAAACTTATGAGCGATTCGCTGCACCCTGTCACTCTGATATTCTATATCCACGGCAACCGTCCGCTTCCCGGAAAGAATCACCGCCGCATATCCTTTCGTATGGCTGATACTGATATGCTGTCCGCTCTCCAGGCATGGCTTTCCCGACGAAAGATGCTCTACTCTCAACTGGCGATTGCCCGTCATCAGTGCCAGCAACAGATGCACACAAAGAAATTCCCTCTTCCTCGCCTCTGCCCGATAATGCCTGTCGAGCTCATCCCTATAAGTCTCTAAAAAAGGATATTGCTGATACAATTCATCCGCTGTCTCTGTTATTTTCCACAATCCTAAAGAGACATCTTCTGCTATTGTTTCAATCGAAATTAGCGACATCCGGCTCTCTAATTATTTTCATCAACATTGCGGATAACGACCTTCACGCGTGAAATTCTGCGCTCTTCGATTCCCAGAATTTCAAAACTGTAATGGTGATAGTCTATCTTCTCATGAATTTCCGGGAAGTCTCCTTTCAGTTCAAGCAAGAGACCGGCAAGCGAATCAGCTTCCCCTTCCACTTCAGAGAATTCGTCATCATCGATGTCGAGTATCTTGCAGAAATCGCTCAGCAGGGTCTTTCCTTCAAAGATATAAGTGTTCTGATTGATGCGGGTGTACGTCCTTTCCTCCTCATCAAACTCATCGTTTATCTCGCCGACAATCTCCTCGAGAATATCTTCAAGCGTAACGATGCCGCTCGTTCCCCCAAACTCATCAACGACAATCGCAATATGCACTTTGTTCTCTTGGAACTCTCGCAACAAATCGTCAATCTTTTTTGTCTCCGGAACGAAATACGGCGGACGAATCAAACTCTGCCAGCGGAAGGTTGCTCCCTTGTCAAGATGGGGCAACAAGTCCTTGATGTATAAGATACCACGGATATTGTCCGTCGTGTCTTGATAGACGGGGATGCGGCTATAGTTATTCTCAACGATACATTTCAGCACGTCGGGGAAAGGACTCCGGATGTCCAAGTCGACAATATCCTGGCGACTTGTCATAATCTCCTTCGCGGTCTCATCCCCGAAACGGATGATGCCTTCCAGCATACTCCTCTCCTCCTTTATCTCTTCATTGTCGGTCAACTCCAACGCCTGTTCCAGGTCATCCACACTCAAGACATGTTGTTCCTTGTGAGCAACCCGCTTCGTCAAAAGCCCGCTCTTCATCAACAGGTTCTCGACAGGCCAAAACAACTTACGGGCAATCAAAAGCCCATTCACCGTGCGACGGCAAAAAGCCAAGGGAGACTGGCGACTATACACCTTCGGAATAATCTCGCCAAACAACAAGAGCAAAAAGGTAAGCAACACCGTGACACACAGGAATTGAAGCCACGCAGCATTCCCGAAATCCACCACCTTCGCAAAGATATAATTGCAAAGCATGATGATAGTTACGTTCACGAAGTTATTGGTAATCAGGATGGTTGCCAGTGTCCGTTCGCTCTCCTCTCGAAGCATCCTGATGTTCTTGTCGGTAGCCGATTTGCTCTCTTCCAATTCGCCCAAGTCACTCGGCGAGAGACTGAAAAAAGCCACTTCCGAACCACTTGCGAAAGCGGACAAGACTAAAAGGACAGCTGCCAAGACAGCTGCAATAATCACTCCCGAATCAGGAGCAACGAACTTAACAAACAGGAGAAGTGAAAGTGTATCCATCAAAATGGCATCTTATCGTTATCCGGCTGATTCTCTTCAGTTGTTGCCGTCGGTTCTTCAGCAACCTTTTCCTTTCTGTCCTGCTTTGGCGACAGCAACTCCATCGCGTCTGCAAGAATCTCAGTCACCGTAACGCGTTTTCCTTTTTGATCATCGTAGGTCCTGTAACGAATACGCCCTTCTATATACAATTTATCACCTTTATGGACATATCGCTCGGCTATTTTTGCAAGCCCACGCCACATAATGATATTATGCCAATCCGTATGGTCGGGCACCTGTGTCCCGTTTGCCAATGTATAACCACGTTCCGTCGTTGCCAATGAGAACATGGCACAAACCTGCTCGGAGTCATAATATCTGACTTCCGGCTCTTTCCCGACGTTACCTATCAGCATTACCTTATTCATACGTCTCCAAAGAAATTATTTCCAATATCCCAAATACTTATATCTGAAGTTTTTTCCTTTGACAGAAGGGAACTGGCTGCGACTGTCAACGCGTCCTCGCAGATGCTCAACGATCCTGTCATAACAATCTTGCGGCGAATTGGCTTTGCACTGGGCAACAAACCGAGTGTCGCGATACTCAAATTTTCCCGTTGCAGGAATCATCACAACCCGCTTAAAATCGAGCGCCCCTTCGTACCATCCCGGACGGTCGTCAACCAGACGCGACAAGGCCGAGGCTGCAGCCTCGCGGCTCTCCCCTGCTATTGTCGGACGCACAGCCTTCTTCTGCTTGAAGTCGAGCATCGTGGCTGCCTCTGTCTTTATAATAATAAAGTACACGCGCGGACGAATCTTATAGCGTTTGGGATAATACACGTTGCTTGCGGCATAGTCCCTAATATCCGCTTCAAGATGCTCATCCATGTCAATTTCGGGGATTGAACTCAAAAAACTAATTGCATCATCGACATTAAAAACCAATGTCTCCTTATCAAAATACCTCAAATATAAATTCATCTGCTGTCCTGATTGTTTTTTCTATTCAAAAAAAGAGCGGCAAACGAGGCTCGAACTCGCGACCCCGACCTTGGCAAGGTCGTGCTCTACCAACTGAGCTATTGCCGCATTGAGTTTTGGGATTAATTGAGAAAGGGTTCATGAAAAATCAGAAAATCTTTCCCACCAACCGAAAACAAATGTGTGAAGAGGAGGAGACTCGAACTCCCACGTCGCAATTGACACTACCCCCTCAAAGTAGCGCGTCTACCAATTCCGCCACCTCTCCATCACAATAACATTCCGAAATCATTGGGTGCCCAGAACAGGACTCGAACCTGCACGCCTCGCGGCACACGCACCTGAAACGTGCGCGTCTACCAATTCCGCCACCTGGGCAAATTTTCTTTTGAACGACTAAAGCCAAAACCCAAAACGGTTTTACAAACATTCAAAAGATTGTTTCAGAATGTGAGCGGCAAACGAGGCTCGAACTCGCGACCCCGACCTTGGCAAGGTCGTGCTCTACCAACTGAGCTATTGCCGCAAAATCCCTGATTTCTCAAGGGCATTTCTCCAAATGCGGTGCAAAGATAATCGTTTTTTTCGGAACTCACAAACTTTTTGCACTTATTTTTTCGCAATCTTTATTTGATTTAGTTCCGCATAGTTAATAAGGTTGTTATAACACCTTTTATGATAGCAGGTTAACAGAACGCAATCCAAAATAACCGTGTTAATGTCTGCGCCTTTCTTAGTATATCCTATCCACAATACAAATGACGCTGTAGCTCGAAATAATGTGAACGTATTTCAGCTGGACTCTTTTGAAGTTTTAGCTTGGCATCACTCATTGAGTTGAAACTTATACTAATGAAAGTCTTCAAGTTATCAGCACTGAGCTCTTTAAATCCATTACTAATGTAATATTGAAGAATAAGATTGTCGAAATCTCGCTGTTCCTTGTCCAGGGCATCTACATACTGTTTCTTCACAAGTTCCACTCGCTTTGCCCGTTCTATTGGCGTCGATTCGTAGGCAATGTATTCCAGCACATCGAGCAAGTCACACTTCTGCATTTTCAGCATGTTCTTCAATAGTAGCAGTTTGTCCTCCGCAAACCCTGCTTCATCCAGTGTTCTCAGCAACTGCTCACGCGTTTCGGGATTAGACCATTTCTCTCTGAGGTCATCGGCATCCGAAAAGAAATCAGGTATTCTGCCGAATAGTTTTTTTACGTATTCGTCAAGGCTGATAAACTCGTCACCAAAGAAAATCTTCTGTTCCCATGTCGTTTCAAGTGAAAGCTGTCTTCCTGTTGACAACTTGATGTCTATCAGATTTGTTCTCGGTCCCTCGCATGTACAAGGCTGGTTGCCACAGACGGGGCACACCTGTGGTTCACCAGAAAAACCACCATCATCGCCGTCTGGCGCTGGCGGATAAGGATGTCTTTTACAGGTACAAGGCCAGTTGCCGCACACGGGGCAGTACTGGTCGCCATCCCATTCTGGGTCTTTGAACATCTCGCTGGCTCCTACGAAGTCATAGATGGTGAAATAATACTTCTTGTCGAACAAGCGTGTTCCACGGCCTATAATCTGCTTAAACTCCACGATGTTCTGCACGGGGCGCATCAGCACGATGTTGCGCACATTGCGGGCATCCACGCCAGTACTCAGTTTATATGATGTGGTCAGAATCGTTGGCAACAGCTTTTCGTTGTCCTGGAAGGCTCTCAGCGTTGCCTCGCCCACTTCGCCATCATCGGCTGTCACTCGCTCGCAATAATTATTGGCTGGTCGCCGCTTGTGCTTGTTCACCATGTCGCGTACAATCATGGCATGCTTCTGCGTAGCGCAGAAGATGATGGTTTTCTCGTCGGGGTCTATCTTGCCGAGCAACTCCTGCACACGGTGCTCGTCGCGCTCCTTTATCTGGATTCTGCCATGATAGAAATCCGACTCAGAGTATATCTTTTCAGGGTCCACCTCGCCACTCTTCACCACGTCGCCTTCCTGATACTGATAGTCGTCGATGTTGCTTGTAGATATATCCACCCGGAAGGGAACCAGGAAACCGTCCTCGATGCCCTGTTTCAGCGAGTAGGTATAGACAGGATTGCCGAAATAGGCGTAGGTATTGGCATTGTCCTTTCTTCTTGGTGTGGCTGTCATGCCGAGTTGGTAGGCACTGTCGAAGTATTCCATCAGTTTTCGCCACTCGCTTTCGTCGTTGGCACCGCCACGATGACACTCGTCGATGATGATGAAGTCGAAGAAATCACGCTCATACTGCATGTAGTACGGCTGGTCGGTTGCACCTTCAGGCAATTCCACGCCCTGTTCCTCTGCCTTCTGCGCGTTGGGCGAAGTCATCATCGTCTGGAAGATGGTGAAGTAAAGGTTGCGGGCTGTGGGTACTCTGTAGTTGTTCTTTCGCAATTCCTTGGGCGTGATGCGACACATCGCGTCTTCAGGGAACTGGTCGAAGTCGTTGATGGCCTGATTAGCGAGGATATTCCTGTCGGCTATGAACAGGATTCTCGGTGCACGCTCCACTCCCCTTATGTTCCATTTTGTCTGCGTCAACTTCCAGCAGATTTGGAAGGCCGTATAGGTCTTTCCCGTGCCTGTAGCCATCGTCAGCAAGATGCGGTTGCGCTGCTTTGCCACCGCTTCCAGCACGTTCTTGATGGCTATCTCCTGATAGTATCGAGGCTGGCGGCCTTCACTACGTTTCAGAGGACAAATATTGAATTTATCGCGCCAAGGATTCTCTTCGGGGAAGGTCATCTGCCACAGGTCCTGTGGCGAAGGGAAATGGTCTATATCGTGCTCCTTGCTGGGGATGATATATTCTCCCTTGCTGTCCTTCACGCCCATGTCGATAAACCATATCTCATCGCCATTGGTGCTATAGGTATAGCGAATCTTCAGGGCTTCGGCATACTCCTTTGCTTGTCCTACGCCCTCCGACACATCTTTCTCGTCGCTCTTCGCCTCTATCACGGCAAGTTTCTGCCCCTTGTACTCCAGGATATAATCTGCCTTCTTCGGGTTCTTGTGTCCCGAAGTTGTGATGCGGCCGGGCGCAATATAGGCGCTCTGCTCCACGAGTATCTTACTGCTTGGAACAATACTCCAGCCGGCATCCCTCAGCTTGGGGTCTATCTTGTTCAGTCGGGTCTGCGCTTCGTTCATTGTTTTTTGTTTTTTTTGTTTTTTATAGTTTCTATAGTGCCTATAGTTCCTATAGTGCCTATAGTCCCTATAGTCCCTATCCTTTATCTTCTATTCCGTTTTCTTCCATTAACTTTTTTAGCCGGGCAACCTCTGCTCTTAGAGCAGGCACCTCTCGCCTCAACCTTGCTAATTCCTCTTCCTGAGCCTGACGATAGCCTGTGCGAGCGGCATACATGCGCTCTTTGATACCGCCTTGCTCCACAAACTCCTTCTCCATGCGCAACAGCACCTTGTGCATCATGGCGTCAGTCTGATAGCACAGCGTCAAGGCGATGTTGGCCATCTCCTCGTCGCTCCATTTCCCGAAGAAGGGCTGATAGTCTTCCACCCGATTATGCTGACGGCAGTAATCCTGCATCGTTTGGTAGCGCGTGTGCGAACTGTCCCATATCGGCAAGCGGCGCGACAGCAGGTAGTCACGGTAGTCTTCGCGCAACTCCTGCAGCGATGCACGGGCGACGTTCATGAGTTTCACTTGCATCTCGGTTGAAGTCTCGCCGTCCTCGGTGCCTTCTATGATGTTTTGCTTACCGCTGCGTGCCGCCTGCACCATCTGGTCAACGGTGCGGTCGCCGTGGGCAGGCAGAAAACGCTTACAGAAGGCATAAGTGAGTTGATATAGCACTTCTGACTTCTGATAGAAGTAGGCATCGCGCCAAGGCTTCTGCCGTTTCAGTATCTGGTATTTCTTTTCTACCATGATTGGTTTATTTTTTTTATTTTTTATTTTTCTATTCTCTATTTTCTATACTTATTATAGTCACTATGGTCACTATACTCACTATAGTTACTATTCTTTCTATTCTCCCTATCCCTCAAACACCTCTCTTAGCAAGGCTTGCTTCAGTGCGTCGCACTCCTGAGAAATCTTCTCGAAGTTCGCTTGCAGACGGTCAACCTTGGATTTAAGGGAGTCGAGAGTGGCAACGATGGATTGCTGCTCAGAGAGAGGGGGAAAGCTCACATGAGCTGCTTCAATAATTCCTTTGGTAATATGAGCCATCGTAGCACCATGTAGATTGGTCATCGTTTGCTTCTTTAGCTCGTCTGAATCTAACCAATAACACAAAAAATACTTATCAATCTTTGAAGAACAAACCATCTTCCAAATATGGTAGTGATAAATAACCTTTTCACCATCCCATATTCTTGGACCAAATGAAGCAGACCATGCATATAATAAATCACCATTATCACAATACTTATCTTCTTCTAACTCCAAATCTGAATAGTACCAACTATCATTTGTAAAGAAATTGCCAACTCTCAACAAGCGATACTTACCTTGTTTAAGCATCTCGTCCTTTGAATACGCTCTTCCATTAATTACCTTGCAGATTTCCTTCAGCGTTTTCTCTTCCCACCCTTCTTTAGGTTCGAGCATTTCTTTGAGTGATGCTTGGAAGAGGGCTTTGGCTTCATTGAGGGATTTTTCTGCATTCGCCTTCATCGCATCTATCTTTGCAAAAGCAGAGTCAAGATAATTAACGATGGATTGCTGCTCGGAGAGAGTTAATTTAGGTACAGGAATTGCCAGATACTTATCAAATTCAATATTGTGGATTCCTGTAGTGGCCTTTTGCATTTTACGAGTGTCGCCACGCAAATAAACAAACAATATATATTTGTAAAGAAACTCTGGAGAAATTATATTTCTGTCTTTAATTCGCAAAACAGAAGTAAAATTGCTAAATGAGTATTCGCCATCTTCCTTATCAAATAATACAGTCCTACCAACAGGCTGTTTCTCGCTACCTCCGGACTTTTCTACGATAAGGTCTCCTTTTTGGAGTTTTCTTGTTTTATATTGTTTTGCTTCTACATCAAGATACTCTATGTTGTCAAAACTAAGAGTAAATGCTTTTGTGAAATTTGCATTGCGTATTACGCCAACGTTGACAAATGGTCCTACCTTTCCTTTCCAAAGACCATTTATCTTGTCGCATAAATCGCCTATTGTACTATATTCCCACCCTTCTTTCATTTCACGTCCTCTTTCTTTTTTATGATAATCACATCGTCAAGCGTAACCACTTTAGTAGTCTTAATGCCATCCCAGACCGTTGATAACCTATATTGTTTAGGGGTAATTTTAATTTCTGCATTCCAACGCCTTCTACCATGAATATAGTCACCACCAGGATCAAGGCAGAGAATCTTATCTACATCTCCCATGGCATTTCCTTCATAACCTATAGCAAGCATGGCGTGCCCACAATCTTCATCATTTTCACAGCCAATAGAGATAATTATTGGTATTCCGCTATCTAATGTTTCTTTAATAATTTCAACGCTGGCCTTGTCTGAAGTAAGCTTATGAACGACATTTACAATAGAAGAAATGCTTTCTAGGAGCATTTTCTTTATCTTGAAATATGTCTGTCCACTTCGATGCATACCATAGTCATTGCAAAAAACATTGAATAATTTTTTTGCTTCTTTTGTCTTGTGAATGGCATTTATCTGAGTGTCTTTCTCCGAAATGACTCCAAGAATCAAGAGGTTCATTATTACAGAATAGGTGGCACAAGCACCATCAAGGCTGCCCTGCTTTTTGAAAACAGTTTTAAAGCGTCCTGTACTATCTTTGCACACCAGTTCGCCATTCTGTATCTTTAGGTTATCGACAATTACGCGCTTCATTTCACCATCTTCATTATTTCGTTAATAAGAGTCTGATTCTCGCTATTGAGAGCCGAGATGCTTTCTGCAATTTCGCTGGGTGTGCGCTCATCCACTTCCTCCACCTTGTTGGGATTCTTCACGCTGAGGTCGCAAGCATCGTCGAGGGTGCTGACATCGAGCGTCCATGAGTGTTCGCTCTCTGCCTTTGTCTGCTGCAAGGTGAGGAACTCCTGCATATCAGCCTCCGTCAGCGGCTGCGTCTTGGTGAAGTGCTTATCTACCTGATAGTACCAAATCTGGGTCGTCGGCTCGCCCTTGGTGAAGAACAAAACAACGGTCTTCACGCCAGCCCCTGTGAACACTCCTGAAGGAAGGTCGAGAATGGTGTGCAGGTTGCAATTCTCCAAGAGCATTTTTCTTATTGCACTGGCATCGCCATTGCTCAGGAAGGTGTTCTTAATGACAATACCTGCACGACCGCCAGCCTTCAGCATCTTGATGAAGTGCTGCATAAACATATAGGCTGTCTCTGAGGTGCGAATCTCGAAGTTCTGCAACACCTCACCGCGCTCGTTGCCGCCAAAGGGAGGATTAGCCAGGATGACATCCTTGCGGTCGCTCTCCTGAATGGTGGCAAGATTGATGGCAAGGGTGTTGCCGTGCGTGATGTTGGGTGCAGACACGCCGTGGAAGATCATGTTCATCGTGGCGATGATGTAGGGCAAGCCTTTCTTCTCCTTGCCAAAGAAGGTATTTTTCTGCAAGGTGTCGTGGTCCTTCACGCTCTTGATTTTGTCCTTCATATAAAGGAATGCTTCGCAAAGGAAGCCTGCCGAGCCGCAAGCAGGGTCATAGACCGTCTCGCCAATCTTGGGGTCAACCACCTTGATAATGCTGCGTATGAGGGGGCGCGGCGTGTAATACTCACCACCATTGCGGCCAGCATTGCCCATGCGCTGGATATTGCTCTCGTAGAGCACCGTCATCTCGTGCTTGTCCTCGGCACTCTGGAAGTGGAGTTCATCAATCATATTGATAATCTCGCGCATGTTGAAGCCAGAACGAATCTTGTTGTGCAGTTCGCCGAAGATTTCGCCTATCTTGTATTCCAGGCTATCGGTCTGCGTAGCCGTGTTCTGAAATTCCTTGAGGTACGGGAAGAGTTTCTGGTCAACAAACGCCACAAGGTCGTCGCCACTCATGGCGTTAACGGTATCGAGCACCATTCTGCCCGTCTGCGGGTCACGTTTCTTGGGTGCTGCCCACTGGCTCCAGCGATAGAAGCCCGACACCAGCCGTTTGTAGGTCTTGCCTTCAAGTTCGGCCTCTTCCTCGCGTTCCGTTTCGAGGTCATCAAGATATTTCAGGAAGAGCATCCATGATTTCTGTTCCAGATAGTCTAATTCGCTTCCGCAGCCCTGCTCCTTCCACAGTATTTGGTCGATTGCTTTGAATGTGTTTTCGTATTTCATATTTCAAATTAAATTCTTACTTTATATCACGATATATGTTCCTGCTTTCGTTTTATAGTTAGATCTATATTGGCTACAAAGATACGACTTTTTCATAAGAAAAAGTTAGTTAGGAGCATTAAATTCGGTGAAAAGTAAGAAACTATTACATTACGCCCCAGCGTAATGGGAAAAATATCGTGCTACGGGAAGTTAGAAAGCGCCTTTTTCTAATTGTTAAAATGTCAAGATTTCACCCGAAAAATGCTTACAAACGGGACGGAAGTTTTTGAATAGATATACGGCTGTTTCCGAATAATTATGCAAAACGTGCATATTTTTCACCGAAAAATGGTGGAAATTGCTTCCAAAAGTGCGACTTTCGGGCTTCAAAAGGGTAACTTTGGGAATGCGAAAGTGGCACTTTTGCAAGGTCAAAGTTGAACTTTCGCAAATCACGTCCGCATGTTTTTGGTATAAAATGCACTTTTCGCGTTTCTAACACGCTGATTTTCAGAAAACTTTTCGCAGGAGCGCTTAAAATGCTTCCGCCCTCGTCACAGTCCACCGACTTAAATATACAGCCTCTGAGCGCGTTAATATTTGTAAAGAAACCTTAAGAGCCCCTCCCTAACCCTCCCCAAAATGGGGAGGGAATGCCTGACGGGAGGAAAGCTTCGATAATTAAGAATTAAAAATTAAGAATTAAGAATTATGATTAGGTGTTTCTATCTGAAAATGGCTTATCCCTCATAGGGGTCGATCAATGTATCGACCCGAATGAAAAAAATCTGTGGAATCTGCGGTTAATAGGGTTGGTTAGGAAATTCAGTCCATTCGCGAAAGATAATCGTCATAGGTGTATTCGCGCAACAATTCCAGTTGTCCGTCGGTACGAAGGAAGGCGATGGCTGGATGAGCGACTCCGTTGAACATGTTTGTCTTTACCGTTGTGTAGTGCAGCATGTCTTCGAAGATGATATTCTCCCCTATCTGCAGTTCGTGTGCAAACTGCCAATACCCCATGAAGTCGCCCGACAGGCAGCTGTTGCCTCCGAGCCGATAACAGAAATCTTTTGTTGGAAGGTCTTCCACGACATCTACCTGCGCTGCACCCGTGACTGCGGGCTGATAAGGCATTTCCAGACAATCGGGCATGTGACATGTGAAGCTCACGTTGAGAATCGCCGTGCGTATTCCTTTATCCTCCACCACGTCAACGACTTGCGCCACGAGGTCGCCCGTCTGCCATGCGAATGCGCTGCCCGGTTCGAGAATGACCTGCAGGTGGGGATAGCGTTTCTTGAACTCCCTCAATGTCGCTATCAGCAGTTCCACATCATAGTCTTTGCGCGTCATCAGATGTCCGCCACCGAAGTTAATCCACCGAATCTGAAAAAACCATCGTGAGAACTTTTCCTCAATATGCGCCAGCGTCCGCACAAAGACGTCGGCACCGCTCTCGCAATGGCAATGGCAATGGAATCCCTCCAGGTCGTCGGGCAGGTGCTCGGGCAGCTTGTCTGCCGTCACGCCAAAACGTGTTCCCGGAGCGCAGGGGTTGTACAGTTCAGTTCCCACCTCGCTGTATTCAGGATTGATGCGCAGTCCCAACGAGAGTGCAGGGTTCGCAAGCCGTGCCTGCTCATGGAACCGCTCATACTGTGAGAGGGAGTTGAAGGTGAGATGGCTGGAATGACGGGCAATCTCTTCAATCTCGTGCTCCTCATAAGCCGGTGAATAGGTATGGGGCGGTCGTCCGAATTTCTCAACTGCCATCCGCAGCTCGTTCAGGGAACTGGCTGTTGTCGAATGAATATATCTCTGGAATACGGGAAACGTCTTCCACAGCGCATACGCCTTGAACGCCAGGATGATTTCCACATCAGCCCGCCTTGCCACGCTCGCTATGAGTTCGAGATTGCGGAGCAGACGAGCCTCGTCCAACACATAGGTCGGAGGCCGAATGCCGGTATATGGATGATTAGCTTCCATTTCTTCAAACAACAATATAATCTCATGCAAATTTAAACATAATTTCCGAGATTATATGCCAAGCGCATCAATAATTTTCATTTTTCACGAAAGGAACGATAATTATCTCGGATATTATTGTGTGTTTGCTATATTTTTTATACATTTGCACTTGAAAAGCATTAGAGATGAAACTCATAATCATGACAAGCCCCACATACTTTGTGGAAGAAGACAAAATCCTCGAAACACTCTTCGAAGAAGGGATGGAAATGCTTCATCTCAACAAGCCTGACTCCTCCCCTGTATATGCTGAGCGTCTGCTGTCGCTGCTGCCGGAAGAATACCACAAGAAGATTGTTGTCCATGACAATTATTACCTGAAGAACGAATATGGGCTCGCCGGCATTCACCTGGACGAAGCCGATGCCGAGGCGCCGCAAGGCTACAAGGGCAAGATATCACGCACGTGTCGGTCTCTCGAAGAACTGAAAAGCGCGAAGAAACAATCGAAATATGTATTTCTGAGAGACGTTTTTGACAGCATTTCCGATGCCAACGGGAAAGCATCGTTCAGTTATGACCAACTGAAGGAAGCCGCTCACAGAGGGCTCATCGACAAGCATGTATATGCGCTGGGAGGAGTGCGCCTGGAAAACATCAAGGTGCTGAAAGAACTGGGATTCGGAGGTGCGGTCATCTGCAACGACCTTTGGACAAGATTCGACATTCACAACGAACAAGATTACAGGAATTTGATTATTCATTTCACGAAATTGTATAAAGCCATTTAATGAAACTCCACATTATATAACTAAAAACAACAAAAGAGCAATGAGTGAGCAGAACTCCTTTATCGTGTTTTCTGGCACAAGTACCCAATACTTGGCAGAAAAAATTTGCAACAGTCTAGGCTGTCCTTTAGGAAAACTACAGATCACCAAATTCTCTGACGGAGAGTTTGTTGTGTCGTATGAAGAATCTATTCGCGGACGCGACGTGTTCCTTGTCCAAAGCACCTTCCCCAACTCCGACAATCTGATGGAATTGCTCCTGATGATTGACGCTGCCAAAAGGGCATCAGCACGACAGATCAACGCCGTGATACCCTATTTCGGATGGGCACGGCAAGACAGAAAGGACAAACCGCGCGTCAGCATCGGCGCGAAACTGGTTGCCGACCTCCTCTCAGTGGCTGGTGTCAACCGCGTGATTACCATGGACCTGCACGCCGACCAGATACAAGGATTCTTCGACGTTCCTGTTGACCACCTGTATGCCTCAGGCGTCATCCTGCCGTATCTGCAGAGCCTGAAACTCGAAGACATCTGCATCGCATCGCCTGACGTAGGCGGCTCGAAACGTGCCAACGCATACGCAAAATACCTCGGTTGCCCGTTTGTCATCTGCAACAAGACGCGTGCCCGTGCAAACGTGGTGGAAAGCATGCAGATTATCGGCGACGTGAAGGACAAGAACGTCATCATAGTGGATGACATGGTTGACACGGCAGGAACAATTACGATGGCAGCCGACGTAATGAAGGAAGCTGGCGCAAAGAGCGTGCGCGCTTGTGCATCCCATTGTGTCATGAGCGGACCGGCGAGCGACCGCGTACAGAATTCCGCCCTCGAGGAAATCGTGTTCACCGACTCTATCCCCTACTCCCACCGCTGCGCGAAGGTCAAACAACTGTCGGTTGCCGACATGTTTGCCGAAACCATCCGCCGTGTGGTAGATAACCAGAGTATCAGTTCGCAATATCTTATATAATAATAAGGTGTATGATTGACAGGAAATTGATCGGAATGGCACTTGCTGCCATCCTGTTCGCTTCGTGCAAACAGGTGCCTAAGCAGACGGAGACGACCGGAAAGGCACAAGAGGAAGTGACTGAAAGCATCAACCGGATTGATGATTTCAGCATGAACACCCCCGAGGGGACAACCATCTCTGCCCTCGATGAAATCAGCAAGCACAAGCTCACCATCATCGACTTCTGGGCAAGCTGGTGCGGACCCTGCCTCTACGAGATGCCGCGGGTGGCTGAACTCTACAACAAATACAAGGATAAGGGATTGGGCATCATCAGCATCTCGCTGGATACGGATGAGACCAGTTGGAAAAATGCCATCAAGGAGTTGAACATGTCGTGGACGAACGTGTCTGAGCTCAATGGCTGGGAAAACACCGTGGCACGGGCATTCAACGTGTATGCCATTCCTCACACGGTGATTGTCGCTCAAGATGGGGTCATTTTGCAAAACGGACTGATAGGCAACGACCTGATCAATTACATCGAGAAACAATTCAGCAAATAAAAAAAGCGAGCCGACTGAGGTGTTTTACATAAACATTCCTCAGTCGGCTCGCTTTTTGGTTTTCTATACGGAGTGCCTTTCTTTACGGCACTCTGTTTCATTATCCGAAATTGTCGAACATGATGCTTTCGGGTTCTACGCCCAACGAGTCGAGCATGCCCTGTACGGCTTTCGACATCGGACCGGGACCGCACATGTAATATTCGATATCCTCTGGTGCCTCATGGTCTTTCAGATAGGTTTCATACATCACCTGATGCACAAAACCAGCCGTGTATTTCACGCCAGCCTCGTCTGCTTTCGGATCGGGACGGTCGAGCGCAAGGTGGAAATGGAAGTTCGGAAACTCTTTCTCCAACTCCAGGAAGTCTTCCACGAAGAATGCCTCGACGAGCGCACGTGCACCATAGAAATAGTGCATTTCGCGGTCGCGCGTGTTCAGCGTCTTGGTCATGTGCATGATTTGTGCTCTCAGAGGAGCCATTCCGGCACCTCCACCGACCCATATCATCTCCTTTTTAGAATCGAAGATGGGATGGAAATCGCCATAAGGACCACTCATAATCACCTTATCGCCCGGCTTACGTGAGAAGATGTAACTGGAGGCGATGCCCGTCGGCACATCCTGGAAGCCCACTTCGGGCTTCGGCTTGAACGGTGTCGTTGCGATGCGCACAGTCAGCGTGATGCGATCGCCCTCCGCCGGATAGTTTGCCATGGAATAGGCGCGAATCGTGTCTTCCGGATTGTGAGCCTTCAACGAGAAGATATTGAAGTTCTCCCATGACGGCAGATAGTCCGGACCGATATCGTTCTTGTCGAAGTCCTTGTCATAGTCGATGCAGTCGTATGCAGGAATCTTAATCTGAGCGTACGAACCGGGAATAAAGTCCATGTGTTCACCTTCGGGCAGTGCGACGATAAACTCCTTGATGAACGACGACACGTTCTTGTTGGAAATGACCGTACACTCCCATTCCTTGACACCCATGACGCTCTCGGGCACTTTGATTGTCAAATCGCCCTTCACCTTGCATTGGCAACCCAATCGCCAGTGGTCTTTTATTTCCTTACGGGTGAAGTGCGGACGCTCGGAATCGAGAATCTCTCCGCCTCCCTCCAGAACCTGCACCTTGCATTGACCGCAAGAGGCTTTTCCTCCACAGGCTGACGGAAGGAATATCCCGTTCTCGTTGAGCGTTGCCATCAGGTTGTTGCCTTGTGGGACGTTGATGGTCCGCTCACCATTGATTTCAATATTGACATTTCCACTCGGGGAAAGGTATTTCTTGGCTACGAGCAAAATGACTACGAGCAGAAGTATCGTTGCCAGAAATACGATTATGCTGTATAATATAAACTGTACCATACCTTATTTATATATTAAGTCCGGAGAAACACATCATTGCCATTGCCATCAGTCCGACAGTGATAAAGACGATGCCAAGTCCCTGCAAGGGTTTGGGAACGTCGCTATACTGCATCTTTTCACGAATGGCACCCAATGCCACCACTGCCAATGTCCAGCCCAAGCCCGAACCGAAACCATAGACGATGGCATCCCAGACACTGGTGATTGCCTGAGAATTTTCGGGGTCCAACAGAATGCGCTGCTGCATGAAGAGCGAGGCGCCCATGATGGCACAGTTGACTGCTATCAAAGGTAAGAAGATGCCTAATGCAGCATATAGCGAGGGAGAATATTTCTCCACCGTCATCTCAACCAACTGCACCATGCCCGCTATCACCGCAATGAAAAGGATGAAACTGAGATAGCTCAAATCAACTCCTTCTATCAGGCAATCGGGACCAAGCACCTTCGTCTGAAGCAAATAATTGACAGGAACCGTAACTGTCAACACAAAGGTCACAGCCAAGCCCAATCCTACCGAAGTCTTTACCGTCTTCGAAACGGCAAGGTATGAACACATGCCAAGGAAGAAGGCGAAAATCATATTGTCGACAAATATCGACCGAAAGAATAAACTTATTGCGTGTTCCATATCTTATTTCTCCTTATAAAAATATGCACGATGCACCCAAATCACACAACCGACGAGGATGAGTGCCATTGCGGGCATTGTCATCATACCATTGTTCATATAGCCAGCCTCATAGAAACTGTCGGGAAGTATCTGGAATCCCAGCAGCGAGCCGCGTCCCAGAAATTCACGCACACCTCCTACGATTACAAGTATCATGGCGTAACCGATTCCGTTGCCCACTCCATCAAGGAGCGATGGCCACGGCTTGTTCATCATAGCAAACGCCTCCAGGCGTCCCATCAGAATACAGTTGGTGATAATCAATCCAACATAAACGCTCAGCTCCACACTCACGTCATACACAAACGCCTTGAGCACTTGCGAGACAATGGTCACCAACGCTGCCACCACAACCAGCTGCACCACGATACGGATGCGGTTGGGGATGGTCTTGCGAATCAGCGAGATAATCACATTGGAAAACGCCGTGATGACGATTACGGCAAGTCCCATCACGATTGCAGGCTTCAGCTGTGCCGTAACAGCCAATGCGGAACATATACCTAAAACCTGATTAAGAATCGGGTGGTCAAGGTTCAACGGGGTTGTCAGAACCTCTTTATTTTGTTTACTGAATAATGCCATAATACTATTCCTCCTTCAATTTAGAAATATAACCATCCAACCCATTGCGAAGCATGTCGTGAACTCCATTTGACGTCAGCGTGGCACCGGTGATGCAATCGACCTCAGAGGCTGCATTCTCCACCTTCTTCACCACACCGACAGCCAGTTCGCCGCTTTCGGAATAGATTTTCTTGCCGATAAACTTCTCCTGCCAAGCCTGCGAATCTTTTATCTCAGAGCCCAAGCCAGCTGTCTCGCTCTCATGATTGAAATAGACGCCATAGATGGTGTTCAGGTCATCATCAACAGCCACATATCCGCTGATGCCTCCCCACAGTCCCATTCCTTTCAATGGGAACACGTACTTCTTTTTGCCGTCTTTGGTCTCACAAAGATAATAGGTGCTGCCGTCAATTTCCTCTTCTGACTTGACAACCTTTCCATACATCGCTTCCGCCTCTGCCCCATCAAGATTTCTGAGGTTCAGCGAATTGAGTATCTGCTTCTTCTGGTCAAGCGCCACGTTCGCGTCCTGCATAGGCTTCAACGCCTGATAGACGAATGCCAGCAGGAATGCGACGATGACTACAAGTATCGCACTATATATAATAATGTACGCATTATTGTTTGTATTCAGTTTCATTTGGAACCTCCTCTCTTCATTCGTTTCGAGATATTACGCGCTACAACGAAATGGTCGATGAGCGGTGCAAACATATTTCCGAAGAAGATGGCGAGCATCATACCTTCGGGATAGCCAGGGTTCATCACGCGCACGATAACTGCCAGAGCTCCGATGATGAAGCCATAATAGTATTTACCGGTCTCCGTACGTGCACTTGTTACCGGGTCGGTTGCCATAAACACAGCTCCGAAGGCGAATCCTCCCAGAATCAGATGCTCATAGAACGGTATCGGGGTCATATCTGCCTGCGAGAAAATCAAGCCTGCAACGGCACCACCGACAAATACGCTCAGCATGGTTTTCCAAGAAGCAATGCCCGTCCAGAGGAGAATCACGGCACCAATGGCGATAGCGATGATACTCGTTTCACCGATACTTCCGGGAATGAAACCTGTTATCATATCGCAAATGCTATATTCTGTCGGCATGTTGGCACCAATCTGTCCTAACGGGGTTGCTGCCGTGAAAGTATCGGGAAGCGTGTTTCCCAATCCGAAGATACTTTCGTCTGCCACCCAAATCGTGTCTCCCGTCATTTTCGATGGGTAGGAGAAGAACAGGAACATGCGTGCGGCAATCGCCACATTAAAGATATTCATACCTGTTCCGCCGAAAATCTCCTTGACGAAAATGACCGAGAATGCACATGCTAATGCCAGCATCCAAAGCGGACAACCGATTGGAATAATCAAGGGGATGATGATTCCCGAAACGAGATAGCCTTCCTGAATCTCTTCCCCTTTCCATTGTGCCCACGCAAACTCTATACCCAAGCCTACGATGTAGCTCACAAGAATCTTTGGGAGAACTGCCAGGAAACCATAGAAGAACACTTCGAGGAAAGAAGCGTTTGCCAATGTTCCGGCAGCCATGTAGTTCTGATATCCCACATTATACATACCAAACAACATCGCCGGCATCAGCGCAATCACGACGATACTCATAATGCGCTTCGAGTCAATGGCATCATGGATGTTCGTTCCGCTTTTTGCCGTAGTGTTCGGCACATACAAGAATGTTTCCATTCCATCAAAAATGCTCTGGAAAGCATGTAGTTTGCCGCCTTCCTCGAAGTTCGGCTTCACTTTATCAAGATAATTTCTTAGCTTTTTCATAAGTTCTAATCGTTTATCATTCAATCCCTAAGCATTTTCTTTACGCAACATGTCCAGACCTTCGCGGACTATCCGCTGCAACTCCAGTTTCGAGGAGTCCACAAATTCTGCCAGCGCAAAATCTTCCGGACTTACTTCATAGATACCCAACTGTTCCTGCCTATCAATATCACCGGCAATGATTGCCTTAATCAGATATTCAGGATAGATGTCCATCGGGAACACGCGGTCATATTCACCGCTCATAATCATGTGACGCTCACCGCCTTTCACGCGAGCATCCAGCGTATATTCCTTTTTCTTTCCGCACAGCCAACTGAAATAGCTCCTGTTTGTCGAGAAATCTTTTGTTCGGGGAAGTATCCAGCCGAACATCTCGTCACGGTCATTGCCTTCAGGTATCGCTGTTATCTCGGAAGTGTTTGCACCGATATAATCTTCTGCCGTCGTTTTCATTCCTGTCAGGGGATTGCCCTTGATGAGACGGACATGCTCGCCTGACGGCTCATACACGGTGCTGATGCGCTGACCAACCAACACATCAGCATAAGCAGGCTCGCTCACCTCGCTGCCTGCAATGGCTATCGTGCGACGCAGATCCACCTTGCCCGTATTGAAGAGACGACCGATGAAGATGACGGCTGTCGGAGCAACAGTCCATACCACCTCGCCCTTATTAACAGGAGAAAGATGGTTCACCTGAACGCCGACATTACCAGCCGGGCAGGGACCGTCGAAGACTGTGACCTCGACATCTTTTGCGTTCAACAAAGCGGCTGAGGTTTGTCGCGCACCGATGCCCAGATAGGTCTTGGCAATCTTAGAAAGCGCCGTCAATCCTACTTGCCAATCTGTCTCATTTCCTTGCAGTTCATACTCAAAGTCTGCTGCCAAAGGCATGTCACGCAATGCACTTACGAAAACAGCTTTGGGCTGCACTGCCGGCTCGGCTGAGATGGCATAAGGCAACTGATTGATATAGCCGAACAAACCTGCTTCCATCAGTTTCTGGCAAACAGCATTTCCGTCCATCTCCGGGAGATTCATTTTTCCGAAATCACGGAATTCCGGTTCCTTGTCTGCCTTCACCTTTACACACAAAACTTTCCGGCGTTCGCCACGCACCACATCCGTGACAACGCCACTTACAGAAGATGCAAATCTCACTTCAGGAAAACGCTTGTTGACAAACAAGGCATCACCTGCCAGCACACGGTCTCCAACATCAACAACAACCTTTGGCTTCACACCGACGAAATCGTCAGGCACAAAACCAAAATCATCTGAAAATGCTGGCTGAATCTTACGCATATCGGCTGTTCCCTTCAAACGGATATCCAGACCTTTACGCAATTTTATCACATTCGCCATAATATTTAAATACTAGTATTCGTTCACGATATTGGGTGCAAATTTACTAAAAAATAAGGACGTTGACAAAAAAATGAGGCATTTTCAAATGACAATAATGGCGTTTCGGTAAAATAACTTAAATTATTTTGCACTTCAAAGGCTTTGCATTATCTTTGCAGTGGCTATTTGAAATAATGGAAGAAAAGCGTTTCCTAATGATGGAGACCGACCGAAAGGATGAAGAAATTAAGTCGAATCAAACGCATCATCAACATTGCATTATGGACCCTCATCGGTTCATACCTTTTGTTGATGATATCCATACAAATACCTGCCGTACAACGTTTTATAGGAAACAGAATTGAGAGCACACTATCCGACAAGCTGGGCACTGAAGTCAAGGTCGGGAAAGTCAGCTTTGGCTTTCTGAACCGCCTCGTCATCGACGACGTCGTCATCAAAGACCAGCAACACAAAAAGATGCTCAGCGCCTCCCGACTCTCAGCCAAACTGGATCTCATCGCGTTGATAAAAGGTACGGTTGACATTTCGTCGGCACAAATTTTCGGACTCCATGCCACCTTATATAAAAAGGATGCAGCGAGTCAGCCCAATTTCCAATTCATGCTCGACTCGCTCAAGTCTAAGGACACGGACGAGGAAAAGAAGACAGAGATTCACATCAACTCGCTCGTTATCAGACACGGCAACATCAAATACGACCAACTTGATGCCCCGCAAACCACAGGCATCTTCAACCCGAAACACATTCACGTCAACGCACTAAGCGCACACCTTACGCTTGACCAACTTTCAGACGATTCGCTGTCACTCAAAGTCAAGCGACTGGCATTCAAAGAACAAGCCGGACTGGACGTGCGGAACATCATCTTCAAACTGTCGGTGGCGAATCAAGACGCAAAGCTCCGGAATCTGGAAATAAAACTGCCACACAGCCATATCCAGATTCCTGAACTCACGGCACAATCCTTATCCACCAAAAAGTCGTTCAACGGAAGAATCAACCCATCGGAAATCGGCACCGATGACTTGAAGCCATTCCTCCGGAACTATGTGAATCCACAACTGCTACCCTCTTCCCTGACCCTATCCGGCACATTTAGCGGTGATAAAGATGGCATTCAGATAGCGCAAATGGCACTTTCGTCGAAAGACGGAGAATTAAAACTTCAGGGAAATGGCTACGCCAACCAGTTGAACACGACTCCCAAATGGTATGCAAACATCCGTCAACTATCGGTCAACTCACGCTTGCTGAAAGAATTTGTACCCTCAGCCCCTGCACAGATAGCGTCGCTCGGGAAAGTCAACTATCAAGGCGAAATCAGCAATCGGGACGGGAACAGCCTGGCACTTAACGGCATCTTGCAGACGGACATCGGAAAAACCGATGCCGACCTGAAACTGCGAGGCAACCTGCTCAGCGCCAAGATATCGACAGACGGCATCAATCTCCGGGAGCTACTCAACGACCAACGCCTCGGAACGCTTGCCACCCAGATGAACATAGAAGGCGATTTGAAGAGAAATGATTTCAAGCTGAAAGGAGATATCAGCCGGTTCGACTACGAGGGCAATACCTACAAGAATATCGACATCGACGGTGTCTATCACAATCAGGCTTTTGCAGGAAAGTTCTCCATCAACGATGAGAACGGCTCTGCGAGCATGGACGGAACGATTGACTTCTCTTCCAAAATTCCGGAAGCCAACCTTACGGCGAAGGTCCACCAGTTTAACGCTGCCATTCTCCGTCTGGACAAGAAATGGAACACCGCAAAAGTGAGCTTCGACACGAAAATCAACCTTCAGGGAAAGTCGCTCAACAAGTTGACCGGAAGGGTTGAACTGAACAACTTCACGTTGCAATCGCCGGAAGAACAGTACCAGATGGAGCAACTGATTATAGAAAGTCTTTCTGAGCGTGGCAACCAAAACATCGACATTCATGGCGACTTCGGCAACATACAGATTGTCGGCGACTACGATTACAGCACTTTGACACACAGCATTACCAACGCCATCAAAGACAAGCTCCCCACCCTCCCGGGACTTCCCTCAACAAAAAACATACGACCCAACCAACTCTCGCTCAATGCCAACATCACAAAGACCGACTGGCTGAAAGCATTCTTCGACATCGACCTACAACTCAAACGTCCGATGACCGTCAACGCTTCTGTCAACGATGAGAAGAAAGCGGTGGACTTGACGTGCATCCTGCCCGAGTTTACATACAACGACAACCAGTACAACCAAACGGAAATCGTTCTGAAAACCGTTGACGACACGCTGAAACTGGACGGCTCGACAAAAAAACTGATGAGCAACGGCAATTTCTTCGACTTTGCGATATCTGCCAAAGCTGCCGAGAACAATACCAAAGCTGATTTCATCCTGGACAACCATGACGAGCTGCGCCACCTGAAAGGTGTCATTTCTACTGAGACACAATTCTTCAGGAACGAACAGGGACAGCCCGCAGCCCACACCATCATACACCCCTCCCAATTGTCGGTCAACGAAGCGACGTGGAACGTGGAGCCTTCGGATATCGTTTACAGCGACAAACATCTCATCATCGACCATTTCGCCATCCAGAACGGAGAACAGCACATCATCGTTTCGGGAATAGCCACAACAGAGATACAAGACACGGTCAACATTGACCTGAAGAACGTTGATATCGGTTTCTTCTCCGACATTCTGAACGTGGATGACGTGTTCTTCGGAGGAAGTGCCTCAGGGAAAGCCACGCTCGCATCGGTCTTTGCGAACACGACAGCAAACGCTGCGCTAAGCATAGAGGACTTCAGCTTCGTAGATGGAAGGCTGGGAGCATTGCGCGCAACCGCCGACTGGAACAAGACCGACAACACCATCAACATCCACGGTGTGGCAGACGATGGGCCACTGGGGCAGACACTCATCAACGGAGACATTGCCCTTACGCCGGAAATCCTCACCCTCAACTGCGACTTGAACAACACGAGGATTGAATTTCTGGAGAACTACTTGAAGGGCGTCATGCACAAGATGGATGCGCGGGCAACAGGAAGCCTCCGCATTTTCGGACCACTCAAGAACATTAACATCGAAGGGGAAGTCGTGGCTAACGGAGATGTCGGCATAGAACCCCTCAACACGACATACACCCTGCACAACGATACGATACGCCTTCTGCCCGACCACCTCATCTTCCGCGCAGACAGCGTGTTCGACAAGAACAAACATCTCGCCGTCGTCAACGGAGATATCTACCACACATGCCTCAAAAACTGGATATACGACCTCAACATCGAGGCTGACAACGTGCTGGCATTCGACGTCAAAGACTTCGGCGATGACAGCTTCTGCGGAACGGTCTATGCCACAGGCACCTGCCACATCAGCAACCAGACCAACGAGGTCGTACTCGACATCGAGGCGACGCCACAAGAAAATTCCATCATCAAATATAATGCGGACAGTCCCAATGCCGTAAAGAAGCAAGAGTTCATCCATTGGCATGACGTCACGGAGAAGAATCCGCTTTTCTACAAACCGCTGGAGATTGCCATCGCAAAAGAGGAGACGGAGACGGCTACCACGTCGCAAAACATATCCATCCCAACCAACCTCCACATCAACTTCCTCATCAACACCACACCCGACCTGACACTCCGCCTCATCATGAACGAAGAGAGCGGCGACTATATCGACCTGCACGGCAATGGCGTGCTCCGAGCCACCTATTTCAATAAAGGAAGTTTCGACATTTTCGGCAATTACATCATCGACCACGGTGTGTATAAGATGACCATACAAAACATCATCAAGAAAGACTTTGAATTCCAAGAAGGCGGAACCATCGTCTTCGGTGGCGACCCCTACGAAGCGACACTCAACCTTCAAGCCGCTCACACCATCAATGGCGTCAGTCTCTCCGACCTCAACATCGGACGCTCGTTCTCATCCAACAACATCCGTGTCAACTGCCTGATGAACATCACCGGAACGCCAAGTGCGCCCAAAGCCGACTTCGACCTCCAACTGCCAACCGTCAGCAGCGATGCGCAACAGATGGTGCGCTCGCTCATCAACAGCGAAGAGGAACTCAACCAGCAAGTGATTTACCTCCTGACCATCGGACGCTTCTATACGCAGGGTGCCAACAACGCCAACCAAGACGGCACCTCTCCCAGCCAGGCAAGTCTCGCCATGCAAAGTCTGCTCAGCGGAACACTCAGCCAGCAAATCAATACGGTCTTGGGAAGTGTGGTGAACAACAGCAACTGGAACTTCGGAGCCAACATCTCGACTGGAACGGAAGGATGGAACAACGCCGAATATGAGGGCATCCTGTCCGGACGACTGCTCAACAACCGACTGCTCATCAACGGACAGTTCGGCTACCGCGACAACCCCAACGCCACCACTTCGTTCATCGGCGACTTCGATATCCGCTACCTGCTCTTCCCCAATGGCAACCTTGCCGTCAAGGTTTACAACCAGACAAACGACCGCTATTTCACCCGCAGTTCACTCAACACGCAGGGCATCGGTCTTATCATCAAAAAAGACTTCAACAATTTCCGTGATTTGTTTGGGCGAAAGAAGAAAAAGACATCGCAAGCCGCACCCGACAGCATACCGGCAATGCCGGCAGATTCCCTCAAACAAGAATAGGACTCACCCGCTTCGTTATCCGACAGCTGAACTTTCATCAACCAAAGTCGCACGGAATTGGTTGACGGGAGGACTATTTTTAGGGAACGACAGCCCTCGTATAAACATACGGAAAAGGGCGTATAAATATGCAGTTGAACTTTCACTTTCCAAAAGTTGAACTTTTGCGTCCTAAAAGTTTAACTTTCATCGCCTAAAAGTTCAACTTTTGCAAGCTAAAAGTTGAACTTTTGAAAAGCAGTATTTAACGTATTGAAATTCAAGAGTTTACAAAACATGCACCAACAGCCCCACTTCTGCATAAATATGCAGAAGCAGCAAGTTGGCAAAACACAGGATGCTATCCCGGTATGAGGAAATTGATGACCTCCTGCTCTACTGTCACCTTGAACGGTCCGACCGGTGTCGCCAACAATCTTCCGTCAAGACTGACCATTGCGCGCTCTGCCTTGTCGAAATAGACCTCGCGCGTGCGGTAAGGGTGCACGTCTTTGTGGTTCAGTATCTTTCCGTTATACAGCAGATAGAAGCCCTCTATCAGCTTAGTCATCTCCGGATGGGATATGACAGAGACGTCCAACAAGCCATTATAGGGAACGGCATTGGGGGTCATGCCGTATGCCGTAGCGTTGCCGACACACACCGCCATGACTTTCCGGTTGATGGTATCGGAATTGATTCGCAATTTCATCTTATAGTCCAGCCGCTGGAAAATCATCATCAGCGATGAGGGGATGAACGAAAGCGTCTTCGAACCGAAATATCCGCGCGTCTTACGGCGAAGATTCATCACCGCAGCCACCAGCCCGACGTTCATGCTATTGAGGAAATAGCGGTGGCAACGCTCGTTGTTCTTGTTCGTATATCGGATACATCCCAGGTCTATCTTCCTCGTGCGGTGCTTCTTCAACCATGCGACGGTCTGCTCGACTTCGCTCTCCTTGAAGTCCCAGAACTTGGCAAAGTCGTTGATTGTACCATTTGGAATAACTCCGAGCGCGATGCTCTCACGCACCGACTTTTCCGCCTGCATCAGACAGTTCACCGCATCGTTCAAAGCAGAGTCGCCGCCGACGATTACCAACGTCTTGTAGCCATTGTTAATCATCATGGTCACAAGGCGTTCCACACCTGCGGAGTTTTCACTTTGCACCAAATCGAAGTCGATTTCGTGCGCACGAAGGCTCTTTTCTATCTTCTCCCATCGTTTCTGCGGACGGAAGGCATTTTTCGGGCAATAGATGATTCCCCACTTCTTGTCGATACTGCTACTCATTGCTATACATTATTTATATATATGAAAGGGCTTGACTTATTTTCTCGTCCATCGGCAACATGGCGTCTATCCAATGTATTGTGAATCCACGCCGTTCCATTCCCCGGAACCACGTCATCTGTCGCTTGGCAAACTGGTGGATGGCAATCTCTAAGCGCTGGAACATCTCGTCGAAAGTGATTTTTCCCGTGACATATTCCGTGACATAGCGATACTCCAATCCGTAATACGTCAAGTCTTCAGGAGAGATTCCTTCGTCCAAGAGGCTGCGCACCTCGTCTGCCATGCCTTGTTCCAAGCGCTCTTTCAGCCGCGCGGTAATCTTTTTCCGGCGCTCTTCGCGGTCAATGTCAACGCCGAGAATGACGGAGTTGATTTGCGGAAACGACCGCTCCATGCACCTGCCTTCATCCTTGTCGCGCCGGGCGGCGAGCACTCCCATCTCTATCTCGATGGCACGAATGGCACGTTGCGGTGTGTCAACGTCCGAACGGTTGTGCATCGCAGAGCCTGTCTGTCGCTTCAAGTCGCGCAACATCTCGGTCAGTTCGTCCAACGACTTGTCCGAGAGGCGCTCCCTCAATGCCGCATCTTGGGGCACGGGCGACAGTTGATAACCCTTCAGGACAGACTCTATATACAACCCCGTACCGCCACACAGCAGCGGGAGCCGGTTTCGCCCGCGAATCGAGTCGTAGGCAGCAAGGAAATCGCGCTGATATTCGAACAGATTGTATTTCGTTCCCGGCTCGCAGATGTCTATCAAATGGAAAGGAACGCGTTGCCCTTCAACACAATAGTCGTCCAAATCCTTACCCGTCCCGATATCCATACGCCGATACACCTGCCGGCTGTCTGCGCTGATAATTTCCGCATTCAGCTTCAGTGCAAGGGCTACAGCCAAGCGCGTCTTACCGCTTGCCGTAGGACCAAGTATGGTAATCATGTCGTGCATTCTAACGGCAAAGTTAATTAAAAGCCGAGACAATACAAAAATTATTAAGGAAAAATCGTTCGTTATTGCTCGCTTTGTGCACAAAAAGCGTACCTTTGCAACAGCATGGCTAACATCATAGAAATATCGTCACTGAACGTCCCGGGCGTGGAAGTGTTTCATTCGCTGACCGAGGCACAACTGCGCAACCGTCTGCACATGGAAGACGGCATCTTCATAGCCGAGAGTCCCAAAGTCATCAAGGTGGCACTCGCCGCCGGATATGAACCCCTCTCCGTCTTGTGTGAACGCCGACACATCGAAGGCGACGCGGCAGAGGTGCTCAAGCACTGCGAAGGAGTCCCTGTATATACGGGAAGCCGCGAACTGCTCGCACAGCTGACGGGCTACACACTCACGAGAGGCGTCCTGTGTGCGATGCGGAGAAAACAACTTCCCGACGTGGAAACGCTGTGCAAGGATGCCCGTCGCATCGTTGTCATCGAGGGAGTGAGCGACACGACGAACATCGGCGGAATCTTCCGCTCGGCAGCGGCGCTTGGAATGGACGCTGTATTGCTCACAAAAGATTCGTGCGACCCGCTGAACCGCCGTGCCGTCCGCGTATCCATGGGAAGTGTATTCCTGATACCCTGGACGTGGTTGGACGAACCCGCAACGAGTTTGCACCAATACGGTTTCAAGACAGCAGCCATGGCGCTTTCCGAACAAGCCGTCGCGCTCGACGACCCTCGCCTGAAAAACGAAGAACGCCTGGCTGTCATTATGGGAACGGAAGGCGACGGTCTGCCAGAAAAGACCATTTCCGAAGCCGATTATGTCGTTCGCATCCCGATGTCCTACCACGTAGATTCGCTCAATGTGTCGGCAGCGGCTGCCGTAGCTTTCTGGGAATTGCGCAAACACAACGTTTAGCCGTCGCAAACATGCCGTTTACGATGCTTTAATATGCCGTTTAGCAATAAAAAAGCCTGTCTTCACAGAGAGAAGACAGGCTTTTGTCATATATTGTTTGTATCAGAAATTCTTATCGTCGAGTATTTCGAAACCACAATACGGCACGAGGCACTTCGGTATGCGAATGCCTTCCGGTGTCTGGTTGTTCTCGATAATCGCAGCAACGATGCGCGGCAATGCCAATGCCGAACCGTTCAAGGTGTGACACAGCTCTATTTTCTTGTCCTCGGTACGGCGATAACGGCACTTCAAGCGGTTTGCCTGATAGCTCTCGAAGTTGCTGACGGAAGACACTTCCAGCCAACGCTCCTGCGCAGCGCTCCACACTTCGAAGTCATAGCATATCGCACTGGTGAAACTCATGTCGCCACCGCAAAGACGCAAGATGCGATAAGGCAGCTCAAGTTGCTTCATCAGACCTTCCACGTGAACAAGCATCTCGTCGAGACTTTCATACGAGTGCTGCGGAGTGTCTATGCGCACGATTTCAACCTTATCGAACTGATGCAGTCGATTCAATCCTCGCACATCCTTACCATACGAACCCGCCTCTCTGCGGAAACATGCCGAGTAGGCACAACGCTTGATGGGCAATTCACTTTCATCGAGAATCACGTCGCGGAAGATATTGGTCACGGGCACTTCCGCCGTAGGTATCAGATAGAGATTGTCCATGTTGACGTGATACATCTGCCCCTCTTTGTCGGGTAATTGTCCCGTACCATATCCCGAAGCTTCGTTCACCACGTAAGGCGGCTGAACTTCCAGATAGCCGCTCTTGCGCGCCTCTTCGAGGAAGAATGCCTCCAATGCGCGTTGCAAACGTGCCATCTTACCTATATATATCGGGAAACCGGCTCCCGTCACTTTCACACCGAGGTCGAAATCTATCAGATTATACTTCTTGCACAAGTCCCAATGGCATTGCGCATCGGCTCCCAACTGAGGCTTTACTCCACCCTCTTTCACGACCACATTCGCCGAAGCATCAGCCCCTTCAGGAACGAGCTCGCAGGGAATATTGGGAATGGCGCAAAGCAAATTCGTGAGTTCCTGCTCAGCCGCATCCATTTTCTCTTGCAGCGTCTTGTCCGCCTGTTTCAATGCAGCCACCTGTTCTTTCACCTGCTCTGCCTGCTCTTTATCGCCCTGTTTCATCAACTGCCCGATTTGAGCAGCCAACAGCTTAGCGTCTTGCTTGGTTTTATCCAGTTTTTGCTGGGTTTCACGACGAAGTCTGTCCACTTCCTGAACCTTTTCTATCGCCTCTTTGGCACCCTTGAAATGTTTTTTCTCCAATCCGCGAATCACGCGATCCGTTTCTTCATTGATAAGTCTAAGCGTAAGCATAATAATAAATTTGAATCAGAATTCTTTTTTTTGACTGTGCAAAATTACAAAAAAATCTGTCATTACCTACAAAGAAACGAAAGTTTTCCTATTTTTGAAGATTATCAAACAATTCATATGCGAAAATTTCGCTGATTCAATTTAATTCATTACCTTTGCATGGGTAAGATAGGAACACAATTATTAAGGAATAAGAAAACAAACAATATCATTATGAACAGCAAAGACCTTATGACACGGGCAGCGGACAACATACGTATTCTCGCTGCTTCGATGGTGGAAAAAGCCAAATCCGGACATCCTGGCGGTGCTATGGGCGGTGCCGATTTCATCAATGTGCTTTTCTCCGAATTTCTCGTTTATGACCCCGAAAACCCGACGTGGAGCGGTCGCGACCGTTTCTATTTAGACCCGGGGCACATGTCACCCATGCTTTATTCAGCTCTCGCCTTGCAGGGCAGATTCACTATCGACGAACTGAAAGCATTCAGACAATGGGAATCTCCGACACCCGGACATCCCGAACGTGACGTGGAACGAGGCATTGAGAACACCAGCGGACCGCTCGGACAAGGACACACCTTCGCCGTCGGAGCTGCCATTGCGGAAAAGTTCCTCGAAGCACGCCTTGGACACACCATGATGCAACATAAAATCTATGCCTACATCTCAGACGGCGGCATTCAGGAAGAGATTTCACAAGGTGCCGGTCGCATGGCAGGACTGTTGGGACTGAACAACCTGATTATGTTCTATGACTCGAACGACATACAGCTCTCTACGGAATGCTCGGTCGTAATGGCAGAAGACACCGAAGCCAAGTACAAGTCATGGGGATGGAACGTCCTGAACATCAACGGCAACGATGCTGACGAGATTCGACAGGCGCTCCAAGAGGCTATCGAGGAGAAAAGCCGACCGACACTCATCATTGGAAAGACCGTCATGGGAAAAGGTGCTTTGCAAGCCGACGGCTCGTCTTATGAACGGACAATTAAGACGCATGGCGCACCGCTCGGTGGAGATGCCTACATCAACACGATAAAGAACCTTGGTGGCGATCCCGAAAATCCGTTTGTCATCTTCCCCGAAACCGAAAAACTCTATGCCTGCCGCAGAGAAGAACTCAAACACATCGTGGCTGAGCGAAAGAACGAGGAGGCAGAATGGACAAAAGGTCATCCGGCACAAGCCGCGCAAATGCAAGAGTGGTTTGAAGGGAAAGCACCGAAAGTGGATTGGAGTACGCTCATTCAGAAAGAGGGAAGTGCCACCCGCGCCGCTTCGGCAGCTTGTCTCGGAATACTCGCCGAGCAGGTTCCGAACATGGTGTGCTCATCTGCCGACCTGTCCAACTCCGATAAGACCGACGGGTTCCTGAAAAAGACCCACGACCTGCAACGCAACGATTTCAGCGGTGCCTTCCTGCAAGCAGGAGTCAGCGAACTGACGATGGCGTGTGTGTGCATCGGTATGTACCTGCATGGTGGAGTGATTCCCGCATGCGGAACATTCTTTGTATTCTCCGACTATATGAAGCCGGCAGTACGAATGGCGGCTCTCATGGAAGTGCCCATCAAGTTCATCTGGACGCACGATGCCTTCCGCGTAGGTGAAGACGGTCCGACGCACGAACCGGTGGAACAGGAAGCACAGATACGACTGATGGAAAAACTGAAAAACCATCACGGGAAAGACTCCGTACGCGTTTTCCGTCCTGCCGATGCCGACGAGACGACCGTCTGCTGGCAAATGGCGATGGAAAACATGGAGACACCGACGGCGCTTGTCCTCTCACGTCAGGACATCAGCAAGCTTCCTGCAGGCACCAACTATCAAGAAGCGCGCAAAGGTGCCTATATCGTTGCAGGAAGCGACGAGCAGTATGATGTGATACTCTTTGCTTCTGGTTCTGAAGTGGCGACACTCGTTGCCGGAGCCGAACTCTTGCGCAAGGACAACATCAAGGTTCGCATCGTCAGTGTGCCGTCAGAAGGACTCTTCCGTCAGCAATCAAAGGAATACCAAGAAATGATTCTGCCCGCTGAAGCGAAGAAGTTCGGATTGACCGCCGGACTCCCTGTCACGCTCGAAGGATTGGCTGGCAGCAACGGACGCGTATTCGGACTCACCAGTTTCGGATTCTCCGCACCCTACAAAGTGCTCGACGAGAAACTCGGTTTTACCGGTGAGAACGTCTATCGGCAAGTGAAAGACTTCTTAGGTAAGTAACAAAAAGAGACAAATATCAACAAACAAAAAACATAAATATCATGGAAATCAAGACAGTTGGAATTGCCTGCGACCATGCAGGCTATGCGTTAAAAAAATTTGTGATTGAGTATTTGGAAAAACACGGCTATCCTTACAAAGACTACGGCACTTGGAGCGACGTGAGTGTGGATTATCCAGACTTCGGACATGCCCTTGCTGAAGGTATCGAAAGCGGTGAAGTCTATCCCGGTATCGGCATTTGCGGAAGCGGCGAAGGCATTGCCATGACGCTGAACAAGCACCAAGGTGTGCGCGCCGGCTTGGCATGGATTCCCGAAATTGCACACATGATTCGTCAGCACAATGATGCCAACGTCCTCGTAATGCCCGGACGATTCATCGACAACAAGACGGCTGAAAAAATCATGGACGAATTCTTCAAGACAACATTCGAAGCAGGACGCCACCTGAAGCGTGTGGAGAAGATTCCCGTAAAATAATTTCAGGCAACACAAATTCATTCATAGATTACTTTTACAAATGAAAAAAAAGATCTTTATATTCACCATTTGCCTCTCGGTCATGATGGGTGCTCAAGCGCAGAAAAGCAAGCATTTCATCTCCGATGACAACTATCGGGAAAAGACTGAGAAAGCATTTAACGAAAAAATGCAACTCATTGGCAAACAGTTTTTTGACACAAAGAAACTGAATGCGAATGAGAGAGAGTTGGAAGCACTCAAATTCCTCTATGCCTACATGGCTTTAGCGGATGCTACCGACTATCCCACCTCATTCTTTTATGACAATGTGAAGTGCTCATTTACCGCCCAAAAGGAAATGCCTTGGGGCGTAAAGATTCCCGAATTGTTGTTCCGCCATTTCGTTTTACCCGTGCGTGTCAACAACGAGAATCTTGACGAGAGCCGCATGGTGTTCTATAAAGATCTGAAAGAACGCGTAAAAGGCATGTCGATGAAGGAAGCCATCCTTGAAGTGAACCATTGGTGCCACGAGAGGGTGACCTATCAGCCTTCAGACGCCCGCACCTCTTCCCCACTCGCTTCCATCCGCACCGCCTATGGACGATGCGGCGAGGAGTCAACCTTCACGGTGGCAGCCCTCCGCTCCATCGGTATTCCTGCCCGTCAGGTCTATACTCCGCGTTGGGCACACACCGATGACAACCACGCGTGGGTGGAAGCATGGGCAGATGGTGAATGGTATTTCCTTGGTGCCTGCGAGCCGGAAGCCGTGCTGAATCTCGGATGGTTCAACGCACCGGCATCAAGAGCCATGCTCATGCACACACGTGCCTTCGGCGACTACAACGGTCCCGAAGAGGCAGTTCTCCGCACCAACAACTATACAGAAATCAACCTCATCGACAATTACGCCACGACCGAGCGCATCGACTTCCGTGTGGTAGATACCAACGGGAAAGCGGTGAACGGGGCACGTGTGGATTTCAAAATCTACAACTATGCGGAATATTACACCGCCGTGACGAAATATACAGACGAGCGAGGAGAGACATTCCTCACGGCAGGTCTTGGCGACTTGATTGTATGGGCATCACACGAAGGCAGATACGGTTTCACGAAAGCATCATTCGGGAAGGATAAACACATCACCATCACCTTGTCGCGTTCACAAAACAGCGACCTCGCACAACGGGTCTTCCCTGTCGAAGAGTTCGACATTGTGCCGCCACCGGAGAAGGTCAACCTCCCCGACGTGCCCGAAGACATGCAGAAGCGGAACAAAGAGCGCTTTGCGTATGAAGACTCTATCCGCAACGCATACGTCGCCACCTTCATTTCTCAAGAGACAGCAAGCAACTTCCCCGCCGAAGCGACACCTTATTTAATAAAGGCGCGCGGCAACTGGCAGACGATTCTTGCGTTCCTCGAGAAATACAGCGACCGGAAAGAGCGCGCATACAAACTGCTCTCGACGTTGAGCGACAAAGATTTGCGCGACATGCAGATGGACATTCTGGATGATAACATGAACGCAACGAGCGACCAACTTTGCCCGCGTGTAGAAAACGAGATGATTATTCTCCCGTTCAAGCAGTTCTTCGAGAAGGCTTTCGACAAGAAAACGGCTGACCGCTTCCGCAAGAATCCTTCAGAACTGGTCGGTTGGGTGAAGAAAAACATTCGCCTCAATCCCGACAAGAAAGCCATCCGCATTGCACAGACTCCCGTCGGAGTATGGCGTTCACGGGTGACTGACACACGTTCGCGCGACATCTTCTTCGTTGACGTGGCGCGAAGCCTGGGCATTGAAGCGCAAAAAGACGGCGTCACCTCGAAGGTGCAATACAAGCAGGACGGCAAATGGGTAGATGTGAACTTCGATGCTACCGAACAAGCGAGCGCCCCGCAAGGCACACTCATGTTGGGATATACCCCGACGAAGATGGTGGACGACCCGAAATACTACAGCCACTTCACCATCTCGCGCATCGACAACGGAACGACATCGCTCCTCAGCTTCGACGAAGGACAGGTAGATATGGGCGGTGGCGTCAGCTGGTCGAACACATTCAAGAACGGAACGTTGCTCGACGAGGGAACCTACGAACTGGTGACCGGTATGCGCCTTGCCAACGGCACGGTGCTCTCCACCTCACAGATATTCAACATCCGTGCGGGAGAAACGACCAACATCGAACTCACGTTGCGCTCTACCGACCAAGAAGTGAGCGTCATCGGCAGCTTCGACTCCGAAAGCAAATTCCTCACGATTGGCGACAAGAAGGAAGTCAGCATCCTCTCACAGACAGGCAGGGGCTACTTCATCGTAGGACTCATCGGCGTAGGACAAGAACCGACCAACCATGCGCTGCGCGACATTGCCAAAGTGCGGAAGTCGTTCGAGGCGTGGGGACGTCCGATTCTCCTGCTTTTCGAAAACGAAGAGGAAGCACGGAAATTTAACAAGAAGGAGTTCGGCGAACTGCCCAACACCATCATCTACGGTATCGACAAAGACGGCGCCATCAAGCAGCAAATCGTCAAGGAGATGAAACTCCAGAGCGACCGCCTGCTGCCTATTTTCTTCACCTCTGACACGTTCAACCGCGTGGTCAGCATCTCGCAGGGTTACACCATCGGACTTGGCGAGCAACTGGAGAAAATCATCAAAAAGCTCTGAATGAAATCATCACGTCATGATACGCAAAAGGTGTCTTTCCATTTTGGAGAGACACCTTTTTGCGTTGGCAGCAGATGGACTTTGCTCTTCAAGGGCGCAAACGTGCTGTTTACGATGGATGAACGTGCCGTTTACGATGGATGAACGTGCTGTTTGAGAACGTGAATTCAATGAAAAAGAACCACAAAAACATGTTTGCATAAACATACGGAAAAGGGCGTATAAATATACGGTTGAACTTTCACTTTCCAAAAGTTCAACTTTTGCGTCCTGAAAGTTCAACTTTCACCGCCTAAAAGTTCAACTTTTGCAAGCTAAAAGTTGAACTTTTGAAAAGCAGTATTTAACGTCTTGAAATTCAAGAGTTTACAAAATGAACACCAACAGTTTCGACTCTGCATAAACATACATAAACAGCATCTGCCAGAGGGAGACGGTTTCCGCATGACACTACGCCGAGAAGTCGAGTTCGCCTTCTACCCAAACCGAATGGGTGTCGGACAGATGGGGATTGGAGACGCTCACGCCTATCAGTCGGATGGCACGTTTCTCGTAATCCACTTGCTTCATCAGCTCCTTGGCAAGTGGCAATATCTGCTCTTTCGTTTGCAGGGGGTGCGGCTTTGTTACGCTGCGGGTGAGTTGCGTAAAGTCCTCGTATTTCACTTTCAGCGTGAGCGTGTAGCCTTCGAAATGGCTCTTCCGGATACGCTGTATGAGTTCGAGGACGATGCGATAGAGTTCCACCAAGACGGCTACTCGCGTGTTGATGTCTTCCAGGAACGTCTGCTCACACCCTACCGACTTCCTCACGCGAGACGTGACGACGGGTCGGTCGTCTATTCCCCGCGCGAAATTGTAATAGATTCTGCCCACTTTGCCGAAGACGAACGACAGTTGTTCCATCGTCAGTTTTCGCAAATCGGCACCATTGAAGACACCCATGCGATGAAAGCGCGTGGCGGTTTTCGGTCCCACTCCCCAGAATTTCTCAATCTTCAGTTGAGCGATAAACTCATCGGCACGGTCGGGATGAACCACGCACATGCCGTCGGGCTTGCGCATGTCAGACGCTATTTTCGCCAGAAACTTGTTATAGGAAATGCCTGCCGAGGCGGTCAGATGCAACTGTTGGCGGATTCGCTCTCTGATTTCGCGGGCAATATCGACCGCCATTTCCATGCCTTTCTTGTTTTCCGTCACATCCAAGAAAGCCTCATCAATCGAGAGCGGTTCTATCACGTCGGTATATTCGCGGAAAATCTCCTGCACCTCCATCGACACCTCCTTATAATGCGTATGGTCGGGAAAGACGATGGTCAGTTCCGGACAGAGATACTTCGCCCGAACAATCGACATAGCGGAATGAATACCATACCGACGCGCTTCGTAGCTGGCGGTCGCCACCACCCCGCGCGGTCCGTCAAAACCGACGGCAATCGGTTTGCCCCGCAATTCGGGATGGTCTCTCTGCTCTACCGCCGCAAAGAACGCATCCATATCAATATGTATAATCTTTCTGTACGCCATTCCGCATGAAACACAAGGCTATGCCTCCCCGTCGGAGAAGCATAACCCGTGAGTGATGAGTCGATAAAGCTTAATCCAAGTTGAACTGCTTTTTCCAAGCCATGCGGTTGGCATTCTCCGCCTCAGCCATGCGCTTGTCTGCCTTAATCACTTTCGCCACGAACGCGTCGATGGTCAAGAGAATGGCTTTCTGTTCGTCGCGGTTGAAGCCTTCGAGCACTTCCTGCGTGTCGCGAACGATTTCCTCAAGCGTATATTTGCGGTCGATGGCTCCCGTCACTTCCCTCTTCAGCTCCTCGTCAATCGTCCCCACTTGCTCTATCTGAGCAATGAAACCATGGATGAAATCCTTCTCCGGCTGAGCATACTGACCGTCGCAATTGGCAAAGAACAATCCTGTTTTTGCCATCAGTCTCACAACATTAGCTAACTTTTCCATATCATTCCTCCTCTACTACCGTTTCCTCTTCAACTACTTCTGCTTCCTCTTCCGTCGCAACCGAATTGCCGGCAAGCCCGATAATACTCAACACGCTTTGGGCGAGGCTTCCGAGATCCATATTCTCCAGATTCAATTTCTCCTTGACAGCATCAAGGACTCCTCCTCCCAACTTCTCCTTGAGCCCTTCGAGAATTCCACTCTCTTCGCCCATCTTCAGGATGTTCTTAAAAAATTCTCCCATAATAATACCTTTCTGTGTTTTAGTAAAAAACTGCACACAAAGATACAAATAAATAAGGAAAATGCAAAAGGAAAACCTGCCTATTTTTGCCATTTTTCAAACAGACCCCGTGAAAGATTTGGACGCTGGGATTTTGAGGATTGAATATAATTCGCTAAATTTACATAAGATAAGATGCACCTCGGCATAAAAAACAAATGAATTTATTTTGTTCTGCGCTCAGTTTTCATTATCTTTGCCACAAATTCCCCTAAGCCTTATAACGCAAACCAGCCAAAATATTAATTATGAAGAAATCGTTGCTATTGTTATTTATTTGTGCATCTTGTTCTTATACAATCATAGAAAAAAAAGATGTAATAAAAACACAAAATGGAGTTTTTATCCAAGCTTATTATAGCGAAAAATCTTGTATTAATAATACATCTAGTTATTGTTTTGTTGTAAAAAACTCATCAAATATTCCAATGTATATTTTTTCAACGGTTTTAGAGAATCCGATAATGTTTTATTCTAAAAAAAACCATTCTATCAAAAAGAATGAAATCATATTTTATTCACATTATTATAATTATATGGAAGATGTGATACATAGTGGAATCAAAAAATATAATTTTATAAAAGTGTTACCTAATGATAATTTAAGGATTAACATTGATGAGAGTTTTGTAAATCAATCTAAAAAGAAAAAAATGAAATTAATATATTATTATTTTTATGGAGATATTAATGGAAATCTTTTAAATACTTGTGAATTATCCCTTCAAAAGGGAGTACAAACAGTCGAAATTTGAGAATAAAGGAGTGATCCTATTTCATTGAATACGACGACAACGGCAACATGGTGAAAGATTTGGACGCTGGGATTTTGAGGATTGAATATAATTCGCTAAATTTACATAAGATAAGATGCACCTCGGCATAAAAAACAAATGAATTTATTTTGTTCTGCGCTCAGTTTTCATTATCTT
>Ga0256406_1000300_pt1 | contig 93666 bp, 64 predicted proteins | sample RumenRJG_03DNA_FD_185986 | JGI IMG/M metagenome (GOLD analysis project Ga0256406, IMG submission 185986) | Bovine rumen microbial communities from Lethbridge, Alberta, Canada - RJG_03 | ecosystem: Host-associated > Mammals > Digestive system > Stomach > Rumen | place: Canada: Alberta | collected...
GCTGTATCTGCCTTGTGACTTAGCACCGACGGAAGAGATAAAGGTCTTTTTTGTAGCCATACTGCTTTGTTTTGTGTACAAAGATACAACATTATTTCAAAAGTGATGTATGTTTGTACATCATTTCTTTAGTTTTAAGTGATTGCTGTATTCTTTTATATGAAATAAGGTATAGAGAAACTGTGCGGCAGGTTGGCATCAGTTCAGCCGGCATCATCGAAAGCTGTACTTTCGGCCCCTGTCATATCGCCCAGATAGAATTTCCATTTTCGGTTCAGGCTGATGCGCTGTCGATCCGGGGCCGACGTTTCTGGTTACTCTGTAAGTTGCACGGTGTAGGTTTCGCCTGCAGTGGTTTCAAACCTGGTAACGCCTGTGCTCACCTCACTGGTGCTTACTTGCCCGGCCGATGAAGTTACCTTAAGGCCCAGTCGTGCATCGTGGCGCACAAAAACAGGCTTGCCGCTGCCCGATACGATTTCGGCCTGTGTAAGCCGGCCCTTGTTCCATGCCATATTCACAGTAATATTGTTCTCGGCCTTTAAGCCTTTTACTTCGCCTTCGGTCCATGCAGATGGCAGAGCGGGCAACAACATCAGGGTGTCCTTGTCGTTCTGCAGCAGCATCTCTGCCATACCGGCACATACGCCAAAGTTACCGTCGATCTGAAAAGGCGAATGAGCATCAAGCAGGTTGTAGTAAACGCCGCCGGCCGATGCCGACATGTTGGTTACATAATAGTTGGAGTGGTGGAATGCCATATCGAAAATGCGGCGGCAGGAATCGCCCTGCAGGGCCCGTGCCCACAATGCCATTTTCCAGCCCATAGACCATCCCTGACTTTGCATGCCGCGCAACTTGAGCGAGTTTACACTGGATGTGAAAACAGGGTCCGACTTTGATATATTGTTCAGTGGATACATGGCTACAAGGTGCGACACATGGCGATGGTCTTTCTCGTTGCCGTTGCCGGTGGCATAGTCTACATACTTCCACTCACGCAAGATGGGGCTGCCCGTGCACACGCCACAACGGGGCGAGCCGTAGGTGCCCTGATAAATCTCGGTGTGCAGCCCATCGTCGAGTTTGGCGAACTTCTGCTTTATGGCATCGAATCTTAACTGGCTTATCCCAGCATCGGCCACACCCACTGTGTTTACGGCATCTATGGTGTTAGAGAACAGGTTCCACACAATTTGCTGTGCATGCGCCGTGATGGATTTAACAGGTCCATGTTCAGGTGAGTATTCGTTGGGGCACACCCACGTGCCGTCTTTGGAATCTTTAACCAGGCGCTCCATCCAGAAGTCAACGCAGCTCAGCATTACGGGTAACGCCGTTTTGCGCAGAAAGTTTTTATCCAGGGTGTAGCGATAGTGCTGCCACAAATGTGCACACGACCAGGCGCTGGCCTCAACATAATCGTTGTGCCATGTGGTGCAATGGCCAAAGATGTTGTTCTCGGTGTAGTTTACCCAACCAGTGGTTTGCTTGCTGCGCTCTTTTGCATAGGTGCGCCACTGGGGTTGCACCATGGCCATGTTATAAAGGTAGTTAAGGTACTTCTCGTGAGTTTCGGGCAAGGCTGTCTTCTCGGCAGGCCAGTAGTTCATTTGCACATTGATGTTGGCGTGCATATCGCATTGCCATGCCGGGTTGTTGTTGTTGTTCCATATACCTTGCAGATTGTTGGGCAGGTCTACACCACGTGAAGAAGCAATGAGCAAATAGCGGCCATACTGAAAGTACAGCTCCTCGAGCATGCGGCGCCGGCTCTCGGTGGTGCTGCCATACTGAGATATTAACTGGTTGGTGGGCACGTTATTGGTGGCACTGCCGAGCGAGAGCGAGACGCGTGCAAACATATTCTCATAATCTTTCTCGTGCTCGTCGAGAACGGAATCCCATCCTTTGGCTGAAGCCCGGGTAAGTATATTGGAAATTTTGTTGTCGAGTAGTGCGGTGCCCGAAACATAGCCGGTTGCTGTAGCATCATAGTCGGTTGCCGCCGACAGGTAAATGGTTATTTCGTCAGCATCGTTCACCGTTACGCCATTATCGCTGGTGGAGATGGTGCCGCCTTTCTGATCAACGGCAAACTTTGCCTCGTAGCTCACGGTAGTGAACTTGCCGTGGAAAGACCCCTGATTGTTGGCATAAACCGGACTTTCGCTATGAGCCGGCTTCAAGGTGATACGGCGTGACAACCGGCCAGCCTTGTCGGCTTTAAGATGTATGGCAATAACCTGCCCGGGATTGCTGGCTATGTATTCGGTGCTGTACCTGGTGTTATCTTTACCGGTGTAGCTGGCTGTTCCAATTGCCTTGCTTATGTCGAGCGAACGCACATAGTCAGAAACGCCGCTGGTAAGGCTTGACTCCAGATTCTCTATCAGCAAGCTTCCAAAGTTCTGGTAGGCGCCTCGTTCGGTGGAACTGCCCGTCCATAAAGTTTTCTCGTTAAATTGAATCTCATCACACTTGATGCCCGCATACAGCATGGCTCCCAGCTGACCGTTGCCTATGGGCAGGGCATAGTCCATCCATGGGTTGGCACATGTTTCTGATGTAACCGGGCGTAAATACCACAAGGTCATTAAGTTGTCGGGCTGGTAACCGGTATTGCCGCTTACGGCATATTCGTTTGTCGCCTGAGCTGCCAGGGTATTTCCAAAAACCAGGGCAGATAATAATAGATGTTTAACAGGTCTCATTGATAACCTAATATCCGCACCACAATAGTCTCTAATGTCTTATAACGTCCTGAGCAACAAAAAGTTGCTGAGGATTTAGCCATGTCAAAAAAATCACTTCACTTAGTGGCGCAAAAAAATAGCAATTCATTAACACGGCATGGCAAAATTACACATAAAATCTGAGAAACTTGCTCCATTCGGATGAATTTCTCACGTTATGAAGCTTTTTGAGCGTCATCTGTCGCATATCATCGACGGAACCCTTGGAAAGAGGTCTGTCTCTATTGAATACGATTATAGCGAGATTATACGTTCTCTCATGTGCGTGTATTTCTGTGGAGGCTCATTTTTAAGCAAAGTCAATGCCACCGGTGAGCCGTTAAGGATGTGGCTTGGCAATAAAGGCCACACCCTGCTTTAAGGATGTGGCCTTAATGTAATATATTTCCCAACAAGAAATAACCAGGCAGAGGGGCTTACAGGTTTACTGCCATCTGGCGAATCTCCTGTGTAGCCATGTAGATGTGGTGCTCCACGGTGCGCTGACTAAGGCCTGCCTTTTGCGCAATCTCTTTAGCCTTCATCTCATCGATGCGGTACATGCTGAAGATGCGGGCGCGCTGTGCGGGCATTTCGTTAATGCGCTTCTCAACTAATCTGAGCAGGTTGGTGGCCTCTACGCGGCGGGCAGGACCGCTCTCGCAGAGTGACGCGCTGTGCAGATAGTCGCTGGTGGCCTGTTTTACGCAGGCGCGGTGGCGCAGCTCGTCAATTACCATGCGGTGAGCCGTGGTGAAGAGCAGACTCTTTGCAGTGGTGTTGTCAATCACGTCAACATTCATAATGCGTACGAACACGTTCTGCAACATGTCGTCGGCGTCCATCTCGTTGTGAAGGTAACTCAGAAAGTAACGCTTTAAATCGTCGTGATACCGTTTGTATAAGTCGGTAATCAGGTTTTTGTCATTTCTTGTTGTAAGCATCATTCTTGTCAATATTAAGTAAGGGCGGCTGTATTCTGCAACCCGTAGATTTAGATTTACGTTGCAAAAGTATAACAAATGTTTTATAGAGCGTGAAAAAGCAGAACCGGTTTAGACCGTTTGGCTTCAGCTGTGTGTTTGTTTGGTTCTATGTGTTGATAATCAAATGGTTATAAATAGTTCGCCTAAATTAAACGAACTCGTTAATATAGTGTAGAACTGACATTTGAAAAAAGAAAATCATGTACAGGCTTACGCTCCATGAGGAGCTCTGAGTCTGAACCAGAGGGATAGCCTTACGAGCAAGCTCGACGTCTATCCCGCTGGTCGAGACTCACCCCTTTCGGGGTCAAAGTCTGTACATGAAGAAAATTGCCAAGGCATAAAATTGCGTATAGCGCATAAAATAATATTATTACCGTACCCCCAGGTTTCGGCTTCGCCTCGACCTGGGGCTAACCGTGTTCGCCCCCTTCGGGGACGGCCCGGCAAATGTCCACCGTAGGGTGCGGCCTTTATGGCCGCCCTAAGGACCCGGTGTGTCGAGCAATATGTTGATTGGGTTGGAATTACGTGACCCCTAGGGCGGCCACGAGGGCCGCACCCTACGGTGGACGCGTTAATTTCAACCAAATGTGGGAATGTCCCCGCAATTGATTAGCGACGTCCCCGAAGGGGGCGAACATGGTTAGCCCCATGCCGGAGCGAAGCGTAGGCATGGGGTACAGTATCCCACCGCGTGAATGCGTCCTCGAAGAGGGCGAACCTGTATTCCCCTGAGCCCCACGTTGCCACGTGGGGTTAACCATGTTCGCCCCCTTCGGGGACGTAGGCTTTGTGTTGTTGCGAATCCCCCAGGTTTCGGCTTCGCCTCGACCTGGGGCTAACCGTGTTCGCCCCCTTCGGGGACGGCCCGGCAAATGTCTACTGTAGGGTGCGGCCTTTATGGCCGCCCTAAGTGGCACGTTATTCCAAACCATTCACCCAATTGCCCGACAAACCGGGTCCTTAGGGCGGCCACGCAATTCCAACACAATCAACAAATTGCAGGATAAGCCGGTCCCTTAGGGCGGCCATAAAGGGAGGCTGCTGAAAAAGTGGGCTATTTTCGAGAATTTGATTTCGGGAAGTTACAATCTGTAAGTAAATTGTCAATTGTGGAAGTCCAGTCCACCGTAGGGTGCGGCCTTTATGGCCGCCCTAAGTGCCACGCAATTCCAACACAATCACCATATTGCAGGCTAAACCGGGTCCTTAGGGCGGCCATAAAGGCCGCCCCTACAGTGGACGCGTCCTCGACATTTTTAAGGAATTCACTTATAAATTGTAACTGTTAAATACTTTTTCAGCAGCCTCCTGCAAGGCTGCGGCCCTGGCCGCCCGCAAGAGTACCATTACAATAAAATTGTTCAAAACGTGTCCACTGCAGGGCCGCGGCCCTGCAGTGGACATTTCCCCCATCGTACAATTCATTCCAAAAGGGGGCATCAGATTGACACTCTGAGTTTCTTGCTGTGAAACGCAGAGTATCACGCTGTGAAACGCAGAGTATCACACTCTGATATCCTGAGTATCAGGCTGTGATACCGTGAGTATCACGCTGTGATACTCAGAGTCTCAGGCTGTGATAACCTGTTGGTACGATTGTGGGCGGCCACAATTAAACAAACTTACTTGTTGGGGGGAAATGCTTATTTAATTTTTTTCAGGTATTCGGTTGGCGTCATACCCTCTACTTTATGGAAGGTGGAGAAGAAGCTGGTTTTCTTGAAACCGCATTTCTCACTCAATGATATCAGGGTATAGCGCTTGTACTCGCCCTCGTCGATAAGGCGTTTGAACTCCCGCAGACGGTAGCCGTTCACGTAGTCGTAATAATTCTGACCAATTACCTGTGAGAATACCTGACTCAGTCGGGTGGGCGATATGTGCAGCAGGTTGGCCACATTGCTCATCTTAAGGTTGGGATTCAGGTATAACTTCTTATCCTCCATGAGGCGCTGCATCTTCTGCACTATGTCGGCACTCCAGTCACTGTCGAGTTGCATGTGCTGATACTTGGCGGGGGCAGCTTCTGCAGGTTCTTCATCGGTCTGCTCGGCTGGCAATGCGCCGTCGTGCTCGAGTTCCTCTTGCTGTTGCAGTTGGTCGGCTTCAATCAAGGCTTTCTCCATATCGTCGCGCTCGGTAAGCAAATCCTGGGTGTAGTGGTGATAGCGGCGCAGATAAATAAGTACGCCAACAAACAGCAACACGATGATGAGCTCCACTATGGCCATGGCCGACGGGCGCACCTTTACCTTAAACACGCTCTCGGTGCCCGGCGTACCCGCAATGCGCAGATAAAGCTTGTAAGAGCCGAGCTGCAGGTTGCGAAGGGTAATATCCTTGCCCCCGGCCAGCAGTTGCCAGTGGTCGCTGTTGTCGAGCCGGTATTCGTAGAGCCGGCCTTTAGGGTAGGCATAGTCTTCTACGATGGGCATCATGTGCACCTCGTCGGAGAACAGGTTCCAGCTTACGTTGATTTGCTTTTTATTGTTTATCTTGGTTTCGCCGGCGTAATCCACACGGTTACCGCCCATTGTGATATGGTAGAGCACAAAGCGTATGTCTACGTTACGGCGCCAGTGGCGCAACCTGGTCAGTGGCATGGTGTACAGGCCGTTGGCCGTGGCCACCCATACGCGCTGCTGGTCGTCAATATAGAGCTTGTTAATAATGTCGGCATTCAGCCCCTCAGCCCGTCCGAAGCGCGACAGCGTCCTGGTCCGGGTATCCAGGCGGAACACTCCGTTCTCAGAGGCAATCCACAAGTGCTTCGTGGCATCGCTAACCACGCCTGCGCACTTCTCTTCCATAATGCCCTGTGGCAGGTCTACCTTGCCAAAGTGGTTCATGGTGTAGTCGCTGTAGTACACCTTCTGGTTGGTTATTCCGTAAATCAGGTTGTCGGGACCTTTAACCACCGTAAGTCCCTGGGCGGTGTTAAAGAAGCCCTTGGGGAAGTTGCTGTTCTCGAAATAGTGCTTCGAGGGGAAATAAAGGGCAAAGCCTGTGCCACTCGATATCCACGCGTTGTGCAGCCGGTCGAACACGATGCCCGTTATCAGGCTGCCCGGCACCTTTGAGTTCTGCTCGGTGTAGCGCGTTACGGTGCCGCCGGGTGTGAGTATAAACAATCCCTGACTGCTGCCTATCCATAGGTTGCCGTCGGGAGCAATGGCCAAAGCCCCTATTGTGCAGCTGCTCAGTATGGACGGCAGGTGCTGCTGCTCAAAATTCAGGGTAGTGGCGTTGAGCACATGCAGGCCGGCATCGTAGGAGCCAATGTAGTACTTATTGCGCCACTTTATAATGTTGGTTATACTGTGAGCATTGCCATAGAGCGAGCAGGGAAATGTCTTGCAGATGTGTCGCTGCTCATCGATATAAGTCATATTGTCGCTGGTGCCTATAATGAGTATGCCTCCTTGATTGTAAAAGCCCTTAATGAATTGCCCCTCGGTGCTGAACGAACCATAGCTGTAGGGCTTAAACAGCGGGTAGCTGTAATAGGTGTGGGCCACGCCGAGCATGTTAAGGCCAAACCAGTCAACGCCGTTCTTGTCACGCCGGTAATAGTATATGCCATCGGTTTCCAGGTGGTGTGAGCCTGCTTCCTGCTTGCCAAAATGCTCAAGAATGCGCCCGGTAAGTGCGTCAATCAAGTAAGCGCCTGTGCCATCGGCACTCACGCACACAGTGTTGTGTGCACCCGGTGCAATTCTGCAAATCACGTTGCTCACCCCTTCAACGGGCTTTATCTGGCCTGTGGCAGGGAAGTAAATCCATAAGCCGTTGTTTTTAGTGCCAAAAAGCCATGTGTCGCGGCCTATATAGAACTGATTACATTTTGTTTCGGCCGGCAGCAACCTGCCTATATCGCAGGCTTTGCGCCTGTGGGTAGTGGGGTTATAGCAGTTGGCGTGCTGCGAGGTGAGGAACCACACGTTGCCCTTATGGTCGCCTTGCAGTGCATACACCACGTTCTCGGTGCTTATTATAGGGTAACCGGTGGGTATCCTGATTACCTTGCCTTTGGTTATGCAGAACAATCCGTCGTAAGAGCCCACGTAGAGCTTGTGTCCTTGCAGCAAGAAGCTGGTGGGATGCTTTATCTGGGTGTAAGCGGCCTTAAACTGGTTGGCACCCGGTTGTAGTGCAAAGATATGTTCCTTGGTGGTAACAAGCAGTGTGCCGTCGGGCATCTCTATCAGGTCGAACACCGAAAAGGGTGTGCCTGTATCACTGTAGAGCGGGAAGCTGTAAGTCTGCTTGCCATTATAAAGGGTTACGCCGTTGGTGGTAGCCATCCACACGCGGCCAAGATGGTCGGTAATGCTCTTGCCGCCCGAGAGGCCCGATAGTCCGTCGGCCTTTGTAATGTAGCACATCGGGTTTTGTAGTTGGCTGTCGGCCCATGCCTCAGTACAAAGCATGAGTAAAACCACCAGGGTTATCAAGAGTTTAAGAACTGCAAAACGCATTGTAATAATAAGACTTTTGGCAAAAATACAAAAAATCGTTGGAATAACAGGCTTACAATGCTGTTTTTGTAAAGATAATAAGTAAAAAAGCTAATTTACAGTAGCTATCATACTGCAAGGAACAGTGCCGCGGCCAGATAGCTTAACTCCGGGTGACCAGAAAACAGCAGCGATACAGAATACGGGTACATGCCACTCGGCCCCACGGCATAGGCAGCGTTGCAGAATGCCAACTTGCCGCTGAAGCCGGTTAGCAGTGTAAGGAAAAACGACAATAGTAAGAGGGAATATTTCTTCGTCTGTTCTTGAATTATATTTTTTCCTGACTTCATCACATCTTTGTTTGGGATGAAGTGTCATCATAGATTATCAGTTAGTTATAAGCTTATTTCTGCAATTGATGTTGACGCAATTACGAATTATGGAATGATATCCCTCCTTAACAGCCCGGCAGACAGTCAATGTCTTTGTCCTGGCTCATATTGCCTTGCCTTCTCCAGATGATAAAGAAGAAAATCATGTACAGGCTTACGCTCCATGAGGAGCTCTGAGTCTCAACCAGCGGGAAAGCCTTACGAGCAAGCTCGACGTCTATCCCGCTGGTTGAGACTCACCCCTTTCGGGGTCAAAGCCTGTACATGAAGAAAATTGCCAAGGCATAAAATTGCGCATAGCGCATAAAATAATATTATTACCACAACGATATCATCAAGGTTTTCTAAAATAATTGTGGGCAGATTTAGGGGGTGCTGAATATTTTATGCGCTCTGCGCAATTTTACGCGATAGCGATTTTCGTCACGTGCAGGCTTTGTCCCCCGTAGGGGGTGGTGCTGAGGTGATGGGGGCAGCTGACGAGCTTGCTCGTAAGGCTGTCCCCATCACCTCAGCACCAAAGCTCCATTGGGAGCTAAAGTCTGTACGTGACTATTTTCCAAAAACTTATTCTCGATTCAGGGTGACGCATTGACGAAGTCAGGTGTTCTTGAATTATATTTTTTATTTCATTTTAAACGTAAGGGCGGCGCCACCACTGGGCAGCAGCGTGAGGTTGATGCGCTGACCCTGCTTAACGGTGATGTGAGTGGTGCGCACCTTTGAGCGGGTGTTCAGTGTGGGGTCGTCGGTGTAGAGACTCACCTCGTACTTCTTGTGCGGTTGCAGGAAGCTGGTGTTCAGCGTGAGGGTGCGCCCTTCGGTGCTGGTCATGGCGCCCACAAACCACGTGGTGCCACTGCGGCGTGCCTGCACAATGTACTTGCCGGGCTCGCCATCGAGCGCAAGGCTCTCGTCGAACACGGTGGGAATGTCGCGCCAGAACTGCAGCTCCTCGCCACCATCGAAGAGTTTCGGGTCGTCGTACCAGAACATCATTTCCAGCGGACTGTAGTAAACGGCAGCCATGGCAAGCTGATGTGCCCGCGTGTTCTTGATGCGATTGCAGTAGTAACTCAGCGTGTAGTCGGCCGGACCGCACAGAAAGCGTGTGAAAGCCAGGTTCACATCGTGAGTGGCATCGGGCATCTCCTCGTTGCCGCCAACGCCTTCCTGAGTTAGCAGATTGGGCCAGGTGCGGCTCACACCGGTGGGCCGGTACTCGTCGTGGATGTCGACCAACAATCCGTAGCGGGCACATTGTTGCACGGCATGGTGCAGCCAGGTGGTCCACTGCTGGTTGCCCACCTGCACAAAACCGAACTTGATGCCCTTTACACCCCATTTACGGTAGAGCGGCAGGATGCTGTCGAGCTGAGTGTACAGGGCACGCTGGTTAACGTAAACCCACACGCCCAGACCGTGGTGGCGTGCCGAATCGCATATCTCGGGTATGGTGAAGTCACGATCGCTTGATACGTTGAGTGCACTCGATGCCATACTCATTTCGGGTCCGTACCAGTGGGCATCGAGCTCGATGTACTGCAGGTGCTGCTGCTCGGCAAAGTGGATGCCACTCAGTATGTAATCACGCTGCAGGCGGCCGCAGCGGTAAGCCTTGCCCGGACAGATAAAGGTGGTGTTCTTAATCTTGCACGGTTCGTTGAGGTTCAGCACCAGGTCCTTGTGGTTCACCAGCTCGGTGGCCTTGTGCCCCGCCATGATAACACGCCATGGCGTGTTGTAGGGCGACATCACCTCGGCAGTGCTGTAGAGCGAAACCTTGAGCCGGTTGGGAGCCACGGGCTTGAACTTGCCACGCACAAAGTCGGTGAGCGCGGCCTCGAGCAAGGCCACGTAAGTGCCGTTGGGTAACCTGAGTAGTACAGGGCGCTCTACCTCGGTGTGCACATCGCTCAGCAACGCCTGGTAAACCCTGCTCTGAGCCCAGATGTTGTAGAAAGCCTTTGTACCGGCGGGCAACTGGAAGGCTGTGCGCTCGCCCGTGATGTTAAGGTACAGTCCGTTGCTTTGCTCGGGAAAGTGGTAGCGCAGTGCCACGCCCTCGTTGTAGGCGCGCACCTCGATATCCATGTTATAGAAGCTGCGCTTGTCGGAGCCGTAACTTGCCTTGCTGTTGCTCACGCCGCCCTTGCCCAGGTGCAGGGTGAGCTGCCGGTAGCGGTCGTGCACGGTGCTGTTCTCACCGTAGAGCGGGTGCCACACGCTGTCAACGCTCAGCGTGTCGGTGCCCAGCAGGCGCAGGTTCTCACCCCAGTAGCTGCACGTGTCGTTGGGTATGCCGAGCGACGACTCGAGCAACTTGTTGTCGATGTCGAGGCCGAGCTCACTCCTGGCGATGATGGCCTGCCCGTCGAACGTGAGCGTGTACCACATCTTGTGGTCCTGCATGCTGAAGGTGAACCGGTAACGGCCGTCGGGCGAGGTTACCGTCTGTGCACTGAGAGTAGAACATACCCATATAGTAAGTGCGATAATAAACAGTAGTCTTTTCATTTTATTTGTATAAGCTAAGTGTGATTTATATCTTTTATTTTGAGCGGTTGCGCTTCCAATACACCACATAACGCTGGTGATGCGCCTCGTAAATCGCCAGAGTGAAAGTGAACCGTAAGAAGCTTTTCTTTCATTGAAGACGAATATGTATATATTAATACGTTTTAAAGCGGGAAAATACGCAAAAAAAACAATGAAGAAAAGTGGTAGCAGGGCAAATAATAAGGTGAGACTGCTGAGTAAGCGGGCTGTTTTCAGAAGATTGATAATAAAAAGTTACAATGTGCTGGCAAACAGAATGCCATAGCGAACTTCTTTTCAATTTTTAAGAGATTGTACTTGCTATCTGTAACGATTAAAATACGCTTGAGCAACCACACAAAAAGGCCGGACCACAAAACTGCGCCCCGGCCTTACTAAATTGACAGGATAAATTATTCCGACAGGAATTTGTCTATCTCGGCAGCGATCTTCCGACCGCTGGCTAAAGCTCTTACTACGAGTGAAGCACCATTGGCTGCATCGCCCGCAAGGAACACGTTCTTGGGGAACTCAGGATGCTGAGGCTTAAGGAAGCCCATGGCAAGCAGTACCATTTCGGCCTTGATGATTTCGGGGTCGCCATCGGGCTTCATCAGCGGACGACCACCTTCGGGATTGGGTTCCCAGCTAATGGGCTGCACCTTTACACCCGTGAGCTTGCCGTTCTTGCCGAGGAACTCGAGTGAGTTGATGTTCCAACGCCTTACGCAGCCCTCCTCGTGCGACGAGGTGGTTTTGAGCGTGCGGGGCCAGTTAGGCCACGGGTTCTTAGGATCCTCGGGACCCACAGGCGGTTTCGGCATAATTTCGATTTGCGTTACGCTCTTGGCACCCTGGCGGTGAGCCGTGCCGATGCAGTCGCTGCCGGTATCGCCACCGCCGATAACGAGCACGTCTTTGCCTTTGGCATTCACCAGGTCTTCTTTCTTGAACTCCATTCCTGCAAGGATGCGGTTCTGCTGCGAGAGCATCTCTAGGGCAAAGTAGACACCCTTCAGGTCGCGTCCGGGTATCTTCAGGTCGCGGGCAGTAGGCGTGCCGGTGGCAAGTACCACGGCATCGTATTGCTTAGCCAGTGCGTCGACAGTGAGAGCGTCCTTGGCATTCTTGTCCTCGCTTACCTTCTGGTTGAACTTCAGTTCGATGCCCTCGGTGCGCAGGATGTTAAGGCGTCGGTCGATGATGGCCTTGTTCAGCTTGAAATTAGGAATGCCATAGCGCAGCAGTCCACCGGCGTCCTCGCGAGCCTCAAGAATGGTAACTTTGTAGCCCGCCTGGTTCAGGCGTGTGGCAGCCGACAGTCCGGCTGGTCCGGCACCTATAATGCACACCTTTTTGCCATTGCGCTCGGGTATGTGCGGTTGCACGTAATCCTCTTCGAAGGCATGCTCAATGATGGCAGCCTCGTCTTCCCTGATGGTGGTGGGCTCGTGCTCCATTAAGTTGAGCACGCACGCCTTCTCACACAGAGCCGGGCAAATGCGGCCCGTGAACTCGGGAAAGTCGTTGGTGGCAGTGAGCAGGTCGTAAGCCAGCTTCCAGTCGCCCTTGTACAAGGCGTCGTTCCACTCAGGCGGACGGTTGCCCAGCGGACAAGCCCAGTGGCAGAAGGGCACGCCACAGTCCATGCAACGGCTGGCCTGCAGGCGGCGGTCGTTGATGTTAAGCGTTTGCTCTACCTCGCCAAAATCGTGTATTCTATCGTGTATTGGTCTGTATCCGGCCTCTTTGCGAGGCACGGTAAGAAAAGCTTTTGGATTTCCCATAATTAATAGTCTCTTTGCATGTCAGCAATCTTCTGCTGCAGTTTTTTAACTTGTTCTTCCTGTAAAACTCGCTTGTACTCAATAGGTACCACCTGGATAAACTGCTCCACGTAGTGGTTCCAGTCGTCGAGCATGGTGCGTGCCAGTTTTGAGCCTGTGTAGAGGTAGTGCTGCCTGATGAGTTCGTGCAGCTCCTTGCGGTAGTTGCTCTCCTCAACCAGGTTGATTTCAACCATATCCATGTTGCAGAAGTAGTCGAAGTTGTGGTTCTTGTCCCACACGTAGGCCACGCCGCCGCTCATACCGGCAGCGAAGTTGCGGCCCGTGGCACCCAGTACCACTACGCGTCCACCCGTCATGTACTCACAACAGTGGTCGCCTGCGCCCTCAACCACGGCAATGGCGCCCGAGTTACGTACGGCAAAGCGTTCGCCCACCTGACCGTTGATGTAGAGCTCGCCGCTGGTGGCACCATACAGACCGGTGTTGCCGGCAATGATGTTGTCTTCGGCGTTGAAGTTAGAACGGATAGGAGGCAGAATAGAGATGCGACCGCCACTCAGACCCTTGGCGAAGTAGTCGTTGGCCTCGCCCTCGAGTTTGAAGTTAACGCCCTTTGTAAGGAAGGCACCGAAGCTCTGACCGGCTGAGCCCTTGAAGCGCACGTTGATGGTGTCGTCGGGCAAGCCGTCCTCGCCATAGCGCTCGGCAATGATGCCGCTCAGCATGCTACCGGTGGCACGGTTGGTGTTGCGAATGGCAAAGTCGAGGTCAACCTCCTCTTTGTTGGCAATGGCCTTCTGTGCGCCGCGAATGAGTTGCTCGTCGAGCACACCGCCCAGGTCGTGCTCCTGCGTCTTGGTGCAGTAGTAGCTGCTGTCGCCTTTCTCCTGGTGCAGCATGCGGGTAAAGTCGAGTGTCTCGAGTTTCGGATCGGTCTCAGTGCGTGGCTGCAGCAGTTCGGTGTGGCCCACAATGTCGTTGAGCGACGTGTAGCCCATTTCTGCCAGATACTCACGTACCTCTTGAGCGAGGAACTTGAAGAAGTTGATAACATACTTGTAGCTGCCACGGAAGTGAGCCCTGAGCTTCTCGTTCTGAGTGGCCACACCCATGGGGCAGGTGTTCTGGTTACATTTACGCATCATCACACAGCCCAGGGTGATAAGGGCTGCCGTACCAAAGCCAAACTCCTCGGCTCCGAGCAGTGCCATGATGATAACGTCGCGGCCCGTCTTGAGCTGACCGTCTACCTGAAGGCGAACCAGAGAGCGCAGACCGTTCTTCACCAGCGTTTGCTGAGTTTCGCTGATACCAATCTCAGGCGAGATGCCGGCAAAACGCATACTCGACGCAGGTGAAGCACCGGTGCCACCCTCGGCACCCGAGATAACGATGAGGTCGGCCTTGGCCTTTACCACACCGGCGGCAATGGTGCCCACGCCGCTCTCGGCTACCAGCTTAACGCTGATGGCGGCCTTCGGGTTCACATTCTTCAGGTCGAATATAAGTTGCTTCAGGTCCTCGATAGAGTAAATATCGTGGTGAGGCGGAGGCGAAATAAGGCTGATGCCCGGGATAGAGTGACGGGTGCGGGCAATAATCTCGTTTACCTTAAAGCCCGGCAGCTGTCCGCCTTCACCTGGCTTGGCACCCTGTGCCACCTTGATTTGTATCTCTTCGGCATTTACCAGATATTCGGTGGTTACACCAAAACGTCCGCTGGCCACCTGCTTGGTCTTGCTCGACAGGCTTATAACGTCTACCGTGGTATGGAAGCGGTCACGGTCCTCGCCGCCCTCACCGGTGTTGCTTCTTGCGCCGAGGTAGTTCATGGCAAGTGCCAGTGCCTCATGTGCCTCCTTAGAGAGAGCTCCGAAACTCATGGCACCCGTTACAAAGTGCTTCACGATGCTCTCAACGGGCTCCACCTTATTTATATCAATGGGTTTGCCCTTCTTGATGTCGAGCAGGTCGCGCAGGAAGATGGGACGCTCCTTATGGTCAACCAGGTTGGAATACTTTTTGAACAATTCGTAGTTGCCTGTGCGTGTGGCCAGTTGCAGCGTGGCAATGGTCTCTGGGTTCCAGGCATGCTCGATGCCGTCGCGGCGGTAATGGAACTGTCCGAGGTTGGGCAGGAACTCGGTATGCGTCTTCGGACTAAATGCCTTGTTGTGGAAGGCGATGGCATCCTTGGCGATGGTTTGCAAGCCAATGCCGCCCACGGTGCTCGTCTCGGTGCCGAAGTAAGTTTTGAGCAACCACTCCGACAAGCCGATGGCCTCGAAGATCTGTGCGCCGCGGTAAGAACGGATGGTAGAGATGCCCATCTTTGCCATTATCTTGAACAAGCCTTTCTTCACGGCCTTGATGTAATTGGCCTCGGCTGTGTTGTAATCCTCTTGTATCTTGGCCTTTTTTACCAGGTCGTCGAGAATAGCGTAGGTAAGGTAGGGGCACAGAGCCGAAGCGCCATAGCCCAGCAGCAGGGCGGCATGCATCACCTCTCTTATTTCACCGCTTTCTACAATCAGTGCGGTTTGCACGCGCTTGCCCACATTAATTAAATAGTGGTGCACGGCGCTCACGGCCAGCAGTGATGGTATGGCGGCATGATGCTCGTCTACGTTGCGGTCGGTTAAGATGATGTAGTTGTAGCCCTCGTCGACACTCTTCTCGGCCTTCTGACAGAGTTCTTCCAAAGCTGTGTGCAAGCTCTCGCCCGCGTTGGCCACGTCGTCAGGTATAGTGAAGAGCATGGGCAGCTTGATGGTGTTGAAGCCTTTATAACGGATGTTGCACAGAATGTCGAGCTGTGTGTTGGTAAGAATCGGGTTCTGCAGGCGCACCATCTTGCAGTTGGATGCGTCGGGCTTCAGAATGCCGGTGCCCACACGACCAATGTATTCTGTGAGGCTCATCACCAGGTTCTCACGAATGGAGTCGATGGCGGGGTTGGTTACCTGCGCGAACTGCTGGCGGAAGTAGTTGAAGAAGATTTGAGGCTTGTCGCTCAACACAGCCAGCGGCGTATCGTTACCCATTGCGGCTGTGGGCTCCTGACCCTTGGTGGCCATTGGTACGATGGTGTTGTCGACATCCTCTTCGCCAAAGCCAAACTCTATCTCCTTACGCACCAGGTTGTCTACCGCATTGTCTATCTTGCGGCCGCTGCGTATCTTCTCGAGCTGTATACGGTTTGTGTTGAGCCACTGACGGTAAGGATGCTCGTTGGCAAGGCGCTCTTTGATCTCACCATCGTAGTAAATCTTGCCTTCCTGTGTATCGATAAGCAGAATCTTACCAGGTTGCAAACGACCCTTCTCGGCAATGTCCGACGGGTCGAAGTCCATTACGCCTACTTCGGATGCCACCACCATCATGTCGTGCTTGGTGATGGTGTAGCGTGCGGGGCGCAGACCGTTACGGTCGAGCATGCCGCCGGCATAGCGGCCATCGCTGAACAGCAGGGCAGCCGGACCGTCCCAAGGCTCCATCAGAATGGAGTAATACTCGTAGAAGGCTTTTAAATCTTCAGAAATGGGGTTCTTGTCGTTAAAGCTCTCGGGAATCATCACAGCCATGGCATGTGGCAGCGACAAACCGCTCATCACGAAGAACTCGAACACGTTGTCCAGACTTGCCGAGTCGCTCATGTTGGGCTGTACGATAGGCGATATCTCGCTGATGTCGCCTAAGGCATCCGACGACAGCACCGACTCACGTGCCTTCATCCAGCTGCGGTTGCCGCGAATGGTGTTGATTTCGCCGTTGTGGCAGAGCAGACGGAAAGGCTGAGCCAGACTCCACGTTGGGAAGGTGTTGGTGCTGAAACGACTGTGCACCAAAGCCAGACCGCTGGTGAAGTAATTATTAGTCAAGTCGGGGTAGTACTGGCGGAGCTGGAGGCTCGAGAGCATACCTTTATATACAATAGTCTTGCTCGAAAGTGAGCAGATATAGAAGTCGGGGTCGGTTACACGGCGCTCAATCTTCTTGCGGATGATGTAAAGTGTGCGCTCAAAGGTGTCCACCTTGTCGTCGGTTACACCCGTGATGAATATCTGCTTGATGTCGGGCTCCGACTGTCGGGCCTCTTCGCCCAGGCAATCAGAATTTGTCGGAACATTCCTAAGATGCATCAAAGACAGACCTTCACGCTCAATCTCCTCTATCATGATCGACAGAATAGCTTGTTGCTTCTTTTCGTCCTTAGGCAGGAATACCAGTCCGGTGCCGTATTTACCTTTTTCAGGTACGGGAATACCTTGCAGAAGAATAAACTCGTGAGGAATCTGTAGCAGAATGCCGGCACCGTCGCCTGTCTTTCCGTCGGCGCCCTCAGCACCTCTGTGTCGCAAGTTCTCAAGTACCTTCAATGCATTATCTACAAGCTCATGGCTTTTGTTACCGTGGATATTTACCACCATTCCCACGCCGCATGCATCATGCTCGTGAGAGGAATTATAAAGTCCTTTTGCCATTTGTTGTTGCATTTAGTTTTGATTAATCTATTTATCCTATCAAATTGTTTGCAAAGTTAATATAAAAGTTCCGAACTGTTATAATATTTCAGCATGTTTTTCTTTGTTTTTTATGAATTTGTTGCTATTTGTAATAAAAATGGATGATTTTACATCAAAATATCATGATTTATCATTATAGTGAGGCTTTTTTTAATGTGATTGTTATTTGCTGGTTTAGATGGGTTCCGAAATATTAGTTGAATAAGATGCATAAAAATAAGTCTGCGTTGAATGTGCAATGCAGATAATAATACAAAATGGGGTGAAATCGTTGTGAACGGTTACAAGAGAAGAACATGTATTTTGATTGTATGGTTGCTATAGTTGTTGGATTGAAAGTTTTCGGTGCGAACAAAATAGATTGTTCAGCCGGGGAAAATTGCCTAATAGTTGGTATAGGTATATAAAAAAAACACGTTACAACTCTCAGCGAGCTGTAACGTATATTTATGTTTAACTTAAATCCTAATCAAAAAATCCTCACGGACTTTATAATTACCTGTTAAACAATCTATCAAATCTACCTTAAACCTAATAACTAAAAACCTAAATCTATTATTACTAACCTAAACAATCTATTAACCTTTTGACAGTTGCAAAGGTATGAACTTTTTGCTAACCCACAAAGAAATATATGTAATTTTTTCATGAAAAGATATTTTTCTTGATTTATATCAAGAGTTTGTGCTCGCAAACAGTCTGTAATTTAACTGCATAAACAGTTGTTTACGTTTATTCACTAATTTGCGCACTTATGCAGTGCCCATGCCGTTTTACACTTGCCGGGGCCTTGGAGGCAATGGTCTGGATTTTTGTTTGGCTTCCCTGCTAACTGGATTTAATGCGATGGGGGTGGTAATTGAGAGGGGTTATGGTAATTTTTCAGACCAGGAATCTCGAAAAAGAGCCTGCTTTTCAAGCAGCTTCTGAAATGCGTTGTGCCCAAGAAGACTTTTCCGCAGGCTCAAAAGCAGCTGTTTTATAGTTTTTCGATAAGTGCCACGGCGTAGGCAGAAATGCCCTCTTGCCGACCGGTAAAGCCAAGTTTTTCGGTGGTTGTGGCTTTTATTGACACGCAATCCACATCGATTTGCATCACTTTTGCAAGGCATTCTGCCATTTGCGGGATGTAAGGATTCAGTTTGGGGCGTTCGGCGCATACGGTGGCATCGATGTTGCCCACGCTGTAGCCTTTGTCTTTAAGCAGTGCCACCACCTTAGCCAGTATCACCTTGCTGTCCATGTTCAGAGTGTCGTTGCTTGTATCGGGGAAGTGGTACCCTATGTCGCGCAGATTGGCTGCGCCCAGTAGGGCGTCGGCAATGGCGTGAATAAGTACATCGGCGTCGCTGTGACCGAGCAAGCCCAGTGTGTGTGGTATCTTGATGCCACCTAAATACAGGTCGCGATGCTCCACCAGACGGTGCACATCGTAGCCCATTCCTACTCTTATCTTCATATATTTAAAATAAAAAAGCCCGATGATGCGATGAGTGCATTTCGGGCTATGGTTGAACGATTAAATTATTTACGATGGAAGAGATCCTTTATGCCATCCATATCAAAGGTGAGCGAGAAACGCAAGGTCTGGTCGAGCGGGTTACTCTTGGCAGTGGCAATAACGTAGCCTGCATCGAGTGAGAACACGCTCATTTTGAAACCGGCACCTACGGTGAAGTATTTACGGTTACCCTTGTTTTCGCTCTCGTGGTGGTATCCGGCGCGCAGTGTGAACTTGTCATTGTAAGTGTATTCTCCACCCACACTCCATTGCACTTCCTGCATTTCCTCCTTGAAACCGCCGGGAGCATCGTGGAAACTCTTGAAGATACCACTGATGCTTGAGATGTCGTAGTATTTATCCTGCACGCGCTGCTGATAGTCCTCAGTGCTCTCGCCGTCTTTCTGTTTAGGATAAGTGGGTACCAGCAGCTTGTTGGCATCGGCTGCGATGGTGAACTTGTTGTATTCATCGATAGGAACCATGAGCGAGGCACCGAGCCTCAGGTTGGTTGGGATGAATTCGCTGTTGTCACTTCCGCCGAACCTTATTTTACTACCGATGTTAGAGATATCGAGACCCAGTCCGAGCTGACACTCACGCTGTCCCAGTGTGATGTAGTTCTGATAGTAGGCGGCAATGTCGGCTGCGAAGGCGCTGGCGGGTGAAGTATCTTCGGTGTAGCTGAAGGTAAGGTCGGAGTAAATCCATCTCAAGGCAGCTGCGATAGAGAATTTCTCGCTCAGCATGATACTGTAAGCCACATCGACCGACATCTCGTAGGGGTTGATGGTCATGTCGTCGTTATTGGTGGATGAGCTGTTCAAATAAACCTCACCCAGTGAGAAGTAGCGTAGCGAAGCTGATACGGCACTGTAGTCACCTATGCGGTAGTAGCCAGACATGTAAGCCAGGTCCATATCGTTGACCAGTTGGCGCAACCAGGGCGTGTAGTTCAGAGATACACCTGCTCTGGAAATACAGAATGGGTATTTTGCCGGGTTCCAGTATTGTGAGTTCACATCGGGGTCGGTGGCCACACCCACGTCACCCATACCGCCTGCACGTGCGTCGGGCGCGATGGTTTGCGAGGTAACCGAGGTGTTCACGGGGTTAAACATATCCTTTTTTTCATCGGCCATGGCACTCGCTGACATCAGGGTGACAACCGACAATAACATTATCTTATAATTCATGTTTTGCGTTTGTCTCTTTAATTATTCTCTTTCAAGCATTATAATAACGTAGTTATACACTAATTATTGTTCAGAATGATAAGTTTCCTTGTTTTGGAAACGCGGCTGCTGCCTTCGCACGACAAGCGCACACGGTATAGGTACAGTCCGGTTTGCAGTTTACCGCCGTTCTCGTTGCACAAATCCCATGTAACGGAGTAGGGGCTGCTGGCCGAAGTGGCTGTTTCGCTGTGCTTCCACAAGATGCGGCCAGAGGTGTCGAATACGTCGATGCATACGTCGATGTCGGCTCCGCTGCGGTCATGACCAATAATAAATATAGTTGAAGTGGTGGCAGGGTTGTTTGATACGTTCACGTTAAGCAATTGCGGGTCTACACCAGTATCGACGCGGAATTGCAATTGTTCTTCGGAAGCATTGTTCAGCATATCCCAGGCACGGAACACGAGGGTGTGACTGCCTGTTTCAAGTGCAGGCAGCTGGTACCAGGTGGAGCCTTTTTGATAAGAGCCATACTCGAAGCTGAAGTTGTCGTTCAGATTGTAAGTCATGCTCTCTTTACCGTCGACGATGAGCTCCAGGTTATGTCCGATGCCGTTGCCCGAAACGTTGATGCCGCTTTCGTCGGCCATGCTGGCGTAGAAGTACGGTGTGGTGTTCACCACGTCGCCGTTGGTGAAGTTGTCGGAGTTCAGGTAGCAGTAAATCTTCGGACCTATGGTATCGGCGGTGTTTACGCTGCCGCCATTAAGCGTGATGCCTGTATAGCTGCCGTGGGCTATGAGCTTGTTGTCGTTGCTCCTGGCATAGAGGTTTATCAGTGCCGGCTGGTCAGAATAGTTCACGTCGCGCGGCACCACGAACGAGAATTCTATCTTGCCGTCCTTGATGTTGTTGGAACCCGTGTAGATGGTCTTCGAACGGTCGTAATAGGTAAATGCCGTAGTGGTTTCGTTCTTGTCGTTCTGCTTGCAGGTAATCAATTCACGTGAATCCAGTACGGTGGCGGTTACCTCGCCGTCGAAAGGTTCGGCACCGTCTACATGAGCCACCACTCTTACCACACTGCCCGTTTTCAGTTTGATGGTATCGCTGCTGTTGCTCACATCCATGTTGTTGATGCTGTCGACTGTAATGCTATAAGTAGGAGCGGCCAGCGAGATGGCAGGATCGCCAAGGAGCGAGTACTGCAACTTGTTTTCGGTGCGGTCGAGTCCCTGTGTTATCATTTTGTTCTTAGCCAGACGTTGAGCTTCGCCCAGTGTCATCATTTTGCCACTGGTAGCGCCGAGCACGTTCTGAAGGAACGCCATGTTGATAATCTTGTTATAATTAGAGTACACGGTACGAGTGGTTCCAAAGAAAGCCACGGCGCCGCCATTGCTGTTCAGAACGGCTTGCTCACCAATGGTCTCCACAGTGCCGTCGAAAGGCATTACATCACACGAAGCGGTAATCCATAGCGGCAGGTTATCGTTGGTAAAGTTTTTGAAATCGTTCAAGGTGAGCACTGCTTCGTGTGAAATCTGGTCGGCACGACCGTGTCCGCCGTAATCGAACACCAGTGCACCCTTGGCTTGTTGCTGCTTGATGATGGCAGTAACCTCGGGATAGCGCTTGCCCACTGAGAGCGACTGGCGGGTGTAAGCGTCCCACATCACCTTTTTAACCAGATAGCCCGGATAACGCTTCATGATGTCCTCGGCCGCATCGTTGATGTCGTTCATGTGCAGGTTGTAGTTACCATCGTCGCCAAGGAACATCACCGTGTTTTGCCAGCTTCCGGCATTCTTGTTGTTCACGTAGTTGATGGTCTTGTCGACCATAGCCTTGGCATCGTCGGCGTTACTCACAGGGAAGCGTCCCACGGCCATATCAAGCAAGTCGGCTGTTTTGGGGTTGGTGCCCTCGCCGTCGTCAAGCAAGGCATAGAAACCGTCGTCCACATAGCAGGTAACCTCGTTGAAGGAGTTCTCGCTTTCGAAGGCGAGCAGGTAATCGTCGGGGTCTAAATTCTTGCAGTCGGAGGTAAGCATACGGTTGTCCCACACACAATCGCCAAATAATACCAGATATTTAGGCATGTCGGCGGCAGAGTCGGCACGGTCGTACAGCATCTTGAGGTAGCGCCGGTAAGCGTTGGCATCGGGTGTGCCACTCGAAAACTCATTGTAAAGTTCGTCGGCAGGCACGATTCTCACACGCATGCTGTCGTGCTGCTCATGGAAATCCTTGAGCCGTTGTGCCTGTGCGAGCAACTTCTGCGAGGTTGGAATGATGATAACCATATCCACGGCACCGTCGGCATGATGGTTCTGATTGGTGATGTTGTACACATATTCGGGCACGCCGAACTGGGCAGAGGCCAGGTTGGGCTTGGGTGCGGCATCGCTGTAAGCCTTAGAGATATAGTCAAGGTGCACCGGTCCACCTGCCGTTACCTGTAGTGTAATGGTATCGGCCGTGGCTACAGAACTCATGCTGTAAGTTACAGAGTCCTCCTGGCCCTTGTCGTAATCGTCGATCATCCTCACTGCAATGTTGCCCATGGCTTTACCATTGATGGTTATAGCCACGGTGCTGTTAACGCCTGCAGTTACGGCAACCTTTATCTTCTCGGTTCCGCTGTGGCCTGTGTTCGGCAGAATGTACTGTTGCTTGCCATTCAGTTCTATGGCCTGGGTATCGAACAGGTTCCTTCCGCCCTGATACCAGGCAAAGCCATCTTTCTCGTACAGGTAATGGTAGTCGCTGCTCGATGGATAGAACGAGTTCAGAAAGGCTGTGCTGTCGATGGTCACGGGAGTGCTGTCACCTTGTGTTATAAAATAGTATCCGTAGTCGGAGTAGGGGTTACGTCGGCGCGTCAGCGTGTTTTTGCTGTCCCAAGTCACGGTGCCCACGGCGTAGAAGAGTCTTTTGCCACCCACATAGCAGGTGGGCACCTGCTGTAAATCATCCAGTTGCTTCAGGTCGTCGCCGTTTAGCTTTTCGTTTTGCAAGCGTCCGCCATATCCGTAAATGCACACTTTGCTCAAGTCGGTGAAGCCTGCCTTGCGTATCAGCTCGTCGGTGAGCTGGTAAACGCCCGATGCCGACACACGAATCTTAGCCCAGGTGCCATGAGCCAGCACTGAATTGGCTGCGTAACGGTCTTTCTTGCTTAAGCTTGTAGCGTTGCTTATGCGCATTACTTTTTTAATGCCTTTGGCGGTGATGCGCAACATGAAACTGGCCAGATACTGATAACGGCCATTGCGAAGCACCACGGGTACGAGTGAGAGGTTAAGCAAAGGCATCTTCTGATTGTAGCCTACGTGCTGCTCGATTTGTGGCAATCCGGGTGTTGAGGCATCGCCCACCAGCTTAAGATAGTGCTCTACATCTTCAGCAGGCATGTCGACGAATTCCGGATACACAATCTGTGCAGTGTAGAGAGAGTCCTGATAGTTCAGGGGGAGAGCCTGCGAGAAGGCAAAACGAGGTAGTACCGAGTCGCATTGCAACTCGCTCTTCGTAAAATTAACCCATTTTTCAGTGGCGCTTGTTTGAACTTGTGCTGCCAGGAAAAGCAGTACAGCAAGCAAAAATCCAATATATTGTCTTCTCATATTGCCTTATATTATAATAGGTGGGGTTACTTGCAGTAGAAGTCGAGCACCTTCATGTTTTCCAGATACCCCTCCAGGTGATCGTTAATATGCACCGGTCCGCATCCAGCCGGACATCCGGTGTAGAGCAGGTCGCCGGTTTTCAGTGTAAAGTAGTTACTGATGTAGCTTATAATCTCGTCGATTTTGAACAGCATATCGCACGAGCATCCCTGCTGCACGGTGTTGCCGTTGATGTCGAGATGGAAGTTCAACGCCTGTACATCGCGCCAGCGGTCAACGCTGGTAAACTCGCCTACGGCAGCCGAGCCGTCGAACCCTTTGCAGAGTTCCCATGGCAGACCGGCCTTGCGCAGCTGCTGTTGCTTTTCGCGTGCTGTAAAGTCGATGCCCACGGTTATGGCGTCGTAGTAGCGGTGTGCGAACCGCTCGGGTATGGTTTTGCCCAGACGGCAGATGCGCACCACCAGCTCAGCCTCGTACTCAATTCTTCCCAGGTGGTCGGGAATGAAGAAAGGCTTTCCGTTGTTCAGCAGGGCAGAGTCGGCCTTGGTGAATATCACCGGTTCGGCGGGCCGTTCTGTGGTGTGGTGCAGCGATAAATTATGCTGCGGATAATTCATGCCAATGGCAAAAATCTTCATCTTATGTGTTGTGTTTAATGGTTTACATGTAGCCGAGCCACCTCAGCACATCGTTCAGGTTGGCCACCACCATGAGCAGCAGCAACACTGCGATGCCCACGTATTCGGCGCGGATGAGGAACTTCTCGGATGGTTTGCGGCGTGTTATCATCTCGTAGAGCAGGAAGAGCACATGTCCGCCGTCGAGTGCCGGTATAGGCAGAATGTTCATGAAGGCAAGGATGATGCTCAGGAAAGCCGTCATCTTCCAGAACATGTACCAGTTCCACGTGCCCGGGAACAAGCTGCCAATGGCGCCGAAGCCACCCAGCGACTTGGCACCGTCGGCCGTGGCCACATACTTCATATCGTCTACATAGCCCGTAAGCACGTGCCAGCCATATTTCACACCGGCCGGGAAACACTGTGCGAGGCTGTATTTAATGTGAGTTTCCTTGTAGTTCTGGAACACGTTGGCAAAGGCCATGCCCAGCACCAGATTACCGTTGGCATCGGCCGAAAGTGTGGCCTGCACGGTGTCGGGCCTGGCGGCTCCCTTGTGTTGCAGCACCAGAGGCATGGTGAGTATCTGCACGCTGTCGCTGTGCGTCATACCCTTAGCTAAGTCCTCTTTCTTGGCAGTCACAATATCAGAGAAGTCGTTGAAGGTGTTCACGCGTTTGCCGTTGAACGCCAGTATGCGGTCGCCTGCCTTGATGCCAATCCTGGCAGCGTTGGAGCCAGCCACCACACTGTCGATGGTGTTCGGGATGTAGGGGCGCATAAACTGCGGACGGTTCTTGAGCATGTCGAGCATGTTGATTTTGCCCGGCAGTGACACGGCAATGAGCTTGCCGTTACGAATAACGTAGCAGGTGTGAGCCTCAGAGAGGTCGCGGAACACGTCGACGCCAAACTCCTTGAAGGGTCGTTTCTCGGTTCCTACCAGTATGTCGTGGTCTTTAAAGCCCATGGCCTTGGCCTCCTGGTTGAACTGCATGCCGTAGGTCATATCAGCCATGCTGATGTAGTTTTCACCCCAGTGCAGCATAATCATGGAGTAGATGAACAAGGCGAGCACGAAGTTCACGGTTACGCCACCTATCATGATGAGCAGTCGTTGCCATGCGGGTTTGCTGCGGAACTCCCATTTCTCGGCCGGTTTCTTCATCTGGTCGGTGTCGAAGCTCTCGTCTATCATGCCCGCTATCTTGCAATAGCCGCCCAAGGGCAGCCAGCCTATGCCGTAGGTGGTTTCGCTGTGCTTGGGCTTAAACTCGAAGAGGTGGAACCACGGGTCGAAGAACAGGTAGAATTTCTCCACCCTGACGCCGAACAGTTTAGCAAAGAAGAAGTGTCCGCCCTCGTGCAGCAGTACCAGCAGCGAGATGGAGAGCATGAACTGTATGATTCTGATAATAATTTCTTGCATTGTAAATAATAAGAGTATTGTTAAAAAATGAATGCTTGTAGCATGTTATCCTTTGTTTTACATTCGCTGGTTCAGTATACTGGTGGCAATGCGCCGTGCCTCGGCATCGGTGTTGAGGTAAACATCCAGGTCGGGCGATGCGTTGAAAGTGGCCTTTTGCATGGTTTCCTCAATAATGTCGGCCATGTCGAGGAACGAGCATTTGTTCTGTCGGAATGCCAGGTTAACCACCTCGTTGGCCGCATTGACGATGCAGGGCATGTTGCCACCCGCCCTGATAGCCTGGAAAGCCAGGTCGAGGCACTTGAATTTCTTTACGTCGGGCTCAAAGAATTCAAGGTGCTGCTGCTCAAACAAGTTGAGCCGCTTGCCATTGAGCGGCAGACGTTTCGGGAACGAGAAAGCATACTGTATGGGCAGGCGCATGTCGGGCACGCCGAGCTGAGCCTTTACGGCACCATCCTCGAACTCTACCGCACTGTGTACCACGCTTTGTGGGTGAATAAGCACCTGTATCTTGTCGGCAGGCACACCGAATAGCCATTTTGCCTCGGTAACTTCGAATCCCTTGTTCATCAGCGAAGCCGAGTCGATGGTAATTTTGGCTCCCATTTGCCATGTGGGGTGCTTCAGTGCGTCGGCTGCGGTGACGTGCTCGAGCTGCTCGTGGGTGTACAATCTGAACGGACCTCCCGAACAGGTGAGCAGGATTCGTGACACGGGGTTTTCGTCTTCGCCCACCAGACACTGGAAGATGGCCGAGTGCTCGCTGTCTACGGGCAGAATGGGTGCATGGTACTGAGTGGCCAGCTTGCAGATTAGCTCGCCTGCCACTACCAGCGTTTCCTTGTTGGCCAGACAGATTTTCTTGCGGGCTTTGATGGCCGCGATGGTGGGCAGCAGTCCGGCAAAGCCTACCATCGCCGCCAGCACCATATCTACGGGCTGGGCGGTAACTACCTCTTCGAGTGCCTTCTTGCCTGCGTATATCTTGATGTAGGGTTCGTCGGCAAGCAGTTGCTTCAGCTCGTCGTACTTGCTCTCATCGGCTATCACCACCGAGTCGGGATGAAATTCGTGTGCCTGGGCAGCCAGCTTTTCCACGCTGCGGTTGGCTGTGAGGCAGTAAGCCTGATACAGGTCGGCGTGCTGTTTTATCACGTCGAGAGCCTGTGTGCCAATGCTGCCGGTAGACCCCAGGATGCATATTTGTTGTTTTTTCATTTTCCTTGCTTAAAAATTTAAGATACCTTCGGGCAGTTGCATGGTAATGCTGCGCCCCTCGTTGTCGATGTGGGTTATCAGGTCGGCGCTGGCCGGTATAAGCAACTCCTTGCCTCCGGCAGCTTCAACCTGGAACAGTACGTTAATGGTTGAGTCGTCTACCCCGGTAATTGTACCAATGGTGTTGCCGTTGGCTGCGTCGACGATGTGGTAGCCAATGATTTCGGCCTGTGAGGGGCGGTGTCCCTCTTCCTTATCGGCCAGCCGGCGTTCGAAATACACATCGCAGCCTGCCAGCTCGCGTGCCTCGTCCTCGTTGTCGATGCCGTCGAACGATATGAGTGCTGTGGTGTCATTTTTGAACCGGTACTCTTCTATAAAGAAAGGTACGAGCAGCGCGTTGACCTCGATGAGCAGATAGTCGGCATCGGTGCGGTCGAACACGTCATCGGTAAAGTTGAAGGTGAGCTCACCCCGCACCCCGTGCGGTTTGCCAATAGTACCTATCTTAAATGTATCTTCTTTCTTCAGCATGCTTTAAGAGTTACTTTCAGGGTTAGTCGTCTACACGCTCGATGTGGGCGCCCAACTGGTTGAGGCGTTTCTCGATGTCCTGGTAGCCACGGTCGATTTGTGCGATGTTGGCAATTCTGCTGGTGCCATTGGCGCTCATGGCAGCAATGAGCAGTGCAATGCCTGCACGAATGTCGGGGCTCGTCATGCGCCCGGCACGCAGCGTGCGCTTGTGATCGTGCCCCACCACAACGGCGCGGTGAGGGTCGCACAGAATGATTTGCGCACCCATATCGATGAGTTTGTCGACAAAGAAGAGTCGGCTTTCAAACATCTTCTGATGGAACAGCACGCTGCCTCTTGCCTGAGTGGCCACTACCAGCAGCACCGAGATAAGGTCGGGGGTAAGGCCTGGCCATGGCGCGTCGCTCAGCGTCATGATGGTGCCGTCAAGGAAGGAGTCGACCACCAGGTGCTTCTGAGCCGGTATAATCAGGTCGTCGTCCTCTACATTAATCTTCACGCCCAGGCGCCTGAATGCGTCGGGAATGATGCCGAGGTTCTTTACCGACACATTCTTGATTCTCACGCCGTTGCCCACCATGGCAGCCATACCAATAAACGAGCCCACCTCGATCATGTCGGGCAGTATTTTGTGCGAGGCCTTGTGCAGTTTCTCAACACCCACGATGGTGATAAGGTTGCTGGCAATGCCGCTGATGTTGGCGCCCATGTGGTTGAGCAGGTGGCAGAGCTGTTGTATGTAGGGTTCGCATGCCGCGTTGTAGATGGTGGTGGTACCCTCGGCCATCACGGCGGCCATTATGATGTTGGCTGTGCCCGTAACCGAAGCCTCGTCGAGCAGCATGTAGGTACCCTTGAGCTTGTGTGCCTTGATTTGGTAAACGTCGCGCTCTTCGTCGTGCACGAACTTAGCCCCCAGCTTCTTGAAGCCCAGGAAGTGGGTATCCAGCCGGCGCCGCCCAATCTTGTCGCCACCCGGTTTGGCCACGGTGGCTTTGCCGAAACGGCCCAGCAGCGGTCCTATCATAAGCACGCTGCCACGCAGAGCCGAGCATTTCTTCACGAATTCGGCACTTTCCAGATAGTCAAGGTCGAGCTCGTCGCTCTGGAAGGTAAAGTCGTGAGCCGCATTTTTGGTAACTTTTACGCCAATGTCCTGCAGCAGGTGAATCAAGTTGTTCACGTCCAGGATGTCGGGCACATTCTTAATGCGCACCGGATCACTTGTAAGCAGTGTGGCACAAATCACCTCGAGAGCCTCGTTCTTGGCTCCCTGCGGTGTGATGCTTCCGGCGAGTTGATGCCCGCCCTCAATAACGAATGACTGCATAGGCATGATTATTTCTTTTTGCGCTTACGCTGGTTGTTCTGCGACTGGTTGTTCTGCGGACGCATGTCAATTTTGTTGAAGCGGAACGTGCTCAGGTCGAGCTGAATCTTGCCATCGGTGTATTTGGCAAGGTCGGATGCCACCTTTTCGTTGTCGCAATAACCATGCCCCCACTGATACAGGTCGTACTTCATCAGATTGGCCGTGAGCCCGGTGAGTTCGTCGCGCTCAGTGCCTGCGGGCATCTGCTTAAGCTTGTCGAACAGCTGGAACACCATGTTGCCATAGTGCTTCACCGGTATGTTGCGCATAGGGTAGGGCATGGGTTTGGGCTTGGTGGTGATGCGGTGAGCGTGCTGCACGTCGAAAGGATAGTCGATGTCGAGCTTAAAGTCGCTCATAATGGCCAGGTGGTCCCAAAGCTTCTGCTTGTATCCCATCACACTTTTGTTCTGAGGGAACATGCGCTCCATGATGTGAATAATAGTTTCGGCGCAGCGCTGTCGCTGCGGGCGCGATGTAATGGTCATGCAGTAGTTCACCATGTCCTGCACCTCTCTGCCGTATTCAGGCATAACGAGCTGCGGTCGCTGGGTGTTATAGTCTAATCCTTTGATATCCATAGATAAGTTTGCAATGTGAATTATGAAAAGTTAGAGCAACTTTTTGGGCATTTTGGCCACAAAGTCCTTCAGATAGAAAGGCACAAAGTAGGCCACGTCCTCAAACTGCTGGTTGGCAATGCGCTTCTCGGCCAGAGGCAGCATGTTCTTGGCCAGTGCGTCGATGCCACTTATAAAGTGAGCATTGGGGTGCCTGATAACCTCGCGGCACTTGTCGGCGCCACTGCCAAAGAAGTACACCGGACCCTTGTCGAGATACTCCTTGTACGTGTCGGCGTCGACCACATCAGCCTGGATGGGGCGCACCTCGTTCAGGGCACGGTCGAACAGTTGTGCATAAACTTCCATGCGGCGTGCATCAATCATGGGGCAGAGCAGAGCCTCGGGCTCAGTAACCTGCTCCTTGAGAAGCACCGGCACACAGAGCGTTTGCAGTGTAGGGATGGCCACCAGCTTGATGCCACGGCCATAGCAGATGCCTTTGGCCATGCTGGTGCCTATGCGAAGACCCGTGTACGAACCCGGACCGCTGCTCACAGCTACATAGTCGAGAGGTATGGCATGGTCGTCGATGAATGAGAGAGCCTCGTCTACAAAACTGCCGAGCTTTTCGTTGTGGTGCATGCCACCATGGTCTTCTTTGTTAAAGATGCATGCGCCTTCGTTGGTTACTGCCACAGAACACACATCTGTACTTGTTTCAATGTGTAATATACACGACATATCTTGATAAATATTATAAATAATGTGCAAATTTACTGTTTTTTCGCTCAAAATTAGTACTTTTGCAGAAATTTAACGTTGGAGTATCATGATATTATCTATGACAGGTTACGGCAAGGCTGTGGTAACCTACAAAGAAAAGAAAATTAACGTAGAAATCAAGTCGCTCAACAGCAAGGCGATGGACTTGTCTACACGCATTGCCCCGCTCTATCGTGAAAAGGAGATGGAGATACGTGCCTACATCGCTAAAAAGCTGGAGAGAGGCAAGGTTGACTTTGCTATCTGGATTGAAAAAGACATTACGTGCGATGCTGCTCCTATCAATGCGTCGCTCGTGGAAAACTATTACAAACAAATCAAAGCCATTGCGCAGAGTACCGGCATACCTGAACCGCAAAACTGGTTTGAAACGTTGCTGCGCTTGCCCGACGTAACCACACGCACTGATGTGGAGGAGCTCACTGACGAAGAATGGCAGGCGGCACGCCAGGCCATTGAGAGTGCTGTGAACGCACTTATTGACTTCCGCCGCCAGGAGGGCGCGGCTCTCGAGAAGAAGTTCAACGAGAAGGTAGACAACATTGAGCGTTTGCTTGCCAGCATCGAGCCCTACGAAAAAGGCCGTGTTGCCAAGATACGTGAGAACATCGTGAAAGAGTTGCAGCAGATACCCGAAGTTGACTACGACAAAAACCGCCTTGAGCAGGAAATGATTTACTATATCGAGAAACTCGACATCAGCGAGGAGAAGCAACGACTCACCAATCACCTGAAGTACTTCCGTGAAACCATGAAGGAAACCCGCCCCGTGGGCAAGAAGCTGGGCTTTATCGCACAGGAGATGGGGCGCGAAATCAACACCACCGGCAGTAAGAGTAACCAGGCCGAGATGCAGAACATCGTGGTGAAGATGAAAGACGAGTTAGAGCAAATCAAGGAACAGGTGCTCAACGCCTTGTAATTTAATTACTTAAAGTATTTGTTAGCCATGAACGATAATCAAGATAGGGTGAAAGGCAAACTCATAATATTCTCGGCCCCTTCGGGCAGTGGCAAAAGCACCATTATTAACTACCTGATGAGCCAGCACCCCGAGCTGAGGCTGGCTTTCTCGATAAGTTGCACCAGCAGGGCACCACGTGGCACCGAGAAGAACGGCGTGGAGTACTTTTTCCTAACACCCGGCGAGTTTCGCCAGAAAATTCAGAACGATGAGTTTCTGGAGTACGAGGAGGTTTATCCCGACCGCTTTTACGGTACGCTGAAACAGCAGGTGGAAACCCAGACTGCACGCGGCGAGAACGTGGTGTTCGACGTAGACGTAAAGGGCGGCTGCAACATTAAGCGCTTCTACGGCGACAGAGCCATGAGCGTGTTCATTCAGCCTCCGTCGATTCAGGAGCTGCGCCGCCGGCTCACAGGCCGTGGCACCGAGGCTCCCGAGGTGATTGAGCAGCGCCTGCAAAAAGCCGGCTACGAGCTTACCTTTGCGCCCAGGTTCGATCATGTTGTGGTGAACGATAACCTTGAGCGGGCTGAGGCCGAGGTGCTGCAACTGGTTAAAAACTTTATTGCCGGAAAATAATCAGAATAACCCACATGCAACTGCAAGGCTACACTGGCATTTACGGCGGGTCGTTCAACCCCATACACACCGGGCACATCGCGCTGGCACATACGTTGCTTGAGCGATGCGGCCTTGAGGAGGTGTGGTTTATGGTGTCGCCGCAGAATCCGCTGAAGCAACAGGCTGATTTGATGGACGATGAGCGACGTTATGAGCTGGTGTGCGATGCCTTGCAGAGTGAAGCGGGCCTGGTGCCGTGCAAGTATGAGTTTGCACTGCCCCGGCCTTCGTACATGTGGAACACGCTTCGGCATTTGTCGGCCGATTATCCCGACAAACGTTTTGCCCTTATCATAGGTGCCGACAACTGGGTGGTGTTTAACCGCTGGTATCATGCTGCCGACATTGTGGCGCATTACCCCATTATTGTTTACCCACGGCAGGGCTGTGAGGTGAATGCCACGCTGTTGCCACCCCGTGTAATGCTTGTAAATACTGTTTTGCTGCCCATCAGCAGCACCATGATAAGGCAGCGTGTGGCTGCCGGTTGCGACATCACAGGTATGGTGCCCCCCGCTATTCAAAGCCGGGTGCTGCAGTGGTATGGCAGCCAACAATAATCCATCGTCTTATTTCCAGAAAAACGCACACTGGTAACGACATTACCCTCGCATGGTAACGTGGTTACCACGCTTTGGTAACGCGGTTACCGCACTTTGGTAACGTGGTTACCGCGCTTTGGTAAAGTGATTACCAAAGCGTGATGAATTTTTGGTAATTTGTTTTTCAGGGAATCATTCTTAGCAAACGCTTTTTCACCTTAGCCCAAAAGCCATTGGTGCGGTGATAATATTCACCGAGAATACGGCGCGCTTCCATATTTTCGGCTATCGGTTCAATCTTTACCACGGGCAGAGGCTGCTGCCATAGCGGCGTGTGGTAGGGGTCACCCTTCACTGAGTTGGTGCCGCTGCCATCGAGCCCGTTGTTGGTAACGAGCGACTTGCCCACATTGAGCGATAGTACGTCGGCCAGGAAGAGCGAGGCATTCCAGCGTATGGCCCACGAATCGTTCTTACCCTCGGTCTGGCGGCGCAGCATGCGTGTGAAGCGGTAATTGCCGTTCAAGTCGAAGGTGTGGCACAAGTGGCGTTCTTGTAGTTGCTCAAGCAACTGTTTGCCGTCGGGATTAAACAGCTGCCAGGCCCTCTTCCACGTGGCCCATCCCCAGCTGCCGGTCCACTTAATCAGGAAGGTGTCGGGCAGACGCTTGTCGCCGGTAAAGTCGCAAGCCTGGATATGTCCCACCTTCGGCTCATCGGCATAAGTTTCGAGCGCATCGTTCATGAACTTCAGGAAATAAGGCGACACCAGCAGGTCATCTTCCAGCACAATCACCCTTCCATACTGGTTCACTACCTGGGTAACCCCGCCCACTACGTTGTGGGCCAGACCGATGTTGTGCTCACGCTCGGTGATGTGCACCTGCTTAAAGCCAGTGATTTGCCTCACCGCCTGCCGGGTAGCCTCCACCATGGGGCGGTCGGCATCACTGCGTGGAGCATCGCAGAATACGAAGAGCTCACTTTCGGCAGCCTCCTTGTTCTGTAACAAGGCCTGCACGGTTTGCTGTAAATGTCGGGGCCGGTTGTAGGCCAGTATAACGATGGGTGCGAATGTTTGCGTCATGATGTAAAATTCTAAAATGCGTTGTTGATAACTTAAAACATGGGTTTGTTGCCCGGTTGTCGGTTCTGCCGTCGGGTTGCCACCACCCGGGCGGTTTTGCCCACGAGCCAGCCGGCTATCGAGAGCATGCAAAGACTGTCGCGCCACTGCAGACGGGTGGCATAGATGAGGCTTTTCTTGATGGAAGCCAGCACACTCATGGCAAAGGCACCAACCAGACGGTAGTTGGGATTGGCATACTCGGAGAGCATGTACACCTTCTCTGAATGTATGCGCCCTTTGCGTGTGGTGGGGCGGAACTCACGGTCGTGGTAGCCGGTGGCCGCGGGCACATAGCCCGTTTTATAACCGAAGTAGGTCATGCGGTTTGCCATATCTTTATCTTCACCATAATGATAGAACAGCGGGGCAAAACCGCCCACCTTCCGCACCACGCTGCATGGCATGTACCACAGCGCGGCGTCGATGAACTTGCACGGTACGATGGGGGCAGCGGGGCGTTGCTGTGGCAACTTCAACCCCGTGTAAACCGAGAAGCCATGCTCCACGTGCTTGCCGCTGCCAACGAGGTGCACGGGCGAGATGATGCCATAGTCGGGATGCGCCCGGGCGGCCTCGATGAGCTTTTGCAATGCGTCGGCATCGAGCCAGGCATCCTGGTTGAGCAGCAGCACGCCCTCGTAGTGATGTTCCAGCGCATAAGCCAGACCGATGTTGTTGGCCCGGCCGAACCCCAGGTTGCGGTTTTGCGGCCGCAGCATTACCTCGGGAAACTCACGCCGGATGCAGTCAACGGTCTCATCCTTCGACAGATTGTCGATTACCATAACGTCGCAGGGCACCGTGAGCTCTCGCAGACTGCCCAGACAGTGGCGAAGCCATGGCATAAAGTTGTAGGATACAATAATTATGAGAGTGGAATTCATTGGCTTTACAGTTGTTATTCAATGTTGTCGAGCTTGCACAGTTGCTCCTCGGCAAGATGTCCCTCGTCGTCGGCAAGCAGCCACTTCTCCGACTGCGGGTAATCGTGCCAGAAGTTGGCGGGGCTCACCTTGTAGCCACGGCATATCAGCGCGGGCTTGTACGAAAAACTGCTCTTGCTGGTGATGAGCAGGTCGGCATAAACGAAGTGCAGGAACGACTGGGTATCCGACATGTCGAGACAAAAGTGCAGATTGCTGAACTCATTGAACTCGGCAAAGTCGGCGGGCTTGCCTTGCGAGAACAGCCAGATGTGCACGGGCCGGGCGGTGTGCAGGCGCTGTGTCACCTGGCGCAGCACCCGCAGGTAATAGTCGTTGGCCAGGTAGCGCATGCGCAGGTTGGGGTTGGTGGGGTCGGCCAGTATGTCGCCCCGTCTTACATGCACTGCTATGTTGAAGTTGTGGCTGTCGTAACTTACGTGTTCGGTTGTGCGGATGGGGGCAGCGAAGAACTTCTGCTGCACGTGCTCGCTCACCAGGGGCAGGTTGCGCAGAAACTGGTCCTGCTCGGCCAGCAGCACCACCCGCCGGCCCGCATACGAGCTGATAATCTGGCGTATGCGTTGCACCTCCAGCGTGTTGTCGGCATCGAACATCGGCAGTCGCCTTACCTGATAATGCTGTTGCTTAACCAGCTGCCGCACGGTTACCTCGCCTAAGCCGAAGCCCAGGAATACGTCCCACTTCCCGGCAGGGGCAAAGGGCATGTGGGCGAATTTAAGACCAAAGTACTGCGCAAAGTGCCAGCCCGCCATCCAGTTGGCCATCTGGTGCCCTATGCCGGCACCCTGATTGGGGCAGGCGGCAAAGTAGAGCGTTGATGTGTCGGCATGCCGGTGCTGGTGAAGCAGAGCGTGCCAGTACGATGGGTACAGGTAGTAGTACCACTGCTTGTGCCTGAAACGGCGCACCAGTGGACCGCGGAAGCGGCGGCTTAGTTTATCTTTTGTTATCTTCATGGGTTCAATATCGTTTACCAGTAACAGGCATTTTCCACCTGCTGCGCGTCCTTGGGCATGGTGTCGGCACCAGGCCGTACCCAGGCCGCATTAGCCATCCGGGCGTAGAAGCCCTGCGGAATGTGCCATTCTTTTACACGGTGCATAGGGTCGAGCCACCGGCTGCCCGTGATGCCGAACAGCAGTTGGGTTACTCCGCCAAGGTGAATGGCCTGGTGACCCGTGGCCTTGGCATGGGCAGCCAGCGGAAAACCGTAGGCACCGCAGCCGAGCAGGCATACGTCGTAATCGCTCGCGTCCATTTGCTGTTGCATGTATTGCAGCGCGTCGAACCAGGTGTTGAACCCGCTCTCGCCACTGCTGTTGCCATAGCTCTGCACTGCTTTTATCACTTTCAGACTGGCGAACTCGGGCAGCACATCCGGGTTGCTGAACAGTTCGGTGCGTCTGCTGTATTGCTGCATAATGAGCTTGTCGAACGGGTGCACCACCAGTACCCGTCTGCCCCTCAGGGCGCGGGTCCATGGAGTGTGGGCAAACCAGGGCTCCAGATAGGGCAGGGCGGCCAGGTAGGCATTGGTGAAATAGCTCTGCACAGCCCGCTCCTCGCTCAGCCAGCAGCCCAGTACGTCGAGTTGCTGCATGCTTTGGATCATCAGTTCGCTGAAGCGGTTCACACTCTCGTCGGTAATGGGAAAGAAGCCGGCTGCATGCTGCATCTGCCAGAGAATCTGGCGGTTCCACCACCAGGGCCCGTTTTTGCGCATAATGTAGCCCCAGGCGTCGCCCCGGTGCTGGGTGATGCCCAGATAGTTGAACACCGTTTTCAGTTCGTTGGCGCCAAATCGGGCCACCATGCATGGTTTGCCGCTTTGCAGCAGCTGCTCAATGTGCCGGCCCACAGCGTCGGCATCGGTGCAGAAAGGCAGCAGCCTGCGGTCGGTGTGCAGGCATCGCGTGGCAATGCGTCGTGCCAATGTGAGAGCCTTGCGCTCAATTACGGGGGTAGTGTATGCAGTAGTTGTGCTCATTGCTTGTTTCGTTTTAATACTAATTGAATGGCTTCGGCCAGTATCTTGCTGCCCAGCAGGTAACTGATGCCCACGTAGCTCACCACGCCAATGGCTATTTGCAGCAGCAGCGTGGGCAGCGCCGGCAGCTGAATGTATCCCGCGGCCCACACCAGGGCAAGCATTACGCCGGCAATGAGGGCGTAGGGCACGGTGTCGAGGCACTGCTGCCCTATGTGGTAGCCCGTGTAACGCTGGGTGTAGTACATATAAATAAGGTGTACCAGCAGTCGTACCGACACGATGCCTGCCACCATCATCAGTACGCTGCAATGTCTGAGCAGGAGGATAACGATGATGGTAAGCACTATTTTGCTCAGTTCGGTTTTCAAAATGCCCACCGAGCGACCGCTCACCTTGATGAAGTTGTTGTTGATTGAGGTGAGTATGGTGAAGCAGCCGCCCACTGCAAGAATCTGGAGGAAAGGTATGGCAGGCCACCACTCCGACTTGAACAGCAGGTGGAACACCGCAGGAGCCACGCCGATGATGCCGAACAACAGCGGGAAGGTGAGGAACGACGTGAAACGTATGGTTTTGCGGAACGAGCGAATGAGTCGCTCTTCATCGTGCTGGATGCTGCTGAATATGGGGAAGGTGGCATTTTGTATGCTGCCGTAAACCAGTGCCACGAAGGGGTCGCATATCTTATTGGCCTGTGTTATGTAGCCCAGCTGCCGCTTGGGGTAGAGCTTGGGCACCACCACCGAATAAACATTAATAAAACAGGTGTTTATCATGGAGCTCAGCATCAAACTGAACGAATAGCCCCAGAACTGCCTCAGAATGCTGAACTTGAAGTAGCGACGTGGCCTCCACTTGCTGCCAAACCACAGCATGCAGCTGCGCACCACGGCCTGCGCCACAGGTTGTACGGCCAGTGCCCACACGCCAAACCCCAGCAATGCAAGCACCAGTGAGGTGATGCCGCCTGCCGTTACACCGGCAATGTCGGCCTGCGTGATGGGTTTAAAATTGATTTGCTTGCTCAGTACCGTAGTCTGGATTAAGCTGATGCCGTTGATAGGTATGGCGGCAAACACCACGGCAGAGATGCTTACCAGGCGGGGCTCGTTAAAAAAACTCGCTATCAACGGCGAGCCCAGCAGCAGAATAAAGTAAATGGCAATGCTCATTACCAGGTTGAACCAGAACACGGTGCTGAAATCGCGCTCGTCGGCATCCGACTTCTGTATTAAAGCTGCCCCGAAACCGCTCTCTATCAGGATGGTGCTTATGGCCGTGAAGATGGCAAGCATGCCCACCAGGGCGTAATCGTCAGGGCAAAGCAAGTTGGCTACTACAATGGCAATGACGAATTGTAGCAGTTGCTGACCTAACCGGTCAACCAGATTCCAAAGCAGGGCACCCACGGTGCGTTTCTTCAAGTTGTCGGGCATTTCACTGCAAAGGTAAGTAAAATAGCTGATATTTTAATAGCTTGCCTTGTTCATTTTACTTCTGGCCACACACAGATGCTTTTTATAAATAAAAAAGAAGGAAGATGTAATTATTAAAATACAGTAATATAGTTAAATAGTCCTAATTTAGTAAGAAACAAGGAGCGGGGTAGAGCTGCTTTCATAAAAAATATGTAACTTTGCGCACCGATTAATATCCGGGGGCCTGCTTAGAACCCCCAGTCTTGCTGTGTTAATAGCATTGCTTTGGCCGGTAATGCGGTTAGTGAATCAGTGGGGCGGCAGAGAGAATGCTGTGGATGGTCTCTTTAGACTGGAGGCGCCGCGAGGTCTCTGCTTGTGAATAAATAATAGTTTTTTAGTAGTACAAATTTAAAATTAAAAAATGGACACTTTAAGTTACAAGACTATTTCCGCCAACAAGGAAACAGCTAAGAAAGAGTGGGTAGTGGTTGACGCCACCGACCAGATTGTAGGTCGCCTCTGCTCTAAGGTTGCTAAACTGCTTCGCGGAAAGTACAAACCCAACTTCACTCCCAATGTGGATTGTGGTGACAATGTTATTATTATTAACGCCGCTAAGGTAAAATTCTCTGGCAAGAAGGAAACCGATAAGGTTTACACTCGCTATACTGGTTATCCAGGCGGTCAGCGCTTCAACACTCCCGCACAACTGCGTACACGTAACAATGGCATCGACAAGATGATTCGTCACGCTGTTAAGGGTATGCTGCCTAAAGGTCCTTTAGGTCGCTCGTTGATGGACAATCTGTTCGTTTTCGAAGGCGCTGAGCACAACAAAGAGGCACAGAAGCCTAAGGCAATTGATATTAACCAGTATAAATAATAGTAACGAAGATGGAAGTAATAAATGCAATTGGTCGCCGCAAGAGCGCTGTAGCTCGTGTATACCTCAGCGAAGGTACAGGTAAGATCACTATTAATAAGAAAGATATTAAGGACTTCTTCCCTTCTGCTATACTGCAGTATGTGGTTAAACAACCTCTGCAGCTGCTCGAAGTGGCTGAGAAGTACGATATAAAGGCTAACCTCGACGGTGGCGGCTTTACCGGTCAGAGCCAGGCTCTGCGCCTCGCTATTGCCCGTGCACTCGTTAAGATTAACGCCGACGATAAGAAAACCCTTAAGGATGCTGGATTCCTCACACGCGACAGCCGTGCTGTTGAGCGTAAGAAACCGGGACGTCCAAAGGCTCGTCGTCGCTTCCAGTTCAGCAAACGTTAATATTTGCTCTTTGTGTTTAGCATCTAAACCGGTGAGATTCCTCTGTTCAGGACTACTTGCGGGTTGATTCTACACAAAAATACATTGCTCTTTTACAGAGTGGTGGATAGAATTAAACAGAAAGTAAACAATTAAAAAACAAAAAACAAAATGTCAAGAACAAATTTTGACCAGTTACTGCAGGCAGGCTGCCACTTCGGCCACCTTCGCCGCAAATGGAACCCTGCCATGGCTCCCTACATCTTCATGGAGCGCAATGGTATTCATATCATCGATCTGAACAAGACTGTAGCTAAGATAGACGAGGCTGCCGACGCACTGAAGGCTATCGCTAAGTCGGGCAAGAAAATATTATTCGTCGCTACTAAAAAACAGGCCAAGGACGTGGTTGCCGAAAAGGCAGCTTCTGTAAACATGCCTTACGTTATTGAGCGTTGGCCAGGCGGTATGCTTACCAACTTCCCAACTATCAGAAAGGCTGTGAAGAAAATGACGAATATCGACCGACTCATGGCTGATGGTACCTTCTCGAACCTCTCTAAGCGTGAGATTCTGCAGATTAACCGCCAGCGTGCTAAACTCGAGAAGAACCTCGGTTCTATCGCCGACCTTACCCGTCTGCCCTCTGCACTGTTCGTTATCGATGTAATGAAAGAGCACATTGCTGTTAAAGAGGCTAACCGCCTGGGTATCCCTGTGTTCGGTATCGTTGATACCAACTCTGACCCCCGTAACGTAGACTACGTTATCCCTGCCAACGACGATGCCAAGGATTCTATCGAGGTAATCCTCGATGCTTGCTGCGCTGCAATTGCTGAAGGCCTGGAAGAGCGTAAGGCTGAAAAGGCTGACGAAAAGGCTGCCAAAGAGCAGGCTGAAGCTGGTGACGGCAAGAAGCAGGCTCGTAAAGCCCGCAAGGAAGAAGCTCCTAAGGCTGAGGCTGAAGAGGCTAACGCCGAGGAAGAGGCTCCCAAAGCTGAATAAGTAGTATTTACATAATGGGTCTTTTAAGGCGGCAGCGGATTTCTAAACTCGTTGGGGCCTTATAAGATCCTTTTATTTTTTAACCATTTAATTTTTAAGGAATCATTATGGCTGTTTCTATAGCTGACATTCAGAAGCTTCGTAAAATGACAGGCGCCGGCTTGGCTGATTGCAAGAAGGCCCTCACTGAAGCAGATGGTAATATTGAAAAGGCAATCGAGCTGGTACGCGAGCGCGGTCTGGCTATTGCCGCTAAACGTTCTGACCGTGAGACTGCTAACGGTTGCGTGCTCGTAAAGAAAGTAGATGGCTTTGCCGCTATGGTAGCTGTTAAGTGCGAAACTGACTTCGTGGCTGCTGGTAAGGACTTTATCGCAATGGTACAGGAAATCCTCGACGCTGCTATTGCCAACAAGTGCAAGAACATCGATGAGGTTAAGAAGCTGAAGCTCGCTAACGGTGACGACGCTGAGACTGCTGTTAAGCATCGTTCAGGTGTTACCGGTGAGAAGATGGAACTCGATGGCTACAACTTCATCGAGGGTGATAACGTGAGCGTTTACGACCACATGGGCAAGCATATGCTGGCCACTATGGTTCAGCTTAACGAGAACAACGAAGAGGCTGGTCACAAGGTTGCCATGCAGGTAGCTGCCATGAAGCCTGTTGCTCTTGATGAGGCTTCGGTTCCACAGAGCGTTAAGGACGAGGAGCTGAATGTTGCTATCCAGAAGACTAAGGATGAGCAGGTTGAGAAGGCTGTTGTTAATGCTATTAAGAAGGCTGGCATCAATCCTAACCTCGTTGACAGCGACGACCATATCGAAAGCAATATCGCTAAGGGCTGGCTCACTAAGGAAGACGCTGAAAAGGCTAAGGAGATCAAGGAAAAGACTGCTGCTGAGAAAGCTGCAAACCTGAACGAGAACATGATTCAGAACATTGCCAAGGGCCGTATGCAGAAGTTCTTCAAGGAGAACTGCCTCGTAGACCAGGAGTTCCAGTTCGGCGATGGTGACAAGATCAGTGTTGCTGAGTGGCTGAAGAAGCAGAACAAGGATCTGAAGATTGTAGATTACAAGCGCTTCAGTCTGCAAGCCGACTAATTTCGATTGATTTGTTTTTCATAATAGGCTCTGGATGGGAGGGTAATACCAATCATTCAGAGTTTTTTTTTGCCTCTCAGCGAAGCTAATTAAAAAGCAGGCGATTTTCGGAAATGTTGCTTTGAAAAGTAACAATCCGTAAGCAAGATGGCGAATAGGGAAGGCCAGTCCACTGCAGGGCTGCGGCCCTTGTGGCCGCATCCATGCAGTGGATTGTTCTCAACCTTTCCAGGTAGTGTACCTACAATTTCCTGACTTCATCACATCTTTGATTGGATGAAGTGTCATCATTGATTATCAGTTAGATAAGCTTATTTCTGCAATTGATGGTGACGCAATTACGAATTATGGAATGATATCCCTCCTTAACAGCCCGGCAGACAGTCAATGTCTTTGTCCTGACTCATATTGCCTTGCCATCTCCAGAAGATACGAAGCAGAAAATCATGTACAGGCTTACGCTCCATGAGGAGCTCTGAGTCTGAACCAGCGGGAAAGCCTTACGAGCAAGCTCGACGGCTATCCCGATGGTTCAGACTCACCCCTTTCGGGGTCAAAGCTTGTACATGAAGAAAATTGCCAAGGCATAAAATTGCGCATAGCGCATAAAATAATATTATTACCACGATGATATCATCAAGGCTGTCCCCATTACCTCAGCACCAAAGCTCCATTGGGAGCTAAAGTCTGTACGTGACTATTTTCCAAAAACTTATTCTTGATTCAGGGTGACGCATTGACGAAGTCAGGATTTCCAGGTAGTGTACCTGCAATTTGTAACCGGTAAATACTTTTTTGCAGCTTCGTCCTAATTATGTATATACCATGGACAAAAAAACAGGAGATAAACAAATAGCTTGCTTATCTCCTGTTATACTGTAATTCGCTCGGGAAATTAAGAGTATCTTAAAATCTGACCAGGGCGAACTTTTGAATTCTTTGAAAGGTGGTTCAGGCGGCACAGCTTTTCAACTGTTACACCGCGGCGCTGTGCGATAGAAGCGAGGGTTTCGCCCGAAGATACCTTATGATAAAGCTTTTCTGTGGCATCGGTTTCAGCGTTGATGCTGCTCTCGGCCCTATCACCATAAACATCTGCACGACTGTAGCTTCCATTACCGTATTTGCCTCTCAAACGAGTGGCTTCGGCCGACTGCTCTGCATAGGTACGCTTGTTATAGTAGTAGTAATCGCCAGTAACATCCTGGTTGCGGAAGTCGAACATTAAGGCAGGGTTCAAAGCTACACCGCAAAGACGTGTCTCAAAGTGCAGATGCGAACCAGTGCTTCGACCGGTGTTGCCACCCAGTCCGATAGGTTCGCCTGCTTTTACATTCTCGTTTTCTTCGACTAATTGTTTAGATAAGTGTCCGTAGATTGTTTCCAAGCCGTTTGGATGACGAATTACCACGTAGTTGCCGTAACCGCCGGCCTCGTATCTTACGATTCTAACTTTGCCCGAGAAGGCTGCTCGGATGGTATCGCCAATATATACCTTGATGTCCAGACCTTTGTGCTCTCTGCCCCAGCGTGCACCGAAGTTACTTGTGATAACGCGGCTCGGCGTTGGCATGCAGAAGTGCCGAAGATTAATCTTAAAGGAATCGGGCATCTCTGTGGCTCTGTGAGCGTATTTGTTATCCCAGCCGTCATAAAGACTGGCTGCGGGTGACTGCTGTTGCTCACGCTCAATGATACTCTTTAACGCCAATGTGTCTACGGCTTTCATTTTGCGGTCAACGGGTGCCTGGCGTGCCAACAAATCTTGGGCTGAAGCCGGGGTTGCCAACGTAAACGCAAATATTGCCGTTATGCTAAAAAGTTTTATTCCTTTCTTTAAATTCATATTTTATTATAGGTTTAGTCCAGAGAGCAATTAATAGAGCTTTAGTAAAGAAAAATAACTGCTTTGAGAAATACTCTCGACTATGATTTATCAAAAGATGTAGCAAAGATAAAAAAAATATTGCAAAATAGCAACAGTATTAACTTTAATTATTGTCTTTTTAACACGTAAGAGCCCTTTTTACAATAAATCTGTACATCTTGCGGGGTAAAAGTGTTAAAGTTTTAACTTATTGCCGACCAGTTGATATTGGTTTTTCTAAGTTGCCGGAGCCTTTCCCACAGCAGTGCATTTTGTGGATGATTGCATTCTGGGTCGTTGTCGATGATTTGCTGAGCTTCATCGCGTGCCATCTGCACAATTTGCCCGTCGCGTGCTATGTTGGCTATCTTCAGGTCGAAGGCTATTCCACTTTGCTGGGTTCCCTCCAGGTCGCCCGGACCGCGTAGTTTCAGGTCGGCTTCGGCAATGCGGAATCCATCGTTTGTATCACACATGATGTCGATGCGTTTCTTGGTTTCCTTCGATAGTTTGTAGTTGGTTACCAGTATGCAGTACGACTGTTTGGCACCGCGGCCCACACGACCGCGTAGCTGGTGCAGTTGCGACAAGCCGAAACGCTGTGCGTCGAAGATAACCATCACCGAGGCGTTGGGCACGTTGACTCCCACTTCTATTACAGTGGTGGCCACCATGATTTGCGTCTCGCCTTCGGCAAAGCGTTTCATCTCCTCTTCCTTCAGCTGTGCCTTCATCTGTCCGTGCACCATGCTGATTTTGTATTCCGGAAAGATTTCCTTCAAACTGTCGTATCCGGTTTCAAGGTTTTTCAGGTCGCTCTTCTCGCTCTCCTTAATCACGGGGAACACGATGTACACCTGGCGGCCCTGGTTTATCTGCTTGCGTATGCCGTCGTAGAGCGATGTGAGCTGATTGTCGAATTTGTGAATGGTTTGTATGGGCTTTCTACCCGGTGGCAGTTCGTCGATTACGCTCACATCCAGGTCGCCGTAAATGGTCATGGCCAGTGTGCGGGGAATGGGCGTGGCTGTCATTACAAGAATGTGCGGCGGGTTCACGCTCTTTGCCCACAATTTGGCTCGTTGTGCCACGCCAAAGCGATGTTGTTCGTCGATTACAGCCAGGCCCAGGTGCGAAAATTCCACGTTATCCTCGATCAGTGCGTGAGTGCCCACAAGAATCTGGATGTCGCCCGTTACGAGTTCCTCCAGAATGCGTTGTCGGCGTTTGCCTTTCACCATACCCGTGAGCAGTTCTACCTTAACAGGCATGTCCTTCAGAAAGCCGCGCAGTGTTTGCAGATGTTGTTCGGCCAGAATTTCGGTGGGTGCCATCATGCAAGCCTGAAAACCATTGTCGATGGCTATCAGCATCGACATGAGTGCCACCAGCGTCTTGCCAGAGCCCACGTCGCCTTGCAGCAAGCGGTTCATCTGCCGGCCTGAGCGCATATCGTCCCTGATTTCGTGCATCACGCGCTTCTGCGCGCCCGTAAGTTCGAATGGCAGATTGTGTGAGTAGAAATAATTAAAGCAGGTGCCAACGTGCGTGAATACATAGCCGCGGTATTTGCGGCGATGGTCTACGGTGTAGCGCAGTATGTTGAGCTGTACATAAAAAAGCTCCTCGAATTTCAGTCGCAACTGTGCCTGTTGCACCTCGCGGGTAGAGTGGGGGTAATGTATGCATCTCAGAGCCTGGTTGCGATCGATGAGGTGCAGCTTCCCGGTGATGAATGCCGGCAGTGTCTCGGGCAGGGGTATTTGTGCCAGTTTTGTAACCAGCGTTTTGGTGAGTCGCTCAATCGAACGGCTGGTAAGTCCCATTTTCTTCATCCGCTCCGTGGTGACATAGTAAGGCTGCATGCCCATCTCCGATAATTCAAGTTTGCCGGCCTCATCAATCTCGGGGTGTGTAAACTGGTACCGGCCGTTAAACACCGTGGGCTTGCCAAACACCACGTACTCGGTGTTAAGGTGATAATTGTGGTAAACGTACTTGGTGCCGTTGAACCACACAAGGTCTACCACGCCGTGGCCGTCGGAGAAATGGGCCACCACCCGTTTTTTGCGGATGCCCATGGCAAACTCCTCGAAACTCAGAATCTGTCCTTTGATTTGTACAAAAGGCATGTCGCCCTCCAGTTCGTTGATGGCATAAATCTTACTCCTGTCCACATATTTATATGGATAGTATTCCAGGAGGTCGGCCCAGGAGTTAATGTTCAATTCCTTGCTGAGTATTTCCTTGCGCTTGGGGCCCACTCCCGGCAGGTACATGATGTCCTGACTTAATATGTCGTAGTCTGAAGTGCTGATTCTGAGTAGAGTTTAAAGAGTTTTGTTGTTTTCGTGGTTCAGCAGTGCTTCGGCCACCACGAGGTCGAACGGTGTGGTTAGCTTAATGTTTTCACGGTTTCCGTCTACCATGGTTACGTGTTGCCCGAGAGCCTCGATAACCGACGCGTCGTCGGTGAACTGTTCCCGGTATGGCTGATTAAAAGCCTGCTTGGCCAAGACTATGCTGAACACCTGCGGCGTTTGCACCTCGCGGTAGTTGCTGCGCAGCACGTTGAGCCACTCCCCGTTGCTTTGCTTTTGCCTGAGCGTGCTGGTAACGGGAGAAGTGGGCAGAGCGCTGCCTGTGCGATGTGCGGTGAGGTAGCATTGCCTAATCACTTCGGTTGCCACAAAGGGGCGCACCCCGTCGTGAAATCCCACCACACCGTCTTCGTTGTCGGGTATCAGCGCCAGTCCGTTTTTCGATGATTCAAACCGGGTGCTGCCGCCGTCGGCAATCTGGTGCTGAAGGTTGAAAGCATACTTCCGGCACAGCTCTTTCCAGTAATCCTGCTGCTCACGGGGCAGCACCACGATGAGATTGAGCTGCAATCCGGTCGATGCAAACCGTTCCAGCGTGCGCATCAGCACAGGTTTGCCGCCCACGGGCAGGAACTGCTTGGGAATATCGGTGCCCATACGGGTGCCCTTTCCGCCAGCCACTACAATAATGTAATCCATGGACAATGTGTTAACGTTTTTCCATGAGGTGAGCATACTGCATCTTCTTCTGCAGTTTCTTCACTTCTTCACTGTCAACGAAGTATCCCAGTATCTTGTAGGCGTAGGGCAGGGTGGCTGCAGGACCTTCGCCGGTAATGATGTTGCCATCCTCCTGATATAGTTCGGCAGTGTATTCAGCCCCCTCCAGATAGTTTTCGAAACCGGGCGAGCAGGTAGCCTTCCGACCTTTGAGCAGCCCCAGGTGCCCCAGTACCATCGGCGCGGCACAAATGGCACCAATGCGTTTGCCTTTGGCGTTTTGTTTCAGCAGTGCGTCTTTTACCTGCTGACAGCTGTCCAGATTGGTAGAACCGGGCATACCGCCGGGCAAGAGCAGCATGTCGGCGTCGTCGAACGATGCCACATCCTCGATTCTCAGGTCGGCCAGTACGGTCACTCCATGCGATGTGTGTACTTCTTTCGAACCGGTAATGCTTACGGTGTTTACAGTAACACCGCCTCTGCGCAGGATGTCGACGGGTGCCAGACCCTCGATTTCCTCAAAACCATTCGCTAAAAATTCGTATACTTTTGCCATAATAATAATAAACTTTCAATAAAAAAGTGTATCTTTGCCATTAGATGGCATGTGCAAATATACAAAATGTTTGCGACTTAGCATAGCGTCTGCACAAAAGAAGTTTAAAATTGTAATGATTATGGCTTGCAAGATACTGAAATTTGCCATTTTCGGCAACGAATATCAGTCTAAGAAATCAGCGTCGATCGACCGGATATTAGATTACCTATATGCCCGCAGGGCCGAAGTGTACATTGAGCGTGCCTTCTATGAGTTTCTGCAGCGCAACCGTGAGGAGAATATCAAAGCCACAGGCGTGTTCGAAGCCTATAATTTTGATGTAGATTATGTGCTCTCTATCGGCGGCGATGGCACCTTCTTGAAGGCAGCCAGCATGGTGGGTGCCAAGGGCACGCCTATCATGGGTATCAACATGGGGCGCCTGGGATTCCTTGCCGACGTGTTGCCCAGCGAGATAGAGCAGGCTCTGGACGCCTTATATCAAGACAATTTCAGAATTGAGAATCACACCGTGATATGTTTGCAAACCGATGGTGAGACGCTTGAGGGCAACCCCTTCGCCTTAAACGACATTGCGGTGCTGAAGCGCGACACAGCCTCGATGATTACCATTCACACCAAGGTGAACGGCGACTTTCTGGTGAACTACCAGGCCGATGGACTTATTGTGTCGACGCCTACGGGCAGCACCGCCTACAACCTGAGTAACGGCGGGCCTATCATCGTGCCCCAGAGCGGCAGCTTGTGCCTCACACCTGTGGCACCACACAGCTTGAACATACGCCCCATCGTGATTAACGACACTTCGGTGGTAGAATTGCAGGTAGAGAGTAGAAGTCATAACTTTCTGGTGGCTATCGACGGGCGCAGCGAGAAGCTATTGGAAACCACCCGGCTCACGATAAGCAAGGCACCCTACACCATTCGTATCATCAAGCAGCAGGGCAAGCGTTATTTCTCCACCTTGCGTGAAAAACTGCTTTGGGGAGCCGACCAGCGCCAGCAAAACCCATAACATCTAACCCTTTGCACCCGGCTTATGGTAAACTTCAAGAAATTATTACGCATACCCGACTACCACTACTCAGCAGCTCAGATTACGCGCTGGCTGTGGCAGGCATGGCAGGGCAACCGCCTGCAGGCTGTCATCAATGCCGTAATTGGTCTGCTCATGGTGGCGGTGAGTCTGGCTCAGGTGTGGGCATTCCAGAATGCCATTGATGTGGCATCGGGTTCCCGCCATGGCAGCTTGCTGTGGGCTGTGGTGATAATGGGCTTGCTTATACTGGCCGACTTTGCGCTGAACATTGCCTCCATCTGGGTGAAGAACCTGCTTGGAGTGAAGGCGCAGAACCGCATGCAGCAACGCATGCTCGACTATCTGCTGCGTTCGGAGTGGCACGGCAGGGAAGAACGGCACTCGGGCGATGTGCTCAACCGCCTCGAGTTCGATGTGGTTAACGTGGTTACCTTTTTAACCGAAACGATCCCGAGCACACTCTCCGTGATTGCCATGTTCGTGGGCGCCTTCGTATATCTGTTCTCCATGGACCATGTGCTGGCGCTTATCACCGTGGCCATTATACCCTTGTTCGTGTTGCTCAGCAAAGTGTACATTGGCAAGATGCGCAATCTTACACGGTTGGTGCGCGATGCCGACAGCCGTGTGCAGAGCGTGATGCAGGAAACCGTGCAGCACCGCATGCTCATAAAGATTATGGAGAGCACCCAGGCCATGGTTGATCTGCTTGAAGGTACACAGAGTGTGCTGCGCCGCAACGTGGCACGCCGCACCTTGTTCAGCGTGTTTGCCAGTTTTATGGTAAACCTTGGTTTTGCCATGGGCTTCTTGCTCGCCTTTGCGTGGGCAGCCGTGCGCATGTCGATGCACACTCTTACCTTTGGTGGTATGATGGCTTTTGTGCAACTGGTGAACAAAATCCAGAGTCCGGCACGCAGTCTCACCAAACTGGTGCCTGCCTTCGTAAGCGTGTTTACTGCTGCCGAGCGACTGATGGAACTTGAGGAGAATCCGCTTGAAGAGCAGGGCGAGCCCATACGCATACCTGCACCTTGCGGATTGAAGTTAACCGATGTAACTTTCAGATATTCAGACAAAGAGCGCCTGATACTTCATCACCTCACGTTTACGTTCGCTCCCGGCAGTTGCACGGCAGTGATGGGTGAAACTGGCGCAGGCAAAACCACACTGATAAGGCTTATTATGGCACTGCTCAATCCGGTAGAGGGACATGTAACTATCTATTCAGATGCCACAGGCAGCCCCATTGAGCAGGACGTGACGCCACGCCATCGTTGCAACTTTGTTTATGTGCCACAGGGCAACACCCTGCTGAGCGGCACCATACGCGACAACCTGTTGCTTGGTGATGCCAATGCCACCGAGGAGCAGATGCGCAAAGCACTGGAGTTGAGCTGTGCCGACTTTGTGTACCAGTTGCCACAACAGCTCGACACGGTGTGCAGCGAGGCGGGTGGCGGACTCAGTGAGGGGCAGGCTCAGCGTGTAGGCATTGCCCGCTCCTTGTTGCGCAACCGTTCCATCATGCTCTTCGATGAAGTTACCAGTGCACTCGACCACGACACAGAGGAACGCTTGCTGAAGAATCTTACGTCGCTCCCTGATAAAACATTGATATTCATCACACATCGCCCGGCAGTGATACGCTACTGCTCGCAAACGCTCACGATCAAGCGTATACAAGAAAATGAGCAGATGCCCCGGAAATGAGTTCCTACAGGCTGTAATTGAAAATAGAATTACAAATGCAAATGCCATATACAGCATCATGACATGATGGGAAAACACCGGCTTGAAAATCAGGCAAATTTTGTACCAGCAGAGTTTCACGGCCTGGAACTCTGAGTATCACGCTTTGATACGGTGGGTATCACGCTTTGAAACGGTGGGTATCACGCTCTGATACTGTGAGTATCACGCTTTGAAACTGTGAGTATCACAGCGTGATACTGCTTTGAACGTCCAATAGAAGTATGTTAAGGCCCCGTTTCTAAACTTTTAGAGGCTATTTAACCGTTTATAAGATAAAAATTACTAATTTTGCAGCAAATTTCAAATGAGATGAAAAAGCATTTCCAGATATCTTCTTTTTTTTGTGAACCGCTGCTCAAGCCCTTAAGGCTGAACGCCACCTTCTTCGTGTTTATGTACGTGTTGGGTGTGCTGTGCTCGGTGTTCACCCTGCCCAAAAGCGGCAAGGATGGGCTGTACGACAACCTTTTCCCTGAGTTGTTCCTCGATCTTTACTGCTGTTGCGTGGTACTTGCGCTTATTCCGGAGAAAATCAGAATCTGGGTTAAGCGCATACTCTACGTGGTGCTTTACGTCGTGGCACTGGCCGATGTTTACTGCTTTGTGAACTTCGATACCACCATCAATCCATCTATATTGATGCTCATTGGCGAGACCGACGCGCGCGAGGCAGGCGACTTTATCACTTCGCTGGTATCGTTCAACGTAATCTTGAGCAAGGTGGGCCTGCTGTTGCTGTTCATCCTGTTGCATGCGGCGTGGGCCTTTATGCAGCACCGTGGCTACAAGCTCAACGTGAAACTGCCCCCGGTGGCGGGTGCCGTAGTGGGCGTGCTGTTGTTGGCGAGTGCCATTCTGAGTGTACACAACAAAGTGGCCATGACGCAGCTCATGACGTGCAGCACCATTGGCGAGGTGGAGCATACCCTTACCCGGGCCGACCACGGACAAATGTACCTGCCCATCTACCGACTGGCATTCAGTGTTTATTCCAACGAGCTGGCCAAGCGACAGCTCACCTCACTCAAGGAAGCCACGCGGCACATCAAGGTGAACGGATGCTCGTACCGCTCGCCCGAGATTGTGCTCATCATTGGCGAGAGTTACGGTAGGGTGCACTCACAGCAATACGGCTACTTTATGCCCACCACGCCACGGCAGATAGCCCTGCAGCGTTCAGGCTTGCTGGTGCCATTCAGCGACGTGGTGTCGTGCTGGAACCTTACCAGTTTCGTATTCAAGAATGTGTTCTCCATGCACGTAGAAGGACAGAAAGGCGAGTGGTGCGATTATCCGCTCTTCCCTTCGGTGTTCCGTAAGGCAGGCTATAAGGTGATGTTCCTCACCAACCAGTTCCTGCCCGAGGCCAAGCAGGCAGTGTTCGATTTCAGCGGCGGCTTCTTCCTGAACGACCCTGAACTGAGCAAGACCGAATTCGATGTGCGCAACAAGCAACTCTATACTTACGACGATGGACTGCTGCACTGCTACGACAGTGTGAAGACGCAGCGCGGCGCACACAACCTTATTATCTTCCACCTGCTGGGTCAGCATGTTAACTACAAAGACCGTTATCCGGCTTCGCAGGCACACTTCTGGGCAAGCGATTACGAGCAGCGCCGCCCGGAGCTCTCGTTACGCCAGCGCAAGATTCTGAGTCAGTACGACAATGCCGTGCTTTACAACGACTCCATTGTCGACCAGATTGTGAAGCGCTTCAAGAACGAGAATGCCATTGTGATTTACATGCCCGACCACGGTGAAGAGTGCTTTGAGGGCAACCGTGGCTTTATCTGTCGCCAGCACAGTATGGCCATCGACTACGATCTGGCACGCTACGAGTTCGCCGTGCCCTTCTGGATTTACTGTTCGCCCAAGTACGCGCATTTACACCCCGATGTGTTCAAGGCTATCAGCATGGCACGCAACCGCAGGTTCATGACCGATGCACTGCCACACATGCTGCTGTCGCTGGCCGGCATACGTACGCCCTACTATCATGCTGAGTACGATTTGTTGAGCCCGAAGTACAATCAGAACCGCCAGCGCATTCTGAAGAACACCACCGACTATGATGTACTGAAGAAGGAACATCTGAAGAAAGTTATTCAAACCAAAGCATATGCAGAATAGCAGTAATTTACTTTCACGCGCAGAGTGCAATGCATTGCGCGGCATTGCCATCATTGGCATTGTGATGCACAACTTTTTGCATTGGCTCAACCCGATGGTGAAAGAGAACGAGTACCAGTTCCTGCACGACAACATTCATGTGTTCAAGCAGGTGCTGGCACAGCACGACATCTATCTGCCGGCCCATCTCATTTCGTTTTTCGGCCATTACGGCGTACCGGTGTTCTTGTTCCTTTCGGCCTACGGTCTGAGCCGCAAGTACGAGCAGAACGACAAGCCACTGCCCACAGCCCCGCGTTTTGTGGGCTATCATTACCTTAAGCTCTTCAAGATGATGATTATTGGTTATGTGGCCTTCGTGTTGATTGATGAGATGACGCCCAACACCTACCAGTATCCCATTCTCAACGTGGTGTCTATGTTGGGCATGTTCAATAACCTGCTGCCTCAGCCCGACAAGGTAATCTGGCCCGGCCCCTTCTGGTTCTTCGGTTTGATGTTGCAGTTCTACATTCTGTTCCGTTTGTTTCTCTGCCGTCGCCACTGGGGCATCACGGTGGCGCTCATCGTGGTGTGCTGGCTGTTGCAGTTGCCGTGCAACCCCGAAGGTGAAACCATGAACCGCCTGCGTTACAACTTCATTGGCGGTATGCTGCCCTTTGGGCTGGGGTTGCTGTATGCACGCTATGGTCGCGATCTCAACACCGCAACCTATGCCGTGCTCACCGTGGTTTCGGCGGTGCTCGTGTTTGTTATGAGCTTCTGGTTTGAGTCGTGGCTGTGGGTACCCGCACTGGTTTGCGTATTCTGCGTATCATTGGTTAAAACACTCGAGGCGTGCCCCTGTACGCGGTGGCTGGTTAACCATCTGTGCTGGGTGGGCAGCTTAAGTGCCGCCCTGTTTGTGTGCCACCCTGTAACACGCAAGATATTGATACCCATCAGCCGCAACGACGATATCTATGCCGGTTTGTTGCTTTACATTATGGCATCGCTCTGTCTGGCATGGCTCTTCAGGGAGCTGATGCGCCGGTTGCCCTCGCCCAGAATGAATAATAAATAAAACCCCTTTGAACATGAAAATACCCGATATCGAATTAAGCAATATCAGCAAGTTTCGCGGCGAGCTCATGGGTGCCGCCATGCTGTTCATCATCCTGTTCCATGTAGGTCTGCCACAGTCGGATGCCTTCTATGGCCTGCGCCGAATGGGCAATGTGGGTGTCGACATGTTCCTGTTTCTCAGCGGCATCGGCTTGTGGTTCTCATGGACGCGTACGCCGTCGTACCGTCATTTCTATCTGCGCCGCTTCATCCGCGTGTATCCTGCCTGGTTCATCGTGGCATGCCTGTACTATATCCCCAGGTTCCATCCCACCAGCTGGTTTTCGTGGGTCGACCTTGCCGGCGACATTCTGATAAACTGGGATTTCTGGCTGCACGATGAGCTCACGTTCTGGTACATACCGGCTATCATGATGCTTTATTTGTTTGCGCCGCCCTATATGCAGCTCATCAAGAAGCACCCCGTGTACCGGTGGCTGCCCGTTATCATGATTATGTGGTGCATACTGGTGCAATACGTAACGCCTATTAATACGGCGGTGTCGCACATCGAGATATTCTGGAGCCGTGTTCCCATCTTCTTCATCGGCATCAATATGGGCGATAGCGTGTTGAAGAAAGAAAAAATCGATGGCACGGGCATCTGGATGATACTCATCATGTTTCTAATGTCGCTGCTTTCGAGCGTGTTCCTTGAACAGGAGAGGCACGGACTCTTCCCCCTGTTTCTTGAACGCATGCTCTACATTCCCCTCACGGTAACGAGCATACTCATTTTGAACCGGGTGTTCCGCCGTCTGCCTGATAGAATTTGCTATCTGTTCCGTTTTGTGGGCTCGCTCAGTCTGGAGTGTTATCTGCTGCACACACAGTTTGTGCTTCGTTATCTGCCTGCTGAGTGGAGCTATTGGCCCACCTTCCTGGTGTGCATCGCCATTACCCTGCCACTGGCGTGGGTATTCTCAAAGGTGGCTGGTTATGTTTCTGGTTTATTAGCAAAATGCTTATGAAGAATATATTGCGACTTATACGGCCCCAGCAGTGGCTCAAGAATGTGTTTGTGCTCATGCCTTTGTTCTTTGGCGGAGCCCTGTTTGTGCCCCATGCACTGCTCTATGGCCTCATCACCTTTATGGCTTTCAGTTTCGCGGCCTCATCGATTTACTGCTTTAACGACATTCACGATGTGGCCGACGACCGTCGTCATCCCGTGAAATGCAACCGTCCCATCGCATCGGGTCAGGTGTCGTTGCGCCAGGCCTATGCGCTCATGGCACTCATGCTGGTGCTCTCGCTGGCATCGCTGCTGCTGTTGCCTGCCAGTGTGCTGTTGCCTGTTATGGGTGTGGTGGTGTTCTACTGGGTGCTCAACCTGTTTTATTGCGCTATCCTTAAGCAGTATGCCATCATCGACGTGTGCGTGGTAGCCTTCGGCTTTGTGTTGCGCCTGCTGGCCGGTGCATTGGCCACGGGCATGATGCTGAGCCATTGGATTGTGCTCATGACCTTCCTGATAACGCTTTTCATGAGCTTTGCCAAACGGCGCGACGATGTGGTGCGTATGAACAAAACCGGTGAGGCTCCGCGCAAGAACACCATCCGTTACAACCTCACGTTCATCAACCAGGCCATCACCATCACCGCTTCGGTAACTATTGTATGCTACGTAATGTATACGGTGAGCCCCGAAGTGATCAGCCACTTCCACACGCGCTATCTTTACCTCACCACGGTGTTTGTGGTGGTGGGCTTGCTGCGCTACATCCAAATTTCGGTGGTCGACCAGAAAAGTGGTGATCCCACTAAAATTATGCTGCACGACCGCTTCCTGCAAATCATTGTGCTGGCTATGGCTTTGGTATTCATGATTATAATCTATCGTGCCCGATGAAGAAGGTGTATTGTTTTGACTTCGACGGCACGCTGACCACGGCCGATACCCTGCTGCGCTTTATCCGCTTTACGCACGGATGGGGTGGCTTGTACAAGGTGTTGCTGCGCTACAGCGTGCAACTGGTGCTCATGAAGTTGGGACTCTATCCTAACTACAAAGCCAAACAGCATGTGTTTGCGCATCTGTATGCCGGATGGAGGCTCGACCGCTTCAACGATGCCTGTCAACGTTTTGCGGCAGCTAACCGTGCGCTTTTGCGCCCGCAGGGCATGCAAAACGTTGCAGCTGCTTTGCAACAAGGCAGTCGCGTGCTCATTGTGAGTGCCAGCATCGATAACTGGGTGTCGCAGTTCTTTGCACAATCTGCCTTGCCCCATGCCGACCAGCTCCAGGTGGTTGGCACACAAATAGAGGTTGAAAATGACGTGATAACGGGCCGGTTCCTCACGCCCAACTGCTATGGCCAGGAGAAAGTAAGGCGTATAGAGCAAGAACTCACGCAACCGCGTGATAGTTATTACCTGGTGGCCTATGGCGACAGCAAAGGCGATCAACAAATGTTACGTTATGCAGATGAAGCACATTATAAACCATTTAGGCAATAATGCAGGCGAGATACTGCGCTTCTGCGTGGTGGGCGGCATTGCGGTGTGTATACAGTACGGCGTGTACTGGCTTTTGCTGGCACCGCTGGGCTACAATGTGGCCATGACACTGGGCTACCTGGTGAGCTTCATCTTTAACTTTATAGCCAGCACGCTGTTCACGTTCAGGGTAAAGCCCAATGCCAGGCGTGGGGCCGGCTTCGCCTTGAGCCATGTGGTGAACTACTTTTTGCAGATGCTCACGCTCAACCTGTTCATTCTGCTCGGTGTTAGCAAGCGCTGGGCTCCGCTACCCATGTTTGCCATCTGTGTGCCCGTTAACTTTCTGCTGGTTCGCTTCTTCTTAAAAAGATAATCCTATGCGCTGCTTTCGTATGTTTAAACTCCGCCGTGAAGAACGGTGGCCGGCGTTGTTTGTCGCTCTGATTATCTTTGCGCTCAACCTGCTGCTGTTCCTGCGTTACAGCAACGTTTTCACAGTGTATTACTTCACCACATGGGGGCCGTTCCCAACGCATTTCCACGTATCGGGCTTCGATGCGCTTACTTACACGGTGGTTTCCAACTGGAACAGTTTTTACACGCTGTGTTTCCGCCATCCACTGCTTGTGCCCCTGCTGTTGCCCCTCTACCTTATTAATTATGGAATGTATCTGCTCACGGGGCTCAACTGCGTGCAATGGGTGCTGGGTGTGCCCATTATGCTGTGTGCCTTCTACGCTTATATTTACGTAAGGCGCTTTTGTCGTTACATTCTGCGCCTCTCGTCGGCCGATGCCACTATGTTTTCGCTCTACGGCTTCTCGTTTGCCTATGTGCTCGTAACCTCGTGTGTGCCCGACCATTTTATATTTTCTTATTTCCTGCTGGTTTACACTTTGTTTGTGTCGGCCTGGTATCTGGTGCGCCACGAGCGCTTCCCTTTGGTAGAAGAGGGTGTGCTGTTGTTGCTCACCGCGGGTGTTTCGCTCACCAATGGTCTTAAGACGCTCCTTGCCGGGTGGCTCGTCAATGGCCGACAGTTCTTCAGCAAGCGTCACCTTACTATGGTGGCAGTAGTTGCAGCACTGCTGGTAACTTCGGTGGAGTTGCAGTATCATCTGCAGGTGTTGCCCGGACAAAAGGCACGCAGCGAGGCACTGGCAAAAGTACATTATCACCCCAAGCCCCCGAAACATAAGCCCAAGGATGGCAAGCCTATAAGTTACCGTGGGTTGTGGCGCCTCACCGATGTTACCACACCACGCCTGCGCACCCTTACCGACAACCTTTTCGGCGAGAGCATACAGTTGCACCAGGATTATCTGTTGTGTGATGTGCATCCCACACGCCCCGTCTTTGTGGCCTACAGGCATGTGTGGCAGTATGCCGTTGAGGCACTGGTGGTGCTGCTTGCCGTGGCCGGAGTGGTGGCCGGGCGGCACAGCCGGCTGGTGTGGCTCATGCTCAGTTGGGCCGCTGTGGATGCATTTATCAACCTGGTGTTGGGCTTTGGCATCGACGAGGTGTACATTATGTCGGGTCACTGGATATTCCTGATGCCTCTGTTATCGGCCTTTACGCTGAAGAAGGCAGGCAGAGCGGCGGCTGTGGCTGTGCGGTGCGTTACGGCACTGCTCACTACTTATTTGCTGGTTTACAATATTTGGCTGATTGTTACGTTTATGTTAACAAGATAGTGTGAAAAAGACAATGAGAAAATTGATTGATTTACTTAAGATACATCGTGAGGAATGGCCTGCGGCTTTTTTGCAGCTGTTGCTTGCCATCGGCTTGAATGCGCTGGTGATACATAAATACTACAGGCAATTCACCCGGTTGTCGGATGATTACTGGCATTTGTTTATCAGCAAGTTTCAGATTTCGGGCTTCGACCCCATCACCTATTATGTGGTTTCCCATTGGGAGGCACGCTATAATGTGTACCGGCATCCGCTGTTGTCCTTCCTGATGTATCCGCTCTACGTGGTAAACCAGTGGTGCATACATTGTCTGGGTATGAATTGCGCACAGTTGGTGGTGGCTGTAATGCTGGTGCTGGTCTCACTCTACGGTTTCGTCTTCTTCTTGCGTACCTTGCGCCGTGTGGTTGGCCTGCGCATGTACGAGGCAGCCGTGCTCTCGTATATGCTTTACGGCTTTGCCTATGTAATGGTGGCAAGTTGTGTGCCCGACCATTTCACGCTGTCGCTCACGGCATTACTCCTGGTACTTTACCTTACCGGTTGCCACCTGCTGAGCCACCGGCCATTCAGCAAGCTCACCACAGTTTGCATGTTTCTGCTCACCGCCGGCATTTCGCTGAACAATGGTATCAAGGTGTTCCTGTCGTCACTCGTGGTGAACGGTCGCCGCTTCTTCAAGCCTGCTTATCTGCTGTGTGCGGTTATCCTGCCAGCCTTGCTGCTCTGGCTGGGTGCACGGGTGGAGTATCAGTACCTTGTGGCACCTGCCGAGAATGCCCGCCACCTGGCCCGTAAGCAGGCCAAAGAACGTAAAGAGGAAACCAAGCTAATGACCGCTGCCGTCAAAACATCACAGAAGACGGCAACACCCACAACCGCGACAACTACTGCCAATAAGCCCTCAAAGACTCATGCGGCGGCAACGACAGCGCAACCCGATGCCGACGAAGTGTTGTATCATAAAAGCAAGCCCGGACCCACCAGGGTCTCACCCTGGTGCAGCGGACAGTTTATGCGCTTCACCGATGCCTCTACCAACCGTTTGCCATGCATCTGGCACAATCTGTTTGGCGAAGGAATACAGCTGCATGCCGACTATCTGCTGCAGGATGAGTTCCGCTACCGGCCCATGCTGATAAAATATCGTCATTGGTGGCAGTATGGCATGGAGGTACTCATTGTTTCACTCTTTGTGGTGGGCGTGTGGCACGGGCGCCGCAGCAAGTTGCTGTGGGTGGCGTTGAGCTGGTTTGCCTATGATATGGCGTTGCATTTGGGACTGGGTTTCGGTTTGAATGAAGTTTACATCATGTCGGCCCACTGGATGTTTGTAATGCCTCTGGCCATGGCCTTGTGGCTGCGCTCGCTGCAAGGGCGCAAACGGCAGCTGCTGCTGGTGCTGTTCTGTCTCATAACGGTGTATCTGTGGGTGTATAATGGCAGCATGATGGTACAGTATTTATTGAATTAAATGGAAAAGTAGAACTTGTTGATGATGTATAATCCCTTCAAACTGTTTAAACTGAAGCGCAACGAGGTGGTTGATTCGCTGCCCGCCCTGGTGTTGTTCATTGTAATGAATGCGGTGAGTGTGGCCTCACACTTCCGCCTGTTCACGCGGGCCGGTCGTCTGGCTTTCTGGACGCTCTTTACCAAGCATTTCGAGGTCTCGGGCTTCGACCCCAACACCTACATTGCGCTGTCGATGTGGAATGTGCAGTTCGATGCCAACCGGCATCCGCTGCTTTCGCTGCTTTGGTGGCCGCCTGCCATGCTCAACAAGTGGCTCATGCACACGTTCCATGTGAATTGTGCCGTTTTTATCGTGGCCGTGGTGCTGGTGTTGTGCGCGTGGTACAGCTTCATCTTTGTTTACCGCACCCTGTATAATGAATTAGGGGTTCGCCGTTTCGATGCAGCCTTGCTCAGTTACCTGCTTTTCTCCATGGCCTACATGCTGGTTACGGTGATTGTGCCCGACCATTTTGCGCTGTCGCTTTTTCTGCTCACGCTGATGCTGTGGACGGCCAGTCGTGCCTTGCGGCGGGGCAGGGGCATCAACTTGTGGAAACTGGTGCTCATGACGGTGCTCACCGGTGGCGTAACCCTGAGCAATGCTGCCAAGGTGTGGATAGCTGATGTATTCGTAAACCGGCGCAAGGCGGTCAGCGTCAGGCACCTGGTATTTGTGGTGGTGCTGCCCATGGCACTGCTTATGGCCACTTCGGTGTGGCAGATTAACACCTTTGTGAAGCCCCATATGGCCCGTATTGAGCAGGACGCACGCAAGAAGGCGGCCACAGATCCTGCCAAAGCTGCCTTGCTCAAGAACATGGAGAAAGAGCATAAGCAGAGTAAGCACACCAGTTTGATGAACAACAACATTATGAAATGGTCGGATGTGAACACGCCGCGCCTGCGCTCCATCACCGAGAATCTCTTCGGTGAGGGCATACAGTTGCATCGCGACTATCGATTGAAGGATATTTACAAGGGGCGGCCCGTGTTTGTGAGCTATCGCTGGGCGGTGAGCTATGTGGTTGAGGCCATTGTGGTGCTGCTCTTCCTTTGCGGTGCGTGGATGGGCCGGAAAGAGCGCATCATTCAGCTGGCACTCAGCTTCATGGCAGTGGACATGATTATCCATCTGGGCTTCTGCTTCGGTTTGAACGAAGTTTACATCATGTCGGCGCACTGGATGTTTGTAATGCCGGTGTGCATCGCGGCGCTCTTCAAGCGTGCCCACGGCCGGCAACTGCTTGCCCTTGAGGTGCTGTGCGGCGTACTCACCCTTTGGCTCTACGCTTACAACATCAGCGTGATAACGGGTTATATGCTATGAACAACGTGTTGAAAATACGACCTTCTGAACGGCGCTATGCCCTGGCTGTGGTGGTTTACCTGCTGGTTCTGCAATTGCTGATGTGGCAGCGCTATCTGCCCGGCCTGCTGCAAATGCCGGCCGACTATGCCCGCCTGTTCGAAGGCACTATTCATGTGAGTGGTTTCGACTCCTGGACCTGTTCTACCTTGTCGCACTACACACTCACCGAGTTTAATGCTTTCCGGCATCCGCTGCTTGCCTTGCTGTTGTTGCCCCTTTGGGCCGTTAACTACGTGCTGATGCAGCTAACGGGCTATAACTGTGCTTTCCCGCTGATGGAACTCACCGAAGGTGTGTTTGCCTTTTATGGTGCCTTATTCTTTTTGCGTATACTCACCGATGCGTTGCAACTGAAGCGGCGCGATGCCTACGTAGTGGCCGCTTATTTTTATGGTTTCGGCTATGTAATGCTCACGGTAATGGTGCCCGACCACTTTAATATCTCGATGACTCTGCTGCTTTTTACGTTATGGCAGACGGGCTGCCTGATGCGCAACCACGAGCTGATGAGCATCCGGCAAACCGGGTGGCTTTATGTGTTCACGGCCGGCGTGTCGCTCAACAACGGTGTAAAGACGCTGCTGGCCGCCTGGTTCAGCCGTGGCAAGAAGTTCTGGCAGTGGCGCTATCTGCTCCGGGCGGTGGTGCTGCCGGCCGTGGTGGTGCTGGGCGCAGCCGCGTTACAGAACCATTATTTTATTGCGCCCTTGAAGCAGCACACCCAACAGCTCATGGCCCAGCGCAATGAAAAGGAGCGTGCCCTGGTGGCAGGGCAGTTCAGGGATACCACACACCTTACCGATTCGGCTGCCATTGCGCAAGGCATTGCGCACGAATTGCGCCATCGCGCCATGCTGAAGTATGAGGCCGACCACAAGAATCCGAAGATTGGCAAGCCCATGGCGTGGCATATGCCCGTGCTGGAATGGACCGACGTGACCACCAGTCGGTGGGAAACGGCTGTGGAAAACCTGTTCGGAGAATCCATCCAGCTGCATAAAGCGCATTTATTGGAGGATATTTTTGCCAGCAACCGACCCATGATTACTTATTACTTAACGCCCTGGCCCTATATCGTTGAGGCGGTAATCGTGGTGCTGATGTTGCTGGGCTTGTGGTGTGGAAGAAGATGCAAACTGATGTGGCTTACCCTTTGCTTTGCCATGATAGACATGGTGATACACATGGTGCTGGGTTTTGCCATTAACGAGGTTTACATTATGGCAGGCCATTGGATCTATGCCGTGCCCCTGATAACCGCCTGTGCGTTGAAAAACAATTGCCAGAGGGTGCATAACGCCCTGTGGACGATGTTGCTGTTGCTCACGGTTTATTTATGGGTGAGCAATGGCTGGCTGATAGGCAGTTATCTGATAAAATAGCATTATTCTTTTATAATGCTGCGCAACACGAAGTAGCCGTGCATGATGAGCGTGGTAACCAGTCCGTAGTGGCGCACCATAATGCGGAAGCGTTCCTTGAGCGATGCCCAGTGGTTGTGGTTGGTCATGCCTCCGTCCAGATAATTGGCCACCACAGCGTTCACCCTGCGCAATGGCAGATGGAGCCGGTCGGTTTCCTTCATCACCCGGATGCACCAGTCCACGTCGGCCGAATAATGATAGGCCAGGTTGTAAGGCTGACTCTGTGCGATATCGGTGCGCACGTAGAAAGCCTGGTGGCACACCAGCATGCCCCGGCAGAATGAACGCCACGTGAGGTGCTCGGGTGGTTGCAGCCGGCGGTGGCGCAACAGACGCCCGTTGGCATCCACGATGTCGGTAAATCCGTAGAGCACGCCCGGCAGTCGTTCACCTTCGCCTACGGTGTCGGCAATCACCTCAAGCGTATCGGGCTGGGGCAGGGTGTCGCCCGCATTCAAGAACACCACGTAGCTGCCCGTAGCCAGGCGCAGACCCTTGTTCATGGCATCATACAAGCCACGGTCGGGCTCCGATTTCACCACCACATCGTGCATATTCTCCTGTTGTTCGCACAGCAGTTTGTAATCGGTTGCCATGGCTGCCGTGCCATCGGTAGAATTGCCGTCGATGATGAGGTGTTCCACGTATTTATACTGTTGGTTCATTACGCTGTCGAGGGTGGGCTGCAGCTCTTTGGCTGCATTGTACGTACAGGTAATGATAGAAAATTTAATCATAAATGGTAATTCTTAAGCGCCATGGCCTGATTGTACACCTCGGTGTATTTCAAGGCTACGGCGTGCTGTGAATAATGAATAATTACTTTTCGCTCGGCATTGGCACTAAGCTGGTCGTAGTTGGCCTCGAACAGCGTCCACCAGATGCCGTGGGCCAGGTCGGCAGCGTCTTTGCAGGCTGCCACATAGCCGTTTTGCAGATGGTCGATTTCCTCGGGAATGCCGCCCACGTTGAATCCGGCACAGGGCACGCCGCATGCCATGGCCTCCATAATTACGTTGGGCAGGTTGTCCTGCAGCGAAGGCAGCACAAACAAATCGGCTGCATTGTAGGCATCTACAATCTTGCGGGTGTCGTTCAGGTAGCCCAGGGCGAATACCGGCATGGCAAACTGTTGCTCATAGGCCTCTGCCTGTCCGCCCATAATTACCATGGCCGTGTTGTTAACGCAGTCGGGATGCTGCTTCACCATCAGGTCGATGGCCTTCACAAGATAGTGCATGCCCTTGAGCACGTTGGTGGTGCGCTGCGACACGAACAAAATGAGCTTCTTGTCCTGCGGTAATCCCAGGCGAAGTCTGGCGTCCTGTTTGTTGCGGCGGCAGAACACGTGTGTGTCAATGGCATTGGGTATGCTTTCTATCTTCTGTCCTTGCAGCATACGGCTCTGCTTAGCTTCACCGGCAAGCCAGTTGCTGCAAGCCACGAAGGTAATGGAGCTGTTTTGCAATGTGTTGCGCTTGCGCCGCCATAGTTTGGCCGACAGGTCGCCTTCGTGACCGCCGCCAGGCAGCAAGGGGCAGTTGCCGCATTGCTGAATATAGCCATGGCAGTTGCGTGAGTAGTGGCAGATGCCCGTGAAGTACCACATATCGTGCATGGTAACCACTACAGCCTTGCCCGACTTTACAATTTTGCGGATGCTTGCCAGCGACAGCATGCCCTGGTTAATCCAGTGCAGGTGTATCACGTCGGCCTCTTTGAACTCGGGCAGCGACGTGATGTCGGCGCCCGCATTGGCTATATCGATATCAAAAAGATGCTTCTTGCTGAAGTGCAGATGGCAGAACACGCACCATCTTTCCCACAGAAAGCGCCACTGCGCCAGCCAGCGGTGGGGCAGCTGCACGGTGGTAATGTCCTCTGTGGTTTTGTCTCTTACCAGCATCTTGGCCTTAACGCCACTGTTATTAAGTGCTTCTACCAGTCGGTTGGCCGCAACGGCGGCACCTCCGGTTTTCTCTGCTGTACTTACAATTAAAACTCTCATGCTGCTTTCTCTGTTTAATGGCAAAAGTAATCATTTTTTCTTGAATTTGCCATTGTGGCGTAATCTTTTTTATATTGTTATGGATAATGTAACAAAAAAGCCCGCCAAAGATGGTTTTGGCGGGCCTTATGGAGGGAGGGTTGATTGATTTTTTTTATTCTACCACCATTTTCTTGCCCTGGTGAATGTAGATGCCCTTGGCGGTGGGCCGGCTGTTCAGGCGCACGCCGCTCAGGGTGTACCAGCTGTTGCTGGCTTTGCGTGCTTTGATGCCGTTGATGCCGGCGGTTACCGAGCTGGTAATGTCGGTAACGGTGTATTTTGCGCCGTTGAGGGTAGAGAGCTCGTAGTAGGTGTCGGCACTTACCGGACCGATGTCGACGGTTTGCACCTCACCGTTGTTGAAGATGATGTTGAAGGTGTAATCAGCCTTGTTCACATCGAAGCTCTCATAATAATACTTGCTGCCGTTAATGGTCTTCGTTGCAGTGATGGCAGTACCGGGCCACTTGGCGTTCAGTTCGCCGCTGGCATCCCAGGCATAAAAGTAAACGGTGCTCCAGCCCGGATCCTTGAAGTAAACGGTGGCCTTATGGGCAGTGAATTGTTTTATGGTATAATTGCGGCTGATGATGCCGGTCACGGTTCCGCCCGAAAGCAGGCCCAGCTTCAGTGTGCAACTGTTGTTCAGCGTGATGGTCTGACCGTTGCTGGCCTTGGCGCTTTGTGCCGTGGGGGTTGAGCCGTCGGTGGTGTAAACCACCTGGGCATTGCCATCGCTGCTCACGGCAGCCAGGGTCACATCTACGTGGTCGTAGTAAGTGCCCGATGCCTTGTCGGCCCAGGCCATTTCGGCTTTGCGGTCGATGTAGTAGGCGTAGTGATAGCCTTTCAGCACTTGCTTCCACCTTACGGTTGGAGTGTAGCTGTTGGCACCCGGGCCTACCACGGCAAGCAGCTGAGCCTTGTCGCCCTGCACCTTGGCAGCGTAGTAGCTCTTCTGGGCATTGTAGGCCGTTGCGTTGCTGGTGTTGCTCACGCCCACAGCCTTGCGCACATCGATCATGGCCTTGATGTCCTGTTTATAGGCTTTCCAGTGGGGCAGGAACACGCAGGGCGTGCCCGGCATGGCCAGCAGGAAGGCGTTGGCGGCAAGTGTGTCTTTCAGAATAGGGTCGGGGGTATAGCCGCTGGCTGAGCCACGGTCCTGCATGTCGTGGTTTTCCACGAAGGTAACAGCCCACTGCTTCCAGGTACCATTGCTATAGGCATCGTTGGCCAGATACTCCTTGGTGCCCAGCAGGCTCCAGTCACTGTTGTTGGCGGCATCGCGCACGGCGTAGCGGAACTGGAAGTCGAAGGCGGCGCTCGTCTTGTCGGTAGAGTTAATCCAGTTGGTTATGGCCGAGTTGCTGCTCCAGTGTTCACCCACCGAGAACTTCGGCTTTGAGTAGTTGTTGTATTCCTTGATGAAGCGGCCGGCAAAGCCCTTCACCATATCGTAACGGAAGCCCGTGTAGCCCAGGTCGTTGAGCAGATAGTTCTCGTAGGCCTTGATGATGTTCTGCACGTTCGGGCTGGTGTGGTCCAGGTCACGGCATCCGCTCCAGTCCTCGCCCGTGTCGGTGTTGCCCAGGGAGTAGCCGTTCTTGTCGGCCCACGTCTTGGTGGCACCGCCATCGTCGTTCGAGGTGATGTCGGTTGATTGCATCTGGTACGTCACGTCGTTGTAGGTTTCGGCAGGGAAGTCAACGTAGCTGCCGTTCACGCCGAGCACGTTGCGGTGGTTCACCACCACGTCGGCAATGATGCCGGTGCCGAGCTTCTTATAGGTTTGAATCATCGAGCGGAGCTGAGCTTCGGTACCGAAGCTGGAGTTCTGCTTAAAGTAATACACCGGCATGTAACCCATGTTGTTGTAACTGTTGTTACAGTCGCCACTGTTGGGAACCCAGATCAAGTTGAAATATTGCGAGAGTTCTGGGGCCTGGCTCTCCAGGTTTTGCCACTGGGTGTCTACGTAGCTGTCCCACGAGAAGCCCTGTAACATCACACCTTGATAGTCGGCTGGCCAGCCCTGGGCGTGCAGCCCCAGGGGGCAGAGCGCTGCAAGCAGCATGGAGGTAAAAATCTTGTTCATATAGAGTCCTTGTTATTAAATGTTCCAATGGGTGGGATAAAGTTAGTACTTTTTTCATTGTAGCGGCACGCTTGATGCAAATCAATCAGCGAATTCCGAATGCAAACGTTTGCAATCTGCATGTAACGAATGCCCACGAGATTACCAAAGGCTGGTAACAGGGTTACCAAAGGCTGGTAAAGAGGTTACCAAAGTTGGGTAATGGGGTTACCAGTGTTGGGTAATGAGGTTACCAAAGGTCCGGATCATATGCTGAATGTACATTTTCTTTTAAATTTGTTCGTTTTTGCCCGTCATTTCAAGTTTTTATCGCTAACTTTGTAGCGAAATCATTAAAACCTCTTTATTATTTCAATATGCATAAACTTACTCTACTCTTGCTTGTGGCTTTGGCGTGCCTCAGGGCATCGGCCGACAGCTTCAGCGGTTACACCGTGGCTGATGAGGGTGCCTGGTGCTGGTTTGCCGACCCCCGTGCCCTGCATTACCAGAACACCGAGGGCACCATCAATGCCACCTATCTGGGCTACATTGATGTGCATGGCAACATCAAGGCCACACAGTACAACTGGCTCACGGGTCGTAAGACCGATGTGCTGATACGCAGCAACTTCCAGCCCGACGATCACGACAACCCCACCTTCCTGGTGCTGCCCGATGAGCGCGTGATGATTTTCTACACCCGCCACACCGACGAACCCAAAATTTGGTACCGCATCTCAACCCAGCCGGGCGATATTACCGAACTGGGCCCCGAGAAGTACCTGGCTACAGCCAACAACACCACCTATCCATCGCCCTTTATTCTGAGTGACGATCCCACCCACATCTACCTTTGCTGGCGTGGCATTAACTGGCATCCCACCATTGCCCGCATTACCATGCCCGACAGCGCTGGCAATACTAAGTTCGACTTCGGTCCCAAGCAGATTGTACAGTCGACAGGTGCACGCCCTTATGCCAAATACCAGAGCAACGGCAAGGATAAAATCTACGTGAGCTACACCACCGGGCATCCCGACAACGAGTATCCCGACTGGCTCTACCTTAATGTGATTGACATCAACAAGGGTAACGGTCCGCTGTTGCGCTCGCTCGATGGCACCCTGCTCAGCACCATCGCCAACGGCGCGTTCAACGTGAACAAGACCACGACCTATGCGCAGAAATATCCCAACACCATTGTGGACAACACCGCCTCGGTGCGCAACTGGCTCTGGCAGATTGTGACCGATGAGAATGGCTACCCCGTGGTGGCTTATCCGCACATCGACAATGCCAAAACCAGCCATACCTATTATTATGCACGCTGGAACGGAAAGAAGTGGATGAAAACCCAGGTGGCGCAGGGTGGACATGCCTTCCACCAGAACTGGAACCACACTGAGCGCTGCTATAGCGGCGGCATGGCCATCGACCCCGACAGCATTGGCAACCTTTACCTGAGCATCCCGACAACTAACGGAACTTACAACAAAAATGGCGTGTACGAAATATGGAAGTACACCATCGATGAAAATGGAACGGTGACAAGCTCGCAGCCCGTTACCTACGGCTCTGAGAAGAACAACGTGCGCCCCTTCGTGCTGCCTGGGTCGGCCCAAAGCAATATGCGACTGGCCTGGATGCACGGCGACTACTATTACTGGATGGTGAACAAGAACTATCCCAAGGGTTATCCCACCGGCATTCGTACCCATTATAACTGGGTGGAAGCCACCCGCACGCTTGCTGCTCAGAAGGCGCTCACCTTCGGCGACAGCACTACGATGAGCTTTGTTATCAAACCCTCTGCCAGTCGTTACTACGGCAACCTGCTGAAAACAGCCGACGGCAGCGTGGTGTATCGGCTCGACCCAATTACCCATTATCCCGTATGGAAAATCGATGGCAAGGAGTATGCCAGTCAGAACCGTCTGTACACCTCTGACGACTGGGCAACACAGAGCAGCGGAACCAGTGGCGACAGTCATCCCACTAAGGTGAGCCAGGCCATCATTACCCTGACCTATGATGGCAGCCATCTCACCGTGTATCGCAACGCACTCGTCGACCAGGTGATAAGCACCCGTAGCCTGAAGGGCCTTACACTGCTTACCGCTGCCAGCGACATTTACGACACTTGTACCTATGCCAACGCCTACGCAGGTGTGGCCACACCTGCTGAGGTAAAGACGATAGCCGACGCACAGCAGCAACTCATTGACCAGCAGGCCGACAAGGATGCGCTGAAGAGCATCACCCTGCCCGCCGAAACCCGCACCGACCTGGTGCTGCCCGCTACCGTGAATGGCCGCAGCATCACGTGGAAGTCGGGTGCCGAGAGTGTGCTGTCTTCTACCGGCGCCATAGGCAGTGTGGCACAAACCACCACTGTAACCCTTACGGCCAGGGCTGGCTCGAGCAGCAAGATGTTCTTGGTAAAGGTGCTGAAGCGCGACATTACGAAGAACGTGCTCTGCACACGCGACACCGTCGACCTGACCACTAACGGCGCCACTACCTTCAGTACCAACAAGTACGAGCTGCTGCCGCAAGGCTTGCTCAGCAATCTGCGCTCTTACACCGTGCTGCTCAAGGCCAACGCCAACAGCGTAGACAAGCTGCCCCGCTTCTACGATTTCGGTTCGGGCAGCTCTAACAGTATGTTCCTTAGAGTAAAACCTCTGTCGGCCGGAATCAAGTACAACGGTGGCTCCACCACCATGGTTACGGCCAGCACCACGCTTGCCACGCACACCGACTATCTGCTGGCAGTGAGCTACAGTGCCGCCACGGGCGTCACCACCATCTATCTTGACGGTAAACCTGTTGCCGCCGATAGCAATATTACTGCCGAACCGTGGCAGCTGGTTGCCAACAGTGCCGACACACGCAACTACATTGGAAGAACCCAGTGGTGGGATACCAATGTAAAGAACGACAATGCTGACTTCAGCGGACTCATCACGCAGTTCGCTTTCTACAACGTGGCCCTTACACAAAGCGAGATTAACAAGCTGCAGGGCACCACGCAAATACCCGATGCCAGCGACATCATCACCACCGTGAACGACACCTGGCAGCAACGCAACCCAACCCACGGCAACTACTTCTGGAATCGTGCCGTTTACCAGATAGGCAACCTTGAGGCTTACAAGGCCACACAGAACACAACGTACAAGGACTTTGCTGAAGCGTGGGCTGAACGTAACAAGTGGAGTGGACCTACCGATACCTATAAGGCCGGCTGGACTTACACTTACGGCGAGGGCGGCAACCACGTGCTCTTTGGCGATAACCAGGTGTGCTTCCAGGTGTACACCGACCTGTTCAACCTCGACGGTGCCACCGACTCTACTAAAATTGCCCGTGCACTCGATGTGATGAACTATGAGATTAGCACTGCCACCACCGATTATATCTGGTGGATCGACGGCATGTTCATGGTGCTGCCCGTCATGCCCCGGCTCTATGCCATCACTGGCAACGCTGATTACCTGAGCAGCATGTACAGCTATTGGAAATATGCCCACAACTTGATGTGGGACGACGATGCAGGCTTGTACTACCGCGACAGCAAGTACATCTATCCGAAGCACACCACGCTGAATGGCAAGAAGGACTTCTGGGCCCGTGGCAACGGTTGGGCTTTTGCCACCTATGCCAGGGTGCTCGACCAGCTGCCTGCCACCGATGCACACAGGGCTGAATATGTAACCATCTTCAAACGCATGGCTGCCGCACTGAGGGCTTCTCAACAGGAAGAGGGCTACTGGACGCGCTCCATCGTCGACTCTGCTTATGCTCCGGGTTACGAAACATCGGGCACGGCATTGATTACCTACGGTCTGGCTTGGGGCATTCGCAACGGTCTGCTCAACCGCTTTACCTATGGCGACGTGCTTGCCAAGGCATGGGGCTATCTGTGCGACGTGGCGCTGCAAGCCAACGGTACCGTGGGCTACATTCAACCCATTGGCGAGAATGCCAGTCCCGACCAGACACTGTCGGCCTCGAGCTACTACGATTTTGGCGTAGGCGCTTTCCTGATGGCTGCTGCTGAGATAACCCGCTACCAGAAGTATGCCGACGGCATCACTCAGGTTACAACCCGTGAGAAAACGTTGAAAGACAACTACGTGTACGACTTGGCTGGCCGGCGCTACAATGCCAATACTCTGCCGGGCGGTATCTACATCACCGGCGGAAAGAAAATATATAAAAAGTAATTCAGAATATACAGATAACACACAAAAAAGGTACGGCTGCAATGATGCGCCGTACCTTTTTTGTGTTTAAACCTATTTGTGAATTGTAAAACCAGCAGCTTACTGCTTGATAGCTTTTACGCTGATTGCGCCGAGCACGAGGCTCACGGCTGCCACCAGCATCATGTTGTACTGATGTTCGCCCACCATCCACAGAATGGCACCGCCGGTGAGTCCGGCTACAATCTGCGGCAGGCAGATAGCACAGTTGAACAAGCCAAGGTAAGTACCCATGTGGGGGCGGCCCTCCAATGCGTTGGTAACCAGGGTGAAAGGCAGAGCCAGCATGGCAGCCCATGCGGTGCCGATGAGTGCGAACGGAACGAAGAGCACCCACTTGTTGTCGATAAACGGTATCAAGGCAAAGCCCACGGCACCAATCACCAGGCTCAGGGCATAGGCCACTTTAAGTCCGAAGCGGTGCTCAATGCCCGGCAGACAGCTGGCCCACACCACACTGGCCACCGACTGTACGGCAAACACGATGCCCACCCAGTTGCCGGCATCCTGGTAATCCAGACTCTTGGTATCTACGGTGTGCCACACCGTGTCGGCAATGGTACCGCTGGTGTAGTTCCACATAAACAGGAAGGCAGCCCAGCAGAAGAACTGCACCAGGGCCACACGCCAGTAGTTGGTGGGCGCCTGCTTGAGCAACTGGATGATATTCACCTTGTCCTCAGCTTCCTGCGACGTGCCATGGTATTCGGCATACTGCTTCGGGGGCATCTCCTTCACGTTTACGCAGGTATAAATAACGCACACTATCAAGATGGCAGCGCCAATGTAGAAAGCATATTTCAGCGACAAAGGCACACCGTTTTTGGCATCGTTGCTCACACCCAGGTAGGTAATCACGAAGGGCAGCGCAAAGCCCACCACCTGGCCCAGGTTGCACAGAAAACTCTGCATGGCGTAGGCCAGTCCCTTCTGCTTCTCGTTCACCATGTCGCCTACCATCATCTTAAAGGGTTGCATGGCCATGTTGAGCGAGGTGTCGAGGAACATCAAAATGATGGCGCCTAAGGTCAGTGCCACCCACAGCGTGTTGCTCAGGCTGCCGGCATTGGGCAGCAGCACCATTACCAGCACAGCCACCACGGCACCTGCTATTAAATAAGGTATACGGCGGCCCAGCCGGCACCACGTTTTGTCGCTCAGCACACCTACAAGGGGTTGCACTATCATACCCATCAGCGGGGGCAGAATCCAGAAGAAGCTAAGCGTCTTCGGGTCGGCGCCCATGGTGGCAAAGATGCGTGAGATGTTGCCGCTCTGCAAGGCATAGGCTATCTGCACGCCAAAGAACCCAAAGCTCAGATTGAACAGAGCCATTCGGGTTAAATCGGGTTTTTGTTTCATTGTTCTATTCTTAGTTATTTTGGTTATTCAAAAGAGTTGCTGGATGGCTTGCATACATCAACGGGTGGTGCCACGGATGATGAGGCGCGTGCGCACCACGCGTTTTTCCACTTTGTCCATCGGTATGGATCCCTCCACGTGCCCGATAAGAATGTTGGCAGCCTCGTCGCCCACGAGCACACCGCGCTGTTCCACGGTGGTGAGCATGGGGTCGCAGGCCAGTGCACGGTTGCCGTTGGTAAAACCGCAGATGCTGATATCGTCGGGCACCTTGAAGCCCATGCGCTTGGCGGTGTAGAGCACGCCAATGGCGGTGTCATCGTTAATGCAGAAGAAGGCGTCGGGGTGATTCTCGCCTTCCAGAATATCGGGCGTGATGAGTTCGGCATCGGCACGGTTGTCACAAATCCGTACCCAGTCGGGTTCTATTTTTAGTCCGTGTTTAAGCATCGCGTCATGATAGCCGTTGTAGCGGTTCTTCGAAATTTCCATCTGCATGGGTGAACTGTAAAAGGCAATGCGGGTGCAGCCGGTGTCAATCAGGTGAGTCACTGCGGTAAAGGCGCCCATGTAGTCATCCACCACCACACGGCTGGCATTGATGCCGGTGCAGATGCGGTCGTAGAACACCAGGGGCACGCCGTTGTCGAGCAGACGCTGAAAGTGGTCGTACTTTAGGGTGTCCTTGGCCTGCGACACAATGACACCGCACACCTTGTTCTCAAAGAACGATCGGCAAATTTGCACTTCGCGGTCGTAGCGCTCGCCGCTCTGTGCCACCATGATGCGGTAGCCGCGCCGCGAGGCCTCCTCTTCTATCCCGGTAAGCACCGAGGCAAAATAAAAATGGGTGAACTCGGGCAGAATCACGCCAATCACCTTGAGGGGCTGCACACGACTTTTGCGCAGGCTCTCTGCAATGAAGTTGGGCACAAAGTTGTGCTCACGGGCAAAGGCCTGGATACGCTCGCGCTGCTCACGGCTGATGCGGGTGCTTCCGCTCAGAGCGCGCGATACGGTGGCTACCGAAACGCCCAGCTCGCGCGCTATATCTTTCATTGTGATAGTTACAGGTTTATTCATACTATTTGTGGGTACAAAAGGTGTTGATGCAAAAGTATGCAATTTAGGGCAGACTTCGCTCGTTGTCTGCTTTGCTTTTCTTAGCTTTTACATGTAAACGTTTGCATTGCAAAGTTAGTACTTTTAAACAAAAATAAAGACAACATGATAAATTTAAATTTACTTTTGCAAAGTGAAACGATGTAAACCCATCGTGCACTCCTGATAACAATAAGAGTGAAAGAAGCCTTGAATGAGACCTAAGGCCTACTTAATAACACGGAAGATTCTGTATAGAACAATATGTTAACTTTAAAAACAAATAATCACATGAAGCAGGTAAAAATAGCAATGCCTCAGAGAATGCTCACATTGGCTTGTGGGCTGGTACTGTCGGCAGGTGCCTTTGCACAGCAGATTGTTGTGAAAGGTCATGTAAAAGATGCTGCCGGCGAGCCTGTCATCGGTGCTACGGTTCGCGTAGCCGGACAAAGCGGTGGTACCGTAACCGACCTTGACGGTAACTTTACCCTTAAGGCTAATACCGGTGCTCCTATCTCTTTTAATTACATTGGTTACGAAACGGCCAAGGTGCAGGCTTCGGCCACTATGGACGTAACCTTGAAAGACGCTTCTTCTAAGGAGCTGAACGAAGTGGTGGTGATTGGTTATGGTGTGGCCAAGAAGTCAGACTTAACCGGTTCGGTTACTGCCATCCGCCCGGATTCCAAGAACAAGGGTTTTGTAGTGAACGCACAGGACATGCTGGAAGGCAAGGTAGCCGGTGTGAATGTTACTTCTAACTCTGGTGAGCCTGGCGTTGGCACACAGATTCGTATTCGTGGTGGATCGAGCTTGAACGCCAGCAACGACCCGTTGATCGTGATCGATGGTGTACCTATGGATAATAATAAGGTGGGTCAGACCTCATCTAACATCCTGGCAACCATCAACCCGCAGGATATTGAAAGCTTCAACGTGTTGAAGGATGCCTCTGCCACCGCCATCTATGGTAGCCGTGGTAGCAACGGTGTAATCATCATCACCACCAAGAAGGGCCGTAAAGGTCAGCGCCCCTCCATCTCTTATGCAGGAAGCGTTACGGCCAGCGTAAAGCGCAAGACCCTCGACGTGATGAATGCTTCTCAGTATCGTGCCCTTATTAAAGATGTGTTCGGTGAGGGCTCTGATGCTTACAATTTGATGGGTACAGCTGATACCGACTGGCAAGACCTGATTTACCGCACCGCATGGAGCCAGGACCACAACGTTACCGTGGCTGGTTCAGTAGGTAGAGTGCTGCCTTACCGTGTGTCTGTAGGCTATACCGGTCAGAACGGTATCTTGAAGACTTCAGACTACAACCGTTACACGGCTTCTCTGAACTTGAATCCTTCGCTGCTTAACGACCACCTTACCTTTAATATCAATGCCAAGGGTATGTACTCTAAGGCAAGCAAGGCAAGCACCGGTGCCATCGACGCTGCTGTTTACTTTGACCCGACCCAGAGCCCATACGCTTACACTTCAGCTTATCACAAGGCTTTGCTGGGCGACAATATGGCTGCTACACTGGCTAACTTCGGTGGCTACTTCGAGTGGCCTACCTCTGGTGCTGGTTACGGCGACGCTGCATGGCCCTACACCAAGTTCAGCGATGCTAACAGCAACCCGCTGGCTCTGCTTTACCTGAATAACACCACCGAACGTGTAAACTCATTCATCGGTAGTGTAGAGGCCGACTACAAGGTGCACGGCTTCGAGGATTTGCATTTGCACGCTACTGCTGGTGCCGAGGTAGCCGAAGGTAAGGTAAACAACACTTACCCAGGTTCTTATCCTGACGATATCTACTACGGTGGCACTACCCGTAACTGGAACTTGAAACGTAACCTGATGTTTAACGCTTACGCTCAGTACTACCACGACTTCAACGATGCCGCCAAGAATCATTTCGATATCATGGCAGGTTATGAGTTCCAGCACTTCTTCTTCCGCTACAACAACCTGTGGCAGCAGTACTATCCATCAACCAACGCAAGCGCCGGACAGCTTTACAAGAACACCAACGACATCGACAAGAACGAAAGCTACCTGGTTTCTTTCTTCGGCCGTGCCAACTGGAGCTTGATGAACCGCTACTATGTAACCTTCACCCTGCGTGATGATGGTACATCTAAGGTGGCCGACCACTGGGGTTTGTTCCCATCGTTCGCTTTCGCCTGGAAGATTAAGGATGAAAACAAGTTCCGCGACATTAAGTGGCTGTCTGACTTGAAGTTACGCCTCGGCTGGGGTATGACCGGTCAGCAGGATCTGAACGAATACTACGCATGGATTCCTAAGTACGAAGTCGGCTTGGGCGGCAATGGTACTTATCCTATCCTTGATGACAAAGACAAACCCATTCCTTTGGAGAAACCGAGTGAGGCTAACACCAAACTGAAATGGGAAACCACTACTACCTATAACATTGGTTTAGACTGGGGTATCCTGAATCAGCGACTCTCTGGTAGCATCGACTGGTACTATCGTAAGACCACCGACTTGCTGAACTATGCTCCGCTGCACGCCCTTGAAGGCTTCAAGGATTACGGCTGGCAGAATATTGGTGACTTGAGAAACACCGGTGTTGAAGTTGCGTTGAGCTGGAAAGCCCTGCAGAGCAAGGACTGGAACTGGACCCTGGATTATAACTTCACCTATAATAATAATAAGATTACCGACTTGAGCGGTGTTTCTTCTACCGGTGAGCCTGTGATGACAGGCGACAATATCGACCAGAGCAATAAGGTGCTGGCTAACCAGGTGGGCTATGCAGCCAACTCGTTCTATGTATACCAGCAGGTTTACGACAAGAACGGCAAACCTATTGAGGGTGCTGTAGTAGACCGTGATGGTGATGGCAAGATTACCAACAACGACCGCTACATGTACAAGAGCATCATGGCTCCTGTTACCATGGGTCTGTCTTCTCGCTTGAACTGGAAGAACTGGGATCTCGACTTCACACTGCGTGCCAACATCGGCAACTACGTTTACGACAAGACAGAGCAGGGACAGCGCCTTACCACACAAGATGCTTTGTTCGGACAGAACACCTTCCTGAAGAACCGTATGGTGAAGACACTGCGCTGGCAGAGTGACGACGTAACCAGCAAACTCTCTGACTACTTTGTACAGAACGCTTCGTTCCTGAAGTGCGACAACATTACCCTGGGTTACAGCTTTAACAGCTTGTTTGCACAGGGCAAGTGGCAGGGCTTGAGTGGACGTGTTTACGCTACAGGTACCAATCTGTTCACCATCACCAAGTACGACGGTATCGATCCTGAAGTGTACAATGGTATCGATGGTGGCGTTTATCCGCGTGCCATGTCGTTTATCTTAGGTGTAAACCTTAACTTCTAAACCTTTTAACTGAGTAAAATCATGAAAAGTAAATTTAAATATATCTTCCCGGTGGCTCTGGCCCTGATGTTGTCAGCAGGCTTCACAACCTCGTGCACCGACAAGCTCGATGTAACGCCTATCAGCCCCAAGATTAATACGAACGCTAATATCAACGCGCTCTTTGAGAAATGTTACGCCAACCTGGCCATGGCCGGTATGGGTAACGGCAAGAGTGGTGATGAGCCCTGCGATATCGCAGGATACAGTGATGCCGGTATGACCGGACTTATCCGCCAGATGTGGAACGTCAACGAGCTTACTACCGATGAGGCCGTCTGCTCATGGGGTGATGGTGGCTTAACTGAGTTGAACACCAACACATACAACGCTTCATCGAGCATGGTTCAGGCTTACTATTCACGCCTCACCGTGGGTATTACCTTCTGTAACCAGTATCTGGAGGAGTTCTCTAACCACGATGCCACGATGACGGCCGAGGTTCGCTTTGTTCGTGCGCTGCAATACTACTTGTTGCTCGATGCTTTCGGCAACATTCCTTTCACCACCACTGTGGGTCAGCCCAAGCAGATTACAAGCAAAGAGGCTTACGAGTGGCTGGTTCAGGAGCTCAACGATATAGAGCCTTCTTTGATGGATGCCAAGGCAAAGACCTCGAGCGATGCCAACTATGGTCGTGCCGACAAGGCTGCCTGCTGGATGCTGCTGATGCGCTTGTATCTTAACGCAGAGGTTTACACTGGCACTCCTCAGTGGGAAAAGGCAAAAGAGTATGCCCAGAAGGTAATCGACAGCAAGCAGACTGCCGGCTACGATTTGAATACTACCGGTGCTAAAGGCTGGACCGCTTACCAGATGCTCTTTATGGGCGACAACGGTGAGTCGAGTGCAGCTAAAGAGTGCATCTTCCCGATTTACCAGGATGGCAAAACCACTGTAAGTTATGGTAACTCTACCTTCCTTGCTGCTTCTTGCTTCAACGGCGACATGCACGCCAATCCTAAGGACCTTAACGGTACCAATGGCCTGGTTTCTGCCCAGTGGGCCGGTAACCGCGCCAAGGCACAGCTGGTTAAGAAGTTCTTCCCCAACGGCGATGCTCCCCACGTACAGTCGTACGAGATGATTGATGAAGCCGGTGATGACCGTGCTATCTTCTGTGGTGAAAAGCATCAGGAGGTTTGTGATACCCTTACCGCATTTAGCAACGGCTTTGGTGTAGCCAAGTTCGTGGCTTACAAGAGCGACGGAAGTTCATCTAAGGATCCTTCGTTCAGCGATGGCGACTTCTTCTTCTTCCGTGTGGCTGAGGCTTATCTTACCTATGCCGAGTGCGACGCCCGCCTGAACGGTGGCACTACCACAGCCAAAGGTACAGACCTGATTAACAAGCTGCGTGCTCGTGCCCACGCAACACAGCGCACCAACACCAACTATACGTTGAGTGATATCCTGGATGAGTGGAGCCGCGAGTTCTACTTCGAAGGCCGTCGTCGTACCGACCTGATACGTTTCGGCAAATACTCAGGCAACGCCAACTACAACTGGGAGTACAAGGGCAATGTGAAGGCAGGCAAGAATATTGAGGCTTATCGCAAGATCTTCGCTATTCCTGCAAGCGACTTGCTCGGTGCAAAATATCTTAAGCAGAATCCGGGTTATTAATCCCCGGTCTGCTTTTGATGAACAGATATAATTAAAAACTTAAAAGACAATTTTGAAATGAAAAATATAATCAAGTCACTGCTGCTGCTTATTTGCAGCGTGGGCCTGTTTGCCGCGTGCGAATCAGACACCGACAACAATCCCACATTCAATGGCGCCACCAAGTTTGTGCTCAACACACCTGCGCTCGCCACCAATGGAGTGTACGACTTGGCCCATTCAGACAGCGTTGTGTTTACGTGCACCCAGCCCAACTATGGCTTCCCTGCACAAACTGTTTACAAGTTGCAGCTCTCTCTGTCGCCTGATATGAGCGACTCAACTGAGCTCAGCACCGATTTTTCAAGTGCACGCATAGCTGCACAGGCTGATGAAATATCCAGCACGCTTACGCAACTTGAAGTGAACAAAGGCAAACAGGAGAGCGACTTCCCTATGCAAATTCCTGTTTACGTACGCTTGCGCGCTTATGTAAACACCGTGAATGGCGCACTCGCCGGTTCTGAAATCTATTCTAACACTGTGGAGTTGAAGAACGTGAAGCTTACCTTCTCTCTGCCTCCTGTTAACACTCCCGACAACTTGTACATGGTGGGCAGCTTCAATGGCTGGAACTGGGATACATCATTGCAGATGGTTCAGGTTTATGGCAACACATCTACCTTCTGGCACATGTGCTACATCGATGACTCTGGCTTCAAGTTCAACACAGCCAAGGCATGGGACGATAACCAGATTGGCTACACCAGCAAGTACCTCACTGTTACCGATAACGCCGGCGCCGGCATTGGTGCCAATGCTGATGGCAACATTGTTGCAAGTAATCCAGGCTGGTACCTCGTAATCATCAAGTGCTCGGTTAAGGGTCGCGATGTGATGTACGATATGCAGGTTAACAAGCCTGAGGTTTGGCTGATGGGCCCTGTAGTTGGCAACAGCAACTGGAAAGAACTCGAAGAGGGTATGTCGTTCTCAGTGCCTTCTACAGCCGACGGTGAGTTCGTATCGCCTGCATTCCTGGGTGCAGTGCCCGGTGGCGACGGTGATGGCGTGAGAATGTACGTTAAGATTCCTGGCGAAGACTGGTGGCATTCTGAGTTCATCGTTGGCGTCGACGGTGATAAGATTTCTTACCGTGGCACTGGCGGCGACCAGACACGTGTAGCCGGCAAGGTAAGCCAGAGGGCTTATCTGAACTTCACAGCCGAAACAGGTTATATTAAATAAGGTTCAATTTTGGCAAATGGCCGGCATGCAACTAAAAAACATGCCGGTCGGGGCCAAAACCGAGAAAAGTTTATAACGCTTTAAAAACAATTAAGCAACATGAAAAAGCTAACAGCATATATTACGATGGCCCTGTCAGTGCTCTTCCTTGGATCATGCGGTGACAATTACGACCCCTGGGCTGATCCACAGTCGTGGCCTCAGGAAGATGCCATCACCATCCCCGGATTCACTGCAGCAGCAGTGGCCGGACAAGATTTGGCCAAGGTAACCGATGACAGTGTGGCTGTGTTCACACTTACAGGCAAATCTAAGCTGCCCGAGGGCTACGAGCTTGCCAAAGCCCGCATCGACCTTACACCGGTAGATGGCAAGACCACTGCCACTACTGAACTTGCTGCCACTACCGACGGCAAGGTGAGCAAGAGTGAACTGCAAAGTTTGATTGAAAGTACATTTGGCCGTGCACCTAAGGCACGCACCTTTAATGCACACGTTTATGCAAGCGCCCTCAAGAGTGGCGAGGCTGCACTCATCGATGCAGGCACCATCCAGGTAGTGGCTACACCTAAGGCTCCGGCCATCTCACAGGCTTACTACGTAATTGGTGGCTCACACCAGTGGGTTGGTACCGACAAGAGTCAGAAGTTCAGCCACAGCGATGAGAATGTGTACGATGACCCGGTATTCACTATAACCATTGATGCCTCGTTCGACAACGACGGTAACCGTACCGACACCTGGTTCGCCATTGCCGACGACGATGCCCTTGCAGCAGTAACTGCCGACGACTGGAGCAAGGTGCTGGGTAACACCACGGCCAACGGCAACACCAAACTGACGGGTACACTGGCTCCGCGCAGCGAACTCAAAGAGAAGTATCCCTCAGCTGGCGACGGTTCTATCTGCATGCCTAAGACCGACAAGGCAGTGAAGTACAAAATCACCCTGAACATGCTGGAGTACACTTATACCATCGAGCCTATTATGGCTGCTGCTCCTTCATGGTACCTTATCGGTTCTGCTATCGGCGATGGTTCATGGGACAACAAGAGTGTTGCAAATGTAGGTACATCACTCTATCCGCTGGCCAAGACAGCCGACGGCGTGGTTTCTTACACCGGTTACTTCGAGGCCGGCAAGGGCTTCAAGCTCATTGGCACTCCCGGTTCATGGAACGATCAGTGGGGCGAGAAAGACGGTAAGTACGTGAAGAACGATGGCGGCTCAAGCGACATCAAGCTGGCTACCTCGGGTTGGTATACCGTAAGCGTCGACTACTACAATGATGTGCTTACCATTACTGCAGCCAAAGCTCCTTCTGATACTTACGAAGAGCTGGGCCTCTCGGGCTCCTTCAATAGTTGGGGCTATACCGCCATGACGCTCTGCACCGGCAGCAAGCACTTGTGGAAGTACGAGCTCGATGCCTCTACCGGCGATGTTGAGGCCAAGTTCCTCAAGAATGGCTGGAAACCCAACTGGGGCGGCACTGAATTCCCAACAGGTGTTGGTACTACGGGCAATGCGCCCAACATTCCTGTAACCAAGGGCAAGTACATTGTTATCTTCAACGATGTAAATGGTGCCTACAACTTTATTGCTGAGTAATAAGTATTAGTTTCAGGTAGATAGATTCAGAAGGCCGGGCCGCATCCACCAGCGATGCGAGTCCGGCCTTCTTGTTTTATGTCTATTAATAGTTTTTTTAACTATTGTGCAAACTGATTGCTATCTTCCTAAGTAAACGTTTGCACATTCATTTCCTTTGATTTATATTCTTTTGGAGGTGCTCAATTGTGCAAAATATGTAATTTTACACAGTGAACCTATAGCTAAGAAAGTCTATGAATTTCAATTTTGATATAAATTACACTACGATATTCGGTGAGGAACTGATATTGAATGTAGTGAATGTGGATGCCGATGGTTTTCAGCAGACACAAAGGTACAGAATGTCTACGATTGATGGGCACAGTTGGTATTACAATTATAACACCGGTGCCAAGGCTGCGCCGCAGCGCATCAAGTACTTCTACAGTGTAGAGAGCTCTGGTCGTGAGGAGCGCCATGAGTGGCTGCAGCATCCCCATGTGGTGGATGTGAACGGCGCCAGGGCCAACAACTACCAGCTGTTCGACCGCTGGACAGATATGCCACAGGATGCCTATCTGTACAGTTCAGCTTTTACCGACTGTATTTATCCACGCCGGTTGGAGCAGGTGCAACCCTCGGGTTACGAACGCACGGTGCGCCTGGTGGTCAGGGCTCCACAGTTGCACAGCAACCAGAAGCTCGCCCTGGTGGGCAGTGAGCCCGCGCTCGGCGCATGGATGGTGGCCCGTTGTCTGCCCATGACCGAACGCAGCCGTGGTGAATGGGTGATCGATCTGAATGCCGATTCCCTCTCAACGCATACGCTTGAGTTTAAGTTCCTGGCAGTGACCGGCAACAAAGTAGAAGAAGCCGTGGATTGGGAAACCGGTTTGAACCGCACCCTTGTATTGCCCGATGCCATCGAGGAAGGCACCCTGTTAGGTTACGAGCTCGAGCAGGCCCACTTTGCTTATGGCAACGACCGGCTGGCAGGTACCCTGGTGCCTGTGTTCTCGTTGCGCTCGAAAGGCAGTTTCGGCGTGGGCGACTTTGGCGACCTGAAGAAGATGATTGATTTCGTGGCACTCACGCACCAGCATGTGCTGCAGCTGCTGCCTATCAACGATACCACTTTCACCCATACCTGGGTAGACTCTTATCCTTACAGCTGCATCAGCATCTTTGCCCTGCATCCGCAGTATGCCGACCTGCGCCAGCTGCCACAGCTTGCCAACGTGGCCGACCGCAAGCGTTTTGAACAGCTGCAACAAGAACTCAACGCACTGCCGCAAATTGATTACGAGCGCGTGAACAAGGCTAAGTGCGAGTATTTGCAGCTTTTGTTCAAGCAGGAAGGCCGTCACATGATGGACAGCTCGAGCTATCGCCAGTTCTTCAGAGAGAACCAGCAGTGGCTTGTGCCTTATGCCCAATACTGCCATTACCGCGAACTGTATGGTACGGCCGACTTCTCCAAGTGGGCCACGCACAACCAGTGGAACGAGCAGGAACGCGAGGAATTACTCAACCCGCGCACCAAGGCACACAGCGAATTGACGTTCTACTTCTTTGTACAGTACATTCTGTACCGCCAGATGAAGCAGGCACACGACTATGCACGCCTCAAACACGTAATCCTGAAGGGCGACATCCCTATTGGCGTGAACCGTTATGGCTGCGATGTGTGGATGGAACCACGCTACTTTAACCTGAACGGACAGGCCGGAGCTCCGCCCGACGATTTCTCGGTGAACGGTCAGAACTGGGGCTTCCCTACCTATAACTGGGACGAGATGCTAAAAGACGGCTGTAAGTGGTGGGTGCGCCGCTTCCAGAATATGAGCAAATTCTTCGATGCCTACCGCATCGACCACGTGCTGGGCTTCTTCCGCATCTGGCAGATACCTATTGATGCCGTGCACGGATTGCTCGGGCAGTTTGTTCCTTCACAGGGCATGACTCGTGAAGAGATTGCGGCCTATGGATTCAACTTCCAGGAGGAACGTTTCACCACACCGTTCATTACCGACTGGGTGCTCGACCGTGTGTTCCACAACCGTGCCGGTGAGGTGAAACAGAAATACCTGGAGCCGATAGATGCCGAGCGTTATAAACTTAAGCCCGAGGTTGACACACAGCGCAAGGTGGAGAAGCTCTTTGCCAACTGCACCGCCAAAGAAGACCTTTGGACTCGTGACGGCTTGTATGCCCTTATCAGCGATGTGCTGTTTGTACGTGATGTAAAGGATAAAAACAGGTTCCACCCGCGCATTTCGGCACAGTTCAACTTTATTTACGAGAGTCTTTACGATAACGACAAGGGTGCCTTCAACCGCTTGTACAACGATTACTTCTACCGCCGCAACAACCAGTTCTGGTATCGCGAGGCTATGAAGAAGCTGCCACGCCTGGTCGATGCCACCCGTATGCTGGTGTGCGCCGAAGACCTGGGCATGGTGCCCGACTGTGTGCCATGGGTGTTGCGCCAGTTGCGCATCCTTTCGCTCGAAATCCAGTCGATGCCCAAAGACCCCAGCACACGGTTTGGCCACTTGTCACGCAATCCCTACCTTTCAGTGTGCACTATTTCTTCGCACGATATGCCAACACTCCGTCAGTGGTGGGATGAAGACGAGCAACGCACGCAGGAGTACTACAATACCATGCTCTATCGGGGCGGTCAGGCTCCACACCCGCTTCCAGGCTGGCTCGCACGCGACATCGTGTCACGCCACCTGCTCTCTCCGTCCATGCTCTGCATCATCAGTATTCAGGACTGGATGGCCATCGATGATAACCTGCGGCTCAAGGATGCCGATGCCGAACGCATCAATATACCCGCCAACCCGCATCATTACTGGCGCTACCGCATGCACGTGAACATAGAAGACTTGATGAACAACACCGACTTTGTTGAGAACCTGCGCGGACTGATTGTAGAAGCCGGACGCTAATTCAGAATTTTTAGAACATACATTTATGAAAAGAATAACCACTGTGTTAACCCTTGTGCTGCTGCCTTTGCTGGCAGCGGCACAAACTGTGAAATCGCCCGACGGCAATGTGGCGGTAACCTTCTCACTCACCTCCGACGGCAGGCCTACTTACGAAATGACCTACAAGAACCGCGAGGTGATTAAACCCTCACACCTGGGACTGGAACTGGCCAAGGACAAGCACGCCAGCAAAGGCATGCAGGAAACCAGTCTGATGGACGGTTTCAAGGTGCAGGCCACCCACACTTCCACCTTCGATGAAACATGGAAACCTGTGTGGGGCGAGGTGGAGAAGATTCGCAACCACTACAATGAACTCGAGGTAGATCTGAATCAGCCATCTACCACGCGTAACATCATCATCCGCTTCCGGGTGTACAACGAGGGTATGGGCTTCCGCTACGAATTCCCCCAGCAGGAGGCATTGAACTACTTCGTAATCAAGGAGGAACACAGCCAGTTTGCCATGACCGGCGACCACACCGCGTGGTGGATACCGGGCGACTACGACACACAGGAGCAGGAAACCACCGAGAGCAAGCTCTCCGAGATACGCTCAAAGTTCCACGATGCCGTTAACTGGACCAATTCGTCGGTGAGTGTGTTTTCACCCACAGGTGTGCAAACGGCTTTGCAGATGAAAACAGCCGACGGCTTGTATCTTAACATTCACGAGGCAGCCTGCGTGAACTATGCCACCATGCACTTGAATCTCGATGATAAGAACATGGTGTTCGAGAGCTGGCTCACCCCCGACGCCACCGGCATGAAAGGCTACATGCAAACTCCTTGCCGTTCGCCCTGGCGCACGGTAATGGTGAGCGACGACGCCCGTGAGATTCTTGCCAGTCACATGATTCTCAACCTGAACGACCCCTGCAAATACACCGATACCTCGTGGATTCACCCCGTGAAGTACTGCGGCGTGTGGTGGGAAATGATTGTGGGCAAAAACACCTGGAGCTACACCAACCAGTATCCCTCGGTACAGCTTGGCGTAACCGACTACTCTAAGGCAAAACCCAACGGAACCCACGGCGCCAACAACGCCGAGGTGCGCAAGTACATCGACTTTGCTGCCGCCAACGGCTTGCAGGAAGTGCTCGTTGAAGGCTGGAACGAAGGCTGGGAAGACTGGTTCGGACACAGCAAGGATTATGTGTTCGATTTCGTAACGCCTTATCCCGACTTCGACATCAAGGCGCTCAACGAGTATGCGCACAGCAAGGGCGTAAAACTCATAATGCACCACGAAACCTCATCGAGCGTAACCAACTACGAGCGTCATCTTGAGCAGGCCTACGACTTGATGAACAAGTATGGCTACGATGCCGTGAAGAGTGGTTATGTGGGCGACATCATTCCACGTGGCGACCACCACTTCTCACAGGAAATGAACAACCACTATCTGTATTGTGTTACCGAGGCTGCCAAGCATCACATCATGGTGAATGCGCACGAGGCCACCCGTCCTACCGGACTCTGCCGTACCTATCCTAACCTGATTGGCAACGAGAGTGCGCGCGGCACTGAGTATGAGGCTTTTGGCGGCAGTCGTCCCGATCATACTTGCATTCTGCCGTTCACCCGTCTGCAAGGCGGTCCGATGGACTACACCCCGGGCATCCTCGAAACCAAATTGAACAAGTGGAGCAACAACACCAGTTATGTGCACACCACTCTGGTGGGTCAGCTGGCACTCTATGTAACCATGTACAGTCCGCTGCAAATGGCAGCCGATACGCCTGAGAACTATGCAAAGTACAGCGACGCCTTCCAGTTTATCAAGGACGTGGCCGTTGACTGGAGCGACAGTCGCTACCTGGAGGCTGAGCCTGCACGCTACATCACGGTGGCACGCAAGGCCAAGGGCACCAACAACTGGTTCATTGGCGGCAAGTGCAACGAGCAGGGACATAAGTCAACCATCAAGCTCGATTTTCTCGATAAGGGCCGCACCTACCAGTGCACCATCTATGCCGATGGCAAGGATGCTTCTTACGAAGTGAATCCTAACCATTACACCATTACGCACAAGACGGTGAAACGCGGCGACGTGCTGCGCCTCACCGAGGCAAGTGGTGGCGGATTTGCAGTTTCACTCCTGGCTAAATAACAGGTAAACTATTGTTGCGAATGAATTTACGAGATGTTTGTGTGTTTGTGTTAACTGCCTTGGGCTTCTGTAACCACGCTTCGGCACAGACCGATTTCAATGAGGTGCGCTACACACCGCGCGCCACAGTGTTCTGCCTGAATGCGCCTACAGCAGCTCAGGGCAACCTTAAGAAACCCAAGGCAGTGCTGCGGCTTTACCGCCAGGGCAGTGGGGGAGAAGCCTACGAGACCCTTCGCATGCACAAGAGTGCCGCCAACCGCTGGACAGCCAGCGTGAAAGGCGATTTGAAAGGCACCTTCTATACCTTCGATGTGGGTCTGGGCGAAACGCCCGGCATGTTTGCCACTGCCGTGGGTGTAAATGGCAGGCGGGCTGCCGTGGTTGATTTGCAAGCCACCAATCCCGCCGAAGGCTTTCACGATGAGTGTCTGCCCAGACTGGCATCGCCTGCCGACCTGATGATTTACGAGATGCACTGGCGCGACCTCACCGTCGACAGCTTGTCACCCGTCAACAATCGGGCCCTCAAAGGTAAATTCCTGGCACTCACCCAGCCTGCCATGATTCACTACTTGCAGCAGTTGGGTGTGAATGCCGTACACATTCTGCCCTCGTTCGACTTTGGCAGCATTGATGAGTCCACACCCTCGAAGCTGCAATACAACTGGGGCTACGACCCGGTGAACTACAATGTGCCCGAAGGCAGCTACTCCACCAATGCCACCGACCCGCTCACCCGCATACGTGAGTTTAAGCTCATGGTGTCGGCTTTGCACAAGGCAGGCATCAGGGTGATACTCGACGTGGTTTATAACCACACCTTCGATTTAGACCACAGCAACTTTACCCTTACTGGTAACAAGTATAACTTCTACCGTTTCACACCCGATGGCAAGCCCGGCAACGGTTCGGGCTGCGGCAACGAAACGGCATCCGAGAAGCCCATGATGCGCAGCTATATGCTGCAGAGCGTGAAGCACTGGATGCAGCAGTATCACATTGATGGTTTTCGTTTCGACCTGATGGGCGTGCACGACATCCAAACAATGAACCTGATAGAGCAGGAGGTGAAACAACTCAATCCGCAGGCTTTTGTCTATGGCGAGGGTTGGAGTGCCGGTGCCTGCCAGTTGCCCGACAGCGTGCGTGCACTCAAGGCCAATATGCGGCACCTGCCTGGCGTGGCTGCCTTCTGCGACGACATGCGTGATGCCTTACGAGGTCCGTTCAACGACGATACCAAGGGTGCTTTCCTTGCCGGCAAACCCGGTTCGGAGCAGAGCATCATGGCCGGCATCGTTGGCATGACGGCACATCCGCAGATTGACTACACCAAGGTGAATTATTCGTCGAAGCCCTGGGCACTTCAGCCTACGCAATGCATCAACTACGTGAGCTGTCACGACGACATGTGCCTGGTCGACCGCCTGCGGGCAAGCATTCCGCATATTGCCGACTCTGATGTGATTAAGCTTACCGAACTGGCTCACACCGCCGTGATTCTCTCGCAGGGCGTGCCGTTCATGCTCAGTGGCGAGGAGTTGCTACGCACCAAGCAGGGCGTACACAACAGCTTTAACAGCCCCGACCGCATCAATGCCATTGCATGGAAGAACTACAGCAAGTATAAGGAGGTGTATGATTATTTTGCTGCCCTCGTTCAGCTGCGCCATGAACATCCGCTTTTCCGGCTGGGTTCTGTTGCCGAGGTGAGCCACAGGCTTCACTTCCTTGAGCCTCAGTCGTGTGTGGTGGGCTTTAGCATCAGCAACGCTTCATCGCCATTGCAGGGTGAAAGCTGGCAAAAGGCATGGGTGCTATTGAATGCCAACAACGCACCCGCCGAAGTAAAGCTGCCCGAAGGAACCTACACGGTAATTGGCCGGCAGGGCATTATCAACGCCAACGGCCTGGGCACGATGGCTGGTGGTACGGTACGGGTGGCGCCGCGCTCGGCCCTGATTTTGAAACAATAAACTTATGATACACAATGAACAGAATATTTACAGCCCTTGTGGGCTTGTTATTAGGAGTTTCAGCCATGAATGCTGCTAATCGTATCAGTCGTATCGATCCGTGCAACTGGTATGTTGGCCTGAAGAATTCTTCGCTGCAACTCATGGTTTACGGTAAAAACATACGCGAAGCTCAGTGCTCGGTGAACTACCCCAATGTGAAAGTCGACAGCGTGGTGAAGCTCGATTCACCCAATTATCTGCTGGTTTACCTCAACGTAAAGGGAGCCCAGGCGGGCACCATGAAGCTGAAGTTCAGCATGAAGGGTGGTTCGCAAACAGTGAACTACGAGCTAAAGAACCGTGAGAAACCGGGTGATGCACGCACCGGCTTCACCAATGCCGACGTGCTCTACCTGCTCATGCCCGACCGCTTTGCCTCATCGGGTACCATCGGTCAGGTAAAGGGCATGAATCCGTATAAGGTAGACCGCACTCAGCCCAGTCTGCGCCACGGTGGCGATCTGGAAGGCATCCGCCGCCACCTTGACTACTTTAACCAATTAGGCGTTACCGCACTTTGGTTTACGCCAGTGCTCGAGAACAATGCACCCGACGACAAGCAGGGCTTCAGCACCTACCACGGCTATGCCACTACCGATTACTACCGTGTGGACCCGCGCTTTGGCACCAATGCCCAGTACCGCCAGCTCATCGACGATGCACATAAGCACGGATTGAAGGTGGTGATGGATATGATATTTAACCACTGCGGCTTCCAGCATCCCTGGGTTGCCGACATGCCCGAGCACAACTGGTTCAACGAACCTTCGTGGTTGCAGAACAACCCCGAGGGCAAGGTGAATAACAAGTACCTGCAAACCAGCTACAAGCTTACGCCGGTAGTTGACCCCTATGCCTCAAAGGTTGATTATAAGGAAACCGTTGACGGATGGTTCGTGCCTACCATGCCCGATTTGAACCAGCGCAACCCGCATGTGATGCAGTACCTTATTCAGAACAGCATCTGGTGGATTGAAACCATGGGCATCGACGGTATCCGCATGGATACCTATCCCTATGCCGACGCACAGGGCATGGCACTGTGGATGAAAACCCTCGATGAAGAATATCCCAACTTTAACGTTGTGGGCGAGACGTGGGTAACCGAACCTGCCTATACCGCTACGTTCCAGAAGGACAGCAAACTCTCGAAGCTCAACACGCACTTGAAGACGGTGATGGACTTCAGCTTCTACGATAAGATAAACCAGGCCAAACGCGAACAAACTGATGCCTGGTGGAATGGTTTGAACCGCATCTACAACAGCCTGTGCTACGATTACCTCTACCAGGACCCGTCGCACGTGCTTGCGTTCATCGAGAACCACGACACCGACCGCTTCCTTGGCAAGACCAAAGATTCCACCATGCTGAAGCAGGCACTGGCCCTGCTGCTCACCATCAACCGCATTCCGCAGCTTTATTATGGCACCGAGGTGTTGATGAACGGCACCAAGGAGGTAACCGATGGCAATGTGCGCAAGGATTTCCCCGGCGGTTTCGCGGGCGATACGCACAACTGCTTTACACCCGAAGGCCGCACCAAAGCCGAGAATGCCATGTTTAACTGGTTGAGCAAGCTGTTGCACTGGCGCCAGAACAACGAAGTGATAAGCAAGGGCACGCAAACACAGTTCATACCTTACGAGGGCGTTTACGTAATTGCACGCCAGTATCAGGGCCACACGGTGCTCACGGTGCTCAACGGCACATCAAAGCCGGCCACCCTGCATGTGAACCGCTATGCCGAAGTAATTGGTTCAGCCACACAGGCCACCGATGTAATAAGTAATGATAAGGTGAGTCTTGCACGTGATTTGCAGTTGCAGCCCCGCCAGACGCTGATATTGCAGTATTGAACACTTCCGACGAGATTCCTTTACATCGATGATATTTGCGCAGGTGTGGCTTCGGGCGTGCACTGCAAGTCGGATTTTTCTCAACAAGATAGCGTATGCCGCAGCCTGCGTAATGCAGTTTGCGGCATTACTTTTTCGATTTCCCAAAGTTTTAGCGGACAGCAATACTTGTATTTTAGCCTTTAGGGCCTTTTTCGAAAGGAAAGAAGAACGAATAGCTTAATTATCTGAAGTTGTGTCGAACTACCGATTTTTTTTTCGGCAGTTGCCGAGATATTCTCGGTAACTGAAACTTCTCCAGTTCATCAGATGCTAATTTTGCTCGACTGAAAGTCGGTGTCATCTGTTATATTATTCTTTCTTTTTTCCTTTCTTGCCTAATGCTTTAATATTATCAAGATAAGCTTGTTCAACTGGAGAAATTGTATTTACTTGCCATTTGCGGTACTCTGTCTCAGCTTTTCTCATCGCTTCATCGTGACTAACTTTTCCTGCATCAAGAAGAAGTTGTTCTCCTGTAGAAGATAAGATATTATCAAGCTGGTGTACGTAATCATCCATATACATAGGATTATGACGGAGAGCTTGAATTTCCGCAAAATCAAAATAACCTGATACAATGTTGTTTAGAATCTTTAGTTCATCAGGAGTAAGGTAGTTTTTTGCATTCTTAGCCTCTCGTAGAGTCGGCCAATCTCCCTTAAAATTACTCATGCCCATAAAATCCTTCTCAGCATCAGCCCTTTCAAAGATAATCTCAGCAGCCGTATGTCCATGTGCTGCAAAATGCAACTTGTTTTGAACGATTTTGAAAAACTCAATTGACAAATCGCTCTTAGGGTCATAATCTACAGCTGTGGCATATAAATCAAGAACCTGGCGATACATTACCTTCTCGCTTGAACGAATGTCTCGAATGCGGTCAAGAAGTTCCTTCCAATAATTACCGCCTCCAAGTTGTTTTAGGCGTTCATCATCCAAAGCAAAGCCTTTGATTATGTATTCTTTCAAACGTTCTGTTGCCCATTTGCGAAAGTGAGTTGCGACTCTGCTCCTAACACGATAACCAAGGGATATAATCATATCGAGATTATAGTATGGTAACTCTCTTTCGACCATTCTGGAACCTTCCTGACGAACCTGTCGGAATTTCCGACAGGTTGCAGATTCTTCCAGTTCCCCATCTTCGTAAATATGTTGTATATGCTCCACTATGTTTGTGCGAGATGTCTGATACAAATCACACAATTGCTGTTGAGTAAGCCAAACTGTCTCGTTTTCAAGCTTAACCTCAATGCGGGTATTACCATCCTCGCTCTGGTATATTATAATTGAACTATTCTCTTCTTCCATTATTTGAACTTATTATAGATATACCTTAATTCCGCAACTAAATGATTAATTTGCTGTTAATATATTTTATAAGTCTCTGAGGAACAATAAGTTCCTCAGGGTTTTGTCATGTGCAGAATTTTCACTAACTTTATGGTGTCAAAACAAAAGAAGCTCAATTCTACTTGACATGGCAAAGATAGCAATAAAATACGACAATATTGTTCCCTACGGTTGAATTTTTTATGCAATGAACGAATTTAGGCGCACTGGACTGGACTGCATATCTTTCTTGATAGGCTTAAGTTTCACTTTTCATTCATCCTCTTGATACTCATCTACCAAATAACGCTTGCAGATTTTCTCTACAAGTTTTGCGTCTGTCGCTTCTATCAATCCTTCTTTCTTAGCATTTATCATCGCAATGAGCAACAACGAAACAGTTGTGATTCGTTGTTGTCCATCAATGATAAATCTGTCTTCTGTTCCTGACTGGATACTTGACACAATACTACCAAAGAAGTGACTTCTGCGGTCACTGTTATGTAGTTTCATCAAGTCTTGAAACAACTGTTCGCAGTTCTCTTCTTTCCAGTCGTAGTTGCGCTGGTAAAGAGGGATGATGAATCGCTTGTTTGTCCCAAAATCATACTCTGCTCTGGTACGGTTGATACCTGACAGAGGTACTGTCGGTATCAGGCTGTGATACTGTCGGTATCAGACTGTGATACTGACAGTATCAGATGGAGGTACTGTCGGTACCTGGCTTTGGTACGGTTCGTAACATACGGAGATACGATTCTAATCGGTGCATTTTATTCCGGATACACCAGATTCTCAGATGTGATGTGTTGGAGCACGTCAAGGTATTTGCGGGCCTCATAGCGAGCCATGGGCAGGTCGTGCAACAAATAGTTGCCGCAGTCGCGGGGTGCCGCACCGGGAATCTCGCCCTCGTAGTTGGCAATAAAACTAAAGGTGCTTATCATCAAGTCTACGATGTCACGGCTCTGCAGGTTGCCTTTTAAAATAAGGTAACAGCCCGTGAGACAACCCATAGGGCCCCAGTAAATCACGCGGTCCTTCCACTCGCCGTCGTTGCGCAGATAGGTGGCTGCAAGGTGCTCTATGGTGTGCATGGCACCGTTGTGCAGCACCGGCTCCTTGTTGGGGCGTTTCATGCGAATGTCGAAGGTAGTAACTACTTCGTTTCCGACGGTATCTTTCCTGCTAACGTAAATTCCGGGCAGCAGCCGCTCGTGATTTACGGTGAACGATGGTATTTTTTTCATATAGCTATCAAGTTATTTGTTTAAAAGTGAATCAACAAAAGCACGGGTCACATCGAAGCTGCCCTCGGCCATCTTATCCCAGAAGTTAAAATACATCTCAGCCTTGTGGTCCTTCAGGGGTACATCACTGATAATGCGGAACGACACAAACGGGATGCCCTGCAGCCAGCACGCATGAGCAATGGAGCAGCTCTCCATGTCGACGGCGGCAGCCTCGGGGTAGTGCTTCAGTATTTCATACATTTTTTCCTTACTGTCTACAAACCAGTCGCCACTCACGGTGAGTCCGCTCTTCACAGTGGGCACGTCGCCCCGCTCGTTGAGCTTCAGTGCTTTATCGACGAGCCATTGCGGCGTGTCGAAGAACTGCGGGTCGCCGGGAAACTGTCCGTAGGCATAGTTGGTGCCACAGTACACGTCGTGGTAGGCACACTGTGCCGCCACCACCACCTGACCCACTTGCAGCGCCGTGTCGGCACCTCCGGCACAGCCGGTAGAGATAATCAGGTCGGGCTGATACTCCTCTATCATCAGCGTGGCGCCAATGGCCGAGTTCACCTTGCCCACTCCGCATTTGTGAAGAATGATGTTGGGGTTATCACTGAACACCTTTTTAAGTTGAGCCATTTCCTTGTCCATGGCTACGATAATACCTATGCGGCTAATGTTTTTACTTGTTACGCTCATAGTATGTAATAATGTTATTGTCGTAAGTCTCTAAACGGGTGATGTGGGCATTGTGCGGCACCTGTGGTGCGGCAATGCCTTCGGCAGTACGGTTGATGGCCGTTTCAACCCTTATCTCGTCCCACAGCTCTGCCGCGATGAAACTTTGCAGCGTGTGTGCGCCACCCTCAACAAGCAAGCTCTGTTTGCCCTCTTCGTTCAGATGGCTCACCACCTCATTGGTGCTGTGAGCCAGCCAGAAACCTTCGGGAGCCTGGGTAGCGTGAGCCGAAATCAGAATGCGTTCGGGGTCGGGACCGTACCACGCCCTTACGTTCAGTTGCGGGTGATCGGCTTTCCATGTGCCCGCGCCCACCAGGATGGCGTCTACCTCGGCACGCAGTTTGTGCATGAGTCGCCGGGTAGTGGGGGTTGAGATGCTGATGGGCTGTGGACGGCCTTGTTGCAGCAGTCCCATGCAGCCGTTGGCAGTTTGTGCCCATTTTAAAATAATGTAAGGGCGCTTCAAGGTGTTCACAGTGATGAATGCTTTGTTGAGTTCCAGACACTCTTTTTCGAGCACGCCCACCGTAACCTCGATGCCAGCGTTGCGCAGTATTTGCACGCCGCGTCCCTTTACTTTGGCAAAGGGGTCAATGCAGCCGCACACCACACGCTTCATGCCCTTGCTCACAATCAGGTTGGCGCAGGGCGGTGTTTTGCCCCAGTGGGCACACGGCTCAAGCGATACGTACATGGTGCACTGTGGCAGCAAAGCCTCGTCGGCCGGCTTTACGCTGGCAAAGGCATTCACCTCAGCATGGGCCTCACCACATTTGGCGTGATAGCCTTCGCCAATAATCCTCCCGTCGGGTGCCACTATTACGGCGCCAACCATGGGATTGGGCTTGGCACGCAGCCGGCCGTTCACCGCCAGTTGCAGGCAACGCCTCATATAGAATTCATCTGTTTGCATAAGCTACTTCGTTTTTGTAGGTGCAAAGATAATAAATAAACGGGTGGAAACACCGTAACAATCACTTTTTTCTTGCCTTTACCTTTGCCTTCGGGCTCGTTTCTGCTTTCCCCGAAGTAAGGATAAGCAGTATTACGGCCGCTATAACCAGCAGGAAACCCACCCCGACATTGATGGTGAGTGGTTCGCCGAACACCAGTATGCCTACGCCCATAGCAGTAAGAGGCTCAAACGCGCCAAGCACCGACACCATGGTAGCGCTTATCTTCTTTAATGCCATGATTACACAAATGTTGCTCAGCGTGGTGGGCAGCAGTCCCAACAGCAGCAGGCATACCAGCGCCTTGACCGACGGAATGGCGGGCAGGGCACCTTCGGTGAAGCTCACGTAAGCCACGAGCATGAGCAGGGCGAAAAAGAACACGTAGAACGTGGTTTTGATGGATGGCATCTTGCTGATACGCATGCGG
>Ga0256406_1000301_pt1 | contig 93134 bp, 82 predicted proteins | sample RumenRJG_03DNA_FD_185986 | JGI IMG/M metagenome (GOLD analysis project Ga0256406, IMG submission 185986) | Bovine rumen microbial communities from Lethbridge, Alberta, Canada - RJG_03 | ecosystem: Host-associated > Mammals > Digestive system > Stomach > Rumen | place: Canada: Alberta | collected...
TTCATCGTAGATACCTCTTGTTCTTTTGAATTTTACTAACGTCCAGGTCAGTAATGATTCAAATCTACTTGAGGTATTTTTATATGTCAACCCCCTGACACTTTATATTATACAGGAGGCTTTCCATACAATTACTTTCCTTCGTTCAGTTGTGCAGCTTTCTGGGCGTTACCATTCACGGCATTGCTTCTGTGAATAGTAACTTTAGGACAAAAAAAGACGTCTTCTGCCCTTAAGCAAATCGACGTCATTGTCTTTACTAACTGCTCTTTTGATAGTTAGAATGCTAAATCTTTATGGGGATATTTTATTGTATTTTTCGGAACAGACCATAACATACAATACAAAGAACAAAAAGCATTCCGCCAGAAATTATCTCCTGTTTTTTCATCCGGTTTTTACCGACGCAGCAAGCAACTTAGTCCCGGCGCTGGCATGGCTCCATCCTAGAATTCGATCACGCCTGAAGCTGAGAGGATTGCTGAATGATTGATGTGATAAAACACCATCTGTTTGACAGCAGGGACTACTTCAACAGCTCAGACCACTACACGCAGTCATTTTTTCCTGTCTTCTCCGGAATTTTCTTTTCGCAGTGATATCCTGCCGCTGATCATAAAAACTGCAGCCGCAAGAACACCGATCTCAACGAGCGGCGGATAGAATACCATACCGGCAATAAAGCCTGCAGCCTTTATCAACAGGTCAGTCTTCAGATTTTTCTCGGCGCTGGCAATGTATCTGCAGGCTCCGCTGCCGGCGTTGTCCTTATTCAGGCTCGTATATAGCCAGTACAGATGTGCAGTTGTGAGGATAACGGCGAGTCCGTATGCGCCCTGGATCGTCCGTTTCTGACTCCAGTCGACGAGAAGGCTGGTGATATACGGAATGAATGAAGCCCAGAAAAGCAGTGTAATGCTGATCCAGACTGTCTTCTGCGACACCTTTTCTATCCTGTCCCAGGCAATATGGAGTGCCGTCCACATACTGCCGAGCCAGAAAAAGCTGATAGCATAAGCAGCAAACGCATGCCACAGACTTAAGAATGCTGCTATCGTAGGTTCCTTCGGCTTTGCCAGCTCAAGAACCAGGATCGTCATGATAATAGCCAGGATCGCGTCCATGAAGGCACCGAGCCTGTCTTTGTTAAAAAACAGCTTCTTCATTCTTTTATCTATACTCCTTTTTTAATATTCCGGCTTTCAGTGATGTCATGAAAGGCCCGATGTCATGATATTTCTTATAATATCAGAATATAGTTCCTCACACAATATCCTGGCTTCAGTAAACTGCTGCTCTGTCTTTTATCTCGTATAATAACTTAGGAAAGCTTTTCTACATCACGCTCTTCTTTCTGCTTTCCTGCACACAAACCACATTCCATTCTCTTCATAGAAAAGTTCTGTCCTCTGTCCCATGATCCTGCAGACGTATCTCATCCCGACACCGCCGGCCTTGAGACTTGATGCCCTGTCGCACCGCTCCACCCGGTCTATAGGATACTTCCTGCCGTCTGTCCAGATGATCATCATCGGTTTCATCACACCGTCTTTGAAATCAGCCCAGACTTCCACATAGACCTTGTTCGGGTTCTCAGGCGTGAGCTCAGGTCGCTTCTCATACAGTGTCGGCTGTGGCCTGTCCGACTTTCCCGAATCGTGATGATAATCATATACACCCATTATAAAAATCTCCTTATGCCAGTTTCTCTACTCCTGTCCTGTTGCCCTTCTCAAAATACGAATGCGGATGCACCATGTGGTCATCGGCTGTCGCATCGAGGGAAGACAGGTATCTGTCCTCATGCATCACACCCCGCTGTATCGCCTGAAAGCCGAACCTTTCCCTGATCCAGTCCACCATCCTGTCGGCACGGAGCAGTCTCATTCTTTTCTCCTCGTCTATGAAAAGGCTCATCTGCCTTGGCTGTCCTTCCTGCTGGAGAGTCCCGACCCTTATGCCAAGACTCCTGATCGGCCTGCACCACGGGTACAGCCCTGTGAAAATATCCATTGCAGCATTCTCTATCTCCTCAGAAATATTGGTCGGGGCAAAGAGCTTCCTCTGCTGATGCCAGTATATGAGGTCGCAGTCCCTCACATAGACTTCTACTACCCAGCCTTCAAAATGATTCTCGCGAAGTCTTGTCGCTACACTCTCTGATAAAAGATAGAGAACCAGCTTCACATCCTCATTATTCTCAAGGTCTCTCGGTGTGGTCGTACTGTTCCCGATGCTCTTGATCGGTGACTCAAGTCCGACTTCAGATACAGGTGTCTGGTCTTCGCCTCTTGCAAACATTGACAGCACCAGTCCCATCTTCCCGAACCATGAATGAAGCAGTGCCGGATCACACTCAGCCAGTTCTCCGATAGTCCTGATGCCGTAGTTATACAGCTTCTTTTCTGTCCTGCGACCGACGTACAGAAGGTCTGACACAGGCAGAGACCAGATCATCTTTTTATAATTATCATGATCAAATACTGTAATAGCATCCGGCTTCTTGTAATCCGATCCCAGCTTTGCATAGATCTTGTTCCATGAGACTCCTATCGAGACTGTGATACCCAGTTCTTTCTTTATCCTGCTGCTGATCTCCTGAGCTGCTATGAATCCATTCCTTATTGTCCTTGTGTGGTCTCCAATTATCCCACAGGTATCAGTGATATCTATCCAGCACTCGTCAAGCCCGAAGCTCTCGACCTTGTCTGAATACTCGTGATATATCTTCCTCGCCATCTGTGAAAATCTGATGTACAGATCCATCCGTGGCGGCACGAATACCACGTCAGGGCATGACTGCTTTGCCTGCCACAATGCCTGACCGGTCTTTACTCCTTGTCTCTTGGCTGCATAGTTCGCAGTCATCACTATACCATGTCTGGCCTCCGGATCACCACCGACCGCCAGCGGTCTGCCTGCAAGCTCCGGATGATGCAGCATCTCGACCGAAGCGTAGAAACAGTTGCAGTCCACATGCAGTATTATCCGCTCATCCACTATGCTCACCTCCGAATCATTGACATTCATTCTAGTCAGAGTATATATCTTTTATAAAAAGAATAAAAGTGCCACATGTGTCACATTTTCTATTTTAATTGGATTTATTGTTGATTTTAGGATATCGGCGTGATATACTGTGAATAATAAAACGACACGAAAGAGGTACACGCAATGAAAGAAGTAGGTAATCTCATAAAGTTCTATCGAAAGAAATCCGGTCTAAGACAGGCTGAGCTTGCTGCGGAACTGAGCAGGACAGCCGGCATCAACATCACGAATAAGGCTGTCTCTGCATGGGAATCAGGTACTGCGGAGCCGTCCGTCACCACGTTTCTATATGTATGCCGGATTCTTCAGATCCCAGACTTTATGGAAGCGTACTTCGGGGACAATCCTGCAAATCCTCTGTCAGTGCTGAATGAAGAAGGTAAGGCAAAGGTTCAGGACTACATCGTCCAGCTGGCGCATCCTGTCAGCTACCTGAAGGAAACGAATGATGGGAATATTGCAGACTTCTCTACCGAAGCAGAAAAGGTCAGAAAAAAAGCCTTCTATGCTCGTGTATCAGCCGGTACCGGAGACTTCCTCGATTCAGATGAGTATACATGGATTGAAGTAGATAAGAGCATTGCTGATAAATTCGATTTTGCCGTCACAGTACATGGAGACAGTATGGAGCCTGATTTCCATGACCATGATCTGGTCTATGTCAGACAGCAGAATACCCTTGAGAATGGACAGATTGGCATCTTCGACTGGAATGGAGACGCATATATCAAGAAGTATAAGAGCGATCAGTCCGGCACATATCTCATTTCTCTGAATGATTCAAGGCCTGAGTATGCGCCAAAGAAGATTGATATAGAAAACGACGTATTCCGTATCTTCGGAAGAGTCATTGCCAAGCAGTGATCTGGGAGGAAGTGCTGTAAATATGAGTGTTGAAGTAGAAAATCAGCTGCGTGAATGCCGCAGGGAAAAGGGTGTCTCCCAACAGGACGTGGCTGACGCAATAAAGGTAGACCGCCGTTCGATCATCAGATATGAGAACGGAGTCCGCACCCCAACCCTGGCTACCGCTCTCCGCCTGTCAGATTATTATGAGCGCCCGGTAAATGATATTTTTCATCTGGAGAAGATTGTAAAAAGCAACTGAAATTGAGGCAAATCCGATGACCGTCATGGTAATTACAAAATTCCGTCCGGCACGACCGTTTCTATGTCGGGCTGCCTGATGACTGGAGCCGTGACAAGATTATTAAAGCAGCATTGGTGTCCACATTTACGCTAGCGGTACAGAATATGTCAGCATTAGGATGCACATCAATGAATGCCAAAAGGAAATATTATGCGTATTTTATTTGCTCCAATGGAGGGACTTACTGGATATACATTTCGTAATGTACATCACAGACTGTATGACGGCATCAGTGAATATTTCACACCGTTTCTCGCGATACGTCAGACCAGGAAATGGAAGACCAGAGAGATAAAAGATATTGATCCTATCAACAATCAGGGGATCACTGTTGTTCCACAGCTTCTGACAAATAATGCCGATGATTTCATCTGGGCCGCCCGTAATCTCGCTGCAATGGGTTATGCTGAGGTCAATCTGAATCTCGGATGCCCTTCTGCTACTGTCGTCACCAAGCATAAAGGCGCCGGGTTCCTGGGAGATCCTGGTGCTCTGGATATATTTTTTGAAAAAATATTTGAAGAACTATCTGATGAAATCAGTATATCTGTAAAAACAAGGCTGGGACTTTCTCATGCTTCTGAAATGACAGGACTCCTCAGGATATTCAACAGGTATCCTATCAAGAGGCTTATTGTACATCCCCGGGTTCGCGAAGACTATTACACCGGATCAATCGACCTGGATGCATTCCAAATGGTATTAGAAAATTCAGTCAACCCTGTCGTATATAATGGCGAGATCAACTCTGTAGAAGATTATCAGAAAATCATACGTGACTTTCCTCACCTGAATGAGATAATGATAGGTCGTGGACTGATACGCCATCCTGATCTGGCTGAAAGAATTTTCGGAATTACTACCGATTCAGAGGCGACGCAGCGATTCTTCACGTTTCATGACAGTCTGCTTGCGGAATACCTCAATGACATGCAGGAACCGGATAACTGCCTTCAGAAAATGAAGGACTTATGGAACTTCTGGACCTGTGATTTTCCTGACAAAACCAGGGAGATCAAAAAGATAAAGAAGGCCAGATCATTGGATGAATACAGACTGGCTGTACTCCAAGATTTTTTTACTCATTGTGTTTGAGGCTTCGGGATACTTTGTGGGTAAAATCCCCGCCTGCGGTTATAACTAAACATTGAAAGGTCACCTCATTTTCGGTATCATTATCAGCGACTAAACATCAACGATAATGAGAAACGAGATGACCTCTTCCAATACCTTACTCAAAAAGATCATCGGTGTCAAGGACGTTGTTGTGACTGATGCCGAAATTTACAGTGATCACGATGGCTTTACACATCTTACGATAGATGCACGTCCGAACTCATGGAACCGGAACAAGTGCCCATTCTGTGGACGTAAAAAACTCCCCGGATACGACAGACCATCACAATCTCTAAGGGTGTGGAGAGGCCTGGATCTTGGCGGAGCCTGCATGATCTCGAGCCGGATCTGTCCAGACGCCTTGATGGGCTTGTCCACATAGGCATAGACGAGACCAGTTACTGCGAAGGCTATAAATACATCACAGTCATCGTCAACCACGATACAAACACCGTAGTGTTGGCGGCTGATGGCCACGGAAAAGCTGTGCTCTCCAAGTTCTATGGACAGCTCACAGATAAGCAGAAGGCCAGCATAAAGGTCGTCACAGGTGATGGAGCACGCTGGATAACAGACTGCGTAAACGAGTTCACGCCGGACTGTGTTAGATGTGTTGATCCATTCCATGTGGTAGAGTGGGCTATGGATGCTCTTGACGAGCTGCGCTCAGAGCGATGGCATAAAGCCAATGACAAAGTCAGAGACCTGTCGAAGAACAAGCCAAAGACAAAAGGGCGTCCGAAGTCTGATGACAAGGCTGCCGCAGATGTAAAAGCAGCAAAGGCTGAGGCGTCTGAGATCAGGAATTCCCGCTTTGCCCTTGGCAAGGCTCCGGAGAATCTTACCGAAAACCAGCAGGTAAAACTGGCAATGATACAGGCAAAAGACAGCCAGCTGTACCGTGGATACCGTCTTAAAGAGGCTCTCCGCATGATCTTTAAGAACACTGACGCTGATAAGGCAGAGACCGAGCTAAACCACTGGCTCTGGTGGGCGAGTCACAGCAGGCTCCCCGTGTTTCATGATCTTTACAAGAAAATCAAGCGACATAAGGAGCACATACTGAACACCATAAAGTACGGGCTGAGCAACGCCAGGATCGAGGCCACTAACAATAAGATCAAGCTTATCATCCGCAAGGCCTACGGGTTCAGGAACATACAAAATATGCTGGATATGGTCTACCTGGTATGCTCGAATATCAGGATACCACTTCCTAACAGAAAGTCGAGGAATAGATAAACGCAGTGATACTCATGAGGAAGGAGATTTCTTACCCACAGAGACTACCGAAGAGCCTTTTCTTTATTAAGATACAATATGGCAACATTGAGGTCTATTTAGCGCGTTTCCTGACTACTCAGGAAAAATATTTCTACCCTCGCCCAACCTGTATTTTCAGAATTTGAAAGTTTAATACCTCCACCATATTTTTCAGCCACAGTTTTTGCAAAAAATAACCCAATCCCATAATGGGCTTCGCCATTTCTACTTGTGTCATCCATAAAAAACTGCTCTGTGCCATGCAATAATGCTTCTTTTGTAAATCCTGATCCGCTATCCTCCACAATGAATGTCAGCCGGCCATCTTGCTCCTTTGCATCAATATAAATGATTCCATTTTCTTTTGTATGCTCCACTGCATTCTGAATCACATTCATTACGGCTCGGAACATTGGATCATAAGCAATCGTTACCTTTTTATCACTTTGTTCCGCCTTCCAATCTATCTTCTGGTGATAGATTTCTACCAGTCCGAGTGCCTGTTCCTTTATATCTGCGAAAAAATCTTCTAACCTCACCGTTGTATAGGTAACATCACTGCAATTCCATGATTTTGTGACATCTATCAACTGTTTTACATAACTTTGTATCTGTGTTGTGCCGTTCAAAACATAAGTGATATTATTCTTCTGTTCTGTGGTCAGTTCAGTCTCTGAAAGTAGTTCTGCATTTCCCCGTACAATCGTAAGAGGTGTTTTAATATCATGCGCCAAAGCAGACATCTGCTGTTTCTTTTCCTGCTCTGTTTTCCACTGCTTTTCTAAAGATTCTCGCAATGCATCTCGCATATCATCGATTGCCGATAAACAGTCATCAAACTCTTTGATACCGGAACAGGATGTCTCATATTCCAGATTTTGATCCTTTATTTGTCCGATTGCGTCTAATACAGGCTGCATCTGCTTTTTGATTCTTTTTCCAAAACGTATGGACGAAATGATGATAATCGCTACCGCTCCAATCACAGACATAATACTCATCACATTCTGTGGTCCTATAAAATGCTTCCTCAAAAAAGCTGAATGATATTGAGGTGTCAGGCGATATTGCAATACAACATATTCATTTTCCCTTACAATTACTTTATAAAAATATTTCCCAGATGCGTTTCCGTACTTTGCAACATTCCATGCTATCTGTTCGTATTGTTCTGACAGATCTCCACCTATTTTCTCTCCATTCTCTGAAAAGATTACATAATCACAAAGTGCGGGAATCATCTCAGCAGTCACTTTATCCGCACGTAGAATCGTATCATATGCTTCATTAATCTTTTGCTCTGCATAATTTGCCGGATAAATACAGCCCACACTAATCAAAAGGCAAAGCAGCAGCCAAGCAACAATCACCAAACCTACTAATGATCCAAGCATGACCAGTACATATCTCATAAAAATCCTGCTGAGTGCATTGCTTCTCTTTACTCTTCCCATTTATATCCAATCCCCCAGACTGTTTTTATCGGCATATAATCATAATCCGCAAATTTTGCTCTTATATTTTTGATATGCGTGATTATGGTACTATCATTACTCTCATTGTCAAAACCAAAGACCTCTTCTAAAATCTGTTCTTTCGAGAAAACCTGTCCCCTGTTTTTAGCCAGGAATTCACAAATTTCGTACTCCGCTTTCGTAAGAGGAAGTTCCTTATCATCAACCAATAGTTTCTTTTGAGATATTTGAATACAGACCCTCCCCAAAACCATCCGGACAGAATGTTCCCTGTGCTCTCTTCTAAGATGTGCATTGATCCTTGCCCGAAGTTCCATCACTCCAAATGGCTTTGAAATATAATCATCTGCTCCTAAAGAAAGTCCGTTTACCAGACTGTTTTCCTCCGTTTTTGCCGTAAGAAACAAAATCGGACAATCCACAAGTGCCCTGATTCTTTTGCATAATTCGAAGCCATCAATTCCAGGCATCATAATGTCCAGTAAAATCAGGTCATAACGATGTAATTCTTCCATATTAATTTTTAGTGGATTACTTACTTTGGTAACCAGATGTCCATCCTTATTCAAAATGCTTTCTATCATTTCCAAAATTGCCGGTTCATCATCAACTGCCAGTATTTTTGCCATAGTTTCCCTCGATTCTATTCCGATATTCTGTTTCCTTCCCAGTGGTTTACCCACAAAAAATAGTATACCATACTAATCCCTGTAAATATTAAGCAACCGGGTATGAATGACAACCATTCACCTACACTAGTTTCTCCCAATACAGATTGCAGATAAGTATATGGTACTCTACCCGTCCAGCAGACAAATACATATTTCCACACATAATCTCCAAGTCCGGTAAGCATCAATGCACTAATTAGTCCTGATATAATCCCTGCTCCAATGGATACCCCTTTTCCAAACTGAAAAGCCAGAATCAGCTGCCACAGATAAAGTGGAACACTGCTTCCCCACAGCAGCAATGCTGCAAATATACATCCTTTCATGATTTCGATATCGCTTGATGCGATTCTTCCAAATCCAATTCCGAATATGATTGCTGTCAATAGGATAGAGCACAGACACAAAACCAGTAGCATCAACAGTTTCGATAAAAATGCTGCAGGTTTATCCGGTAAAGACAACAGATTTTGAAAATCACCTGCATTTTGTTCCTGTTCCATCACACTTGCTGTAAAAATTCCAATAAGTACCGGAAGTCCTGCTCCTATTGCCTGATAAAATGCAATCACTTTCATATTTTCATTCCATGGTGAAAAAAAGTAATATATTAAAAATAGAACGCTGGTTATAATCGGAATCAGTAAGTGTGCCAGAATCACAGATGTTCCTTTCATCTTTCGCAAGTCTGCATTCAGCGACCTTCCAAGCATCCTATTTCACCTCTCTTTTCTCAAACCATTTCAAAAACAAAAGCGTTGCAAGAACAAACCAGATCATTGAAAGGCAGATTCCCGGAACAATGACTCCCGTATCCAAAAAAGGATTCCCTGCTTCTGCGGCAAGTCCATTTGGTAAAACATGAAGCAACGGGCACATCATTCGCATAGGGATTGCAGAAACAAGTACATACCAGATTCTGGTTTGTGATATTACCACACCACTGACGGTAATAAATAGGCAGACAAACAGGTTTACAATCATTCCAAAGCGTTCGCTTAAAAACAAAGCTACCGGAATCTCCCATAACTCAGAAAACGTCAGAAACAATACTGCAATCAACGCTCCTTTCACCGGAACATGTGTCGTTAGAAGAAAGCCTCCAAGCGTTGCTCCTGCAAACACAATCACATTGGAAAACAGAATCATGCACCCAATATAAATAATTTTCCCCAGCAACAATTTCCTTCTGTCTGTGGGAATAGTCGTTAAATGATAGTATTTTATCTTTTTCTCCTGCGCTACAGAAAGATAACAAAATAGAGCAATCATCCCCGGCAGCAGAAGTGTATACCACCAGTTCCAAACACTTTCTGCATAAGCATTTGTCATCCCAAGAGTAAATATAAATGCCATGACAAATGTAAGAAGAGGAAATCCCCAGATAAACTTTTTTCGCATGGTTCTTTTGGCTTTTTGATGTTCTGCTTTTATAATATTAACCATGGATTTCACCTGCTTTCCGGTTTTTTCTTACCACATTCATAAACAAATCTTCAAGATTATCTCCCTGCTTTAATGCTCCTTCGTATCCTAAGATTCCACCTGAAATAATCCCAACTTTATCTGCAAGTAACTGTACCTCCGAGAGAATATGACTGGAGAGAATTACAGTGATTCCCTGTTCCGGAAAAGACCGAATCAGCTCTCGTAATTCCTCGATTCCTATTGGATCTAATCCATTCGTAGGTTCATCCAATATCAAAAGTTCCGGTTCTCCAAGCAATGCCATTGCAATGCCTAGTCTTTGCTTCATTCCCAAAGAAAACTGTCCTGCTTTCTTCTTTCCGGTGTTTGTAAGTGATACAATCTGCAAGACCTCATCAATTCTGTTTTCATCTGTACCAAGCAATAATTGTCTTACCTTCAAATTCTCTCTGGCGGAAAGATTTTCATAAATAGGAGGATTCTCAATTAACGCTCCTATTTTTGATAAATCTTTCCTATCCCAAAGTTTTCCATCAAAGTAAATCTTTCCTGCAGTGGGTTTCATCATACCGGTCAACATTTTCAATGTGGTAGACTTTCCCGCACCATTCGGTCCAAGCAGTCCATAAATCTGTTTCTTTTCGATATTAAGTGAAACATTATTTACCGCTTTCTGCTTTTTAAAATATTTACATAGATTTTGTGTCTGCAACATCATTTCCATCTCTTTTATCCTTCCTTCTATATTGCATTTCTCACTGAAATATAATCTACCAGGGAAAAATAAAGATTTGATGAAGATTTATTCCCGTATGGAATAAACCATCAATTGAATATCATTATCAGAACTCGGCTTTCCATTAAAATCAGCAAAGCTGTTACAAATACGAAGTCCTAATTTACCGAATATCTCCGTGATTTCATCCAGACTATATAACCTTATAGGATTCCCTTCTGCTATTTCAGGCTTATACAGTGCTTCTCCATACATATAGTCTACCTGCCCATATATCAGTGTTTTTCTTTCCTTCTCCCATTCAAAAGCAGATAATGTAAGTCCCTTTTCTCCTGCATCCCATAACTTGCAAGGGAAATGTGTCTGGGCATAGCTTCCATTCATGATATCCATAAAGTGCTTTCCACCATTTTTTAATGCTTTCGCAATGACAGAAAAAATCGAGGCTTCGGGATACTTTGTGGGTAAAATCCCCGCCTGCGGTTATAACTAAACATTGAAAGGTCACCTCATTTTCGGTATCATTATCAGCGACTAAACATCAACGATAAGGAGAAACGAGATGACCTCTTCCAATACATTACTCAAAAAGATCATCGGTGTCAAGGACGTTGTTGTGACTGATGCCGAAATTTACAGTGATCACGATGGCGTTACACACCTTACGATAGATGCACGTCCGAACTCATGGAACCGGAACAAGTGTCCATTCTGTGGACGTAAAAAACTCCCCGGATACGACAGACCATCACAATCTCTAAGGGTGTGGAGAGGCCTGGATCCTGGCGGAGTAATGGTGGACATCAGGTCTCAGACCAACCGCATCGTATGTCCTGAACATGGTGTCGTAACAGCTGATAATCCGCAAGGCCTTTGCAACTCATTTCTCGTTACTATTCACGGCACCTCCCAAATCAGACCGCAGACCAACCGCGCTTACGCGCGTTTGCCGCATCTTCGATGCTAAAAGTCTGCGGTTGCTGGGGAGGTTCCTGCTTCACAGGCAGGCTTCTGTGGGTATTCAAACGTCCGCACAAGTGCGTCCGTCGTGAACCCCCACAGAAGCCTGCCGTGAATAGTAACCATTTTTCAGTCAAAAAAACAGCAGACAAGATGTCTGCTGCTCTCTGGCTTATGAAGGAATTTTTAGAGTTTCTGCGCTCAGGACAGCTCGAGCCGATAGCCCTCTACTGTTACGCTGGCGCCGCCCTCTGCTCTGAAAGAAATCCCGTCCTCATCCTCTGCTGAGTAGTAGGTCATAGACATAACCTTCTCCCCATCTCCGAGGAAGATCTCTGCGCTGTATCTGTCGAGGATCAGACGAATCGTAACGCTTCCGTCCTCTGTCGTATACCCGGTGGTTATAGTGTGCGAGACGTTTCTTCTCACACCGGTATGTGAGCGGTCGAGTGTGATCGAGCGCTCTTTCGGTCTTAGGGTAACGCTCGCATAGTGACCGCCGCCCTCGGCAAATCGCAGCTCGGCTTTAGTGCAGGTATCCTCCGGTCTTATAACCACTGTGATATCAGAGGTCCTGCCCGACAGCTGATCGAGTACGAGCGGCTTGTCGCCAGAGACTTTAGTCTCATTTATCTCGCACTTTTTGCCGCGATACTGTTCTATCTCGCGGATCGGTGTCTGGATAAGCCTTCCGTTCTTTACACGAAGCTCCCTCGGAAGAGTCACCTGGCCGAACCAGGCCATGTTCTCTTTCCTGTACGGAACTCCGTCCCAATCCTGCATCCAGCCAAGCATTATCCTCCTGCCATCAGGGGAGAGTATGCTCTGTGTCGCATAGAAATCCAGACCGTAGTCTATAGGAGATACACTCTTTTTCCTGAAGTGGCCCTGACCGTCACACTCACCTATCATGCACAGTCCATCGTTTCCTGGTGCGAAGCCATCATCAGTAGGCTGCATATCCTGCGGACTCATAAGGATCACATCAGATCCGTCGAGTGAGAAGAGGTCAGGGCACTCCCACATGATGCCGTACTCACCGTGGTTTTCCAGGAGGGTGCTCTCGTACTCCCACTCGAACGCATCCCTGCTCCTGTAGAGAAGGAGCTGTCCGGTCTTGTCAGCTGCCCTGTTTGCTATTATGCAGCGGAAGCTTCCGTCATCGCATTTCCAGATCTTCGGATCTCTAAAGTCTATCCTGCTGCCACCCTCCGGGAGGTCAAGCTCACTTATGACCGGATTCTTCTCATACTTCTCATAATCTATGCCATCTCCTATAGCCAGGCACTGTGTCTGTACATCGCATGTAGTTCCGTCCGGCTGCCTCTCCCGCCTGGTTCCCGTGTACATCAGCAGGTGCCTTCCGTCATCAAGCTCCACAGCTCCTCCGGAGAAGCAGCCGCCCTCCTTGTCGAGAAAACTGTCCGGAGCCAGAGCACAAGGCAGGTACTCCCAGCGTATCAGGTCTTCACTGACTGCATGTCCCCAGTGCATAGGTCCCCAGTTAGTATCATATGGGTTATACTGATAGAACAGGTGGTACTTTCCCTTATAGAACGAGAATCCATTCGGGTCGTTCATCCAGCCAGTCCTAGGGCTCAGATGAAATGCAGGTCTTTCCTCTGCCTTTATCTGCCTCTCTCTTAGTTCCTCTGTTACTCTGGCCTTTAAAAGCCTGTTGGAGATGTGCATAGATTTCCTTCCTATTTATCCAGATCGTATTTATCCAGGTATTTCTGATATATCTTAATGTACTGGTTGAGTCCGTACGCGTCAAGCTTTTTTATATAGCTTTTCCATGACGCTTCTGTCATGCCGTTCATGATCCAGTCGGACTTTCTGGCATTTATCTCGGTTGTGATGTCCGCTGACAGATCCGAGATCTTCTGAGTGTCGTCCTGACTCATGAATACATTAGGATAGACGTACTTGTGCGTCATATACGGAGTATAGTATTCCTTGATCCAGTCGAGCCTGTACTGCGCGTCGTCCGGGCAGGTCACGTACTTGCCGTAGTAGTCATTCAGCACTGCCAGAGGGCCTCCGACACACTCTGCCTCTCTTACCTCTACAGGTGAATGGTCGCCCAGATCCATATGCTTAAGCATCGTCTCGCCCTCCTTGTTCTTCGAGAGCTCGAATATGTGGAATCCTCCGTCTTCTCCATAGGTGCCCCAGTTGTTCTGAGGTGACTGGAGCGGCGCATACATCTGGTCTATCCAGCTGGCTACCAGTGCAGGACGCTTTGCCAGTGCCGTAACCACACATCTGCCGCGGTCGAATCCGCTGGTGTAGGATCCGTTCTGCGGAGTGATATTTCTCACGTCTGCCTTCAGAGCAGGAAGCGGTTCATAGTCTGCAAGGTTCGCAATATTTGCCACATCCCAGGAGAAGAGTACTCCGTATCTGCCCGACTTACCCTTCGATACATAGGTAGACCAGTCCTGAGTGAAGCACTCCGGGTCTATAAGGCCCTCGGAGTAGAGCTGATGCAGCCACTGGATCCCCTTCTTATATCCGTCCTGAGTAGAGGAACAGATCACCTTTTTGTCATCATTTACCACTATATGGCGGCCTCTGTCCGGATCTCCCAGACCATCACCGAAACCGTTTATCAGGATGGAAGGATCCTGATCGCCGTCATTTATAATGCAGGACATAGGGATGATGCTTCCCTCTATATTGAACTTCTTCTTAAGCTCCGGCGCGTGATCCTTAAAGGCCTTAAGCACCTTTTCGAACTCCTCTGTATTCGTCGGTACCTCAAGTCCCAGGAAATCAAGCCACTTTTTATTGATAAAGCTCATGTCACCGACTGTCTGGATCGCCGTCTTGCCTTCTCCCAGCTGCTCGATCCACGGGAACGCCCAGATATGTCCGTTCTCATCGGTGCACATCTGCCTGTACTCAGGGTACTCGTCAAATACCTTTTTCAGGTTCGGCATGTATTTATCTATATAGTCCTCCAGCGGGATGATGATTCCCTGGTTTCCGTATCTCTGCAGATCGGTATCCGAAAAGCCAGCTGTGAATACGAAGTCAGGCAGTGATGAGTAGTTCGTCATCTGCAGTGAGATCTTGTCTGCCCACTGATCCGACGGTATGGCCTTCCAGTCCACATGGACATTCGTCTGCTCCTCAAGCCTCCTGAATATATCTCTCTTGTTCGGATCCGACTGTGTATTCGCCGGATAGCTGGTCATCCCGTGTATCGTCTCCTTCTCGCTGAGCGGAAAGCTGTAGGATGTTGGCTCCTTTACCTTCTCTCTGGCCTGCTTGTATCCGAAGAACAGCTCTCCGCATCCAGACAGCGAGGTGGTGCTTATAATCACTGCCATCGAGGCGGCCGTTAGTTTTTTAATCAGATTTTTCATATATTTTCCTCCGTATCAGCCCTTGATCGATCCTACCATGACTCCCGACTCGAAGTACTTCTGAAAGAAAGGATACATCGCTATCAGTGGCAGTGAAGAGATAATGATTGTCGCATACTTTAACAGCTCTGCCAGCTGTGCCCTGGCTGCAGTGCTCTGGATATCCGCTATCATACCCGGCTCCGGCTGGTTCTGAATCAGGATGGATCTGAGCACCAGCTGCAGCGGCTGCTTGATATCTGTATTGATGTAGATCATCGCATCGAAGTAGCTGTTCCACATGCCTACGAACTGCCAGAGCACGAGCACTGCTATAATAGGCTTGCACAGAGGCATCAGTATCTTAAAGAAATATATCACATCTCCCGCTCCGTCTACCGCTGCTGCCTCACGAAGCTCATTCGGGATCGAGCGGTAGTAGGTTCTGGCTATGATCATGTTCCACACCGAGAAGGCTCCCGGGAGAACCACTGCCCAAACACTGTCGATAAGCCCCAGATCGCTGATCAGAAGGTAGGTAGGGATCAGTCCGCCGCCGAAGAACATCGTGATCACGAATATAGCGTTGAAAAATCCCCTGCCCCTGAAGTCCTTTCTGGACATAGGGTAGGAGCACAGCATCGTAACCGCCACTGATATCACGGTAAAAAGCACCGAATAAATCACTGCGTTCAGGAACCCTATCCAGATCATATTATTCGAAATAACACGCTGGTAGGCAGTGAGTGTCCACTTCTTAAGGTCCAGTGTCAGCCCCTGATTCTGTAAGGTGACCGGATCGATGAAGGACGCCACTACTATGTATAACATCGGAATGATTATAGCTATCACGAACAGAGCCAAGAATACTCTGCTGATAACCTTGAATACCTTATCGGCCATATGATTTTCTCCTTATCCCTTATTCTTCAGATACCATTGCCGTCGTTCATCCTGGCGACTATCTTATTCACTGCGATTAGTAGTATCAGGTTTATCACTGTGTTAAACAGTCCGACCGCCGTCGAGAAGCTGTAGTCTCCATCGAGAAGACCCTTTTTGTACACGTATGTGGCTATGATCTCAGACGACTTCATGTTCATATCGGTCTGCAGGGCGTATGCCTTCTCGAATCCCACGCTCATGATACCGCCTGCCGAGAGGATGAACTGGATCACCACCATGTCCTTGATCGCCGGCCAGTCCACCACACGAAGCTGCTGCCAGATATTCGCCCCATCGAGTCTAGCCGCTTCTCTTAGGTCCTTGCTCGCGTTCGAAAGCGCTGCAGTGTACATGATCGACGACCAACCGGCTCCCTGCCAGATACCCGAGATGATGTATATCGGTCTGAAGAACTCAGGTATAGTCATGAAGTTGATGCTCGAGTGAAAAAGTCCGTTCACCGGTCCTGTCACCGACAGAAGGATTCTCACCATACCACAGAGTACGATTACCGATACGAAGTTCGGCATGTAGAGGATGGTCTGTACCTTCTTCTTGATACCCTTGCTCTTTATCTGATTCAGAAAGATCGCCAGAATAATCGGAAAAGGAAATCCCCACAGCAGTCCGTAGACGCTGAGCTTTAGAGTGTTCACCAGATACCGCATAAAATCCGGTGATGACAAAAACCTCCTGAAGTGGTATCCTCCTACCCATTGGCTCCCGACAATTCCCTTGATCGGGTTGAAGTTCTGGAAGGCGATCAATATGCCTCCCATCGGGACGTACTTGAACAGTAGTGTAATCACCAATGCCGGTCCCAGAAAAATCACGTACAACTGCCAGTGCTGTCGTAAGTACAGCAGCAGGCTTCCCCGCCTTGCCTTTGCTTCCATTTGAATTTCCTCCTTTTGTGTGCAAATGTAAAAGCATCTCACTTCCGTTGACAAAATTCATTATAGGTTCTGTTTTTTCATTTGTCAATAATTTTTGTACATTTGCACAGTAAAATTTGTAAAACAGCCTTATTCTCTGTGCATGATTTTATTTTCGGGCTCCGTTATGTCACAGTTATTATTTTACATTTGACAAATATAGGTTGTGGATTTATAATACAAAAAGAAAAAAGATAAGCAGAAAGCAGGTTCCAAATGTCAAATAGAGTAACAATACAAGACATCGCCGACTCCCTGGGTCTATCGAGAAATACAGTCTCAAAGGCGATAAACAACACCGGTGTTCTCGCCGATTCGACCAGGCAGAGGGTTCTGGCGAAGGCTGTGGAGATGGGCTACAAGCAGTTCTCCTATATGGATATAGATGCCTTATCCGCTGTCTCCGCCCCTCAAGCCCCCGAGAAGAATGACATCGCGCTGATCACTACCTGGGCGCTCAATGGCTCTCATTTCTCTGCCACCATGCTCGATAAGTTTCAGCTGGAGCTTTCCAAACGCGGATACTCGATGAGCATGCATATAGCCAGAGGCGAGGATATCCGCCTGAGGAGACTTCCCTCCTCTATCAGAACAGATAACTGCGCCGCCATCATCTGCATAGAGGTCTTTGACGAGGCATATGCCAGGTTTCTGAGTGAGTGCGGGATTCCTGTTCTGTTCGTGGATTCTCCCGTCGATCCGATGGGCGATCCGCTGCCGGCGGACATCCTTTTGATGGATAACCGTGACGGGATACTCTCATTTTTTAAATCCATGCACCAGAGGGGCGTGACGGATATCGGCTTTATCGGTGAGATGCTTCACTGCCGTTCATTCTTTGAGAGATATATGGCTTTTACCAGCGGCGTCTCCCTATATGCGATGCATACGACAGATGAGTGGTGCATCACTCAGAAGGTTCCCGCCCTGGAGAATGGAGAAAAGGGGAATCCTTCGGTGAATTTTCTCACGAAAAAATTCTCAGAGATGTCATCTCTTCCCCGCGCCTTCGTCTGCGCGAATGATTTTGTCGCGATCGATGCGATGAACGCCCTGAAGAGTCTGGGATATGAGATTCCACAGGACGTATATCTGCTGGGATTCGACGACTCCTCCGAGTCCAGAGTCGTAAGGCCTCAGATATCCACTGTACATATACACAGTCAGGTCATGGGCTTTACTGCCACAGAGCTCATCCTCTCCCGGATCAAGAACCCGGATATGAACTATCGCACCTGCTTCTGTGAGAGCAACCTGATCCTAAGAGAATCCACCGGTGATACACCGGTCTGATCATCGCCCTGTCAAGGCGGAAAGGAGAATATATGAACCGTTTTTTCAACCCTGATAACCCTGTTTTTTCTTTCCTGGGAAAGCTTCTCGACTGCATCATCCTCAATGCTCTGTGGTTTGTCACCAGCATCCCGCTCATTACGATCGGCTCTTCCACCAGCGCGCTCTACTACTGCACACTAAAGCTCTCTCGAGAGAGTGGTTCCTCAGTGATAAGCGAGTTCTTCCACTCGTTTAAGACGAACCTTAAAAGCGGAGCAAAGCTCTCTGTCATCCTTATCCCCTGCGGTATAGCAATCGCCCTTGCGGGACGATTCTATAGGAGAGCCCTTCTTCCGCTTCCTCTGGTAGCTTTAGGCTGTGGACTGTGCCTGCTTTTTGCTGTCATCTATCTGATAGAGATCCTGTATGTCTTTCCTCTGCTGGCACGCTTTGAGAACACTACAGCCGCCATGCTTAAAAACGCGTTCGTAGTCGGCATCCGTTTTCCTCTTTGCACTGTGATGATGGCCGTCATCCATATCGCGATCTTCTATATCGGTTACAAGTACTTCTTTCCGATATTTTTCCTGGGCGAGGGATTCTGTGCTTTCATCTGCTCCTATCTGCTAAAGCCTGTATTTGCACTACTCGAAGCCGGTTCACTGCATGAGGAGAAAGAGCTATGACCTTTCGCCAAGCCACCGCGCATCTTAATCGCCGTGAGAAGGCCGGATACATCTGGGATTACTACAAGCTTCCGATTTTTGCTGCAGTAATCGCTATATGCATCGTACTCTCTTTTCTCGTGCACGCGCTTACCAAAAAGGATACTGCCCTCTCGATCGCCTTTATCAATATCTCTATGAGTGCTGATTCTATAAACGCACTGACCTCGCCATATATTAAGAGTCTGCCCGGCGGAGCCAAAAAATACGAGATACCTGTTCAACGCTTCATCCTCTCCTCCGATGCTTCGGACTCTGATACCTACGAGTATTCCTACGCCTCATCAGTAAAGCTTCTGGCTATGATCACAGCCAGGGATCTCGATGTCGTCTTTATGAGCTCAGACTGTGCCGAAGATTTCATAAAAAAGGGCTACATTAAGGAGAGTATACCGCTCGAGGACACCGACTTTTTTAGAAAAACCGGTCTTTCTGCTCCGATCTGCGCCGGAATCATCGATAATTCCGAGAGAAAAAAGCAGGCAGAGGCCTTTATCAAAGGAATTAAGTAGTCTTGCCCTAATAAAATAAAATTTCTGCGGATATTTCTTTATTTTATTTTGATTAGACGCTGATTTTTTCGCATTTATTCGTTTTTTATTTTATATCTTTAAATTCAAGGATTCTTGTATTACAATGCATTCGTAAACAACAAGGACGTGATGCAAAGGCGCATCGGAACCCGAGGTTCCGTGCGCCTTTTTGCGTGCGCTGCACAGAAAGAAGGAAATATGTACACTACAAGACTTGAATCAGATTCAATCGGCTCCTGAAAAGGCCATCCACATAGTCAGCGCGAAGATTTTTATACTTCAGATAGTAGGCGTGCTCCCAGACATCTATCGCAAGGATCGGCTTGGCATCAAGTCCCTCGCTGAACGTATTGTCCTGATTCGGACTCTTTAATACACTCAGCTCTCCGTTCGCCTCAGCCGCAAGCTATGCCTTTATCGAAACCCCGCCTTATTTCTTCCTGCTATTCTTTCGGATTCCTTTAACTTTTACCACTTTCTGATACCTTGAGCCGTTAGTATCTGTCACAAGTATAGTATAGTTTCCGTTCTTCTTTACTGAAAAAGAGTATCTGTCGTTCCTGTTCTTAAGCAGGGTTGCTGCATCACTAAAACCTGCCGTTTTGTATATCCACGTATCCCGCGAATTTATCCGGGAAAGGCCGATTTTCCCCTTTTGGTACTGCACATAGGACATATAACCGGCAAGCCTGTTTTCCAGTATGACTTTGACGGATTTGCCATCCTTAGCCGGCTTCTGTGTTATCGAAAAGACCTTCGATACCGGAATCCGTGCAACGTACAGATCAATGTTACCTGTGTAGTCATCGTAATTCGACTGCTTAGCCTTCATCTCCAGATAGTAAGTCCCTTTTTTCAGGAAACCGTAAAAGTTCTTGTCATATTCCCAGTATCCCCAGCCATATTCTCCAACTTTTCTGGTATAAGACGCATTCCCGTAAATGTCCACATGAACACTTGCCCCGTCATGATTGTTAAGTGAAAAACCGCCGCTCATGTAAACCCATGAATCTTCCGGCACATCGAAAGATAGGTAACGGAATTCCTGATAGCCTTTGTTTTCCACAAGAGTCAGATCAGTCATACTGTATGTCGGTTCCATTTTTTCAATTTCGATTGCGTCCTCAAGCAGTACCGGAGTGATTTTTTCTGCTACTACTCCACTCTTAACCTCCATAGTATCAGCCTTTGCAGAAATTACAGGCAAAAAAGCAGTAAGTGAAAAAACAGCTATCATAGCAACCGCTGTGAAAATCTTTATAGCCTTTGCTTTCATAGTTTGAACCCTTCCTTTTCATGTATTCTTTATCTATGACGTCATATCAGCATATATAGTAAACGACATAAATAACGTCGTCTGATATAAAAAAAGGCCCGTCTCTCGAATGCCACATGCCCCTCCCAGTTATATCACCCGCCATACACCGCCTCCGGATATCCGTCCCTGTGCCTCAGTTTCCCTTTGGAATATACCGTGACAGCGCATCTGCGAGGCTGTGAAGGTTCCTGGTCTGCACGATCACCTGTCCGTTCCCGCTGAATCTGTTTACCAGTCCCTCGCCTGTCGTAAAACCGAACATCCCCGATGCTATCTCGATCCTGTAATCGAGACTCGCATCCCATGCAACTACCTGTTCATTGTCTACCGTGATAGGGTTGTCATATGTCACATCAAGGGTAATCAGGCTCCCGAATGAATTGATAAGAATATCTCCACTCCCGGCTGTCTCCATCACGAACAGTCCTCCCGTCCCTCCGAAAAAAGCATGAGAGAGCTTCTGCATAACGATATTATATGTCACGGACGGAGCACAGGCGAGAAAAGCTCCGGTATTCAACCTGTACTGTCTCTCTCCTACCGTCAGCTTACTGATCTCTCCAGGTATAGCCGGAGCTATGCCAAGAACCGCGCCATCCTGGACTGCATTCGCCTGTGTGATAAACATGCTCTCGCCGCCTGCTATGCTCCTTCCGATTGCACCTAGCAGACCGCCCTTCGAATTGAGCTTTCCCTGCAGATCAATACCGCTCATATAGGCCATCGAACCGCGCTCGATCATCAGCGATTCACCGCTGTTCATACGAAACTCCACAAGCGGACAGTCATTGTCTCCTAAAATCTGATAATTCATAATTCTCCTTTCTCTGCTTCTGAAAAAATGTTTCCTTAGTTGATAAAAACTTTGAGGCAACCAAAAAATGGACAATGCCAATCCCAGAAGGTACTATATCATAGACGTATAGAGTTTGCCAATCCGCCTGATGTTACATTACCATCACGAGTGTGCCCGCCGTAAGCAGGATCATACCGATCACTGATTTTACAGTAAATGACTCATGGAGAAAAATAAATGCGAGTATCAGTGTGATCACAGTACTCATCTTATCGACAGGCACTACCTTTGATACTTCTCCTATCTGGAGTGCATGGTAATAGCAGAGCCATGAAGCCCCTGTAGCAAGTCCTGATAAGATCAGGAATACCCAGCTCTTTGTCCCTATAGCTGAGATGCCACCCTGTGCATGAGTTATAAATACCATTCCCCATGCCATAACGACGACCACACACGTCCTGATAGCAGTCGCCAGATTTGAATCCACTCCATCAATCCCGACCTTTGCAAGTATTGAAGTAAGAGCTGCGAATACCGCTGATCCGATTGCAAAGATAAGCCACAACATATTTGCCTCCTTAGCCTTCATAGGATGCATCTCCTTCACAATAGCTTTCCTGGCTTCTCTTCCGTTTTTCTCCAGTCTTATCATAAAATTATTTCAATTATAATGTCGCGACCGACATTTGTCAATTAAAGCCTTGGCGCGTGTCGGAAACGACACTATAATATACAGTGTTAAATAAGTTTTTTCTTCATTAGAATAATTCAGGTCAGCATCTGATCCCACCTGCCGAATGATCGCAAGCTACATGTTCACTATCCTGCTCATGTAGTCCTGGCTGCGTATGATCTCGCGGTATTCACGGGGTGTGAGGCCTGTGCATTTTTTGAAAATGCGGACGAAAGCGGGCTGGTCATAGTAGCCGAAGTCGGAGGCGACATCACAGATGTTTGTCGACGGATTTTTGTCGATGAAATCTATCGCACTCTGGAAGCGGAGAATGTCGGCATATTTTTTCGGAGAAATACCCATCATGCCTTTAAAAACTTTCTCTAGATAACGCGAGGTGTAGCCTGTGCTGTCTGCGATAGAGTCTATCCTGATGATCCCGCGGTGATCAGAGATATCCGAAAGCACCGACCGTACTATCTGGTCAGTTCCGCTTAATACAAGCTCACTGGCAGACAATTTTTTCTCATAGTATTCCATGAAAAAATCGCAGCGGCTGTTGAAGTCAGGCAGCTCACACATTTTTTCAATGAGGAAGCTGTCTTTGGTGCATATGGACAGGTGGAACTGTTCGTAGTTGTATTCTGAAAAAATCCCCTCCAGAAAGACAGGCTTTACCCCTGGCAGAAAACGCATTCCGAAATAGGTGTGTCCTTCCACCATCCAGGTCTCGGAACGCTCAAAGACTGTACCGGCAGCCATTGCCTGCGCACCGTCAAATGATATATCAAACACCACATCTATACAGTCATCCGGTATCGATGGAAGGAGCGCGAACCCGAGGTTATTTATCCTGAACTCATAAAAATGCGCGATACCCATTCTGTTTACTATTCTTTTTTTATATACGTCACTGCTCAGGGCCCAGTCCGGCTGGATCGAATACATAAAAACACTTCCCATACAAAAAAGAGCAGCGCCGCTCCACAATGGAGCGACACTGCTCTTCAGCTTTTCTGTTAAGAGCAATTATATCACTGCTTTACGTTTTTATGCAAGTGTCGGAACATCCCAGAGATGAAGTTTTACGCCGATACCCATTTCCAGTGCTTTTCTGTAGCAGATGCTTCCCCATGCCACATCCTCTACAGGCATCCCGCCGACCGAATAGATTATGATATCATCGTCTGACTGTCTTCCAGGAGCCTTTCCGAGAAGTATCTCGCCCATATCTGTCACATCATCCTTGCTGATCTTTCCTTCATGGATCATATCTGTGAATTTGCTTCCGATGATATTGATATTGCCGAATGTCGGGTACGGATACTCTTCAGCCCAGGCTTCATAGAGACCACTGTTATCGACTACAAGCCGGCACTTCTCAGCAAGGAAATCATCCTCGATATTCACAGCTGACGGTGCCACTATCATGGCTCCTGGCTTCACCCATTCTCCCTTGACGTAAGGGAATGTCGATACGTCGCAGCTCGATGTAGAAGCAAATGACATCACTTCAGTGTCCCGTACCATCTCCTCCACAGTGTCACAGACTATTATATTCTTAAACTGTGGGAAATGCTCCTTTACGTATTCTACAAACGCGTCTATTCCGTGCTGGCTTCTGCCCTTGATCTTCACCGTATCAAGCTCCGGGCAGGTAGCCACAAATGAAGCGAGCGCTGTACGTCCCATGACTCCCGGGCCACAGATACCGCAGACCTTCGAATCTTTCTTTGCCAGATATCTGGTGCCGACTCCCGGAATAGCTCCAGTCCTGTAGGCACTTACGAGGTTTCCGCTCATCAGGCATTTAGGAGCACCGGTATTTTTATCATTGAGCATTATCATCAGTATCGAACGAGGAAGTCCCTCAGCTTTATTCGCCATATTTGAGCCATACCATTTGCAGCCTGCCATATCGAACGGTGCTCCGATGTATGCTGGCATCGCCATAAAACGGCGGTCATCTCCGGTATCCAGCGGCATCTCCGGGAATGGAGAACTTTCCGGAAACCTGACCATGGAACCATGTGAATTGTGATTCTCACCAGCCATCATATAGTCACCTTTTGTCAGATCTTTAAGCACATCCTCCATCGCATCGATGCATCCTGACATATCCTCAACGCCCGCTTTTTTCATATCTTCCTCATCAAGGTACAGAAAGTCTACTTTACTGCTCATATAAATCTCCTTTCCAGAAAAAATCAATTCAGTTACTGTCTTGCGACTCCTGCCGGCATATTTACAGATACCGGTAACTCGTCTTTTTCGTAATTCAATGCCTCTCTGTTTACTTCATCCATATCCATCGGTGCGAACGGCTTTACCTTCATCACGAATTTGATCCAGATAGCACAGTAGGTAACGAGCACTAAGAAAAGTATTCCGCAGAGTTCATAAATCTTTATCCTGTCTGCTCCGGTGCTGATATTTGCTATCATGTAGACATTACCGATGATGCCGATGATCTGCGGTATGCCTTTCATCGTAAATTTTCCAGGTCTGTCCGGATATCTCTTTCTCAGTACGAGAACTGAGATATGAACCAGGCAGTATGTGAAGAGCCAGAAGCATGATCCTGAGAGGATCAGGAAGGTAACTGCTGATGCCGAACCAAGACCTGACAATACCATGATACCGACTGCCACTGACAGGAACAGAAGTCCTACATAGGCTGAGTTATTTTCGTTTGTCTTCGCGAATACCTTTGGTACCATTCCTGCTTCTGCCATGCCCTGCATGATCTTTGAGAGTGAAGCATATCCTGTGTTTACTGTAGAGATGCCTGCCAGGATAGTGATAACGCCCATCCAGATCTTTCCAGGAGTTCCGAGAAGATTAATGGCAAAAGTGATATGCGGCGTACTGTCAGGATCATTTGCAAGTCCCTTGAGTGATACGTAGTTTGTCATTCCGGTTCCAAGGAAAGCCTGAACTCCGAACAGAAGTAAAAGTGCAAGGATCATCGAGAGAAGTACGTCTCTCTTAGGATTTTTCAGGTTCTTGGCCTGTGGGATGATGAACTCGACTCCGATAAACAGCCAGAAGGCTAAGGCCATGTTATCAATGATCCCTTTAACTCCGCCTATCTGTTTAAATGTAGGTGCCGACTCTTTATAGTCAATCAGGTGTGACGGATCTCCAAGCTTGAAGAAACTGATAAACCCGAGCAGAACCATCGATCCTACCAGAAGGATGACTACCAGATCCTGAACCTTTGCGAAAAGTTCGACTCCCTTCATATTTACAAAAAGGAAAGCGACAAGAAGTATCAGCGAAATGATCCTGTTATCTACATTCGGGAAAAACAGCTGCTTTATGACTGTCCCACAGAGTGTGATCTCTGCTGTAAGCGAAAGGATCTGTGTGATAACGTAAGCGCTCAGGTTTCCCATCATGGAAGCCATAGGTCCCATTCCGGCGAGCAGGTACTGTCCTGTACCTCCGTCTACTTCCGGCATCAGCTGATTGAGTTCAGCGAACGAAAGTCCTATGAACGAATTCAGGATCACGACGAGGAATAGTGGGATGATAAACCATCGCCCTATCGAACCCATTCCGGTTCCAAGTGAAACCAGACAGCTCGTTGCCACTATAAGCCCTATGTTTATAGATATGGCACTGAAAAGTCCTAATTTTTTCTGCTGCATAGTCTTACCTCCTTCAGATAAAAAAATACGGAGTCCCATTTCTGGAACTCCGTTGTTCTGTCTCATTTATTTCTGTTGACAGAGGTAAGTTTACTCTCTTGTATAATACAAGGCTTGTAATTTTCCGAACTGATCACGGCTTTTGTCAACCCGGACTAACTAAAAAGCACCGTCCGAAGACGATGCTTTGATAAAACTGTTTATTTCCAGTTATTTCTTAAGGCAGAAGTATGTGCCGTTCAGATGCATATAAGGTCTGGCCCATGAGAAATAACGGCCTGCTGAGAAATAGTAAAGTGACTTAGGAAATGAATTCTTTATCAGTGCATCCTTGCAGGCATTTACTGTCTCGCCGTTTACTGTAACACGGTTTATGGCTCCATTTCTTACGACTGAGAACTGCCCCTTTGCTCTGATGGCGCTTGCTACAGGATTTGAATTCTTATATCCTTTAGCTCTGTTTACTATACACTCTGCTGTCATTTCCTTCGCCTGGTAGCTGGCGCTGTCGCCTGCCTCAGCCGAAACGACTCTGCACATCAGGTCGAAATCGCTCTTCGTGATCTTTACCTGTGATAAATCTTTAAGCTCGCTCCATGCCAGGCCGATAAGAGCGTTCTCTTCAAACTTCTGTCTGGTAACATAACTTCTTCTGGCACTGACTACTGAACGTCTTTTCTTTGAAAGCTTCGACTTATAAGCCGATGTGAGCTTTCTGGCATTCACTGGTTTATAAGCTTTCTTAGCCTTCTTTTTCTTTTTAGTGGTTTTCTTCGGAGCTGCCTTCTTTTTAACTACGGTCTTTGCTGACTTGGTCTCTGCAGCTGTGGTTTCATTATCTGAAGCAGCTTCTGCATCTGTAGAAGCCTCTGTGGTGTTTTCTGTAGTATTCTCTGTGGAAACAGTGGTCTGATCAGCAGTCTGTACTTCCTCTGACGAAGCAGCTGTTGCAACTTCTTCTGCAGCTGCCGGTATGGCTGGCACCATTGAAAAGATCATGGCTGCTGCTATGGCTGTTACAAGCTTTTTCTTCAAAATATAACCTCCGATATATGTGTCACCGTTTTACTGAAACACATTATGACATAATTTTGTAACATTTGCAAGTGAATATTAACAATTTTCAATATTTCTTAAAGGAAAACCATGTAAAAGCCAATAGCTGTGCGAGGTTCAGTATAAGTATTTTTTTAAATACACCCGTGATATTGCATTTTTCCATCTCAGCTTTTAGAATAAAAAGGTTGCTGTAAATATTTATAAATCGGTATTTTTATGGAAAAAACATCAGAAAACAGAAATGAGATAGTAAACGGAGTGATCTGGAAACAGATCCTTATATTTTTCTTTCCTATACTTATAGGAGCTGTGTTCCAGACTTTGTATAATACAGTAGATGCAGTAGTCGTAGGCCGTTTTTCAGGCAAAACTGCGCTCGCCAGTGTCGGCGGCTCATCGGGGCAGATCGTGAACTTTATCTTCTCCTTTTTCATGGGGCTCTCGACCGGAGCCACTGTCATTATCGCCCAGGCATACGGCGCCGAAGATCACAAAAAAGTCGATGAAGCGCTTCACACTGCCTACACCTTTGCAGTCACCGGCGGGATCGTCCTGGGTATTTTCGGAGTCATTTTTGCATCACCGATGCTCAGACTTCTCCAGACCCCGTCCGACCTGTTTTCACAGTCACAGACATACGTGAGGCTTCTGATGGGAGGTCTGGTCTTTACCCTTATATATAATGTAGGTTCCGCAATCCTCCGTGCCATAGGCGACTCCAGAAGGCCACTCTATATCCTGATCGCGTGCTGCGGCCTGAACATTGTTCTCGACCTGCTGTTTGTCGCTGTACTCAAAAAAGGCGTGTTCGGCGCCGGCTTTGCCACAGTGATCTCCCAGGCTTTTTCTGCTGCTCTTATCACCTGGCTCCTTATGAAAAAAACACCGGGAATGACACTTTCACTTAAGAAGCTGCATATGAACAGAGCCATTCTGGCAAAAATCCTCCGGATCGGTCTGCCAACTGCTATCAGCGGTTCGATGTTCTCCATCTCAAACATGATCCTGCAGACCGCCATAAACCACATGGGTTCGGACACCGTAGCGGCATGGACAGCATACGGAAGGATAGACGCGCTCTGGTGGATGATAGACCAGGCCTTCTGCGTATCGATAACCACTTTCGTGGGACAGAATTTCGGTGCAGGCAAACCTGACAGGATAAAAAAAGGAATAGCCGAAGTCATAGCCATGGAAACTGTACTCGCTGTGATCACAGGGCTTATCGTCGTTAATGCCGCACCTGTACTGCTGTCATTATTTACGACATCTAAGAGCGTTATAGCTATTGGTCGTCTGATCTCTCACGATATAGCACCGTTCTACTGGACCTTTATCTGCTCAGAGATACTTTCCTCAGCACTGCGGGCAGAGAACTACGTGATGGTGACCACAGTTACGAACCTGCTCGGGATCTGTCTCTTCCGTATCATCTGGGTACACTTTGTTGCATCGAGCGGTATCGTGTCTCTGCTCTACTGCTACCCGATCAGCTACGTCATCACTTCTACCCTGGTCCTTCTTTACTTCCTTTACCGTCAGCCAAAGATCTCGAAAAAATTGCGTTAAAAAAAGCAGGCCGCCGAAACGGTCTGCTTTCTTTTTGATTAATTTAATCAGCTGATAATTATTTAGCAGCTTCTGCTTCTTTCTCAGCGGCTGCCTCTTCATCAGCTTCAAGAACTGCCTCAGCGGCTGCATCCATATGCTGATGCTCAGCGATATGAAGAACTGAAGAATCAAGCGGTGTAGTTACATCGATGTCCTTGTTCTTTGCGATGTCAAGATCTGCAACTGTAAGCTCTGTTCCGATAGGAAGCTTAGCTACATCGATCTCGATCTTATCAACGATATCCTTAGGATAAGCTTTGTACTCTACAGTGCTGATATCTCTGGTAAGGAATCCGTTTGTACGATCCTCGTTTAACAGAACGATCTCTGCAACACCCTTTACCTTCTCAGTAGCGATCAGGTGCTGGAATGTCATATCCAGGAATCTGGTATTCAGATGATCCTTGTCTGCTGACTTGATCATTGTGTCGTACTCTTTTCCGTCAACTACGAGAGTAGCCTCAGATCCTACATGATGGTTCTTCATGAACTGTGTAGCTTCGTTTGCGTCAATGACAAGTGAAAGAGACTCTGGAAGATCCTTTCCGCACATAGATGCTGTGATAAGTCCCTCACGACGAAGAGCCTTTGCTTTCTTTGACATGTCACGTGTTTTAGCATTAAGTGATGCCATTTGTATAACTCCTTTCTGCGGGCCGTTTTGACCCCAGACAGACCCGGTTTGAATCTGTCGACAAAAATTGCGCCAGCAGATACTATACCACAGTTTACGTGACAAATTCAAGTGCTAAAAAAAATCTGTTCTTCTTCAACAATCTCTCCGATTTTATTTTTTTCGTGATTGTTGCACAAAAAAAGCGTTCCAATGCCCCTGTTTTATGTTACAATATACATAAAGTAAATTAACCGCCGGAAGTACCGGCGTGTCACATAAATAGAAACGGGGGTTTCACCATGACAAAAATGAAGGAACTAATGGATCACGTCAGAAAGAAGGGTTACGGCACTGTACCATATGATAATGTAAACGGAGACTCTGTCTACATCTCACGCGGTATCAGGGCAGAGTTCATGGAAGGCGACGACGATATGCAGAAAGTCATCGATGCTATCGGACGCTTCCAGAAGGGAGACTACGGAGATGCCGCGGAGCATGGAAAGTCCCCGAGAGAAGGTCATGAGTACGGCCGTTACGAGATCACTCACCTGACTGGTGATGACTCATCTGAGGATCCTGCAGTCTGGATCCACAGAGCCGACAATTCACTGATCGTATATTTTAAGTTCGAACGCTAAGACTGAGGGATCCTGTATATCAGAGTTCACTGATAGACAGGGTTCCTTTTCCGTTATTTTTAGCTTTATAAAGTTCTGAATCTGCCGCCTTATATACCTCATCGTATGTGACATCCCTGTCCTGGTATGTCTCTCGTCTGACGATCACTACGCCTACAGACATCGAGGTCATATCAGCAAAAGGCTTATCCTTTATAGCGTCCTTATATCCATCTATCAGTTTTTGTCCTCTATTTACAGCCTCGTCGTACAGGGTGACTCCTGGACAGAACATGCAGAACTCATCTCCGCCTATCCTTCCGGCCCAGCTGTTTTTCCCATTTGCCTTCAGGACAGAGGCCAGCGCTATCAGGACATCGTCTCCGCACTGATGTCCATAGCTGTCATTCACCTGCTTGAAGTTATCCAGATCTACCATAAAGAAAGAACCGGACATATGGTCTGCAAGTGCCTCTTTGACCTTCTGCTCAAAACAGCCTCTGTTGTTGATCCCTGTAAGAGCATCTGTTATCGCAGTGTGTTCGACCATATCCAGATACTTATAGTGGTCAGTCATATCTATGATCCAGATGATCTTTCCTATCCTGATATTCTTCTCCAGAATATCCTCTTTCCTGAATTCATAAACTCTGTCACCTATGCTCATAGTGCCGTCTGACGCATTTACCCTCTTTTCAAGAAGAGGGATTTTTTCAAGCCTGTCATGGTCCTGAAAATCTCCAATAATCTCATGGCTGGTTTCATTATGATAAAGCACCCTTCCGGCAGAATCCAACACTACTACCCCGCCATTTCCCGCATTCATGGCATTTATCATGGATACAGACACAGAATCGAGGAAGGAGTATTTTACAAACGCCATTCCCATACATACACAGGCTCCGGCCACACCTATCGCCGGTATCTCATACTGGCCGGTAATTCCGGTTATTTTTATAATGAAGGGGATCCAGCAGAAGATAATAACACCGAAAAAGTAATTAAGTCTCTTCCTCTGGTAAGGGTTATTTCTGGTGCCTCCTTTGATGCCGCAGTAAACACATAACGCACATGACAGTGCACCGTAAAGCACATATATATAAAATAAAGGCCCATACTCTTCTATGTCCATCCTCAGAAAAGGCCCCGAATGGTTCATGTAAACTTTTCTATAGACCAGGTGATTATCCTGCCAGGTAAAAATGCCCCACATGACTATAGCTGTCATCGTAAACTGGACCGCGTATATCCACTTCGGTATTTTCAGATGGAGCAGCTCCTGAATGGAAAAAAGCATTCCGATAAGTACCAGCAGAAGCCCCATGTACTGCATCTTCGTGGCTGTCAGCACGCCACCGAGTGAGCAGGTCGTTATCTCACAGGTAAACCCGAATATATAAAAAATACCCGACATGATAAAGAACACTACCGCGAGCTGCGCCCGTGATACCGGAGCTGAAAGAACATACAGCAGGGTTATGAACATCACGACAAGTGCTGCCACATGAACTCCTACATATAAGTCATGTATTCCCAACATATAAAAGCCTCTCTAAAAAAACTATCCCGATTTTATCACAAATCTATTGACATACGCAACCGATTGAGTTAATATGGATTTACATTTGAATGATTGTTCAAGTGTTCACTTTGTACACTGTTCTATGAAAGGTGAAAAAATGAGTGCCGAAGAAAAAGACGAATTAAAAAAAGCAGAGGCTTTTGAAGCCGAGGAAGAGGAAGAAGAGGAGGATGACGATGGCGATGAAATGCCGCCGAAGCAGAAGCTGATCCAGATCTGTATATCAACTGTACTTCTGATCATCGCCTATCTGATAGTAAAGGCTGCTCCAGGTCTTAAAGAATGGCAGAAGCTTCTTATCTATCTGGTGCCATATCTGGCTGCCGGTTTTGATGTATTAAAGGAAGCTGCCGAGGATATAGCTCACGGCGAAGCCTTAGAAGAGGATTTCCTTATGACAGTTTCTACTGTCGGTGCTCTGCTTATAGGTTTCGTTCCTGGCGGTGAGTCGATGTACCCGGAAGCAGTATTCGTAATGCTCTTCTACCAGGTCGGAGAACTGTTCGAGGGTATCGCCGAGGGAAACTCCTCCCGCGCTATCTCACAGCTCCTTGATATCAGACCTGACACCGCAAATGTCGAGCGTGACGGAAAAGTCATCACAGTAGAGCCTGACGATGTAGCAGTCGGTGAGACAATAGTCATAAAGCCTGGCGAAAAAGTCCCGATGGATGGCGTTATCATAGAAGGTTCCACGAGCCTTGATACCGTAGCCCTGACAGGTGAATCCGCACCGCGCGATGTGACTGTCGGTGATCAGATCCTCTCAGGATGCGTGAACCAGTCAGGAGTTGTTAAAGCAAAAGTAGAGAAGGCTTTCGGCGAATCTACTGCCGCAAAGATCCTCGATCTCGTAAAGCACGCCAGCGGCGCCAAATCAAAGAGTGAGAAGTTCATCACGAAGTTCGCGAGAGTCTACACTCCTATCGTAGTAGGCGCGGCAGTAATCCTCGCTGTACTGCCTCCGGCCATTATCGGAGGGGTCACAGGAACAGGCTTTATCGCAAACTTCGCGACCTGGCTTTTAAGAGCACTTACCTTCCTTATTGTAAGCTGCCCGTGTGCGCTTGTCGTATCAGTACCGCTCGCATTTTTCGGAGGAATAGGTGCTGCATCCAGGAACGGTGTCCTCGTCAAGGGTTCAGCCTTCATGGATTCGCTTGCTAAAACTGACACGGTGGTTTTCGATAAGACCGGCACACTTACCAAGGGAGTTTTCGAAGTCACTACTCTGCATCCTGACTACATCACTGAACAGGAGCTTCTGCATCTGGCCGCTCACGTGGAGCGCTACTCCACCCACCCTATCGCCACATCGATAAAAGCAGCCTTCGGAAAAGAAGATGACGGCTGTAAAGTAACTGACGTAGAGGAAATAGCCGGACAGGGTGTCCGTGCGCAGGTAAATGGAAAGACAGTCTGCGTCGGAAACACACGGATGATGGATGCCGTTGGCGCAAAATGGAAATCCTGCAATGAGCCTGGTACCCTGATCCATGTAGCTATCGACGGCAAATACGCCGGTCACATCCATATCTCCGATGTCGAAAAACCTGACTCAAAGCAGGCTATATCTGACCTCAAATCACTTGGAGTAAGAAAGACAGTCATGCTGACCGGAGACAGAAAAGAAGTCGCCGACAGAGTCGCTGCTGACCTCGGCATCGATGAGCATAAGTCTGAGCTTCTTCCTGCCGACAAGGTATCGAGCGTAGAAAGTCTGCTTAAAGATACACCGGCTGACGGTTCCCTCGTCTTCGTAGGTGACGGGATAAACGACGCACCTGTTCTTGCGAGAGCAGATGTAGGTATCGCAATGGGCGCCATGGGAAGTGATGCAGCCATAGAAGCTGCAGATGTAGTACTGATGGATGATAAGCCTTCGAAGATAGCTAAAGCCATCAGGATATCAAGACATACTATCTCCATAGCAAAGCAGAACATAGTGATCGCGATAATAATTAAATTAGCTATCCTCGTTCTCGCCGCCTTCGGACTTGCACCTATGTGGCTCGCCGTCTTCGGAGACACCGGAGTGCTCCTTATCTGCATAGCTAATTCTACAAGGACATTAAGTTATAAAAAATGAGTAAGAAATGTAATCTGCCAGATGAAAATGAAATGGCCGACCTCGCCGAACTCTTCAAAGTATTCGGCGACTCGACCAGAATAAGGATCCTCTTCTGCCTCTATGACGAAGAGCGCTCTGTAAGCGAGATAGCCGAGATCCTGAACATGACGGCATCGGCTGTCTCCCACCAGCTAAAAATACTTAAAATAAACAAGCTCATCGACTCCCGCCGTGACGGGAAGCAGATATTCTACTTTTTAGCCGATGAGCATGTGCACCTGATCCTGGGAGTCGGCAGAGATCATATAGAGGAAGAGTAAATTAATCTGTCTATGTATGCCGCCAGTTCTCCTGACATCTGATCTGCTTCTGAGATCCGTACATGTCCCGGCGTTCCGCAGCCATTCCTGGAATAGAGAAAATGATGCTTTAGTTAAATTATCGTTTCTTTTCCACGACCAGTGCGTTTGGCAGAAAACGTCCAAGTGAGCTGACACTGGACGGCTTTGTGATCTGTTTCCCCTTGTAGCACATGATCGCCGAACTGCCGCCATCGAGATTCGTAGCCTGATAGGCATGGTAACGCGCAAGTATTCCCTCACAGTCAGAGACTGTGCAGCCTAATGAATACCCGACCTGGCGCCCATCTACTATGAGCATCATAAAATCTCCGGATTCACTCTGGCCTATAGCCGTCCTAGGCTGGATACCCATGCCGAAAGTACCGTCGACTACATTTTTTCCGTCTACTATAAGAGCCGGGTAGAATTCAAGTCCCCATCTGTAGTCGCTTATATCGGTAGTGTAATAATTGCTTATGTACATTCTTCCGTCATTTTTTATGCCGGCAAATTTCCAGAATCTGTTTTCTGGAGTGCCTGTCTCAGCTCCATCGAGAACGCAGGCTCCCCTTATAGTCCCGCCGCTTCCATGTCCGCCGACATCGCGGAAAGCGCTCGCATTGATCACGACCTCAGCATCATATCTCCTGGCATACACACCGGCAGTCTCACCGTAGGATCCTATATGTCTCGAAGTCTTTACGCTGACCTGGTCTATATCCTTTACGATGGCCAGCTTGCCTACATATCCATCTCCCTTTACTCCGATAAGGATCGTATTATTAGCAGCATCTACAGCCAGGATCTCATCGCCCTCTGTAGTAAGGATCTTTGCACTGTGATCGAGATTATCGATATCAAGATCATCATAACCGTCTGCAAGCAGGTAACTGTTTGCAGAAAGGTACTCCTTAAAAGAGTCCGAATTCAGCTCCCAGTATTTATCAAAGAACTCCTTCTTCTCAGTATCTTCCTGCTTTACTTCAGGAGTCTGCACTGGTTCTGCATTATCATCCCAGGTACTTTCGAGCTTCTTCTGATCAGCCTCCTGTGCCTGCCGCTGAGACATAACCTCATCAATTATCGAATGCGGTATGAACATGGTCGCCAGCCACTTGTGTGAATTAGTGGTCATAGCTGTCTCGATGTAGATCTCCCGCCATTTGGCTACGATAGGGATCGGGCTGAATACGAATACCAGGTAACAGGCAACCAGGCATCCCAGAGTTATTAACAGGCCATTTCTTAGCTTCCTATGATCTTTTTTAGGATGTCTTCTGTGAACTCTCCTGCGACGGCGTCTTTTGTGTTGATCAGTCATATGTTTCTCCATTTACTTACTTAAATTAGTCTATATCGTAGATTATATTATCCCGGTCGATATCTACGATCTTATCCTTAAATCTCGCCATCTGCGGGCGGCGTTTGCATTTTTCTATAATGGAATAGTCTTCCCAGCAGTGCATCGGGAAGATCAGGTCACAGTCCACAGTCTCCGCAAAATAGTCTATACCCGCATAAGCTCCTGCTCCCATCCTCGGGTCGAGAACCACGAAGCCTATGTCTATGTGTTTGTTTTCCAGATGCCTGATCTGCTTTTTATAGCCGCCTGTATATATGTCCCGGTACACTTCCTGGCCGTTTTCACCGACATTCCAGACTGAAAGATCCCCGGCGTGATAGATCCGGAGCCCATCTGTCTCGACTACAAATGCCACCCCCGCATCATTACTTAATAAAGTATGTACTTTTAGGTCGCCCGTCTCGTAATCTGCCATAGCACCTATGAACTTGATCCTCTCTCTTATCGCCGGATCAAATCCGTTCCTTGCCAGGTAATTTTTCCCGAGTCTTATATCCTTTGAAAAAATATACCGTACATCCGGCCGCTTCTCACCCCACTTGAGCACCTCAAGAGAAAAATGGTCCCTGTGACTGTGCGACGCAAATACATAGACCGGTTTTTCCGCCGAGAATACCGGTTCCTTTCCATGAAATACCACATCGTTATATGTACCAGCCGGGAAATAATCGAATACCATCTGCTTTGTATCTGTCTCCACGACGAATGCACTGTGATGTATGAATGTAACTCTTAGCATCTGTTCTCCTTGCATATTTTTTTTAAAAAAGGTCTGTCCGTTTTTCATGTTTCATTATACAGCAAAAGTCTGTTATAATACACATATGAAAAAAATAATCATTATGGCGCGGATAACAGCGCTATCTATTTTAATCGGAATCATTTTGGGAATTGCCGGAGGTCTCTTTTATCTGTGTATCAAAGGAGCCACGGCGATCAGACAGGCTCATTCAGAGTTTCTCTTTCTGCTCCCGGTAGGAGCCATACTCATAGCTCTTCTTTACAGGGTTTTACGAAATGAAGATGACGGCGGTACTAACCGTGTACTCGAAGCCGCCCACTCAGATACCCCGGTTTCCATAAAAATGGCTCCGGCCATTTTTATCTCAACGGTATTCTCACATCTGTGCGGAGCATCTGTCGGACGCGAGGGCGCAGCCCTGCAGCTCGGCGGATCTGTCGGATATAATACCGGAAAGCTGTTTAGAATTCCTGACAGAGAAAAAAGTCTCTGTGCCTGCATCGGAATGAGTGCCTGCTTTTCTTCGCTTTTCGGCACGCCGATGGCGGCTGCTATTTTTTCGATAGAAATCGCTATAGTCGGTAAGCTGAACCTGATCTGCTTTGTGCCTTCGGTCATCTCCGCCTATATAGCGAGATTTATCGCAAGAGAACTCGGCGCTCCTGACATGCGGCTTGACTTAAACGGCACCGTAGCCGCATCCCCTGTCAACCTGCTTAAAGCCACAGTCATCGCCATAGCTGCCGGGCTTGTGGCAATGCTCTTCTGCTATCTGTTAGCTAAAGGAAGTAAATTAACCTCTGACTGGTTAAAGAACAAATATCTCCGTGCTCTGGTCTTCGGTGCCATAGTCTTAGTCCTTTCATTTGTTTTCCCGGGGCAGACATATAACGGAGCCGGAGTCGAGCAGATACCTGCCTTCCTGGACGGGAAAGTCTTTCCTCCCCAGTTTCTTATCAAAATGATTTTTACCCTGCTCTCAGTCTACGCCGGATACAAGGGCGGCGAGATCGTACCGTCTTTTTACATCGGAGCAGCACTCGGTGCTTTTCTCGGAAATCTCCTCGGGCTTTCACCTGCCATGGCCTGCGCTCTGGGAATGGTCTCACTTTTCTGCGGAGTCACCAACTGTCCGCTTACAGCCTTTGCCATAGGGATCGAGATATTCGGGACAGGAACGGCGCCGTTCTTTTTGCTGGCGAGTGCCTTCTCATTTTTCTGCAGTGGAAAGAGAGGACTGTACTCGAGCCAGGAAAGAGCCGCGTATTATATAAAATAGATCCGTACAGACAGTAAGGGAAATATATGGACAGCAATGGATTATTTAAGATAGGCGAGATATCAAAACTCTTTCACATCGGAGTCGATTCGATCAGGTACTACGAAAAGGTGGGCCTGCTTCACCCGGTAAGAAACGAAGAAAATAACTACAGGCTCTATACCTTAGATGACATCAGGACTATGAACACCATCCGTGAGCTTTTAGATATCGGATTTTCGACTGAAGAGATCCTCGAATTTGAAAAAGACCGGAACTTGAGCCATGTGACGAAGATGCTACAGAAGGAGTCATCTGTGATCGATGAAAAGATCCGACACCTGATGGACATAAAAGCAAATATAAATTCAAGACTCCGCTCGATAAATGAGTCTCTAAGTCTCGACACTTCAGGTCATATCACCCTTCTCGACCTGCCGGAGCGCAAATGTCTTCTGATCACTGAAGACGACATGCCGGACAACGAAATAAACTACCGGCTTGCTGAATTTACGAGCAGCTCTGAGCAGAAAGTAACTACGATCGGAACCTGTGACTGTTATATCCTCGATACCTCATCGATAGACAGCGAGGATGACTATACCACAAAGGCAGTCTTCTTTTATTCCGACTACTTAAAATACGAGAGTAATTTTAGCCTGCCTGAGGGAAAATACTTATCGCTCTCCTACCGAGGCGAATTTTCACAGACGAGAAAATACTTTTCAGATATGCTCTATTACTGTGAGGCTAATAAACTAAGTCCTGCCGGAGACCCGATAGAATTCTGTCACATTGACCGTTATGAGACTTCAGATGTGTCAGAATACCTGACCGAGCTGCAGCTTCCTGTCAGAGGTGGCGCTTAAAGACTGTTTGTGCTATACTTTCGTGTGGCACTAATTTAATCAGGAAAAGGAAAAAGAAAAAGGATCAAAAATGAAACCATTCACAATGAAATCGTTCACTGACTTCCTGGAGACTGTAGATAACCACGTCTGGGGAATACCTCTGATGGTATTTATCCTCGGAACCGGTATTTTCCTTACGATAAGACTCAGAGGAATACAGTTCCGTGGTTTCGGGCAGGCATTTAAGAACCTGTTTTCCAAGGATGAAAAAACTGACAAAAAAGGTGAAGTCAGCGGATTTGCTGCTCTCTGTACTGCTCTCTCAGCCACTATCGGAACCGGGAATATCGTAGGAGTCGCTACTGCTTTAGTAGCCGGAGGTCCTGGAGCCATGTTCTGGATGTGGCTTGCAGCTATCTTTGGCACTGCTACTAAATTCACCGAATGTACGCTCGCCGTCCACTACAGACAGCAGGGCAAAGACGGACACATCATCGGAGGTCCGTTCTATTATATAGAAAAAGGTATGGGAGAGAAATGGAAATGGCTTGCGAAGATATTCGCATTCTTCGGAGTCTGCGTAGGCCTCATGGGGATCGGTACCTTTACACAGATAAACGGTATCACCAGTGCCGTCAAGGGATTTTTCGACCCCGATGATAAGGTCACTGTATCAGTCTTTGGTCAGCAGACTTCTATCTCGGTTATAATCGCCGGTATCGTGCTGACTGTATGTATAGCGCTTGTCATCATCGGAGGTCTGAAGCGTATCTCTGCTGTCGCTGAAAAAATAGTCCCATTCATGGCTATCCTCTATGTAGCGACTGTTCTGATACTTATCATCACAAATATCACGAAACTGCCGGACGCTTTTGTCCAGATATTCGAAGGAGCCTTCGGTATCCGTGCCATAAGCGGCGGAGTCCTGGGAACTATCATAGCATCGATGAGGAGCGGTATCGCAAGAGGTATTTTCTCAAATGAGGCCGGCTTAGGCTCCGCTCCTATCGCAGCAGCAGCCGCCGTTACAGACTATCCGGCAGAGCAGGGGCTTATCTCTATGCTTGGTACCTTCATAGACACACTAGTCATCTGCTCGATGACAGGACTTGCGATCATCATGACCTCTTCATGGAATGTGGGTCTCAAGGGAGTACAGGTCACTGCCAGAGCCTTTGGCGAGGGACTTCCATTCCCGCAGAAGGCAGCGTCATTCCTTCTGATGATATGCCTCGTATTTTTCGCATCGACTACTATCCTCGGATGGAACTACTACAGTGAGAGATGCCTCGAGTACCTGGTCGGCGACAGACCGAAGGTGATCCGCGCCTACAGGTGGCTCTACATCTTCTGCGTATTCATCGGGCCTTACATGACCGTCTCATTCGTCTGGACATTAGCCGATATCTTCAATGGTCTTATGGCAATACCTAACCTGATAGGACTACTCGCCCTATCAGGTGTCTGCGCCAGAGAGACGAAGCGTTACTTCGATATCCTTCACAAAGAAAAGACCATGTAGTTACAAAAATCATTTCTTTTTTACAGAAAATCCAAATCTTCCCAGACCTTTTCCCAGAGAAAAATATGTGCCATGAGAATACACTATCGGATGAGCTTTCTCCAGAGCAAATCTGCCTTTCTCATCCATATACTTCTCGTCTGCGTGGACGCTGAGGACGTCTGCTATCATCATCACATGTGAACCGAGCTCTTTTTCCTCAGTAATGCGGCACTCAATAGTCACCGGGCTTTCTGCCACAAGTGCCACAGGAATCTGGTCAGCCTTCTCCTTTGTCAGATGGCATTCCTTAAACTTATCGTGCTCTCTTCCGCTTACTACTCCGCAGTAATCTGTTGCACGAACCAGCTTTTCTGTTGTCAGATTTATCCCGAATACACCTGTCTCATGCAGAGCCTGATATGAATAGCGGCTCTTTCTGACTGAGATAAAAAGCATAGGCGGGTTCGTACAGATAGTCCCTGTCCAGGCTGCTGTCATCAGATTATCTCTGCCATCACTTCCTCGTGTCGATACCAGTACTGCCGGCAGAGGATAAAGCATATTTCCTGGTTTCCAAGTCTGTTTCATTTATGTCTCCTTATTCTTTTAGTGAAACGCCTTACATACAGTGGTCTATCAGTATCCGGCCGTACTCGTTCATCTCTTTTTCTATCCTTCTGTAATCTGGGACGTACTCTGCGACGTGGGCCCAGAAGTGTCTGGAATGATTGAGTTCCAGGTAATGGCAGAGCTCGTGGTAGATCACATACCTGGCACATTCTTCGGGCACATAGAGTAATAGCAGGTTAAAAGTCATCCGGCCTGCCTTCGGGCGGCATGAGCCCCACCGGCTTTTCATTTTCCGTAAAGTGACACCTGTCACAAAAATCGGATGATCTGCGTTGAATATCTTATAAGCTTTCCAGAACATATTCTGAAACTCCAGCTGTGTCGTCACCAGAGGAAGCCCGTTAAAAACACTGCCTTTCTCATAAGGTCTGCCCGCTACTATATCATCTCCATATCGCTTCACAGTCCAGTCAGGCACCTCTCTTAATTTATCCTGTACGAATTTTTCCCATCTCTTGTGCGCTTCATCGGTCTGCTTCTTACCCTGTTCCAATGACCCGATATTTTTTCTGATCAGATCCTCGATATATGCTTTCGAAACACCATAGGGAGCTGACACGCACAGAGCCCCATCCTCACCAAGGCGGATCCTTATGGACTTCATTCCCTTACGGCGGGTCAATGTATATTCTATATTTTTCCCGTTTATTTCAATATGCATAAAATCTCCATTAAATCTTTTCAGACTGCTTTACATTATACCATGACAAGCTTAAAATAGAAAAGTTCGTTTGGAGGCAATTTTTTCATGAAGAACAAAAAAATATTCAGATTTACCATGTATATCATGGGTTTTGTAGTACTCGCGCTTGGAATCATCAGTAATACGAAATCCGGTCTCGGCGTTACGCCAATCATATCTATCCCGTATGTATTTTCACTTGTTTTTAAACTGAATTTCGGGGATGCCGGCCTGGTGAAAAATATCTTTGATATCGGCTGTGTTGCTACTACCCTGCTGATCGGGCTTCTAAGCTCTGGTCACATCGTGGGCGTAAACGTCGGCACCTTTGCCGCCATGATATGCGTTGGAAGAGTCATCGCCATTTACGATAAATTCCTTCTGATAAAGACTAATGAGCTTTCAGGTATAGGTGATACGACAGCTACTGAGATTGCGAAGGTCAGAAACGCTTCATAGTGTCTGCAAGTGTGTGCGCTATCACACCTGTTCCTAAAATCCCTACCTTCATAGTTTTAACCTCCTAAAAAAAATTATTTCAGGTAATCTTCTATCTCTACGAGGAACATCTCATACAGATCGTCTTCACCAGCTAAGAGCGGTGAATTCTCCCCTCCTCCGTTTGTACTGCGGCGCATGGCTGCATAGCTCTCCTCACCGGCATTTACGAGATCTATGGCAGATATCTCATATCCCTCACGATTTAAGATCCTGCAGAACTGTGACAGACCGCCGTCTTTTCCTCTGGTATCAAGCAATTCTTTGCAGAATGCCTTGTCTGTTTTCGCCCTCTCCTTCGCCTCTTCAAGTGTATCATAAACAGTCATAATGCCGCCTCCTGCCGTAATTATACTCAAACTACCCTGTTTCCGCAATAAAATACACCGGCTGTACCATGTACAGCCGGCGCACCGGTTACTGTATCAGATCTCGTAAAATCTCTCGTACCTGAGTGGTTCAATGTCGGTGATTGGCTTTTCTCCGACTACAGTCTGGGCCATGATGTAGCCGACGGCAGGAGCTGTTCCGAAACCGTGACCGTTGAAACCACAGGCGAGGATCAGGCCGTCCGCTTCCTTCGGTCTGCCAAGTACACAGACACCGTCTTTGGTCAGGTCAAGGATTCCGGTCCAGCTGCGGACTATCTTTGCCTTTGCAAGTGCCGGAATCCAGCTCTCGATGGCGCGGCAGCTTGCTCCGAGCGTAGCCGGGTGCTGGACTCTCATATCATTCGGATCTTCAACATCTATATATCCTTCAAGTCCTGACTCTGCTCCGAATACGAATGAGCCGTGTCTTGTCTGATGTCCGTAGAAATCAGCCGCTGCTGTTCCCAGCATCTGAGGGAACATCTCCGGTTCCATCTCTGTGACCAGGGCGCAGTCCACGTATTTCTGCATCGGTATGTCGAGTCCTACACTGTTCATGATCCTTCTCGAATCATATCCGGCTGCAAGGATTATATCTCCTGCTTCGAATACAGTGCCATCCTTTAAGACTACTTTTCTTACTTTGTCGTGTACTTTTTCCAGACGGTCTACAAAGGCTTCTGTGAAAAATCTGACGCCAAGCTCCAAGTCCTTCATATAGTACGCAAGTGTAGCGACAAGCGGGTTTGCGTGTCCGTCTGTCGGGCAGAAGCTGGCACCGATGACATCCTCTGACATACACGGAGCTATTTTTCTTACTTCATCACCCGATATCATATCGAGCTTCAGACCGCCAGCTTCACAGCTCTCTTTAAGTGCTGTCAGCTTTTTTATATGAGCCTCAGTCTTTCCTAGACGAAGGTTTCCTTTCTGGGTGTACTCGACGTCACGTCCGAGCTCATCAGATAGTGTCGGCCAGAATTTCTGTACAGCTGTCATAGCAAGCCCGAGTTCTCTTGGATCACGACCTGACTGACGGACACCACCGCCGTTACGGCTCGAGGCGCCATGTCCTATCGACGGGCTTCCTTCAAGAACGATTATATCCTTTACACCTTTTTTCTTCAGATAATAAGCACTGGCGCAGCCTACGATGCCGCCGCCGATTATGATAACGTCTGCTGTAGTCTTCATCGTAAACCTCCGATCTCTGCATCCTTTTCAAGGCCTCTGTCGTTTCCGCCGATTCCCATATCCACCGGTCTCATCGGTGTACGGGCTGTGGCGAGAGTTACGTCATTCGGCTTTATTTTAAGCTCCTTAGCCACGAGACGTCTTGTAAGTGTTCCGCAGGTCTGTCCCTGGCAGAGTCCCATTCCGCAGCGAAGAAGTCTTCTGAGTTCCTCTATAGTCGTGATTCCCTCATGCAGAGCCTTTCTGATCTCTCCCTTTGTGACTTCCTCACAGCGGCAGACTAATAAGTCATCATCATCTTCAGGCACGTAAGGGCCGATCTCTTTTAATTTTTCTTCGATATCCAACATATGCAATCCTCCTTACTTAGCCTTGTAAAAACGAGCCTTATCGATATATTCCATCGGAACTTTCATCGTTACGAGATTCGTTCCGTCAAATGCCTTCGATGTGCGGACATTGGTTATCTCTACATCACAGAGCTTCTGACCGCTTCTTGAAAGTCCGTATCCCTTATCACCTTTTTCAGGCAGTGGTAAAAACTCATAAGGGATCGTCACTTCACCGAAGCCCGGCTCTGTATCTTCTGCTACAAGGAAAATAGCCTGTCCTGAACAGCTGGCTACGCACATACCGCAGTTGATACACTCACTGCCTTCGACTGAAATAGGAAGTGAAGTGATGTTATCTCCAATCGCAATGCATCCCTTCTTGCAGGCATCCTGACAAGGGTTACACGGGATATTCTGAGTACACTCGATGACCGGATGTACTTTAACCTGTTTTCTGAATCCAGGGAATCTGGTGATCTCGTCATCTGCTACATATCCTTTAGTAAGAAGGCTCTCTGAAACCGGAATTCCCTCATCAGTCTTTTCTATCTTTTTTCCACGATTCTTCGGTGCGAACATTCCCTGTCTTAAGGAATCAAGTGATTTCTCGAGTTCTTTTTCTCTCGATTCTTTCGATGCTGCATCTGTATAGCCTAAGTACTCAGCTATTGCTGCGCCGCTCATCCTGCCTTCGATCATAGCCGATGAAGCCTCTTCGATACCTGCCACATCACCGGCTGCGTAAATACCAGGGATTGAAGTAGCACCGACTTCATCGCACTTCGGTACAAAACCTCCGGTCGAAGTATCCATCTCGATGCCGTCCATTTTTAACAGCTGAGCCATAGGTGAAAGGCCAACGGCGACACAGACTGTATCGACATCAAAGTGCTTTTCTGTCCCAGGAATGAACTGGAAATGGCTGTCGACCTGAGCTATCGTTACTCCTGTAACGCAGTCCTTTCCTTCGACTTCTTTTATCGTATGTGAGAGATAAAACGGAACTCCGGTACGGGCTACCTTTGCGGCATGAACTCCGTAGCCGCCGATCTTAGGAGCTGCATCTGCAAGTGCTACGACCTCGCAGCCCGCCTGCATCAGCTGGAACGATACGACGAGTCCTACGTTTCCTGTTCCAAGCATCAGGATCCTGTTGCCCGGCTTTATATGGTGCAGGTTCATCATGGTCTGTGCGGCTCCGGCTCCGATAACCCCCGGAAGAGTCCAGCCACGGAAGTTTACCATGTTCTCGGCAGCTCCTGTAGCTACGAGAACGGCGTCTCCCTTGTAGTGCTTTACCTCTTCTCCCTGCTGTACGAGAACTTCCTTCTCAGGATAGAGGCCTAAGACTGTAGCATTTAATACTACCTCGACTCCAGCCTTTTCAGCTTCTTTTAAAAGCTCCTGTCCGATGCGGAATCCTCTGATTTTTGCCTTATGCTCTTTCGATCCGAAAAATTTATGGATCTGCTTGAAGAGCTGTCCGCCAGGTGCTGCGTTCTCATCAAAGACTGTAGCTTTAACACCACACTTAGCTGCTTCTATAGCTGCCGAAAGTCCTGCAGGACCGGCGCCCACTACTATAAGTTCTTTTCTTAATACTTCCATCGTGTGCCTCCTTAATCCTTCACTTCAAGAGGTTTTACACCATCCTGCGTCTGTACCTTCATGCCTTCTCTTAGCGGCGTAATGCATGTTCTGACATTCGGCTGTCCGTCTACTACCATTACACAGTCCGTACATCTGCCTATCGCACAGAAGACTCCACGTGGCTCATGCCTTTTTGCCGTGTAACGGTGTATCATTATACCGTTTACTCTTAACGCTGCTGCTATAGGTTCTCCTTCATATCCCTGAAGTGTTTTTCCATCATAGGTAAAATTCACTAATTTACCTTCAGGACTCTCTCCGAGGATTGGGTGATTTTTAATTCTGTCCATTTCTTTTCCTCCTTACTTCCAGATGCCACGATATTTACGAATCTTGTAATACATCGGGTTTTCCATAGCTAATACTTTTTCCATTGGAACAGCTTTAAAAAGCGGAATATGCATTTTTAGCTTTATCCAGAATATCGAATATACAAATAGTATCGCGGTGATGATCGCCGTAACTAAAAGTATCTGATTTCTCTCTACCGGATCAGTCGAGATATTCGCTATCATAAAAATGATTCCGGCAATGCTGATACACGGAAGGATTGGTCCAAGCGGTATCTTGAAGTTTCTCGGTGCCTTCGGAAGCCTGTGCCTGAATACCAGGAGATCTATATTTGCTGTGGCGTATGATGCCATCCAGAATACCGAGCCTACCTGGATCAGGAAGCTGATCCTGTCTGATGAATTCTGAGAGATCCATGCACAGATCAGGATTCCGATGGTGATCATCCAGCAGCCGATATACGGCACTTTATTTTTATTCATCTTTCCGAAGAACTGCGGCATCAGGTTCGTGTGGCTCATTCCTGCAAAAATTTCCGAAAGCCCCTGCACTGTCGAGTTCTGCGTACTGACTACCGCAAGTGCCGATACGATGCACATCCATATCTGACCTGCTTTTCCGTAAAGTGATTCGCCATACAGCAGGTGAGGTGCTGCCGAATTCATCAGGTCGTCCCATGAAGTGTAATTATGGAAGCCGAAGATCATGATCATCTGGACTATACAGATAAAGCCAAGCCCCATGAACATTCCTAGCGGTACATTCCTCTTCGCGTTTTTTACATCCTTTGAAATCGGGATAGCGTATTCAGCTCCAATGAAGAGCCAGAATGCTATAGCTGTTAGTGATATGATAGAAAGCGGTGTCTGATGTCCTACTACCATAGGCTGACTGACTATTTTTCCAGTGCCGAGCTTCAGGGCTCCGAGGATTCCCATGACAAGCATCGAGCCGAGCATCAGGTAGCTTACGAGATCCTGGATCTTTGCAAACATATCTACTCCACGGAGGTTTGCGATAAGGATGATAACTGACGCGATCACTACCCAGAAATAATTAGGTATCGGAAGCCCCAGCACTGACCCCATCGCATATGCGAAGATCGAGGCTTCAACTCCACATGATAAAATATTTGATACCATGTAGCCTCCTACCATAAGAACTATAGTAGGTATAGGTCCTATCCCTGCCAACGTGTACTGTGCAAGTCCTCCGGTCACATTCGGCATTATCGCATTCAGCTCCGCCAGTGTAGCCATAGTGATCATATTAAAAAGGCAGGCTATGATCATCGCCGGTATGAAAGTGACTCCCGCCTGTCCGGCACCCTGTCCTAACTGGACTAAGGTGCTCGTCGCTATAACAAGCCCGACCGAAACCGATATGACATTTCTAAGTCCTAGTTTTTTTTCTTCCATAAATTTTCTTCCTTTTAAATTAAGGAAGTTCTTTTCGTTAAGCTTGAACTTCGTCTACTGACTCGTTCTCGCTAATCTCAAAGAACGACCTCGCTTAGGATTCGAACTTCGCTTGTTCTCATCTCGAAGCTTTCGGTCATAGTGCGTCAGTTCCTTCGTCTCCGGTTCTTACACGGATCACGTTATCGAGGCTGTAGACAAAGATTTTTCCATCACCGATGTGTCCGGTATAGAGTGTCTTTAGAAGCTCATCGGTGATCCTCTTTACTCTTTCTGTGTCAACTACGACCGACACCTGGATCTTCGGGAGAAGCTCCATCTCGTAGTTTTCATCTACCTCATACTCTTTTGTTCCCTTTTCTACGCCGCAGCCTAAGACCTGCGTGAAGGTCATTCCTCCAACCTTGAGCTCTGATAATTCTTTCTTTATAGCTGCGAATTTTGACATATCGCAGATTACTTCGATCTTACTGAGTCCAGCCATTTTGTTTTCCTCCATTTGCATAATTTATTATAATAAAATATGCGTATAAGTATTAGTATATGAATACATATGCTTATACGCACGCCGTTGTGCCTTCTTATTCAGTTATGCCATCTCCGGCTTATCCCAGAGATTGAGTCTGACCCCGATTCCTTCTTTTAATGCTCTCCTGTAGACTGAACAGCCCCAGGCCACATCCTCGACTGGCATGCCGCCGACTGAATAGACGATTACCTCATCATCTGATTTTCTTCCTGGTGCTTTGCCTTCGATTATATCAGTGATCTCTGTGATATCGGAGAGCTTATTTTTTCCTTCGTGGACGAGATCGGTGAACTTACAACCGATGATGCCCATTTTCGGATAAGTCGGATAAGGGTATTCATTCGCCCAGGCTTCATAGAGTTTGTAGTTATCTACGACAAATCTGCATTTGCTCAGATAATCATCATCAAACCTGGCTGCAGACGGCATTGAAATGAATGCCCCCGGCTTTACCCAGTCACCACTTATATAAGGATAAGTCTCTACGATCTTCGGATCATCATCTGTCATCGCTGTAGTCGTAAATGCTATGACATCTGCTCCTCTAATGGCCTCTTCATCTGTCTCGCAGACATTTATCTCATCGAACTGAGGATACTCTTTCTTTACAAATTCTATAAAGGAATCGATCGACTTACGGCCTCTTCCTTTGATATTTACCCGATGAAGCTTCGGGCAGGTCACTGCAAATGCTGCAAGTGAAGTCTTTCCCATGACTCCGGGTCCGATAATTGCTGCCGTTTCAGAATCTTTTCTTGCCAGATACCTGGCTCCGACTCCTGGTATTCCGCCGGTCCTGTATGCTGACAGGAGGTTTGCTGACATGAATGCGAGCGGTGCTCCGGTATCCTTATCATTTAAAACCATCATAAGGATTGATCTTGGAAGACCTTTTTCTTTATTCTCTACATTGGATCCGTACCATTTGACTCCTGCCATCTGGTATTTTCCGCCTAGATAAGCTGGCATTGCCATGAACCTGCGGTCCTGTGTGTTCTTTGGCATCCCCGGGAATTTAGGTTCATCCGGAAAGGTAACCATGCATCCGTGTGAATTATGGTTTTCTCCTCCCATCATATAGTCCCCGGCTTTAAGGAGCTTTAACATATCTTCCATAGAATCTATGCAAGCTGACATGTCTTTGACTCCTGCCTTTACCATGTCAGGCTCACTCAGATATAAAAAGTCGATCTTAGTATCCATCTGACCTCCTTCCCGTCTGAGATGCTTTCTATTATAGAAAACTCATCAGAACAGGTATTGTAAAAATGAGAACAAAAAAGCACCGGACCTCTTTCGAGGTACCGGCGCCTTTGCCTTTTCGTTTGCTGTTGTGTATACTTTAAACCCTTGTATCATACTAGAGTCAACACTTTTAGATGCATTTATCTCAATACACTATTGAATTTTATTCATCTAATAGGACTTTCTCTACGTCTTTTGCGTCATATTTTACAGTTGATACATGAGTCGTCTCAATCAGGTACAAAGCATGCGCTGCCAAGTGCTCTGCAGCCTGCTCAAGGTCTCTGACCCCTGGCTGGTCTTTATATATATCAACTACTTTTCTGCTTCCAGAATCTGTTATCACACACTCTTCAGGTCGTATCTGCATCCTTTTAAGTACTTTCGGCAGTGAAAAACGTTCGAATATCATCTGTTTTTCGTCAGCTGTGTAGTCATCTATGTCGATAACTGCGAATCTGGTCATCAGAGGATCTGAGATCTTTGACTTATCGTTCGCCGTAGCTATAGGATAAACTCCGTTAGTCGGGATCGTACACTCCACATAGTTATCAGTAAATCCGAGGTTATCAAGTAAAGTAAGAAGCGCGTCTGCTGGACTCATTCCGCTCTTTCCGGCATCAGCCTTATCCAGCTCATTTATGATAAAGACCAGATTAGATGATCCGGCATCTGAAAATGCTTCCATTATCTTTCCCGGCTTTGCGTTAGAATAGACTCTTGGACTTCCTGTTAGCGCTTCAGCATCATTTATCGTGCTCATATCGAGAGCTGTCCATGGTAGTTTCAGTATCTTTGCTACAGCATAGGTTATCTGAGATTTTCCGACTCCTGCCGGACCACAGAGAAGCAGCCCGTATGCAGGCAGCGTGTGTGTCCTGTTTATCTGGATTATAGTCTCTATAATGCGCTGTTTGACCTTATCCATGCCGTAAAGGTTCTCGTCTAACACTTTTCTTGCAGCATTTGGGTCTATTGCAGGAAAATATGCATCCTGCCAGTGGATATTCAGCATCATCGAGAGGGCTCTCATCGCATGTCGTCTCTCATCAGGACTTATGCTCTGCGATCTCGCCATCATCAGATTCCGCTTAGCCCAGACTGCTATATTCTCTGGCAGAACCGACGAAGCCACTTTGAGAAAATTCTCCATTCCGGTCACATCGCTCATCCGGATCTTTTCGGCAACTGATTTTTCTTCTATGACTTCATCATCGTGCTTCTCTTCCTTCGTCGGCTTGGATGCCATAAGCCTCTGTATCACATTCTGTAAAAATCCATCCTCTGAAGTAAGCCTCCTGAGTCCGGCTGCATCTACTGCCCTTATCTTATAAACGCAGTAATTTTCTCCCACTATGTGGCCGGATAGCCTGACATCTGTATGATTATCAGCCAGCCAATATATCAGCTTTACAAATCTCGAATCTATCCCGTTAATCGCAGCGTATAGCTGATCTGATGATCTGCCGTATTCGAAGCTCATTTTTTCATCGAAGCGGTAAAATCTGCCACTGACATGATGCACCAGAGTCTTAGCCTTGTCTTCTATAATAAGAAGAGGATGTTTTTCATCTGCGGTCGTCGAATCCTGCTCATACGTGTCGAATGAAAATGCTTCTTTTCCTGCAACGCCTTTTGGTACTGCAACTTTTTCTTCAGATGTGTCACTGAAGTCAAACGTCCTTGAACTCATTTAGTCTTTGCCTCGTCCATCTTTTTTCTCTGTTCGTCAGCTTTTTCCTTTACCTTCGGATCCCTTGTCAGCTCATACGCTATATTATAGAAGTAAAATGATCTCATAGGATCATTCTCCTTCTCAAAATACTGTGCTGTGACATAAGCTAGCTGTACCACTGTCTTATCCGGTCCGAATGGTATCCCGTCGTTTTTACATACATTCGGGAACTCTGACATATTGATAGTCTTCTCTTCCTTAGTCAGATTCTTTCCGATCTCATCCAGCTCATGCTTTACTGCATCATTGTCTTCATATACTAATGAATAGAAAAATGCCTCGATGGCTTTTGTAGTCTCATCCTTCTGTTCATAATAGTAAGCTATGTTTCTGTATGCATGTGCCAGCTGTCTAGCCAGATATATATGAGGGAAAATTCTCTTCGTCAGCTCTAAAAACTGATCTACCGATCCCATCCGCTTTACTACTTCTGCGTACTCAAACGCTATATCCGGACTGATCGGATTCCAGTCCATAGCCTCTTCCATTCTCTCGAGTGCTGTAGCATAGTCTTCCTGTTCCATTGCTATGCTGCCGCTGATCAGATATACATTTGAAACCGGTACTTCTGCAAGTCTCAGATTCTTCTGCGGCTTCTCCTCATTTCTATAGATGCTCTCTTCTATCGCTGTCTTGAAATCAAAGTACAGACATTCATCATCCTCTTTCATCGGATAATCATCGGTAAATGTATCGATCAGAGCTGTTATCGTCTTCTGGGCTTCATCCAGTTTATTTTCTTTAAAAAGCTGTCTGGTCTTGTCCAGAGTATCTGTAAAGTTTTTCTTTTCCTGATTGGTCATTTCTTTCATCCTTAAATAGTTAACTACTGCTCTGCTATTGTACCACTTTTAGGAAATCAGACAAGAGCCGGAGTCATGGTATGTTGGTCTATTGTTCTTACCGGTTATAGCTTCCATATGTTGTTGTTCATGCCGCAATGCATCGTTATATATAGTGTTTGTATTTTTATACTAATGCATTGTTTGTATTAGATGTTATGTATTTATTTGTTATGTTATTATAAGTCAGGTATGATGCTTTGTTGTATATGTGTTATAATATCGTATGCGTTTATTATATACGTATATTCATTTATATTATATTTATGACGTTTTATAAGTTGTAGGATTTGACATCTATGTCAATGTAGATTATAGTATTAGTCGTATATATCATGTTCGATGTATAATATATGGTTGTATTCTAGTAATCATTCTACTATGATTTATATTAGTAATATGTTTGTGAATTTTATGATGATTATGATTTAGAAATCATGTTCATATACAAGTATAACAAAGACGTCAAATATAGATTAGATTTAGAAAATATAATTTATATTAAACTACAACGTTGAATATAATTACAACTTATAGTATGAATTATAGTAATATGTCATATATAATGTAGAATTATTATTAGTAATCTATGACAGAGTCAATTAAGAATATGACATCGACTTAAAATAATAATAATTAATAAGAACAAAAATAAAAATATTAACATAAATTAGGTTACAAATAAAAAGACTAATACAATAAAAAATGAGAGTACAAAGTAAAATAAAAATAAAAAATACAACATCAAATAAGTATGTTGGTACAACTATCATATAAGAACAATAATTGACATATGATTTAAAACCACATATAATAATGAACAGTCTGATGTGATATAAAATACATCAAAAAATACAAATGATGATCATAAATACAAATAAACAATCAGGAGGCGAAGCAGAAGAGAATGATAACGATATCGATAGCAAACCAGAAAGGTGGAGTCGCTAAAACGACGACAGGACTTTGCCTGGCAAATGGGCTACAGGAATGCGGCTATAAAGTACTGATGATAGACATGGATCCCCAGTGCAATACATCCAGCACTTACAGAGCCGTTCAGGAGAACACAGCCACACTGTATGATTTTCTACATGAAGACGCTACATTAGAAGAAGCTATCCAGACAACCGACAGTGGAGACATAGTTTCAGGAGACAATAATCTGGCCGGAATTGAGGGTGAATTTGCAGCACATATCAAGAATTATTCACTCTTAAAAAAAGCATTAAAGACCATAGATGACAGATATGATTTTGCTATTATAGATACGCCTCCAAATATAGGTTTTTATATGACCAGTGCTCTAGTGGCATCTAGTGGAGTTATCATTCCACTAAAGGCGGAGAAGTTCGCGATCGATGGATTGGCACAGATCATGGCAAATATCAACGATGCAAAGGATGTTAATCCGGATCTTAAGATCTATGGCGTTCTGCTTACAGTATACGATAAGAGAACAGCTTTGGATTCGCTGGTACATGAACAGCTTCCAGAGATAGGAAAACAGCAGGGATTTAAAGTATTCAAGACGGCGATAAGAACCTGTCAGCAGATCAAAGAAGCCCAGTCCAGACAGGTGAGGCTATTTGACGAATATCCGAACTGCAACGCAGCAATAGACTACGCTAATCTGATAAAGGAACTATTAGAAGAGGTAAAGAAATGAAAAATTCCAAGAACGATTCAAGAAATATATTCGAGTCGATTAAAAAAGAAGAAGAAAAGGAAGAAAAAGCCAAGAAAAGTAAAGTTGAAACAAGTGTCAAAAGTGAGAGGCAAGTAAAATCTGCCACCAAAACACCTGAAACTCTGGCAAAAACTACTAACGAAGCAAAAGAGCCGGAAAACACGGTAAAACCAACAGAAAATAAAAAAGTTGCAGAAACAGCTTCAGAAAATCCTGGCATCAACTACTCAAAAAATGAAGAAAAAGCAGTTGAAGAACCAGTCAACAATGGTCTTTTATACATTACACCTACCAGAAAGAAGACCAGAAGCCACAGAAAAGGCTTTCTTTTATCAGACCTGGCACTCCAGAACCTGCAGAATGAGGCTGCAAAGTACGAAATAAGCGAAAATGAGCTGATAAACCAGATTCTGGAAAAGATGATCTGATAAGTAAAAATCGCCAGAATTTCAGAAGAAGAATAATAAATAGACTGTACAACAACAAATTACTTTGTTTATTACAGAGAGCATCAAATCCCGGAAATACAAGGCTTCCGGGATTTTTTAATGGCATGAGATACTTAAAGGGATGGCATGGGATAAACCAGTCATGGCGTGGTAGCAGTAAAGAACTGGCGAAAAATACTTACGACAGGGAAATATGCTGGCATCAGGGACTGTAAATACTGGCACAAATGACTTAAATATAAGAAGATAACTGCCTGGAAGACCAAAGGCAAGTAGAAATTGCCATGATAAAAGTAATCCACGCCATGACTTTAGTATCTGATGCCATAACATTAGTAGTTCGTGCCACAATAGCAGTAATTTACGCCATAATAAAGTCATGAGCATAAAAGATAAGTAATTTTTGCCAGAATAAAACCCGGGCATGCCGGTAAAATAGTAAGTGTTTTTCGCCATGAAAAGGAAGGAAATAGTGGCAGAAAGTACTTGACATAAAAGGCGAAATAGTTTTTAATAGAATGGTAGTAGGTAGATACTGCCATTAAAAGAGACATATGATGGCCGAAACTACTTGTCCGGCGGGAGAGAACAGGCATCAGAGGTATGTAATGCGCGAGAAAAAGGCAGAAGAGATAATAGAGGAAAATGACAGGAAGCTGCCGCAGGAAGCGGATCAGCAGAGAGTCTATAAAGGCCGTGAGATCATCACAGCCAAGTATAAAGCGTCACTTCTGGAGAATAAACTCACATCTATAGCACTCTCCAGGCTTTCGATGGAAGGAGATACGCCGGTAGCGACACTTTATCCATCGGAGATCAGAAAGCTGTTAGGGCGCCAGTCCGATACGAATATCTATAAAAAACTCATAAGTACAGCTAAGACGATGACCGGACATCAGATGGTCATAGAGGATGATAAAGGGAACTTCGAGGTTCTGGCGATGATAACAAACGCCAGGTATGAGAACGGAGTTTTCACTGTCACTTTTAATAAAGTCATAGCCCCATACATCATCAATATCAAGGGAAACTACACGAGTTATTCGCTCGCGAATGTCCTCAGGTTCACGTGCGATTACTCATTCCGAATTTACGAGCTCATCAAGTCAGAAGCCTGGCATCTGAGAAAAGGCGATATGGATGACAAGTACGTAAAAGAATACGGGTTATCGGAGCTAAAATGCATGATCGGCGTCGTAAATATGGACGAAGCCAGGGTCAAAAGAGCCAAGCAGAACGGCGCCAGCTGGGATAAGATAGTCGAGATAGCAAATGAGAAATCATTCAACGAGTGGGGAGACTTCAGGAGAAGAGTTCTCGAGAGAGCGAAGAAAGAGCTGGCTGAGCAGTGCGATGTGAAGTTTGACTATGATCCGGTAGCGGCCGGAAGAGGCGGAAAGATAGTAGCAGTCAAGTTCATTATCAGCTGGAATAACCCTGGAGAAAAGGTTAGAAAAGCTATAAGCGCAAAGAAAAAGCAGGTTGAAGAAACTAACAACCAGTATGAACAGATGACTCTTACGAATCTATCGGAGCAGATGGAGGCGCTTGTAGGACATAACGGGCTTTCTGAATCAGATATCAGGGCGTTCCTGAAAGAATCACTGCACGATGAGAAGGAAGTCTTAAGAGCTGTGGAAATGGCTGACCGACAGGCTGGTGCACTTGATAACTATACAGGCTGGATCATCGCATGCATCAGAAATCATTATGATGAGCAGATGGTGATCGACGGTTCGAAGGAAAAGGGAGACAGGGTAGTAAAAGCCAAGGAGATAATCGAAGAGAAGACAGACGATGACAGAAATGCCATGTCAGCAGCATACTGGAATAAAGCGATGAAGAAGCACTCAGAGAAATTCCAGGAGTTTGAAGAGTATCTGAAGAGCAGAGGTGTGTCTATGGATATGTTCACGGATGGAAATGAAGACTTTGAGTGCGGTGAGAAGTTCATGCAATGGATAAAGACCGGAGAGACGAAGCTGTTCTGAGTATCAGATCAGCTCGTCCAGAGTCTTTCCGTAAGAAGGAAGGAATTCGTCGATGAAGTCCTTTAGCTCGGGAAGTTCATCACATAATGAATTTATTTTCGCACCCGTTGACACCTTTGCAGTTTTAAATTCATTATTGCCGGCCTTTTCTTCCTCGATGCATTTGATATAGGCTGAGAGTTTGTCGGCGGCTTTAACCAGGCGGCGCATGTAGATCTCATCCTGATCGCTTCCAGCAGGAGCTTCCTCACAGACGATGTCGCGGAAAGACTCGCGCAGATCATCAGGCAGTTTGTTAAGAAGAGTGAGCTCTGCCTGGTGCTCCATTGATTTATAGGCGGTTTTCAGATCGTCATTTGCGTATTTGACCGGAGTAGGCATATCGCCGGTGATTATCTCGGATGCATCGTGGTAGATGCCTATAAGAGCAGCTTTTTCAGCATTCAGGCCTTTTCCGTAGCGGGTGTTTCCTATAACGCAAAGGGCATGGGCGATGACTGCGACCTCAAGCGAATGTTCACTTAAGGATTCACCGCGTGCAGAATGCATCAGAGCCCAGCGCTCTATGTATTTCATCCTGTCTATAGCTGCAAAAAAAGTGCTTGACTGTTTCATGGTAACCTCCATCCGCCGGTTTTCCGGCGGAGATTAGATTACACCAGGAACGGACATTTTTCAACTGTACAAGCAGCGGACAAATGCGGTATAATAGAACAGATTGTAAAAAAGAGACTTGATCAGGAGTACATATGACAGACAGAGAAGCGCTGATCCACGATCTTAGCGTGATCGGCCATCTTTCAGAGAGAATAGATCTAAGAGACAAGGAGCAGATAAGAGCGGTGCTCCTTCTACAAAAAAATGACCAGCTTTTTAAGACAGAATACGGAAAGCGATTTATCGCAAGGCTGATAGCGTATTTTACAGGGAGAAAAGCACCGGATACCTGTATTTTTACAGGAAAGAAACTGTTCGGATTGTTTCCTGTTTCTGAAGATGTCCTTGCCATGATAGACCGCTCTCCGGAAGAGGCCGCTGACACCATCATAGGAAAACAGAAGACTAATTCAGCGTATATACTCGATGAATTAAGGTACAGACAGAGGGAAGAGGCAGCCGAGGAGGCTAATAAGAAGGCGATAAAGGAACAGGAGGAGCTTAGAAAAGCGCAGAAAGCGCTTGAGAAAGAAGAGGCGCCCTATAAAGCAGTCAGAAAAAAGGCAAAGCAGGCATCTGATGCAGCAAATATTGCAACAGACAGGCTCCATGAATTTTCTGGTGCAGAGGAGGGAGAGTCAAACAGCGTTTTCAATCTCTTCAGGGATATAGAAAAGCCATGGAAATACGCCAAAGTTTACTGGTGGCTCTTTATAGTATTCCTGCTCTGCGGATACTGGTTCATCATGACAAGGGGAGCCGGAGCAGTGCCGTTTGAGATGGCACTTGGAGCCGGACTTGCGCCGGCAGCGGTCATTTTATTTTTAAATGAGCTGTCAGGCATATATGAGACAGAAGTGTCATTTAAGAATACTGCGCTGCTGTGTGGATTCGGAGCACTGCTTTCGATGCTTGTCACCTGGGCGACAAAAGGTATCTTTGAAGACGTAAACAGTATTCACGTGTTCCTGAAGTCGCTCGTGGAAGGCGCTGTATCGATGCTGGCGCTTCTTGCCGTAGTCTTGTATCACATAAAAAAGACCGGAAAGAATGTGACGATGCTTCAGGGAATTTTTTACGGGAGCTGTTTTGGAAGCGGCTTCGCCTTCTATGAAGTCTGTGATATGGCGCTCAGTGGATATTTTTCGGATCAGAGATCAGGAGTGTTCATGTGGCATCTGATAACGCAGTCGGTCATGGCAGTCGGCGGACGCATAGCCTGGACAGCGGTCATTGGCGGAGCATTTTCAGTCATCATAAAAAAGGCCGGAGTCATAAAGAGCCAGGAATTCGTAAAGATGTGCCTCCTGGCGTTTATATACCCGTTTGTGATGCAGGTATGCTGGGAAGCAGGATTTTTAAACGTCGGACTCTACGGAGTTACGATCAAAGATATTTTTCTGATGGTAGTTGCATTTATGGTTTTGAACCTTTTCCTGCACCGCGGGATCAGGGAAGCCGGAAAGGTAAAGGCAGATGTATAAAGAGATAGCAAAATTCATTTCATACGGCAATATCCCGGAAGACAGCATCCTCTACAGGCTGGGGGATATCTTCCGCCAGTTTGATGAGGGTAATGCTTCGGATGCACAGCTTACCAGAGAGATATATGAGCAGGTTCACAGGCTCCTGGCTCTGGCTACAGATTACGGATTCGACGGAAACCTGTGGCAGAACTATCTGACCTATCTCCTGATCACCGATGAGAATCCGTTCTCCATCACATGTGAGAAGGTCGGGGCAAACGATGGCTCCGTGAATGAATTTGCAAAAAATGATTTCCGGGCAGCCATGAACCTGTTCCATTTCGACTTTGCTCCGATAGAGAAAGCACTCGGGATAAATGTATTTACAGTGCTTACGCATTACAAGGCCGTAGTGAAAAAGGACCTGATGTACAACCACGCTGTATCTGCGAAGGTCAGGGCTTTGAGTGAAAAACTCGCAGCAGCAAAGGATGAGAACGAATTTTTTGACCTGATGACTGATTTTTATAAGGCATACGGAGTCGGAATGTTCGGTCTGAACAAAGCGTTCAGGATCTCAGATACAGATGATAAGGTTGTCTTCCATCCTATCAACAACATGGAAGTCGTTCATCTCGCTGACCTGGTAGGATATGAGGAGCAGAAGAAGCAGCTGGTCGAGAATACAGAGGCTTTCGTGGAGGGAAGAGGTTCCAATAACTGTCTGCTCTATGGAGATTCCGGCACAGGAAAGTCTACGAGCATCAAAGCCATAGTGAATGAATACTATGACCGTGGGCTCCGTATGATAGAGATATACAAGCACCAGATGAAGGATATAAGCACTGTCATCTCGATGATAAAGAACAGGAATTACCGTTTTATCATTTATATGGATGATCTGTCTTTTGAGAACTTTGAGATAGAGTACAAGTACTTAAAGGCTGTGATCGAAGGCGGAGTCGAGACGAAGCCGGATAATGTGCTGATATATGCGACAAGCAACAGGCGTCACCTGATAAAGGAAGACTGGTCAGACAGAGATGATATGGAGAGCGGCGCTGGTATCCACAGAAGTGATACAGTAGAGGAAAAGCTCTCACTTGTGAACCGTTTCGGCTGCCAGATAAACTACTCGAAGCCGAATCAGAAGGAGTTCTTTACGATAGTAAAGGAACTGGCACACAGGTCAGATATCCCTATGAGCGACGAAGAGCTCGAGAAGGAAGCAAACATCTGGGAACTGCGTCATAACGGCATGTCCGGACGCTCAGCCCAGCAGCTGATAAATCATCTCAAAGGACTTTCGGAAAAATAAAGTTCGTGTTAAACTAAGTACAGGACACAAAAAGAAGGAGTGATTCAGATGAACACGGTTACTCTTATATGTCAGGGATGTGGAAGGCCATTTCAGATGGCTCAGATAGACTATGACAGGATTCTTACAGAATCAATGCAGGCCCCGAGATTCTGCTCGACACAGTGTGCTTTCCACGGCTGGGATCCACAGGCAGTCTGGTTCGGCAGATACAGGCGGAGCGTAGAAAGTCAGAAGCACTGATCTGCCATGGAAAAAATAAACGGACAGAGGTATGTCTTTGTGGATTTCGAGATGCAGCCGGTCGACCACAAAGAGCATCCTGACGAGTGGAGCATCGCCAGACACGAGATCATAGAATTCGGTGCGGTGATGCTCGACGAAGACCTGAAGGAAGTGGATCAGTTCCAGAGTTATGTAAAGCCGCGCTACTCTGTAGAGATACAGGAGACTGTCGAGGCCATGACAGGCATCACGGCGGAGACGGTAAAAGATGCAGCGGATTTTGAGACGATACTCGGAGACTTCATTAACTGGTGCGCTTCACCTGGGACAGAATACGCGGTCTATGCCTGGAGTGGAGCTGATAAAGGTCAGCTTACCCATGAGATAGCCCTGAAGCAGATAAAAAAGACGGATGAGCTTGACTACATGCTTTCACACTGGTTTGATTATCAGAAGCTCTTTACCAGGGCGATAGGCAGAAGGCTTGCAGTATCACTTGATAAGGCGGTCGAAGCCTGCGGGATGGACTTCGAGGGACAGATGCACGACGCGCTCTGGGACGCGAGGAACACATCGAGGCTTTTCAGGCTCACCTCAGATAAGAAGAACTTCCGGAAGCTGGCTCCGCGGATAAAGCATGTGCTCGATTCCAAAGGGCACTTTACAGCTTCTCTTGGAGATCTGGTGAATCTGAAGGGTTTTGATCTGCCAAAGGAATGAAAAATATACACAGGAATAAGCATACATTTTATACTAAGCTTTATTAGTATAAAATGTATGCTTATTCTATACAAATGACATATACAAATATAAAAGGAGGATTCAAATGGAATACGGTTATTTTGATGACAGGGCAAAAGAGTATGTGATCACAAACCCTAAGACACCATCAGATTGGAAGAACTATCCGGGGACTGACAGGTACAGCATGGAGGTTACGAATAATGCCGGAGGCAGGGGATTTATCAGGTCAGAGGATCAAAACGAGGTACTTAAGGACAGATATGTCTATATCCGCGATGATGATGACCTGGACTTCTGGTCAGCTTCGTGGCAGCCAGTCGGAAAGGATTTCAAGGACTATCGCAGCATCTGCCGCCATGGTCTTGGCTATACCAAGCTCTACGCTTCTTACTCAGGTATCCACTCAGAGGTCTTATATTATGTTCCGGTTGATGCGGACTATGAAGTCTGGGCAGTAAATGTCGAGAACCATTCAAAGCGCCCGAGGAACCTGACAGTCACTGGCTTCTGCTCCTTCCCTTCCAAAAATGCTTCAGACGACAGCCCATATGCTGTCTTTACTACACGGACACTCTATGAGAATAACAAGCTCCGCCACCAGATCTTTTCAAATCTGACAGAAGATGCTGAGAGAAGTGATGGAAAGAAACTGATCGAGAGATTCTTAGGACTTTCTGGCACTGAAGTGTCATCGTACTGCGGAGATAAAGACACATTTTTCGGGACTTACGGTGACCTCAGGGCTCCGCAGGGAATAGTCAGTGGTGACGCCGGAGATGAGCTTTCCTATGCGTCTGAGGCAGTCGGAGCACTGTCTTATAAGATAACACTTGAACCGGGTGAGAGCAGCGTGGTATGCTTTATTGCCGGGCTTAAGAGCGATGCCGAATCTACAGAGATAATAAGACACTATGAAGTCCACACCAGAGAGACTGTTACAAAAGAACTGAAGGAGCTTAGGGCATTCTGGGCAAAGCGGCTTTCTGCATTCGAGGTACAGACTCCGTCTGCAGAGTTTAACCGCATGGTAAATGTCTGGAACCCATATACCTGTATAGCAGGCTGGGAGATAAGCGATATATCACAGCTCCTTCCGAATCTTGCGGAGCTTCGCGATGACGGATGGTATTCTGAAGCCCTGGATGAGATGCTCGATGGCTATGCAGACGATAGAGGCAAAAAAGCACTTGATCGGATAAAGGAAAATCGCAATACTGCATTTGGAGCAGTATCTTTAGATCCTCCGTGTGAAGCTGATGATGACAGTGAAGAAGCCTTATATAATCCTGGAGTCAGGGGAAACGGCGGGATTTTTTCACAGAGTCAGGGCAGGCTGATCCTGGCGGAAGCACTTCTGGGAAACGGTGACGACGCGTTCATGTTCTACGAGGAGAGTGCACCAGCTGCACAGAACAGAAAGGCAGATACCAGAAAGACAGAGCCTTATGCATACAGTGAGTTCACAGAGGGCAAATACAGCCCGAACTTCGGAAGAAGCCACGGTTCATGGAACGCTAAGGCTGCCGGAGTCATAGAGACGGCCTGCATCGAGGGAATCTGCGGCATAAGGCCTGACGATAAGGGCCTTTACATCAGTCCTTCGATCTATTCGGAGTGGACCGAGTTTACCATTCACATGAGTTTTATGGGACACAGCCTCTGCATCCAGGTCAAGAATCCGGGACACAGACAGTCAGGCATTGAAAAAATGACCTTAAACGGCAAAGCAGTCGAAGGCTGCTACATTTCTGAAGAAAAAATGACAGAAAACAACGATATTATCGTTTATTTATAAGCAAAAGGTTGATAAAACTTTTAGAATCTACTATAATCGTGTTATCTTTATGAGGGCAAAGGAGGAAAGACATGCTTTCAGATAAGCTCAAAGAGGGTATGGATGTAATCCTCGATTATAAGACAGCAGATTCGGCAAAAGTATTCAAGACTTCAGTCATAGTGGAAGAGGGCAGTCTGATTGCCTTAGCACCGTGTACTGATGAAAATGGACAGTTTGAGGAGTTCAAAGACGGAGAAGTCAGTCTTTCGATAAAGGGTTCGAACACGATCATTTCCAAAGCCAGGTTACTTCCGGTCTATTACCATGGAGACAGGATCTATCTGACATATGGCAAGAGAAATGACGATGATGATATGACCTTCCACCGTGAGTCGGCGAGATACCCGATAAACGAAGACTGTAAGGCAAATGACCATGATGCGAAACTGATAGATGTATCAGATCACGGATTCGGTTTTATCTTAAATCATAAGTACAAGAGCGGCCTCTGGGTAGAACTCAAGTACAAGGACATAAAGGTAAACGGCAAGATAATGCAGTCCAAAGAAGTCGGTCCGGACTCATTTTTCTATGGATGCAAGGTCGATGAGAGCACAGGCCCTTTTGACAGACTCGTAAAAGAAAAAGCAGAAGAATTCAACAGCATGCTCGACGCATGAGAATACCCCGGTTTCACTAAGAGACCGGGGCTTTATTTAGATGAAGCTTAAAAAAGAAATTTATATTGAAAAAATCTGACAGAATATTTATACTGTACTTTAGATAAAAAATTCATTTTTTAAGGAGATATATAAAAAATGGCTGAAGAAACTATGAAGGATTACGAGAAAGAGATTAACGAATCCTTAGAGAAACACCAGAAGCAGGAAACCGAAGAGGACTTTAACTGGGACAAGCTCAGAGCGGAGATGGCTTCATCTACACCTATCGAGGTCGAGATCATCGAGGCGGTAAAGGGCGGATGCGTCGCATATGCAGAGGGCATCAGAGGTTTCATCCCGGCTTCAAGACTTTCGGGACATTATGTCGAAGACCTCGACAGCTTCGTAGGAAAGAAGATAAATGTTCTCGTTACTGAGGCAGACCAGGAGAATAACAGGCTTATCCTTTCAGCCAGAGAGCTGATCAGGGCACAGGAAGCTGACGAGAGAAACAAGCGTATAGCTTCACTTACACCTGGCAATGTAGTTGAGGGAACTGTAGAGACCATCATGCCTTACGGCGCTTTCATAAATCTCGGCGATGGCATTTCAGGACTCGTTCATATCTCTGAATTCGTAGAGAGAAGGATCGCAAGTCCTAGAGAGATAGTAAAAGAAGGCGATAAGGTAAAGGTAAGAGTAAAGGGCATAAAGGACGGAAAGATCTCACTCTCTATGAAGGGACTTGTGGATGACCCGAATGGAGAGCCTGCAGAAGAGGAATCCGAGGAGCACGAGTACTCTTCAGGACAGGAAGCTACTACAAGTCTTGGCAGTCTCCTTTCCGGAATAAAGCTGAACTGATGGAAAGGCTTCTTATAGTAGACGGATCTTCGATGCTGGTCACTTCGTACTACGGACTTCTTCCGAAGCAGATACTTTTTGAAAAGGACGAGGAGAAGAAAAAGCAGTACTATGACCAGATCATGCAGTACAACGGACATTACACTAATGCCATGTACGCGATGACGAAGACCCTGAAGAAGATAGAAAAAGAGCAGCACATCACTCACATGGTGATCTGCTTTGATACTACGCGCGATACCTTCAGGCGAAAAGAGTACTCTGAGTATAAGGCACAGCGTTCTGCTACCCCGGAGCCCCTTAAGGACCAGTTCGTCCAGATGGAGGACATGCTGAGGGAGATTGGCTACGCTGTTGAGATGAGTGATGAGTTTGAAGCCGATGATCTGGCAGGCAGCGCGGCGGCACTTTTTTCAAAGGAGATGCCGACCTATATCATCACCAAGGATCACGATTATCTGCAGCTTATCGATCAGAATACTACGCTCTGGCTTGTCCAGACACAGCAGGACAAGGCTGACGCGATAAATAAAAAATACTCGGCTATTTTTTCAGATGGGAAAGGATTTTCACTTCCTGATAAAGCAGCGCAGATAAGGCCTGAGATCTGTCTGGCTGAGTACGGAGTGCGTCCGTCTCAGATCCCGGATCTCAAGGGAATTACCGGAGATATCTCTGATAATATCCCAGGTGTAAAGGGCGTAAGCTCTGCTGCGGCTCCGCTCCTGCGCGAGTACGGGACGCTTGACGCCATCTATAAGGCGATAGATTCCTGTCCGGATGCGAAGACGGAGAAGAAGCTGTCTGCCTTCTGGAAGGAGAAGCTCGGCGTCAAGAGAAGCCCAATCAACGCCATGAAGGAATACAGGGACTCGGCTTATATGAGCTCGCATCTGGCGACCATCAGGCGTGACGTAAAGCTTTCACACAGCCTGGATCAGATGTCGCTTGAGCGGCTTGACGATACAAAGAGAAGAGAGCAGTATGAAAAGTACGGCTTCAGATCGTTATAAGGAGTATTGATCATGGAAATAATGCCAGGATTGTTCAGGGACAAAGTCCTTCTGAACAGCCTTTTTTCAGCTTTTTCATCATCTGATGACGGAAGGTATCTGTTTGTGCTCGATGAGCAGACAGGTGAGATCAGATGGTGCAGGGCTGCTGTTGATTTTTTCGGACTTCCGGGAGAACAGATAGCTGAGGGAGAGCAGGACTGGCTCCTGCGGATCCATCCGGAGGACAGACCTGAGTTTGAGGACCGCATGGAGGCCATGCGCATCCAGTCTACCGGGAAAATTCATGTCAAATGTCGTATAAAGGACAAAAATGGCAGTTTTGTAAACTGTGAAGTCTCTGCGTCATACATAAAGGATGAGGGAACGTTTCCGGCATACATAGCCGGAACAGTCATAAACTTCGGCATTCAGAACCGCATAGATACTGTCACATCTCTGCCGAACCTCTACGCATTTTTTAATGATGTAAAGACGAGCAGACTGAACGGTGAGATAGGGACAGTCCTTCTTATAGGTTCGACTCACTTCGCCGAGGTAAATGATGTCTACGGATACTCGTTCGGAAACCAGGTACTGATGGAGTTTACAGATATGCTTCGCAGGTATTTCGGAGACGAATGTGACATCTACAGGATGGAGGGCGCGAAGTTCGCGGTAAAGTCGTCGACAGTCAGCCGTGTAGACCTGGAGGGCATTTATGAGAGGCTGCGCCTGGACTGCAAGCAGGGAATAGAGGTCGAGCATTCGAGAATCCATCTGTTCTTAGCCTGTGGTGCCATGGAGGTAAGCGACAACAAAATAAGCTCGCACACCCTCTACTCCTGCCTTCTGTACGCTTATGGCGATTCTAAGGACAGACACCAGGGTGAACTGGTACTTTTCCATAACCGTATTTCTGACAAAAATAAACAGTGGCTCGAAGAACTGAATGTGATCCGTGAGAGCGTCATCGACGGCTGCAGGGGATTTTTCCTGTGCTACCAGCCCATCATCAGGGTGTCAGACGGAACCCTCGCCGGCATGGAGGCGCTGATCCGCTGGAAAAATGACAAGTACGGCGTTGTAAGCCCGGATGAGTTCATTCCTATCCTGGAGAAAGACACTGTATTTCCGGAGCTGGGCAGCTTTATCCTGCGCCAGTCATGTATCGACGCAAAGGATTTTGCGAAGAGGAATCCGGATTTCGTCGTGAACGTGAACCTGTCATATGCGCAGATCGAGAAGTCGGACTTTGCGGATTCTGTGATAAATACCCTCGATGAGACTGGCTATTCGCCTAAGAACCTCTGTCTCGAGCTTACTGAGAGATGCCGTATCATGGATGAGAATATGCTCCGTGACAAGGTAGTCTCCCTGCGCGCCAGAGGGATCAGGTTTGCCTTAGACGACTTCGGGACGGGATATTCATCCCTTAATCTCCTTAGAAAAATGCCTATCGACGAGGTAAAGATAGACAGGCAGTTTATAAAGGATATCCTTGAGAACAGGATAGACCAGAACATCATAAACGGCCTGACACACTCGGTAACCGACAGTGGAAAATCCATCTGTATCGAGGGTATCGAAAACGAAGAGCTGCAGGCATTTTTACAGCGGTATCCGGTGACTTATTTCCAGGGATATCTGTATTCAAAGCCGGTTACTATAGATGAGTTCAAGAGACTTCACTTCGACAAGCTCGCAGGGCTCGGCCCACAGATATCTGAGCAGGATCAGATAGCCATAAATGAGCAGGTGGATAACGTGATCATCCGCTGCGCGAAGTTCTTACATCAGGGTGACAGCCTTGTAGACGCCGCAGGCAAGATCATGGCTGAGATGGGGACACTCATCCATCCGGAAAGGATCTATTTCGGACTCGTATCCGAGGGCAAAATGCACAAGATCCGTGAATGGTGTGCTCCGGGAGTCGAGAAGAGTGAGCACCCTCAGGTCGAGACTATCCACAATGTAAAATGGTGGGAGAGATATGCAAATGAAGACGATGTGATAATCGTAGCAGATGTCAATGATATAATGAATAAAGCGCCTGAAGGCATCGAACCGCCGATGTGCCAGAACTTCATGGAAGTCCTGATGAAGGACGGAAATCAGATAGTAGGCTACATGGGAGTCGAGAACTACGTAAAGGCCGAGGTCTTAAATACCAAGAGCCTTCTGCAGACTATAGCTCTATTCCTCAATGCAGAGGTAAAGAACCAGATGCTTATCGACCAGCTGACAGAGCTCTCACGCAGAGACCAGCTGTCCGGCTGCGATAACCGGAACGCCTATGAAGAGGATATGATGCACCTTGAGAGAAAACGCACGCCTGTAGGCATCATCTTTGCAGACCTGAACGGGCTTAAGAGCACGAATGACAGCTTCGGTCACGCTAAGGGCGATCAGCTGATCATAAGGACGGCGCAGCTCTTACAGGAGACATATCCTGACGGACATCTGTACAGGATCGGAGGAGATGAATTTATTCTGACCTTCGAGGATCCGGATGAGGATCATTTCTGTCAGGTGATGATTGATAAGAAAAAGATCATAGATGACAATGCGATAACGATCTCCATAGGCTGGGGATGGACGCATAACTCATCCGGCCGTGAGCGGGCACAGCTTGCCGCCGAGCAGATGATGTATAAGAACAAGACCGAGTATTACAAGACTCACGACAGAAGAAAGAAATAACTATAAAAAAGACAGCCCCGATCGGAGCTGTCTTTTTTTGGTCTATTGGGAAGTGTCAAGTGATTCGTGCTGTATCTTTGTCCACTTGCGGGTCGGGAAGAAGCAGGTCTTTATGGAGCAGAGCATGTAGACAAAAAGGAACAGCGGAAAAGTCAGGAGCGGAAGTAAGCCTATTTTCCGCATCGGCAGGTGGTTGTACTTCGCTGTCATAAACACAGCCACGTACATAAAAATAAGGCTGAGTGTCGTAAATCCAGTGGCCGGCAGGAAGTACAGAAGCGGCAGCTTGAAAAAGATGATAGCGCTGTTTATGTACGAGATGATGGCTGAGATCCAGGAGCACGGTCCCATCAGAAGAAGCATTATCGCGTCGACACGCTGCATTTTTCTTACTGGCTTGCTATAGTCGAAGGCAAGTGACTTAAAGTCTTTTTTAAGTACCTGGTAGCCGCCGGTACACCATCTGGCGAGCTGATGGAACATGACGCCTACCTGATGAGGCTGTTCATCATAGCAGACTGCCTTGATGCAGAAGGCGACTCTCTGTCCGCGCAGGACATTGTCGAGAGAAAACTCCACGTCTTCTGTTATCGTAGAGGTATGCCAGCCCTCCTGCCTTAAGAGGTCACCGTCTACGGCAAAGCCCGTTCCTGTGAGGAAGGCAGAGAGCCCTACTTTTTCCCTGGCATATGAGAAGAACATCGAGTAGCACGCCCAGTAGAGGGTATACCATTTCGTTACAAAAGAGCGGTACGGCTGACCGCCGAGTCTGTTTCCCTGGACTATGCGGTTTCCGCGGCGCAGCTTGTCGTCTATTTTTTCGAGGAAATCAGGCTTTAATACGTTATCGGCGTCGAATACCGCGAAGGCTGTAAGCTTATTCTCTTTATCCATCGCAAAAATGCGCGGAAGCGCCCATTTGAGCACTGAGCCTTTACCGTCCTGCGGTCCCTCATTTCGCTCGAGTATAGTGACAAAAGGGTAGGAGCGGCCTATGTCCGTGGTCCTGTCGGTGCAGTGGTCAGCGACCAGGAAGACGTGTATTTTCTCATGTGGGTAATCGGAGGCCTTAATGCTGTCAAAAAGGTGGGCTATCGATGCCTCTTCGTTGTGAGCGCATACGATGATGCCGAAATTATTCTGCTCCTGCTTTATGTAGACAGCTTTCGGCCGCCTGTTTTTTACAAGACCCCAGAACGCTATGACTCCGATCCACGCCATGACTATCATGGGGATCATCTGAAGCACCAGCAGAAAATTCGTGAGGTCGAGTGTCTGCATCAGATTCATTTCTTACTACTTTCCTTTTCATACTTTTAACAAGCCATCCTATTTTACCGCAGTAGGGGCTATATAGCAATCTCAGATAGGGATTATTAAGAAATCTTAAGGCAATAAAAAAGCCACGGATATGAAATCCGTGGCAAAAAGGGGAGAGTATGAAAAAAAATCGAATAGCATTTCTGCTATCGATATATGTATATTACAGGTCACCTGTGAAAATAATGTGTCCAGTTTGTTAAATGAGTATGACTTCGAGATAAGCTCCTCTCTTTATACCAGTGAGAGAAGGATTCCCCAGAACACTCCGATGCAGTAGAGCAGGATGGTGATCTTTATGTTCTCGCGAGGGTGATGGTGGTTTGTCCTGAAAAGTACGAGCAGGCCGACGCCGGCTCCTACCAGAAGACCTGCCATCATCTGCCCGAATGACATCATACCGGCCAGATACAGCTGGGTGATGGCGACAGAAGCTCCACAGTTCGGGATCAGTCCGATAAGGGCTGAAAGAAAGACTCCGAGTATCGGAATGGCATTTAAGAAACGGGCGATATTATTCTGACCGATGGCATCTACCAAAAGCGTCAGGATAAGTGTTATCACAAAGATAAATACAACGATATTTAAAGTATGTATCAGGGCGGCTCTTATGATGCCGCCCTTTTCTTCGTCCCCATAATCAGCGTGCTCTTCGGCGCAGAGATCATGGATACGCTTGTCACCCTTATCCTTCCATCTGGTGCGGCGGAGGAGAGCATCTAAGACAAGACCTGATACGACGCCAAGGACAGCTTTTGTACCCAGGATAGTGAGGATACGTGATGGTGCTACCTGCTCTGAGATGAATATAGGGAGCATCTCATCGGAAGTAGACAGAAATACAGCAAGCATTGTTCCCAGGGTGATGACGCCGCCTGAGTAGAGGCTTGCAGCACTTGCAGAGAATCCGCACTGTGGCACGATGCCGAAGATGCCTCCGAAGACTGGGCCTGCTTTTCCCATCCGGGCAAGGATGCCGGTAGTCTTCTGGCTGGTATGGTGTTCGAGGTACTCCATCAGGAGATAGGTCACGAACAGGAAGGGTATGAGCTTTACAGTGTCGACCAGGGAGTCGACAAGCGCATCAATAAACATAGACATTTTTATATTCCTCTTTTCTTTCTGCAGTCTTCGCACAGTCCTACTAAAACAGAATACCCGCAGTCCAGCGTAAATCCGTGGTCTTTTAGCAGATGTTCTTCGATGCTGTGCATGAATTCACAGTCTAAGTGTATGACCTTTCCGCAGTCATGGCAGTACAGGTGCAGATGGTGCGGACAGTCGTGCCCCTCACGCAGATACTGATAGTATTTTTCTCCTTTGTCATCGAGACGGTGGCCCTGGATAAGCCCGGAGGCCTCCAGCCGGTCGAGATTGCGGTAAACTGTCGCCTGGTTTATCGAAAGGCCGTCATCACGCATTTTTACCAGAAGGTCAGAGGCTGAGATGATCTCATCCTCGTGGCGTTCAAAATAATCTACGATCCAGCTCTTATACTGTGATTTATAATCTTTCATTTTGTTACTCCTGTCGGGTGAAAATGCGAACGATTTGCATCGAGTAACTATTATACACATTTGCGAATGATTTGCAAGTGTTTTATTTATGGACAGACGTATAAAAGGTTACTATTCACGGCACCTCCCCAATCAGACCGCAGACCAACCGCGCTTACGCGCGTTTGCCGCATCTTCGATGCTAAAAGTCTGCGGTTGCTGGGGAGGTTCCTGCTTCACAGGCTGGCTTCTGTGGGTATTCAAACGTCCGCACAAGTGCGTCCGTCGTGAACCCCCACAGAAGCCTGCCGTGAATAGTAACTTTAAAAGAGAAATTGACATTATAAGAGTTTTTAACTATACTTTAGACAATGTTTATTTTTACCAGGCCATCATATATTGTGGTGGCATCGAATTTTTTTGATATATCGGGTAAGACAGCAGCTATCGTCGTACTGATATGCGTGATAAGTCTGCTGCTCGTTTATATACTGCTCACAAACAGGCAGAAGAAGACGCAGGCGGATCTGGATCTGGCACGTAGGCAGATAGAGATGGGAAATGAGTCGGTGCTTATGATGGCAAAGGCGCTTTTCTCAAAGGACAGGCGAACAGGAGAGCACTGCCACAGAGTGGCTTACTATGCTGAAAAGCTCGGAAAGGCCTGCGGTTTTTCTGATGCAGAGACCAAGAACCTGAAAAAGGCAGCGCTTCTCCATGACATTGGCAAAATAGCTATCCCGGACGCTGTGCTGAATAAGCCTGCAAAGCTGACCGGTGAAGAATATGACGTCATGAAGACTCATACGACGGCGGGAGCCGAGATCCTCCGTGGTTTTACGATAGTAGACCATGTGTCTGAGGGAGCCAGGTATCACCATGAGAGATATGACGGAAAAGGCTACCCATATGGACTTTCTGGAGAAGATATCCCGCTGTACGGGCGGATAATAGCCATCTGCGATACTTTTGACGCGATGACGGCGAACAGGGTATACCGCGGAGCACTCGATATGGATCAGGTCATGGAAGAGCTGAAAAAAGGCCGGGGCACACAGTTTGACCCGTACTTAGATGATCTGTTTATGAACCTGATAGAGACCGGAGAGATAAGTCCGCAGAAGACTTTTGAGATGTTCAAGGACAGGGATCTGACCGAGGACATAGAATAATTCTTTTTTTATTTTTGTTGGATACACAACGGAACGACATCTGATTTTCTGATAAAACTATACCTGTCAGGCGGGAAGCCGACAGATAGATACGAATTCAGGAAAAGTATTTTGGAGGTTTTATCATGGAAAATCAGATGTTTTGTTATCAGTGCCAGGAGACAGCAGGATGCAAAGGCTGTACAGTATCAGGTGTTTGCGGAAAGAAGCCTGAAGTAGCCAGGATGCAGGATCTGCTTATTTATGTGACTAAGGGGTTAAGCGCTGTCACTACTGCTTTAAGAAAAAATGGAAAGCAGATACCTGAAAAAATAAATCATCTCGTTACAGTAAATCTTTTTACGACTATCACAAATGCAAACTTTGACCTCGATGCCATAAAGGCTAAGGTCACAGAGACTCTTTCAGAGAAAGCTGCTCTTCTTTCTGAGCTTTCAGATGATGAGAAGGCGAAGCTTCCAGAAGCTGCCAGATGGAGCGGAAATGAGGCTGAGTACGACGCTAAGGCCTGGAAAGAGGGCGTTCTTTCTACAAAGGATGAAGACATCAGATCTCTCCGTGAGCTGATCACCTATGGACTCAAAGGACTTTCAGCATATACAAAGCACGCAAACGCACTTTTAAAAGAGGATTCTGAGGTAGACGCTTTCATTCAGGAGGCACTCGCAAAGACTCTTGACGACTCACTTACAGTAGAAGACCTCGTATCTCTTACCCTTGAGACAGGAAAGTATGGCGTTCAGGGAATGGCTGATCTCGATGCTGCAAACACTACTGCATATGGCAATCCTGAGATCACAAAGGTAGACATCGGAGTAAGAAAAAATCCTGGAATCCTTATCTCAGGTCACGATCTAAAGGACCTGGAGATGCTCTTAGAGCAGACAAAGGGCACAGGGGTAGATGTATATACACATTCTGAGATGCTTCCGGCTCACTATTATCCATTTTTCAAAAAATACGATAACTTCGCAGGAAACTACGGAAATGCATGGTGGAAGCAGAAGGAAGAGTTCGAGAGCTTCAACGGACCTATCCTCATGACGACAAACTGCATCGTACCTCCGAAGGACAGCTACAAGGACAGACTCTGGACTACAGGAGCAGCCGGATATCCGGGATGCAAGCACATCGACGCAGCTTACGGCGAGACAAAGGATTTTTCACCTATCATCGAGCAGGCAAAGAAGTGCCAGGCTCCTACAGAGATAGAAACCGGAACTATCGTCGGCGGTTTCGCACATGAGCAGGTATTTGCGCTCGCTGATCAGATAGTAGATGCTGTAAAGAGCGGCGCCATAAAGAAGTTCGTAGTAATGGCAGGATGCGACGGAAGAGCTAAGTCCAGAAACTACTACACTGATTTTGCAAAGGCACTTCCAAAGGATGCAGTGATCCTTACAGCTGGCTGCGCCAAGTACAAGTACAATAAGCTGAACTTAGGCGACATCAACGGAATCCCTAGAGTTCTCGATGCCGGACAGTGCAATGACTCTTATTCACTGGCACTTATCGCATTAAAGCTCAAGGAGATCTTCGGACTTGACGATGTAAATGACCTCCCGATCGTCTACAATATCGCCTGGTATGAGCAGAAGGCTGTGATCGTTCTCTTAGCCCTTCTTTACCTCGGAGTAAAGAACATCCATCTCGGACCGACACTTCCAGCTTTCCTTTCCCCGAATGTGGCTAAGGTACTGGTAGATAATTTCGGAATAGCCGGGATCGGAACAGTAGAAGACGACATGAAGCTCTTCTTCGAATAAACCGCTATTGCACACAATCCCTTAAACCGCTAAAATGGTCAGTGTTACGAGAGACAGACCTTATAGCGGAAGGGATACTGGATTGAAAGAGAATATAGTACTGATAGGAATGCCGGGATGCGGAAAAAGCAGTCTGGGCGTAGTTCTTGCAAAGGCGCTCGGATACAGATTTGTAGACTCGGATCTTCTGATACAGGAAAATGAGGGCCGTCTGCTCAGTGAGATAATCGAGCAGGACGGTCTTATTGGCTTTAAGAAAATAGAAGAAAAAGTGAATGCTTCCATAGAAACTGTAAGGACAGTCATCGCAACGGGCGGAAGCGTAGTATATGGTCCGAAAGCCATGGAGCATCTGAAGTCTATAGCAGATGTCATATACCTGAAGCTGCCGCTTCATGATATAGAGGAAAGGGTCGGAGACTTGAACCGGCGTGGAGTGGCTTTTGAACCGGGACAGACACTGGGAGACCTCTACGATGAGCGTGTACCGCTCTATGAAAAATACGCAGATATCACAGTCGACACTCACGACATGGATATCCGTACAGCTGTTGGCCAGGTGTTAAGCCAGCTGGGAAAGGAGCGTTTATGAACCTGAAAAAAATAATAACTGCTTCTCTTGTGGCAGTGCTTTCTGTAACTACCGTTTTTTCTGTGGGTGCCTGCCAGGCATCAGCTGAGAGTCCGAAGAAGACAGTGGATTTCTCATATCCGGATGGGGCTTTTGACCATGAGGAGATGAATGCGTCTGTAGTGTATTCCGATGATTTTTTCAGTAAGAAGGCTACGAGGCGCAATGACTCCCTGGCGCTTCTTTCGGTCGGAGCAGCAGACGCTGTATATAACAAGGACGATATCACGGATTTCCTAAAGACCTGCGGGTTTACGAATAAGAGAGACTCGGTGACCGATGAGAACAGCGATGACCTGTCCTTTAACTTCGGCAAGAAAAAAATAGGCAAAAAGACTGTCGTGGCGGTGATCCTTCAGGGAACTGCGTCGAATGATGAGTGGAAAAGTAACCTTAGGTTGGGAGATTCTTTGTTGAATTTGCCGACTGTTCATGCAGGCTTTAATGCGACAGAAAAAGCAGTGCACAAGAAACTGAATACCTTCCTGAAGACAAATAAGCTGAAAAAAGGCTCTGTAGCCTTCTGGGTCACCGGACACAGCAGAGGCGCAGCAGTGGCGAATATCATGGCAAAGCGTCTCTCTGATACTTATGGTAAGTCAAACGTGTATGCTTATACCTTTGCTTCTCCAAAGGTCGTAAAGGTGAGCACTAAGACTACCAGGAAATATTCAAATATCTTTAACTATGTAAATCCTGATGATGTGGTAACCCGCATCCCTACAAAAGATACTAAATCTCTTGAGGATGAACTGGACAGAGCCGGAATCTTAAATGAAGAGAAGCTGAAAAGCGGACTAAATAAAATAGGACTCAGCATCTCTGTTAATTTTGAACTGGGTACTTACCGCCGTTTCGGGACGGATATAGAGATGTCATCAGAAGACCACAGTACGATGGCAGAGACCTTCTCGGATATCACCGGAGTGGACTTCGATGAGACTAGCGTGGAGCATAATCATTGTCAGAGCTGTTACCTTTCATGGCTGATGGGGTAACAGCCATTTTTGTAATCAGTCATGAATCCGATAAATTTTTCCCTTAGATAATATATTTTCTGGTTCGAAAAGTAGAAAATATGAGCAGCATAAAAACTGACGCCATACGAAAGGAACCAGAAAGTATGAGATATGGACATTTCGACGAAAAAGAACGAGAGTATGTGATAGAGAGACCGGATACGCCAAAGCCGTGGGCTAACTATCTCGGGTCTCCAGAGTACGGGGCTATTATCTCGAATAATGCCGGCGGATACAGCTTTGTAAAGAGCGGAGCGAACGGCAGGATCATCAGATATATTTTTAACGGGGAGGACAAGCCGGGAAGATATATCTATATCAGAGATAATGACAGCAGGGATTTCTGGTCTGCTTCATGGCAGCCAGTAGGCAAAGACCTTGCCTCTTATAAAAATATCTGCCGCCACGGACTCGGCTATTCTGTTTTTGAGACTGATTACAGTGACATCCATTCGGAGGCACTTTACTATGTCCCGGAGGGAAAGACTTACGAAGTCTGGAGAATAAAGGTAAGAAACGACGGAAAGTCAGACAGGAAGCTTACAGTTACAGGCTTTGCAGAGCTTACGAACCATGATAACTACGAGCAGGATATGGTAAACCTTCAGTATTCGCAGTTTATCACCAGCACCGATTTCCGAGGAGACCGTATCAGACAGAAGATTCACGGGAACCTCGATGCCGAGACAGAAAAAGGCGATGAGGTAGACGGCAAGGGTGTTACCGAGAGATTTTTCGGACTTGCAGGCGCTGAAGTCTCATCATACTGCGGAGACAGGGACGCTTTCCTTGGCACTTACCGTGGATATGATAACCCGGCAGGTGTAGCTGACGGTGATCTCGGTGATGTAGACGCCTATAACGGCTACTGCTGCGGAGCTCTTTCATCTGTCATAGAACTAGCACCGGGTGAAGAGAAGACTCTTGCCTTTGTCCTTGGAGAGCACAAAGATAAAAAAGCATCTGAGATAATGGCCCACTACAAAGACACAGAGGCGGTCTGTGACAGAGAGTGGAGCGAGACAAAAGAAGTATGGAGTTCGAGACTTAAGACTTTCCAGGTAAAGACACCTTCACCTGAGTTCAATACGATGATAAATACCTGGAACGCCTACAACTGCTACATGACAGTCATCTGGTCGAGAGCTGCTTCATTTATCTACTGCGGACTCAGAAACGGCTACGGTTACAGGGATACAGTTCAGGATATCCAGGGAATCATTCACCTGGATCCGGAACTTGCGCTTGAGAAGATCCGTTTCATGCTGACAGCACAGGTAGATAACGGTGCCGGACTTCCACTCGTAAAGTTCACACATAACCCTGGACACGAAGATACACCCGATGATGCTTCATATGTACAGGAGACCGGGCATCCGGCTTACAGAGCAGATGATGCACTCTGGCTGTTTCCGACTGTATATAAATACATCGCTGAGACTGGAAACGTAGACTTCTTAAACGAAATACTTCCATTTGCAAATAAGGATGAAGCTACAGTCTATGAGCATCTGAAGAGAACTATCGAATTTTCACTTGATCATCTCGGAAAGCATGGACTTCCGGCAGGCCTCTACGCAGACTGGAATGACTGCTTAAGGCTCGGAGCAGATGGAGAGTCAGCATTCGTGGCACTTCAGTTCTACTATGCGCTCCGTATCATGAAGATCCTCACGGTATATGAAAAGGACATGAAGTACGCAGATCATCTGGATCTGACAGAAGCAGAGTATCTGCAGAAGATAAATGAGCTGCTCTGGGACGGAGACAGGTTCATCAGAGGATATACGGAAACTGGAGAGACTGTAGGAGATAAAAAGTCACAGGAGGCCAAGCTCTGGCTCAATCCGCAGTCCTGGTCGGTCATCAGCGGACTTGCGACAGACGAGCAGGCTGACGCAGCGTTAGAGAACGTACATGAGAACCTGAACACAGAGTATGGTGCAATACTCATGGATCCGCCTTATCATAAGCATGCCTTCGATGGCGCATTCGCCGTGATCTATAATCAGGGAACCAAAGAGAACTCCGGAGTCTTCTCACAGACACAGGGTTGGCTGATCCTCGCTGAGGCACTTCGCGGACACGGAGACAGGGCCTTTGAGTACTGGTATGAGAATTCTCCATCGGTCCAGAACGATAAGGCAGAGATCAGAAAACTGGAGCCTTACTGCTACGGACAGTTCACCGAAGGAAAGGCAAGCCCGCACGCAGGAGAGAGCCATGTACACTGGCTTACCGGAACAGCATCTACGATGATGGTAGGCTGTGTCGAGGGTATCCTCGGTATCAGACCTGACATCGGCGGACTGAAGCTCGCTCCATCGATCCCGAAGAGCTGGGATCACCTCGAGATAGATAAGGATTTCCGCGGAAAGCATCTGCACATCACGGTAGAAAATCCGGGACACGCAGAGTCGGGATTCAAGTCGATGACTCTTAACGGAAAGAGCCTTTCCGGAAACTATATCGCGGAAAAGCTTCTGACCGAGGATAATAACGAGATCATTCTTAAAATATCATAACCAGGCCTTGCCTTCTTCATCTACCGACCACTCTGTCTTACCGTATTTCTCGCGGTATTTCAGCGGAGTCGTTCCGATGACTTTTTTGAAAGTCTGAATGAAATGACTCTGTGAAGAAAATGACAGGCGGTTAGCTATATCGACCATACTATAGGGACTGTACTTAAGTAGATTAGTTGCAGTCTCTATTTTTTTCTGCCTTACGTATTCACTTACGGAAACGCCGACCTCTTTTTTAAAGACACGGGACAGATATCCGGAAGAAACACCTACTGATTCAGCCACGTCTTCGACTGAGATCGGGTCATTGCGGTGTATATATATGTAATTTAACGCATTCTGGACCGGTCCGGACACCTTGATCTGAGTATCTGTCATTCGCATTTTTGTCGCAAAATCTGTGACCATAGCGTCGTGCAGTTTTTCGACACCTGATATCGACTTTATATCGTCGAGCTGCTGGATGTAGTAATCGCTCATCCGAAATCCCTGCTCTTCGATCATGCCTGCATGGATACATACACGGGTGATAAGCGCACAGCCGACAACAAAGTGATATTTGATATTTGTCAGCGGGTCGCGTGAAAGCTTTCCTACACCGTCAGGGGAGATGAATCTGTGGGCCTCGCAGTTCTGCCTTACTGCTTCGAGGTTTCCTCTGGCGACTTCTTTGTAAAATGCCTGCTCTTCGGACGCAGGACGGTGTTTTTCAGTTTCATTGTCTTTTGCTATTTCGAAATGTTCAAATCTATTTTCCATGAATTTATTATATCAGATTTGTGATGAAAATGAGTGCACGAATCTGATATTTTTTCTTTTCATTTTGTATAATGATGCGCCCCTGAAGAATATAATCTAAGCATAGTTACAAAGAACGGAGATTTCAAAGGAGGAAATCAAAATGAAAAAGAAAATCGTAAGCATGGCACTCATCGCAGCGATGACAGCCACAATGTTCGCAGGATGTGGATCATCTTCTGCATCTAACTCATCTTCATCAAGCAGCTCAGCTTCAAACGCAAAAGAAGGAAAAGTCTTAAACATCTGGAGCTGGAATGACGAGTTCGAGACCAGATTCAATGACTTCTATCCTGAAGTAGAGTCTGTATCAAAGGACAAGACAGAGACAAAGCTGAAGGACGGCACAGTAGTAAAGTGGACGATCAATCCTAACCAGGACGGCGTTTACCAGCAGAAGCTCGATGAAGCTCTTCAGAATCAGGCTACAGCTTCAGCTGATGACAAGATCGACATCTTCCTTGCTGAGACAGATTATCTGGTAAAGTACACAGACGCTGACGTAAACGCATCAATGCCTCTGAAGGACTTAGGTATTGATCCTGACAAAGACTTCGCTGATCAGTATCAGTACACAAAGGATGCCGCTACAGATAAGAATGGCGACTTAAGAGCTACCAGCTGGCAGGCTTGTCCGGGACTCTTCGTATACAGAAGAGGAATCGCAAAGGATGCTTTCGGAACAGATGATCCGGAAAAGATCCAGGAGAAGGTAAAGGATTGGGATACATTCGAGCAGTCAGCAAAGGAACTCAAGGATAAAGGTTATTACATGCTTTCATCAATGGGCGCTGATACCTACAGAGTATTCGGAAACAATGCAAGCGAGCCATGGGTACAGGGTGATACAGTTACTGTAGACCCGAACCTCATGAAGTGGGTAGAGCAGTCAAAGAAGTTCACAGACGAAGGATACAACCACAAAGTATCAGGACAGTGGACAGATGACTGGAACAAAGATCAGGGTGCTGATTCAAAGGTATTCGGATGGTTCTTCCCAGCTTGGGGTATCAACTTCACTATCCAGCCTAACGCAGGAGATAAAGGAGCAGGAGACTGGGCTGTATGTAATGGACCACAGTCTTATAACTGGGGCGGTTCATTCATCCTTGCAGCGCAGGGAACAGATAACCCGAAGCTCGTTAAAGATATCATGCTGAAGCTTACAGCTGATAAGGATACACTCCTTAAGATCACAGATAAGACTCTTGACTATACCAACACAGTTTCAGGTATGGAAGAGTATGCTGCTGATGATAAGAAGGGTGATTCAGACTTCCTTGGCGGCGAGAACCCATACAAGTACTTCGCTCCAGCTGCTGAGAGCATCAAGATGGATAAGATCACTCCTTATGATCAGGGATGCGGCGAGTGCTTCCAGAACGCATTTGGTGATTACTTCAACGGCAAGGTTTCATTTGACAAGGCAAAGAAGAACTTCGAGACAGCTATCCTCGAGAGATACAGTGACCTCAAGAAGGTAGAGTGGCCTAAGTAATAATTACCTGGTCAAAAGGGTTTTCCTGGAAAGGCTTTACTATGAAGAAGAAAACAAAGAAAGCTAAGAATTATTCGAATTACGGATATTTATTTATCGCACCGTTTTTCATCAGTTTCGTGATCTTTTCACTGATACCGCTGGTCGATACGATAAAGAACGGTTTCTATGAGTACTATACTTCCGGACTCAAAGTAGTGGGACCGAACTTCATAGGTCTTGCGAACTACTCACAGATACTGAAGGCAGACCTGCTTAAATACACCGGAAACACATTCATCCTCTGGATTGCCGGTTTCATCCCGCAGATCGTGATAGCGCTGATACTTGCAGCGTGGTTTACAGATCAGCACATGAAGCTTAGAGGAAGAAAAGTGTACGAAGTCATCATTTACATGCCAAACCTTATCATGGCATCGGCTTTCGCAATGCTCTTCTTCACCCTCTTCTCTAACTCAGGTCCTGTGAACTCACTTTTACAGCAGCTTCACATCACCAAAGAGCCGATAAGGTTCCTGGCCTCAGTGTCAGGAACCAGAGGCCTGATAGCACTGATGAACTTCCTGATGTGGTTCGGAAACACGACTATCATGCTGATGTCGGCTATAAACGGCGTAAACCCAGAGCTTTTTGAAGCAGCGAACCTGGATGGCTGCACACATACGCAGATATTCTTCAGGATCACGCTTCCTATGATAAGACCAATACTTACCTACACTCTTATCACCTCTCTTATCGGTGGTATCCAGATGTTCGATGTACCTCAGATCCTTACCAACGGTAATGGTTCTCCGGACAGAAGCTCGATGACACTTATCATGCTCCTCAACAACTACCTGAAGACCAAGAACTATGGTATGGCAGGTGCACTTTCGGTTTACCTGTTCATCATCAGTGGTATCCTCTGCTTCATCGTTTACCGTTTCATCAATACTGACAGTTCGGATAACGAAGCAAAGGCAAAGGCTAAGAGAGAAAAACGTCAGAAAAAGATCGCCATAGTGGAAGGAGGAATCACAGTATGAAAAGCCATTCAGAAAGAACAAGAGTAGTAATAGCACAGATAGTGCTCGTGATCCTCTCATTCATGTGTATGTTCTTCTTCTACATCCTGATCATCAACTCGACCAGGTCTCATGTAGAACTACAGAAAGGATTCTCATTCCTTCCGAGCACACATTTTGCGAAGAACCTGACAAACGTATTAAACGATGGAACTCTTCCAGTCGTAAACGGTATCATCAACAGCCTTATAGTGGCAGCCTGCAGTGCGGCTCTGTCGACTTACTTTTCAGCGATGACTGCATTCGGACTTTACGTGTATGATTTCAAGCTGAGAAAAGCAGCGTTTACATTTATCATGGCAATCATGGTAATGCCTACACAGGTTACCGCACTTGGTTTCTTAAGACTCATCACGAACATGGGAATGTATGATACGGTTCTTCCGCTGATCATCCCTTCGATAGCTTCACCGGCAGTATTCTACTTCATGTACAGCTACATGGAGTCATCACTTCCGGCAGCTCTCGTTGAAGCAGCCAGAATAGATGGTGCAAGTGAGTTCAGGATCTTTAACCAGATAGTCATTCCTATCATGAAGCCGGCTATCGCAGTACAGGCCATCTTCACCTTCGTAGGTTCCTGGAATAACTACTTCATTCCAGCCCTTGTTCTTCAGACAAAGAAGAAGATGACTCTTCCTATACTTATCGCAACCCTTCGTGGTGCTGATTACATGAACTTTGATATGGGTAAGATCTACATGATGATCATGGTAGCTATCGTTCCTATCATCATCGTATATCTCTTCCTTTCGAGATTCATCATCGCCGGTATTACCCTTGGTGGTGTTAAGGAGTAATTTATGAGTGAGGCTGGTCTCAGCCCTCTTGCGCAGGGCATATCATTACCCGTCGAAGGAGAAAAGTACAATTCACCAGGCTCGATAGACGTGATCCGTCGGGCCGGTGATGAAGCCATAGTTCTTCTAAAAAACGACGATGAAGTCCTACCGATAAAGGACGAGCGTGTTGCAGTTTTCGGCAGATGCCAGATCAATACATTTTTCGTAGGATATGGAAGTGGAGGCGACGTCAAGCCGACCAGAAAAGTATCTATCCTCGATGGCATAAAAAGTGCCGGTATAAACTACGACACAGAACTGGCCAGAGCCTATAAAGCATGGTGTCCTGATCATATACCTGACGAAGGCACCTGGGGTAACTGGCCTTTCAGTTTTCCTGAAATGCCTGTCTCTGACGAGCTGATGCAGGCGGCTTCCGACAGCTGTGAAAAAGCAGTAGTCGTGATAGGCAGGGCGGCAGGCGAAGACAGAGATAACACTCTTACAAAGGGCAGCTTCTTCCTCACAGATGAGGAGGAAGCCCTCCTTGAAAAAGTAGACAAAGCATTTGAAAATGTCATAGTTCTTTTAAATATCGGTGGTCCTATAGATTTCACCTGGCTTAAAAAATACAGTAACCTGAAAGGCCTTCTGATCGTCTGGCAGCTGGGACAGGAAATGGGTCATGCGGTAGCAGATGTACTTACCGGCAGAGTCTCTCCTTCAGGGCATTTAGCCCAGACTATAGCTGAAAAGTACGATGACTATCCGTCAGCCGCCCATTTCGGAGATCCGGACTCTAACGAGTACAAAGAAGGCGTCCGTGTAGGTTACAGAGGGCTTAAAGAAGCTCTGTTCCCATTCGGATACGGTCTGTCTTATACGACCTTCGATACACAGGTGCTGGACTATAAAGAGACAGCTCATACCTTTGAGTTCAGGACAGAGATCACGAATACCGGAAAGCGTTCAGGAAAAGGGTTAGTCCAGCTGTATGCCACTATTCCGGAATATGATTTCAGGACTCTTGTAGGATATGGGAAGTCTGATGAGCTCGCACCTGGTGAGAGTGAAGTCATTCTTCTCTCGGTTAAAAAAGTCCAGGTTTCGATCTACGACACCGATTCCGAAAGTTTCGTGATACAGAAAGGCTTCTATGAATTTTTCATAGGAGACACGCCATATGATACTACTGTAAAAGCTGGTCAGGCGACTGTCACAGATGATATAGTCGTTCAGAAATGCGAGAGTATCACAGAAGGCTCTGAGAAGCTAAAAGAGAGGATACATGACAGACTTCCTGCTCCTGTAGAGACTATAGTCCAAGAGCAGATCAGCTTTGATGATGTAAGAGCTGAAAAGTATTCCCTGGATGACTTCATAGCGCAGATGACTCCGTCAGAGCTTTCGGATCTGTCGCGCGGCGAAGGTGACATGGATTCACCTAATGCCATCAAAGGAAACGCAGGTGTTTTCGGTGGTATCACACCTGCCTTAAAGAAAAAAGATATTCCGATAATAAATACTTCGGATGGTCCTTCGGGACTCCGTGTATGCAGATACAGTTCACTTCTTCCTATAGGCACAGCTGTTGCCAGCACCTGGAACAGGCGCCTGACAGAAGAGTTGTATTCGTCAGAAGCGGACGACATGAAGCACTACGGAGTTGATGTATTGCTCGGCCCTGGAATGAACATCCAGAGAAATCCGCTCTGCGGCAGGAATTTCGAATACTATTCGGAAGACCCGTACCTGTCAGGAATGACAGCCACTGCCGCCGTAAGAGGCATCCAGAGCAAAGGAGCTGCAGCCTGCATAAAGCACTTTGCCTGCAACAACCAGGAGACAAACCGGTACAGGAATTCAAGCGATGTAGATGAAAAGACTCTTAGAGAGATCTATCTGAAGCCTTTTGAGATCGCCATCCGTGAATCCTCACCGAAGTGCATTATGACAAGCTATAACCAGATAAACGGTGTCTGGGCACATTACAATTACGACCTGGTAAAGACAGTGCTCAGAAAAGAATGGGGCTACAAGGGCCTGGTCATGACAGACTGGTGGATGCAGCTGGCTGACAGTCCTGAATTCCCTGGAGTGAAAAATAACGCGTACCGTATCCGCGCAGGTGTAAACCTCTTGATGCCTGGCGCACTGATACGAGACGATGTAGGGTTTGTACATGACTCCGACCCGGAGAACTGCCTGACCCTTGGAGAACTTCAGGAAAACGCCCGCTATATTCTAAACTTCATTTTACTTAGGTAACTTCTTCATTATAATAAATTCCTCTTCATAAAAAGCTGCGGTATGTCCGCAGCTTTTTAAAACTAAAGCTTTATAAGCAGAAAGGAATATATGGACGGAATACAATTTTTAGATAACGATGGGACCTTTGAACTGGATCGTCCGGAAGATTACAGCTATCTGTATTTCCCGCTTGCCAGTGAAAAAGGCTTAAAGAGCAGTATCACTCCGAATCTCGGTGGTGATATAAAAATAGATCAGACGTCTTTTTTACTTGAGCCTGTAAGTGCTGAGAATCTGCACAACAACAGGAGCACCAGGAATTTCTGGGCCAAGTTCGATAATGGTGATGTATGGTCAGCAGCCGGAAGCTCTGCAGAGGCTGAAAATGACAAGTTCACGAAGGCTCAGGACAACTCAAAGATCGCTGCCGGTTTTATGTGGCAGACTATAGAGCGCGAGTCAAAAAAATATGGTATCAGTGCCGGGATCACGTCATTCGTACCTGGAGACTTAAACGCCGAGGTCATGTCGGTAAAGCTAAAAAATACTTCCGATAAGACAGAGAAGTTCACGCCGGTTGCCGCAGTTCCTATATATGGCAGAAGTGCTGATAATATCCGTGACCACAGGAACGTGACCTCGATGCTCCATCGAATCCACACTGATAAGTACGGTATCATCGTGACTCCTTCGATGTCATTTGATGAGAGAGGACATAAGAAAAATCATACGTCGTATTTTGTATATGGAGAGTCAGGTGAAGGTAAGGCTCCGGAAGTATTTTACCCTACAGTTGACCTGTTCCTGGGAGAAGGAGGAACCTTCACTCATCCGGGAGCTGTCTACAGAGACCTGAAAGGCGCAAAGGCAGGAGAATGTTTTGCCGGTAGAGAAGCCGTCGGTGCGCTTCAGTTTGCTGAGATAACGCTTGCCCCTGGAGAAGAGGTAAGCTACACTGTTCTTTTGGGAATCACGCCGGAGGGAACAGATCTGGCACCTGTCATCGACAGATTCAGCAGTACAGAAAAGACAGAAAGCGAGCTTAAAGAGGTAAAGGATTACTGGAAAAAGGAAGTCAGCATCAGCTACCATACCGGGAACCATTCATTTGATGAACTGATGAAGTGGGTTACCTTCCAGCCATTTTTACGCAGGATCTTCGGATGTTCGTTCCTTCCTCATCATGATTACGGCAGAGGCGGCAGAGGCTGGAGAGACCTTTGGCAGGATTCGCTTTCTCTTCTGATGATGAACCCGAAGGAAGTCAGAGATGATCTGGTAAGCTATTTCGGCGGAGTCAGGATCGATGGAACGAATGCTACGATCATAGGTGACAAGCCAGGAGAATTCAAGGCTGACAGAAACGGTATTGCCCGTGTCTGGATGGATCACGGCATGTGGCCTTTCCTTACGATAGAGCTCTATCTGAACCAGACAGGAGACTATTCCATCCTGAGCGAAGAGGTCCCGTATTTCCAGGACCGCCAGATTTTCAGAGGAACTGATACTGACAGCAACTGGAATGAAAAGGACGGCACTATACTGAAGGACAAGGGTGGAAAAACCATAAATGGAACCGTCCTTGAACATATACTCATCGAGACACTGACCGAATTCTACGAGGTCGGTCAGCATAATATCATCCGTCTCCGTGGAGCCGACTGGAACGATGCTCTCGATATGGCTGATGAAAATGGTGAGAGTGTAGCATTTACCTATGCTTATGCAGGAAATCTGAAGCGTCTGTCGAAGCTCCTTAGTCTGCTCGATCAGAAGGAAGGCATCCATGAGGTGACACTTAACAGAGCTCTTGAAGTACTGCTTGAGAACGTCACCGACAGATACGAGTCTGTCGAAGAAAAGACAAAGGCCCTGAAAAAATATTTTTCAAAGGTACAGCCAGAGACTGACGGCGCAAAGGCAGATTTCGACGTGAAGACGCTCGCTGATAATCTGGAAGAAAAAGCCGACTGGCTTATGGATTTTCTGAGAAAGCAGGAGTGGATCGAGACTCCGTCTGACTCATGGTTTAACAGCTACTATGATAATTCTGGCAACAGAGTCGAAGGAGTACAGGAGGACGGCAGTGTCAGGATGATGCTTACCGGACAGGTCTTTGCTATCATGAGCGGTACGGCGAGTGACGATGAAGTCGCAAGCATTGCCAAAGCTGCCGATCATTATCTCTACAGGGAAGACATAGGCGGATACCGTCTGAACACAGACTTCCATGAGCTGAAAATGGACCTTGGCCGAATGTTCGGATTTGCCTACGGTGAAAAAGAGAACGGCGCTGTATTCTCACACATGGCAGTCATGTACGCGAATGCGCTTTATGGCAGAGGCTTCGCAAAAGAAGGTTGGAAGGCTGTTAAGGCACTGACAGATGCCTGCATGAACTTTGATAAGAGCCGCATCTATCCGGGCATCCCTGAGTATTTCAGGACCGATGGACGTGGAATGTATCACTATCTGACAGGTGCAGCCAGCTGGCTGATGATGACTGTCGTACAGGAGATGTACGGGGTAAAGGGCCTATCAGGTGATCTGGTCATAACACCGCGTCTTACAGCAGAACAGTTTGACGCTGACGGAAAAGCCAGTATCAGTCTGCCGTTTGCGGGAAGCCGCATTCACGTCACGATCGAAAATCCTGCTAAAAAGGAAACTGGAGCTTACACTGTCGAAAGTGCCTTCCTTAACGGCACAGAAATATCTCACGGCGCTGACTTTGTCTCGATAGACAGAGATCAGATAGCAGACAAAGAAAAAGAACAGGAAATCCGTATTGTACTCGGATAAGCCTGATCGGAAAAAATCCACATGTATTGACACTTTTACTCAGAAAGCGTAAAATAGTCTTAGAAAACTTTTTGTGGATTTTTTCCGGATTTTTATATCACCTTTTCGCCACACAGTATGACCGATCTCAGCTGCGTGGCATTTTTATGCGCAGCTGCTGACTCTATGAAAGGGTATTTTTTATGCAGCAGACGTATATGAAGGAGAAGAAGATTCTCCCGCTTGTTCTTTCCATGTCAATCCCAATGGCGCTTTCGATGCTTGTCAATGCGCTCTACAATATAGTGGACAGCTATTTTGTAGCGCAGATCAGCGAAAAGGCCATGACAGCTTTATCTCTTGTTTTCCCATTGCAGAATGTATCCGGAGCCGTGGCTATAGGCTTCGGAGTCGGCGCAAATGCGGTCACGGCATTTTTTATGGGACAGAATGATAAGAAGGCTGCCGATGGGGCAGCATCGCTTAGCCTGCTCCTCTCATTTGTTCATTCAGTAATTCTTACAGCAGTTCTTCTTCTGATCCAGAGGCCGTTTCTGGCATCATTTACGAATGATTCCGAGACTTTATCGTATGGAGTTCACTATGGGCTTATAGTATTCTCGGGGTTAGTTATCTCACAGGTGTCACTTATATACGAGAAGCTGTTTCAGGCTGTAGGTAAAATGAAGATAAGTATGATCAGTATGATAGCAGGCTGTGTTACGAACATAGTCTTAGATCCTGTAATGATCTTCGGAGTCGGACCTTTCCCAGTGATGGGGATAAGCGGTGCGGCTGCGGCGACACTGATAGGGCAGACTGTGACACTTGTCATCTATCTGTACTGCTGGAAGAAAAAAATGCTTGGCATAAGACTTTCCATAACTGAGGGTTGGCATTACAGACATCTGGCCGGAAGGCTTTACGGGATAGGAATACCTGCTATCTTAAACCAGGCGCTTCCGTCAGTGCTCATAACACTTCTGAACGGGATCCTCTCTGCTTTTTCAGCGACAGACGTCCTGATCCTTGGTATCTACTATAAACTCCAGACATTTATCTATCTGACCTCGAGCGGTATAGTCCAGGGAATCCGTCCTCTTGTGGCATATAACTATGGAGCTGGCGACCTGAAAAGAGTCAAAGGTATAGTCAGGTGCGCGCTTATACTTGCGATAATAGTAATGGGGGTGGGAATGGCGATATGTATGATAGCTCCGGGAAGCCTTATAGGACTCTTTACTACAAATCCTGCGACCATTAAGGCTGGTGGAACTGCGCTTCGTATCATAAGCTGCGGCTTTGTGGTCTCATCGATATCTGTTATCGTATGCGGGACCATGGAAGCGCTTGGTTCGGGAACTCTCTCCTTTATCATCTCATTGATGAGATATGTAGTGATCATAGTTCCGGTGGCATTTGTACTCAGCCGTTTTATAGGAGCCACCGGAGTCTGGAACGCATTCTGGGTAGCAGAAGCAGTCACAGCGGTCATTGCTGCACTTATATACAGAAAGAAAATGCATGCGATCTCGAAGTAACTGATAACTTAATACATTATTGCATTCAATCAGATACATCGTATATAATGGAGACGAATGGAGGTGCACATTATGAGTGAAGGAAAGGAAAAAGAAGCTGTATGGCCGGGCCCGGAGGGGTTGATACCGGCTCTGCCAAAAGACGCGTCAAATGCCAGCTGGCATACGAGAAGATATCTGGATGAGATCCTTATCGAGGAGAGGATCCTGGGAACTCAGCCTGCAGATATCTCGATGGAGTTATGGGGAAAGAATTTTTCTTCGCCTATAATGATGCCGGCTTTTTCACATCTGAATAAAGCGGGTCTTGATCATAAGCCAATGGAAGAGTATGCCGAAGCCGCAAAGGATCTGAACCTGGTGAACTGGGTCGGAATGGAGTCTGATGAAGACTACGCTGAGATAGCTGCTGTCGGAGCGGAGACTATCCGCATTATCAAACCTTTCGCAGACCATGAAAAAATAAAAGACCAGATGGACTTTGCTAAGGATCACAATGCTTTTGCAGTAGGTGTAGATATAGACCACAGCATAGGAACTGACGGAGAGTTCGATGTAGTAGACGGCGAGACTATGGGCTCGCTTTCGGACGCAGAACTGAAGGATCTGATCAGCCATGCGCACGATCTCGGGCTTCCGTTCGTGGCAAAGGGAGTGCTCAGTGCCAGGGACGCTTCTATCTGTCAGAGAGCAGGAGCGGATGCCATAGTCGTAAGCCACCATCATGGAAGGCTGCCGTTTGCAGTGCCGCCTGCTATGGTGATCCCTGAGATAAAGCGGGTATCCGGTCAGATGCTCGTCTTTGCGGACTGCTCAGTAGATGACGGTCGGGATGCGTACAAGCTGATGGCGATCGGCGCAGACGCAGTCTCGGTAGGCCGTGCCATACTTCCGGGACTGTTAAAGGGAGGAAAGGCTCCGGTTGAGAAAAAGATCCAGGAGATGGATCAGCAGCTTAAGGAAGTCATGGGTTATACAGGAGTTGCTACTGTGCGGGATTTTGACCCGTCAGTGCTCTGGTATCATGGCAGACATCTGCTCTGATAAATAAATTTTAATACTAGCTCCACAGATTTTTCACAGATGGATTGTATAGTATTAAACATCAAAGGGAACAAAACCCTTTGACGGAAATTGTTTTCGTTTTTCATACTCCCCCTCATTAGGACCGTGAGATTTTCTCACGGCCCTTTTTTTGACCAAAAATCCACTTGACAGATCACAAAGACAAAAAGGCTGTATAACGGTAGTCATTCGCTTAAAAGATCCTATTACCTTTCATGTCATGATGATATTGACAAATAAAACATATCAGAATATAGTACTGATACAGCAGACTCATTGTATGAGTCAAGAAATAAGTTTGTCTGAACTAACTTTTGCGATGGAGATATATATGACATTAAAGGACCTTAAAATCGGCGAGAGCGCCGTGATCACCAATGTAGGTGGAGAGGGAGAACTCAGGCAGCATTTTCTCGACATGGGAGTGATTCCTGGTGCAGAAGTGACTCTTGTGAAATACGCTCCGATGGGCGACCCTATGGAGCTTCGTATCCATGGATATGAGCTGACTCTGAGGCTCGATGACGCAGAGCAGATCGGGATAGATAAGGACGCATATAAAAAGAGAAGAGAGGAAGAAAAGTCAGGCAGTACCGAAGCAGCAAAGCCAGACCATATTGAGAGTCCGTACCTGGATGCCACGAATCATCGTCATGATGCGCATCCGGGACTTGGTGAAGGAGGACGTTTCCACGACAGAAAAAGTGAGCATCCGCTCCCTAAGGGCACGACTTTGACCTTTGCCCTTGCGGGAAACCAGAACTCTGGAAAGACGACTCTTTTCAACCAGCTGACAGGCTCCAATCAGCATGTCGGGAACTTTCCTGGTGTGACAGTAGATCGGAAGAGCGGTGTGATAAAAGGCCATCCGGAGACAGAAGTCACTGACCTGCCGGGCATCTATTCGATGTCACCGTATTCCGAGGAGGAGATCGTATCCAGGCAGTATATCCTGGATGAAAAGCCGACCGGCATTATAAATATCGTCGATGCGACTAATATAGAGAGAAATCTGTATCTTACAATGCAGCTTATCGAGCTTGATGTCCCGATGGTCGTGGCTTTAAATATGATGGATGAAGTACAGGGAAACGGAGGCTCTGTAAAGGTGAACCGTATGGAGTCTCTGCTCGGGGTTCCTGTCATTCCGATCTCTGCCGCCAAGGGCGAAGGTATCGAAGAGCTCATTGATCATGCCATTCATGTGGCGAAGTATCAGGAGAAACCGAAGAGGCTTGACTTCTGTGACGAAAATGACCATGGCGGTGCTGTCCACAGGTGCCTTCACGGTATCATGCATCTGATACAGGATCACGCGACGAGAGCAGAGATACCACTTCGTTTCGCGGCTACAAAGCTCATAGAAGGTGATGAACAGATCACACTGGCTCTTGATCTCGAGCAGAATGAGAAGGACATGATAGAGCATATCATCGTGCAGATGGAAGAGGAGAGAGGTCTCGACCGTTCTGCCGCCATAGCTGATATGCGTTTTGCCTTTATTGAGAAACTGGTATCACAGACTGTCATAAAGCCGAAGGAATCAAAGGAGCATGAGAGAAGCCGGAAGATCGATAAGATCCTGACTGGCAAATACACGGCTATACCTGCATTTATCGGTATTATGGCGCTTGTATTCTGGCTTACTTTTAATGTGATCGGAGCATTTTTCCAGAATCTGATACAGATGGGAATAGACGCGCTGGCGGGTGCGCTTGACAAGGGAATGACTGCCTGGAATGTAAGCCCTGTCCTGCATTCACTCGTGATAGACGGTGTATTCGCAGGTGTAGGTTCAGTAATCAGCTTCCTGCCTATCATTGTGGTACTTTTCTTTTTCCTGTCGCTGCTCGAAGACACAGGATATATGGCGCGAATCGCCTTTGTGATGGATAAGCCTCTTCGAAAAATAGGACTTTCCGGGCGGTCTATCGTTCCGATGCTTGTCGGATTCGGATGCTCTGTACCAGCTGTAATGTCGTCGAGAACTCTTCCGTCTGACCGTGACAGAAAAATGACTATCATGCTGATCCCGTTCATGAGCTGTACTGCAAAGCTGCCTATATACGGATTTTTTGTGGCGGCATTTTTTCCTGGAAAAGGCGGACTCATAATGGTACTTCTGTATCTTCTGGGAATCGCAGTCGGGATACTGACAGCTGTGATTTCCAAGAATACGTATTTCAAGGGTGAGGCTGTTCCATTCGTCATGGAGCTTCCAAACTACAGGATGCCTTCAGCAAAAAATGTTCTGCAACTCATGTGGGACAAGGCGAAGGATTTCCTGCAGAGAGCATTTACGATCATATTCATCGCTTCGATCGTGGTATGGTTCCTGGAGACCTTCAGCCCACACTTTGCTATGGTCACAGACTCATCGGAATCAATCCTTGCTATTGTCGCAGGATTTATAGCACCTATATTCAGACCTCTTGGCTTTGGCAACTGGAGGGTGACAACCGCTCTGATCAGCGGCTTCATGGCAAAGGAATCAGTCGTGGCCACACTGAACGTGCTCTATGGCACTATGGCTGCCCTCAGATCGTCTATAACTACAGGTGCAGCCGCAGCGCTTATGGTATTCTGCCTGCTCTACACGCCTTGTGTCGCAGCGATCGCTTCGATCCGTCGTGAGCTCGGCGTCAGATGGGCAGCATTCATCGTAGTCTTCCAGTGCGTGGTAGCGTGGATCTGCGCCTTTATCGTGCATGGGATATCGATGCTGTTGTAAAGAAGATCTTAGAATCTGGCCAGACAATAAAGAACCAGCCAAGGTTGATCGGATGTTTATAGACTTTGATTAACCTGAATGTAGCCAGGCTTTCATGGGTCTCGTGCGCAATCATGTGTAAAAAGTGCCTGCAAAAGCGGGCATTTTTTATTGTAAATGTGACACTGGGGACGCGTTCAGCTGTCACATGTGTCACTTGAAAAATGAAAAAGTTACATTTTATCAAACAAGGACCCTTGAAAAGTTACAGAAAAAGTATCATAATTAACCTCAAGAACTGAGAAAAAGTTACAAGAGGCTATATTATGCTGCGAAGAACTGCTGAAAATGACATAAAAAAATGGTTAAAGGATGACAATCGCGCACTTCTATTAACGGGAGCCAGGCAGACAGGGAAAACATATCTGATCAGGCAGGTATTGAGAGAAACAGATACTCCATATGCAGAGATCAATTTTATTGAGCACCCTGACTATGTGCAGGCCTTTGACAACGCATCTGGAGCAGAGGAGATTATTCCGAGGCTTTCTGTGATGACGGATCAGGAGCTTATACCTGGTAAGACAGTTATATTCCTCGATGAGATACAGGAGTGCAGGGAAATGGTCACGCAGATCAAATTCCTTGTGGATGATGGAAGGTTTAAATATGTGCTCAGTGGGTCACTGCTAGGTGTTGAGCTCAAGGGACTTCGGTCAGTGCCTGTGGGGTATCTGAAATCTGTTACCTTATATCCGTTGTCGATAGAGGAATTTTTTAGTAATATTGGTGTTCATCAGAAGACTTTTGATGCAATAGAACATTCATTTAAAGACAAGGTTCCTGTAGATGATTTTATACACAGGCAGCTGATGAAGGTCTTTTATCTGTATCTCGTGGTTGGCGGTATGCCGGCAGCTGTGCAGAAGTACATTGATACAGAAAATCTTTCAGATGTATCTGATATTCAGCGTGAGATAATAAGGCTGTATCGCAGGGATTTTTCAAAATATGCGGCAGGTAAAGGTCCCGAACTTTGGGATATATATGATGCGGTACCTGCTGAACTGGAGGAAAATAATAAGCGGTTTTTTATTTCTCATGTTGCAGGGAAGGTGAATTTTGACAGGGTGAAAGACAGATTCCTATGGTTATCAGATGCTGGCGTTGTTCTGCCTGTTTATAATGTGACAGAACCTAAAGCACCTCTGAAGATCAGTGAAAAGAGGAATCTCTTCAAGCTTTTTATGTCGGATGTGGGACTTCTGACCTCGTTTTATTCAGACTCTGTCAGGCTTGGGATACTTTCAAATGATCCTTCTATTAATAATGGTGGCCTTTATGAGAATGTTGTGGCTCAGGAACTTTATTCTCATGGATTCAATAATCTCTGGTATTACAACAGTAAATCGCAGGGGGAACTGGATTTTTTGATTGAAAAAGATGGCGCTGTCCTTCCAATAGAAGTAAAATCAGGAAAAAGTTACTCCATTCACTCCGCATTGAGCAACATACTTACATCCACTGAGTATAATATAGAGCAGGCAGTTGTATTATGTAATGACAACTTGAGTGTTGATGACAGGATAACCTATATGCCAATCTACATGCTTATGTTTTTTCAAAAAGAACTGACGGAGGATGTCAGATACCATCTGGACTTGAGTGGCATATAAAAATTATCCTTCATTACAGCGGCTCCTACCCTCATAGTCTTGTCAAAGTGGGTGCTGAAGAAAAATAAATCAAAAACTTTTGTGAAACCTCTTTATTTTTTCATGCGTATGTGAGAGAATACAAGAGGTTTTTGACATAAGTCAGACTAAAAGTATATATGTGGAAGGAGATCGTAATGATTTACACAACCGAAGTGGAGAACATGTGCCCGGTTGCTAAGGGCGCAAAGCATGAGCCGGCTCCAATCCCTGAAGAGGGTAAGTGGGTCCATGCCAAGAAGATTGAGGATATCTCAGGCTTTACTCATGGAGTAGGCTGGTGTGCTCCTCAGCAGGGATGCTGCAAGCTTTCTCTGAATATCAAGAATGGCATTATTGAGGAAGCTCTTATCGAGACAGTAGGATGCTCAG
>Ga0256406_1000302_pt1 | contig 93085 bp, 73 predicted proteins | sample RumenRJG_03DNA_FD_185986 | JGI IMG/M metagenome (GOLD analysis project Ga0256406, IMG submission 185986) | Bovine rumen microbial communities from Lethbridge, Alberta, Canada - RJG_03 | ecosystem: Host-associated > Mammals > Digestive system > Stomach > Rumen | place: Canada: Alberta | collected...
CATCATTACCCACAATACACTGAGCCGTCTTAAAAGCAGCGATGATGTAAGAGATGATGAGGATGCCAAGGAAACCCTTGTCAAAGTTTCGAGCCATCCCATCCTTCCGATGTGGTATAGGAAAAATATCGATCTCCATACTTTTACAGTTCTTTGATTTGTTCTTGGGCAACTTCAATGGCTTGTGAACTGAGTTCTTGCTCTCCATCTACCGCATCAAGCACTTTGTCAGCCAGCCAGAGGGTCAGCATTTCATTCTCGTCCTGATGGAAGTACTCTGCAAGTTTAATAACTTGTTCACGTTTTGCACGCCTGTCACCACGTTCAATCTTACTGAACATTGGGGTGTCTATCTCCAATAGTGCAGCCAACTGGCGTTGCAGTACGCCATTCTCATCTCTTAGTTCTCTAATCTTTTTTCCGAATAACATATCTATGTCTATTTTATTTGTCTTATTTCATAGTTATTTCCCAATAGCCACCAAACGTTGGAGAACCAATTCGCCGCAGAATACCTGCTTCCCTTAATTGACGAAGATTCTTTTCAACTCCACGAGTAGAGATGCCCAATTCCATTGCAATCTTTGGGGCAGTTATTTGTGGGTCAGCATTGATAAGCCCAATAATCTTATCCGAGGTTTTCTGCCGAGTTCCCGAACTTTCGGAAGCTGTTCCCGAACCTGTTCCCGAACTTTCGAGTTGAGTTCCCGAACCAGTTCCCGAACTTTCCGAACTTGTCTCCGAACTTTTCTCCGAACCACGCCTATTTATCTCCGAACTTTGGTCACATCCGTCATGAATGGGAATTGTTACCAAGAAAGTCAGACGATCATCGGTCGTCTCAAAAGTTGCACGCGGCGAACCATTCTCTGCCAGCTTGGCCTGAATGGTCGGGACGCCCGTTGAACGGCCTTCTGTCAAATCAAGTTCCTTCAAGAAGTCTCCCAACCGACGGTTACGATAGCGGCGGCTCTTCAGCATGTCGCCTCTTTCTATGTCCTCTTTTGAAATACTGCGATCGGGACCTGGACAATTAAGGATTGAGATTCCCGTCGGCTCAATCGTTATCTCTATAGGTTCATGCTGCATAAAATCTCTATGATATACCGAATTAACGACTGCCTCTTCTATAGCGTCGTAGGGATAGTTCCAGAATCGGTCAGCCTCTTGCCTTCCTGAAACTTTGCGTACATGTTCTTTGAGCACGTTGCTCTTGATGTAGCCCATCGTCTCTTTTATCATTTGCGGAACACTCCCTTTGAATGTCACTTCCGTGAAATTGTTTGGATCTTTTATCTTGCCATTAGGGAATGTCACCACATCAATCTGAGTGTATGGGAAGAACTTGCTCGGATTCTCGCAAAACATCATGGCTGCCACGTTACGAATCAGGCGGTTCTCTTTTGGCCCCGTGTATAGTTCCATTTGGTCAAGGATCTTTGGTAGAGGTGTCGTTGCCACTTGGTCAGCCAATCTACTACCTACCTTAACGAGATAGTCGCGAAGTAGCACCAGCGAAATATCCTCTAACTGAATGTCATCGTTGCCTCGCTCGTCAAATGGCACACGACTGGCCAATTCACGCAGTTCGTCCAGTACCTCTCCCTTAGCGATGATGCTGCTTGTTCCACTGCGAATATAGAAATACTCTTTGCTACCACTCTTAGCCGTCACATTCTCAGGAGCTGAATAAGGACGGTTGATGCCAGCAGGACACCATATCACCAGCACTTGGCGTCCATCCACCTCTTCAACGCTTGTCCTGGGCATGTAGTATGGCGACAACTTATTATTGTAGCCTACCATGTCTTGAAGAATACCGTCAATCTTTTCAATGGGGACACCTTCTACAGGCCGAATAGCCATCCCAGCATCATCACTATCCACCCCCACGAGGATGTACCCTCCACCAAGGTCGTCGAAATCATTGGCGAAAGCACATACACTATGATATATGCTTGCCGGATTCCAACCCTTCTTAAACTCAATCCTGTTGGATTCAATCTTCTGCTTGTTCAGCAGGTCTTCTATGTTTATTGCCAGTGCCATAATTATTGCTATGTTATGTTATGCTCATACTTCTAACTCATATACAAACCATCATTACAGAGTATTCTCTTGTTGATACCTACGGAGAAGATATTGTTGTAGTTTGAGTTGTGGCATTCGCTTTCGTTATTTTAAGAATAATGTTTCACCTATGCTCCTTTGATAATCTAGAGCATTAGTTGGCTTCCCTAATCCATGATCTGGGTCAGGAACGTATATACTTTTATCTTGTTTCAATCTTTCCAAGTACTTTCTCACTTTCATATCAAGAGTAGTACAATCAAGCACATATTTATCGGCTATGATAATTGTATGTTCTCTTGCACGGCTTGTTGCTACATTGAACAGGTGAGGTTCAAGAGTTCTTATGTACGAATAATCAGGAACAAATAATATGGTTATATCTGTTGTTAAACCTTGTACTCTTGCCACTGTATCAACAAGAAGATTCTTTCTCGTTCCTACCTTTTGAGTTATTGCCATCTGTAATGCACGAGTCGTTTTCTTCATGCACGTCAGAACTGCAATCTCTTTATCTTTATTATCGTTAATGATATTTGCAACAATGAAAGATGCCATGTATGTAGCAAATTGAGGTGTACTATCTCCAGAAGGCATATCTGTGAGCACCAATGTAGGGCCACCATCTTTACTAAGAATCTTACACATTGATGGTAGTTCATTGTATTCTGGTGATTCTTTTGCCACAAGTGAATCATTGTAGAAAACACCAGTGTAGTTAGCTGCTCTTTGTCCGAATCTGTAAGTCTTGGTCAACTGATAGATTGGTGACGTGCTGTTATCTGCAAGTAATTTTAGTCCTTCAACCAAATGTTTATATCCACATATTTTAATGCGATCACCATTTAGAATAACAATAGGAGAGAGCTGATGAATATCACCAACCCATAGATTCCTTTTGCCAATCTTACGACTTGCCGCAAACATTGGAAGTATTGCCTGACTTGCCTCGTCCATAATGACGTAATCAAATGGTTGTTCAACAGAGAGTTCTGCTGCATATCCACTTGTTATATAATATGTTGACATTACAAGGCATCCTGGCATTGGAGCAATAGACTTAATTGTTTCAAGTTTACCAAGCTCACGGATTTCATCCATTGAAATGTTTGTCTTGAATATCTTATGCTCTTCTAATAATGATTCTACTGCGGGCTTCTCTGCAATTTCCATGAGAGCACGGTTAGTGAGGGCAGTAACTAATACAGAATGCCCCTCTGCACATAGTCTTGCACAGAGTTCTGCAATCATATATGTCTTGCCAGTTCCAGGAGGACCTTCCAAGATCATTGTGTCTGTCAATGTCATTTGTGAATACACAAAGCCGGAAACATTATCTTTTTTTATAAGGATTGGCTCCCAATCTTTTGTCTGGTAGTTAGCATCAAGTACAGAAGCAACTCCTTTGCTATATTTATCCTCTACAACCTTTTGTAAGTTCATAACATAGTCAATAGGAGGACGTTGTGGAGCAAAGGTCAATACGATATTTGGTGTCTCTTTGATATAATTTGCGAAATCAACACTTACCTTTGAGAAACCTACTAAAGAATATCGAGGATCATTGGCTGGAGAATGCCAAATACACACGCATTCGGTAGAATTATATCGTGCTTTATACAAATCTCGATATGTCTTGTCTCCCCAATTACGGTAATCTTGTAATTCTGGTGGAAGAACCATACATACAAGGAAATCACCCTTTCTCGGTAATGCGCGCGAAATAGGGAATTTCATTATCATTTCTCCATCCTTAAAAGAAATGAACTGAGCCACATACATCTCCTGACTTGTTTTAAGCAAGGAGATGGCTGTGGTTAAGTATGTCTTTTTGAACTCCTCTGTTTCGGCTTTAAGCTCATCTTCGAGGAATTGCCAATGCTTTTTTCTATCGATATTCATTATTCAGTTAATCAATAAATGATGTACCAACTGATGGTGCCTGTGTCTCATTTGCAGGTGCATCGAATATGTCGCGTGCGTTACCTTCATTAACAGCTTTCATTGCAAGAGAATAACCAACAGTACTTCTTACAAGAGGTATGTTCCTTCCATAATTGTACATGTTAGCAATTTGAGGAATGTTTTGATCACAAACCTCTTTAATAGACGTAATGCATTTGCCCAGTTGCTCAGGAACATAGTCAAATGGGAGAGGATCCTTAAATCCATGTGGCATGTTGTTACCAAAGTCAAAGCTCAATGTTGAATACCGCTTACCAACTGCGGCCAGTGTGAGCAATGCAGCTCTAGTCTCGTTTGACATGTCATTGCTGATTGAAATATTGAAATTACGCACAGGAAGAGCATACAAAGGAATACATTGCAAACCTGTTACTGTGAGGACAAACAGCATAGAACCCTTCTGAGAAAGCAGTTGCCAGTCATACCAGTTAAGGTCAAAGTATCGATACTGAGGACCTTTGTAACTGTGTACAACAATAGGAATCATATTACCATGACGGTCGGAGATACCATAGAGCTGGCTATATGAATGTTTTGCAATTTTCTCTTTGTCAAATTGTAAGCCCAGATCATATTTTTCATCCAATTCTCTGAAATACTTAATCACAGCACCTTTGGCTTCTTCAACATAGCGTTCAATCTCCTCCAGAGAAAGACCTGCATATTGAACCTGATCTGCTCTTACGATATGAGTATGACCTTCGAAGTCCACAACTTCTTCAATTTCATGGGTCTTAGGTACGATGGCAATATCAGTAGAATCTTCTCCTCCAACAGGTGTATCTTCACCTCCAGCAGATGCTTGCTCGCTTGCAAATTTGTTGATAATATCTTTTACTTGGTCAAGTTTATCAGGTGGACAGTTTTTTAAGACTGTATTTAGATTTTTCAAATCTTCGACAGGTGTTTCTACAAGGAAATCCTTAACCGCCCTGATTTTCTCGTCTCCCTGTTGTACGATTGCACCAACGAGATCCATAGTGTCACCTTCTCCCAAAGACCACACAATAAGCGAGTTCTTTGTTTCCTTGAAGTATTCCATAATATCTTCAAGTCCAGTGACATTATTACAGAGTTTACCTATGGTAAACACAAGAGAACGGAAGTCGTTATCTTGCTTATTACCATCATACTCTCTAATCTTAGTATCAATAAACTCACCTATTTCAGCAAGAGTAATAGGCTCTGTCTCTAGGTATGAAGCATATTGCGAGTCTAGTGTGAACAAAGACTCTCTAAAGTCATGATTAACATGACAATTAGTAGCGGCAATGTCCTTAATCTCTGGTGGAATATTGTCATCTCTTCTAACGTTCTGGAACTTACAGAAATTGTTGTTCTGATTGAGCCATATTCCAATACCAGAATCTTTGTCTGTTATAATGCTCCAATACTTCTTGCCCTTATAACTATGCAGAAATTCAATCAAAGAATCAATCCAGTGGGTTAATTCTGCGTCACTACGGCTCGCAAACGCGCTGTTCAGACCTTTGTAAGCCTGTAAGTTTACAGTATTTGCTATTCTATTGCATATATATTTAATGTAGAACTCTTGTGCAAAGCCCCAGTTGAATCCAGAATGATTCTCAACATATTTCGCATCCCCAAACGTATGGTCAGATATTGTTTTTGCAAAATTGTAGAGTTTCTTCTCTTCTGGTTCACCGTTTTCTTGACGAACAAGAATAGATATAGTATGACGTGCGATAGCTTCTTTTGTGCTATCGTTTGTTTCGTCAAATCTCTTTTTAGTATATTCGTATATATCCTTTATTGAAAGAGGATTCTGCTGCTCGTAGCCCTTTATCGTTCTATGAATTAACTGATGACGATATACATCGACAGGGCTAAATGGATTATATGCAACATTCGCCAGATCTTTGAACTCTTCAGGAATGTCATTGTCATAACGTAATTCTGAAAGCTTCTTCAGGTTCAACTGTTGATTTGGGAAAACAGCCTGCTCCTTAATCAAATCGCCATGAGAATGATCGCGATAGAATTGGATGTATTTATCCAACCATGACAATGTTTCTTCGTTTGTCTTTGCTGTAGTAAAGAAAGAAGAAGCAACATTTGTTACAGTACTTTTAGAAGATATACCTGTATAGCTATTGCTGAACCAATAATTATCGGACTCTTTCCACAAATCCAATTCTATTGTCTCAACAAGTGAGTATTGACTCATTGCCCTGTATGCCGAACAGAAATCATAAATGGATTTTCTGTTGTTAAGCACAGTTGCATCTGTGGTATCTGGGTATAATGCCAATATGCTATATGCAACCTTTGAACGTACGTCAAGAAAAGAACCGTTCTTATATATAGTGGTTCCATTTTTCACATACTCATTCAACTTGTCAATCATTTCTTTCAAACTGAAAGAGCGAAGTGTATTACCAAAAACAGTAGCTTCAACATCAGCATCCATCAACACGTGTTGTACTGTCGCGTTGTCTTGGTTTACAGAGTTGTAAATGTCTTTGAGTATGGTAGGAATACGAGAGGTGTGATCTGAATATAATTCCTTCAATAACTTAAAGTCGCCACGTTGATTAGGAATAATGGCATAATTGTCGAACTCATTGAGCATATTTTGATCAACGAGGAACTTATATACCTTATTCAGCCAAATAATTGTGTCTTCGCGTGTTTTGTCTATCTTTGAAGCAAGAGCACTTAAAGTCTGAAGATCTGATAAGTCTTTGAGAAAATCTTCTTTCTCATATTTTAATTTTGTACCCCATGCCTCATATTCAGGACGAACTACATCAAGCCATCCATGAAGATGTTTGAGCGCAGGCAGAACGCCACGACCAATGTATTGACCATGTAACAAGTTGTAGAAAGTTTCATTAACCTCCTTTGTCGATGTAGGCGTGAATGAAGGAACTGACAGATTCTCCAGTAAATCCGTTCCATTGTCAGTTTCAACAAGTCTTTCCTGAAGCAGTTGCCTTCTCCATTTAGCTTGCAGATTTTTAATCCAAGGTGCAGCAACGCTTTCGCTGTATTCTTCTGAAGATTTAGGGATTCGAGAAGAAGCTAACAAATATCTGTTGGTTGCATTCTTTGAAATCAACCATTCATTAAACTTCAAAACAGCATCAACAGCCTTATCAACGATGTTTCTGTTCGAAACACAGTTTGGGTGGTCTGCACTATTGAGAAGAAGACCATTTCGTCTCTCTGTAGGATTGAACTCAAATCCATTAAGTGTGTATGGGAAATAGAATTTTTCCGAACCAATGAGAGGGAAATCACGATACAAGACAGGTTGTTTATTGTCTCGTTTGATAATTTCATAGATACCATCCTCTATGTTTACTTCTGTTGTAAGTGCAACCTCATCAGTTATGTAACTTAGATACTTCTTTGTAATATCATCGATTTGTACAACTGACAGCTGGACATTGTCCCCAAGAGAGGTTGAATCGCAAGTGTAAACAATATTTGTGCCTTTAACACGATCAATTACACGTACTTGCTTAATCTTCTTTGACTGAGTAACCAGCGTGATTGGCATTGTGTTAATCAAGTCTTCAAGACCGGCAACAGCAGATTCCTGTTTCTCTTGTGTGGTTAAATGATATGTGAATACAGTATCAAATGACTGTTCTGTTCGATTCTGCTCATAATTATTGACAACCTCATAAGCTGTTTCGATATGGCGGAGTTCTTCAAGGGTTGTTTCTATTCTTGGAAGCAGATCTTCTGAACGATAACCACTTCTGTCAAGTACAATCTTGAAGCGTCTATCAATGCCCATATATCTAACAATACCTTCTACATCAATGATGTCGGATAACAAGTGTGTACAGATAAAGCCCGTACCAAACTTACCAGTCTGACCTTCAAGATTCTGTGAATCCTTAGAACTTACTTGCTGAACGAGTCCAGTAATATTTTTTGTGCTGAAACAATCTCCATTGTGTCGGAATTTCAGTGTGTCTTGTGAAACCAGTTCTATTTCAACTGACACTTTTCCAAAACGGTTTGGAACGTCTTTAGCATTCTGCAAAAGCTCCCATACCCAACGCTTAGCGGAAGCAGATGGGTCTTCTCTAATCTGAGACAAGAGTTGCAAAATTTTGTCGGCGGTGAGCTTATAATTGTTATAAGCAATCTCGTCATCTACAGTCATTGGCTTGTTAATATCCATTTTGTAGTTGTTTATAGTTCAAATTTTGTTTTCAATTCTTCTAAAGTCATGTATGTGCTTCGTTCGGATACTCTGTGCATCATGGAATGGGAAGATGCTCTTAGCAAGATGGCCTAACTGTGTACTAATAAAGTTCCTCATACCTTCTCGTCTCCCTAAACGTAATTACAGGAGTTACCTTCTTCAACGTTTCTCCATCGACTACACTATCGTATGGGAGGCTAGTTGCTAGTTCTGGCTTCAGCCAATCGTTATTCCACAATGGGGCAACGACTTTGCCTGCTACCAACTGGCAGAGGCGAAGGGTGTATGGTGATGTGCCATGCTTCTTGTCCTGAGTGTAGGTCATGTTCTGAAGCCAAAGCTGATTGTAGTCAGAGTTGGGCTGGTCGCAGAGTTTGTGATAGACGAGGTCTATAATTGATTGTTTTTCTTTCATGTCTTTAAGCGAATCAATCATGCGACTAATTACTCGAAGGGGATAGTGGCTGCACCCGACATTCTCCAAGGCAATCTGCGTGCAGATAGCAGACATCGCCCTTACACTTCCTCCAGGGATGTAGTTTGGCTTCTTTGGATCCTTGCCTTCTTGCTCTTCTTTTGGATTGAGCCAGTCTTCTATTCTCTTGTCAATATCGGAAAGCATGGTCTTGACAGAACCGCTGTCAGGATATTCGCGAGCAAACATCAAAATATAAAGTAGATGCTTCTCGAAACTATCAAAATCAACACCTTTCTTGTTGAAGATTGGGGTGTTGTAGATATAAGCCAGTTTGTCGGACTTGACGGCATCGGTCACAATGCTGTCACTAATCTTTGTCTTCTGGCTATTCATACGGAAATTCAGACGTTCCAGAACCTGCTGAAGGATGTAGGATATCTCTTCGAGCGCCTCCCTGTTATTACAGAATATCCTATAGTCGTCACGATAACGGATAATCTCGTATGCAGGAAAGGCTTTGCCTTGCTCCTCGTACTCTTGAGCCTTTGTCTGCAATGCCTCATGCAGCAGAAGATCTGAATAGCCAAGTATGATTTCTCCAACAAAGTCAAAGATTGCGCTACCTTGTGGGATGCCAATGTTGCGTCCTTGCTGGAAGGCACGTAAATACCACTGAATGCTTTTTGCTATCTTGCTTTCTCCTTCTGTTTCAAAGGAGGTGTCTTTTAGAGAAAACGCCCAATCAAATGTTTGCGGATTGACTGAACCATAGCAGTTGGTGATGTCCGTCACAAACATATAACGGTACTCCAACGACAATTCGATGGAACGCTGCTCCATACTATTCCACCAATTGTTGATTGTCGTCGCCTTATGGAAGGCTTCTTTTTCTCTGGGAATAACAGGAATTGCACAAGAGGTGATATGAGGCACTTTGAACCTGTCGAACAGCTCTTTTACTATTGCCCAATTCTCTTCATTGCAAACCTCACGCACTAGGAAGTAGTATAAAAAAGGATTCGCCAACATAATGGGACGTACGGCATAGCGGCCATCTTTATTGAGCAGTAGGTCAAGATTCACATCAGAGAGAGATTCGGGAGAAACGCTTCCTTGCAAGCACTCCTCATAAGGGGTGTCGCCAACCTTCTCGCGGACGTACTTTAGAAATTCATCAAATACAAAGTATTCTGGCAATTCAAATCCATGAAACTGCTCAGACTTCATAAAAAAGTCAAGCACTTCATTCGAGGTAAGTGATAATATGTTTTTAGCCTTCTTTATCATTTTAATCTTTTGCATTTCTCTTAACGACAATCGAGGCCTCGCGTAATTTTGGCCTACAGTAATTTGAATATAGTTCTTCGTTTTCTGTACGGAAAGCTTTACTGTCAAATTGTACGACAGTTCTAGCCGGGGTATAGCTTACGGAAAATTGTTCGGAGCGGATTTTTTCTATGCCATGAGATTCCATCTGCTGCAATATCTTGGCACGAACCTCGTTGATCTGTTCCTCAATCTCGTTCTTCTTATCCAAGAGCCTCGCAAGTTCTCGCTCATATTCGTCAAACCAGTCCTGCTTAATCTCTTTAGGAAACTCTGTCGTATTCGGTATGATTACCCCTGCCACCAACTTATGATGCCAACCCTCAAACTCCAATCCGAGAGAAATGGTGAGATATACGTCATTGATGCTAAGATATCCTTCAGGATTCTTTTTTAGCCGTTCGATGAACGTGGGGTCGGTAATTGGGAAATCATACTCCGCTCCATAGTAGGAAAACTTCATCCTATTTTTGGATTTCTCGCGATTCTCATCAATATAAGCACAGGCTCTGTTGGGGTGGATAAGCATTAGGGAATAATGAATACCAACTAACATTTCTGCTGACACTGCACGCCCCCGGCTTTGGAAAATGGACTGATGTGCAGTGTCTATGAATTTGTTCATTACGCTTGGCTCAAGCGTTATTTCATAGTTGCACTTTTCCATACGAGAATAAAATACATTCTCGACATGGGCTTCCTCTGGACACGATACAACATCTGTAAGTTTTACCAGCGAAAGTATTGTAATACCTTCTGCTATATAGTTTGGTATTTCTCCGTAAGTCGTCTTAGCTATAGGCCGTATCCAACGAGGCCTGCCGTCTTCATTACGCGTAGGCATCCAGCCGCCATTGTTGTCGGAAACGATTTCTACTCCGGCTATGCAACGTCCTCCTCGTTTATAGGAGTTTGCCAAGCAAACGAAATACTTATCCATAGTAGGGCTTATACAAGATGGACTATTTTTACTTCTTCAGCAGACCTTTCCTTCATATATTCTGCCAGCAAACGACGGTGACACATCTCTGGTGTCTCTTCACTACAGAGGAAGCATGAGCCGTCAAACTGCTTAACACCATACTTCTTGATGATGTCACGCTGTTTAAGCATGGTAGTATATTCTTCGATATATTCAGGCCAAGTGACTGTTCCTTTATGCCATCTGGCAAGAAGTTCCTTTGTGGGAGCAAAGTCTGTGATATGCTTATAGTCAATACCGCAAATCTGCTTTACGAAGTATGCCAAGTCCTTCCCTTTTGCAAAACCAGCCAACTGACTTCCATTGCTGATGCGGATATCCACGAGTTGTTTCACCTTATTGCTCTTTAGAAGTTCAAAGAACTGCTCTGCACTTTTCTTCGTGAATCCAATTGTAAATAGTGTAATCATATCTCTGTTGTTTTTAATATTCATCTGTTGTTTCATTGTTGTCATACTCAGGAACCCATCCTATTTCATGATTCTTTAACCGGTAAGCGTCAACACGTTGTTGCTGTTCATCATACCCATCGCCAAAATCTGCGAATAGTGAATCTGTCATCTGACCTCCCACTGATTTGAGTTTATTCCGTTTCACATAGTCAAGTATCATTGCCTCCTCCAATATCTGATGTGAGCGGGTAATGGGGTCGCCAGAATCTTCATCGCGCATGATGTGCAGAACATCCCATCCTAAGTCATAGAAATATCTTGAGATGAAAGAAAAGCGATGACAGCCTAATGGATCTGCTTCTGAGCACATCAACGATACTCTTCTGTTTTGATCCAGTGCTTTATTCAGTCTTTCTACGCCGTTTAAGAAAGCGGGAGTTGTTACACCCAGTTCGAAATTGACCTGTGGTTTTGTTTCTTTGACACCTTTCTTGACAAATGTTGTTTCTTTTAAGCAATCGGAACGTCTTGCCCCAAAGTGCTTGCCAAATGGGACATACAACACACCTTGTTTTTTAAGCCACGATCTGAGGACTTCCTCATTGAATTGTGGCGTGTATTTACTATAGGGCATACTCCTCACATCAAGAATACAGTCTATTCTTTGTGATTCTAAAAGTTGATAGAATTCTTCTATACTTTGGTTGGAATGTCCGACTGAAAACAACTGTCTTTTAATCATAGTTTATTAAGCTGCTAAATCAATAACTCCGGCAACCAATTTATAGTGCCAATCGTAATGGTTAACCCCAAGCGACAATGTGAGATACAAATCGCCTGTATTCCTCTGTCCACAATTCTTAGTTCTAGAACGAAGTGCGTTAATGTATCTAGTATCAGTCAATGGGAAATCATACTGTGTGCCGTTGTAAGAAAATTGTATGCGAAATTTCTCATGACCATAATCGTCGTACTGCATAATGATGACTGGACTTTCAGGCATGATAAACATAAGCGAATAGTTACCATTCTCAAATACTTCATTAGGAACGGCCTTCCCCCTGTTACCAAAAATCAAGGAGTGCCATGTGTCACAAAGGGGGGTGAGGTTTTGACTGTTCTGTCCAAGTCTTCCTACTTTTCTAATAGAGTTAAAATGTACATTTTCACAATGCGCTCCAGTTGGGACTGCATCTGTTACATCTACAACAAGTATATCAAGCAAGTTGAATGAGCCAACGAGATATTCGGGCAGTCCATTATCACCATTCGACATCACAGGTCTTATCCAATTGGGGAGACCATATTGATTTCTTACAATTGAAATACCAGCTGTAGTATTCTGAATTTCAATACCAGCGAGACATCTTCCACCATTTTTGTAGGAGTTGCCCATACAGATAATTTGCTTTTCCATACTCTTTGCTTTTAAATTGGTTTCTGCTGCAAAGATAAGGAGAATATCTGCATCGTGTATCAAAACTGCAACATTGCCATGTAAAGATGGCAAATATGTATTGCTGACGCTGCAACGTTGCCAAAGGATATGATGCTCACCTCTTTTCATACTTCACAATAGGGATATCTTCGTACTCACATCCACAGCTATAAGTGTGTACTCTCACAAAAACTTTCGATTTGTCTAACCGCAGGACGTATGCATTTCCCTCTCTTTCTGGCTTATATTGGTCTAAATAAGTCAAATCGGGAATCTCACTACTAATCTTGCTCTTCAGATGGGCAATGGTCGGCTTGATATGTTTATCGTAGGTGACGGGCAAACCCTTGGTGCGCGACTTGTAGGACTTTATAGCAACTTGGAAATAGATTTCGTATTCTCTGGGAGTGAACGTCAACCTTTTCTCGTTACCATCATCAAACTTAAAGGCTACTTGATACCTGCCAGTCTTCATGTTTTGTCCCAAGAACACCAAGTCTGGTGCAACTGGCGGAGGAGCAACGAGGAAATCGAAGAGGGCTTTATAGAAGCCGAAATACTTGAACTGACCCTTGCTGTCGCTGATGGTTATCGACTGGCGGATGCTGACCTTGCTCTGATAGAATCCCAGAATGTCATCGACCAATGATAGAATACTTGACGAGATGGGAATACAGAGGAACTCCGTATAGTATTGTATCGAACCGCCAGCACTGCAATAGGGCACGACGGATGTTCCAATATTAATAAGAAGAGAAGGTGGCGTGTTGTGGAGTGCCTTCACCTGCAAGCGTTCATACAGCACATTGCGGAAGAAGTCAACTGTGGTCATATTACAAAGGCGGTCATAGACCTGCTGTATGAAAGCATCTTCGAGGTTAGGAGCCATATAGCTGATGACATCCTTAACGTATTGCTCGTTCATGCTTCGGAACTCTTCCACCATCTTGGGAATATATATGAAGTTGAAGCCACAGAGACGTGTAATCGTAACCAACAAACGGAAGTGCTGATTCAATTCTCCATTGCGTTCTTCATCATAAGAACTTTCCAGATAGACCATATACTGGTCGTTGAAACTGGCCTCGCCAGTGGGACAGGAGATAAGATAAGGCTTGGGGAAGGGTTTACCATCTTCTGCCTTCCTGTCGTTCTCAATCAGACTGTATTGTAAAGCAATGAGTAGCAGTGCCTCACGTGGTACACAGATATTGTCGCTTAAGGCAATACTATAAATGTGGTCGAAGAAAGCCTTGCGCTCTTTAATAGACAATTCTTTCAACGTGTTGACTGCATCCGAGAAACGAATTTTCCGGGCATCACTCATCTCTTGATGAGCGATGGAGTACTCGGACATGAGGTGTTTCATGTCTTTAATCTCGCTCTCCTCGATGATATTATCAGCCTTTATCATGTCACTGATAATCCGAGCTATCGCCGTCCGTTGTTCCTTGGTCATAACTCTAAAATTTGAATGTTTTAATTATGAATTGTCAGATTTTGAATACAAAGATAAAAATAAATATCGGAATACCATCAAACACTCCTATAATTCTTTGCTTTTTTGTTGCATTTTAACAGTTGAGAGCGACTCGCAGACACAATTTGCTGCAAATCGCTCCAACCACACTGCTTTGATTGCTTTAATAAGACTGTCCTTTCTTCTTCGTTATAGCCCCCAAACCAATCTTCTTTGTTCCGTCCCAATTGGTGAGCTGATCTGCACAGCCATTGGAGCCACCAAGAGAAGTGTAGGTTTCTGCACTACATGACATATAATCAACGAAAGAGATAAAGTTGTCTATGATAGATGGCTCGTAGGTCACATCCCGTTCCGCAAATAAATGTGTCCAGCTGGTGACACACTCTACATTGAATTTTGAGCAATCATACCATGATACACCACTAAGGAAGTTGTTGACGGCCGAGGTAATACCTTCCTTTGTGCCTAGGTCCAATTCCATCTTACAGGCAACAGCCATGATTCCGTAGTAGATGGATGTAGCCTCTTTGTCGTTGAAATTAGTTCTTGTTGTAAGTGCGAATGCACTGAGGGCTGCACGTCCTTCTGCGATGAAACGATTGAGAATGTTCTGGTATCGATCTTGCTTCTCAGCAGCAAGTCGAGCCTCGTGCTCTTTGCGCTCCCTTACCTTCCTTGTTGCCTCGTTGTACTCTGGCTCCATCCAGAGAGCATTCCACTTCCTTAACAGGTTCTGGTAAGTTGAACGAAGCGAGTGCAATTCCTTCTCAGCCTTGTCAGCACGAGCAGTTTCGGCATTTTTGGCGTTGCGCAATCGCTCTACGGCGTTCTCATCGATGAGTGTCAAGCGGTATTTGAGTCCATTCACTTCTTCAGTGAGAGTGGTTACTTTGGCATGAAGTCCTCGGATTTCAACATCCTTTGATGAGATGATTTCTTTCTTGGTCTTCAACTCATTGGAAAGGTCCTTGTTCGTGTCCCATAACATGCGGTACTGTCGTCCCAGGATCTCGGCTGTGGGTTCGCTCTTCCATTTCAATCCCGATGCTTTGATGAAGTTGCCAATGGTCTCTTTGACACCAGCATTATATGACTCTTTGAGTTTTTCAGCTTCCTCCTTCTTGTACTTGCCTGGCAGGAAGATCTTGGCAAGGAAACCTGATTGAGCAGTCTTCAAATCCTTCAGTGCCTCCTCTTTTTGTTGAGTAGCAATAGATGTTTCTGCTTCAATCTCTGCTTTCAGTTTCTCTGCCTCTGTGATAGCCTGTCTCGCCTGACGTTCAGCTTCCAACACAACCTTGCTCTTATGTCTGCGCTCCCGTTTCTCCTCCTCTGAGAGTTCTTGGTATGGGATGCCTCGCTCCAAACCATACTTCTTGCCCACCTCATTATAGTACTTTGTGTGGAGATCAGAGAGGTACTCGGACTTGTCTTTGGCCGTCTCGCCCCATACCTTAGCATACGATACACGCTCAACCACTCCCTTGGTTGCCTCGGTCTTGGTATAGTTGCTACGTTCCTCCTTAGGCAAGGTCTTCCACTCTTTCGTTGACAGGACCTTGTCGGGATTGTCCTTTTTGACATACAGACTGCCGATGCGTCCACGCTTCTTGACTTGCTCTACAGGAACTGTCAAGGCATGAGCATGGACACCAGTTTCATCACAGTGCACGTCGAAGCCAATGATGTTGTCTTCGCCCCACATACGGCAGCAGAACTGATAGGTGTCCTTGGACCACTCGTAGATGGCAGGCATCAGTTTGATGTGACTATTGTCGGCATATGGGTCAGAGGTATCAATCACTTGTTCTCCAAAGGCAAGTCGCTTCATCACTTCGTGGTCGCCACCAAAGATGATGTTCACCAATCCGTTCGGACTGTTCTGAGCAACTTGGTTGGGATGATTTGCATCCATGTAAGGTTTGAAGCCCAGTTCATCGTGACGCTGCTGGAGGCGTTGATGAAGTGGAGTGGGATTGGAGCCAAGGGGTATTACCTTACAGCCTTTGACGATTTCAAAGTTAAGATGCTTGCGTGAGAAGTTGTAGTGATTGTTCTTCTCCGTCTCAGCATTCTTGGACTGGTAACGTTTCTCGTCCCAGCCTCTGCGCTCTGCCTCGTTGCCCATCTGGGCCGAGAATGATTTCTTGTCTGCACCAACATGGATAGAGGCGCGTGGTATGTTCTTTTCCATCGAATACTTTTTTGTTTGAATGTTATACATTATTTATAATGTCTATAGGTGAAGATGCCAGGTCTCGGGCGGTGCCTGAGCATAATAGAAGGACTTTTTAAGTGAACGGCGATAGCAAGTGAATCTAAAAGTCCCTATTATGTTTAGGACTTTTACAAAAGTCCGTCACACCACGTGGGGACGAGACATCTCCATCGTTACAATTTCCGATAGCTGTTTTGACTGGAATGTTCTAGACGACCTTGACGGATGTAGTCATTGATCCACTTGGCAGTAGTGCTCACGGGATAGCCCTGTTTCATGGACACAGCCCGATAGGTCTCTCTGTCAAATTTGTCTGGCAAAGCGGCAAACAGTTGCTCCATTTTACTCTTCTTCGTGGCAATCTCGCCCTGCCCATTAGTAGTGACCTTGCTCTGTGGCAGATGGGCATAGCAATAGACTGTATGGTAGATGAGTACATCACCCAATGCCATAGCAATGTCGAAATCATCCTTACTGCATCGTAATACGATTCGACTACCATCCTTTGGAGTCAGTGCAGAAGGATTGGTCGTTTCGTCCATGAACCTGATAGAGGTCAGTACCATCATAATGCGAAACACAGTGAAGGCCAGACGGCGTACCACACTCTGCATGTCATGCGAGATGTCATCGACCACCTCTTGATTCATCTGCCTGAAATGTTCATTGAACTCCTTGCAGTATTCCTGAGGGATGACGATGCGATATTTTCCACCACGGAAGAATGATTCGCGGCGTTGTTTGTATAGCTTACCCAACTGGAAGAATCTATCTCGCAAAGTATAGCTATCAGAATTGGTGTTGGCACTTTCTACAAGGACATCACGGAACTCTGCCTTGAATGGTATGTGATAACAGGTGATGCGCGAGAAAGTGCCATCTTCAGCCTGAGGTGTCAAAGTGTAGAGCTGTCCAGGCGTTCCAGAAAGACAGATAGCAAGCATCGGTCTCTCGATGACACGATATTCGTCATCCTTTCTGCGGCTCAGGTCGATAGGCTCATGATGATAGCTCTTGCGGATAATGGTGCTATAGTCACCATACTCTGATTTCAGTATGGCGCTCAGTGTATCACATTCCGTATCGAATATCAGACCTATGCCATCGTTGTTGTCCAACTGTTGTATAACGGATGCCGCACTACTGTTGGTAGGAATGAAGAGTGTACGACGGTGTGGAGCTTCATCGGCATCAGAAGCAGTTTTCTCACCAGGCTTGTTTTCGCTTTTACTTTCCTTGTATTCTTTCATCAGCCGTTCGGAAGCTTCACGCAGTTCGTTGTGAATGGGAACCACAATCTCGCGGCAATATTTCAGCGAACCTTTGCCCATACCAGCATCAGCCATAACAAAGAAGTAAAGCATAGGATGCCAATCGTCGTGATTGTACTCACCGACTACATTGTGAAGTGTGGCTGAGATGCAAGTCAACGTGCCCATCAGCATCATGTCTCGGTCATCTTCGGAGATGCAGTTGCCCAACACCTCCTTTAGGAAAGGTGGAAGCATGTCGTATATGAAGGCAGGGAAATGAGGAAGGGATTCTTCATCCAAAATCCATTTGGAGTCCACTTCGACAGGCTGGATATTTGGTTTTTTGGATATTTGGTTGCCAGAAGTCCAAATATCCAAAGTTCCAACGACAGGCTCTTGGATTTCTTTGGGATTGGAAATGTCAATACCAGCATCTTTCGCCATCTGAAAAAATGTGGCGATAGATATGCCATCCCCATGTGCAGACAGACATTTATTGTATTGCTTGTCTGCATCGCTGGTGTTATACTCTGCATTCTGCCGACTGACCCGATGAAAGAATCCTCTTCCTGCTTCTTGGAACTCGCTTGTAAAAGCAAACCCAACTTTCAGCCAGTTGGCATAGCCATTCGTAATATCTATTCCCTTCTGTTCGATAAGAGATACGATACGCTCGACCTTGGCTCGGGTGTCTTCGCTTGTGTTGGAGTATGCAGATGGCGTATTGCTTGTGTTGCTGTTCTCTGTGTTAGAAGGGACATTCTCCCATTCTTCTGGTGAAAAAGTTTTCATCTTTTACGTTATTGTATTTAGGGTTGATAAAAGCTTCTGGGTCATGTGGAATGAAACAGGAGCGAGAAACGTCACTGCCAGATTTGTCTGGCTCAGGATAACCATTGGCTACGAGATAGTTGAACACTGCATTGAAGAAACGGCTATGCTCCCATCCCATGCGGAATACTTGGATTATCCATTTCAGCCCATCGCCCGAAGGAGAATGAAAAAGGAGTTCCGTCTCAAAGCAAGGGTCATTGAGCAGTTTCTCATGCAACAAAGGAATGTCAGCCACATGGTCGAAGTCGATACAAAGCAAATCGGACTGCTGCAACAGGCCGTCCTTGTTTCGATTATGGAAGATACCAGAAAATGTGCAAAAGTCGAAGTTCTCAGCTTTGTACTTCCGTGCCTGGTCTTTGCCCGTAATGGAGCGCAACATCTCCGTTTGCTTCTTTGCATACGGGCCAACGATGTAGCGGTAGATGTCAGGAATGCTGATGCAGCGCAAAGGATCCGTGTTGCGGATAGGCTTTCGAAAGAAGGAGAAAGACAGTAGTTCACCCTCATTGACTCCGAAAAACTCCTTATAGATAGAACGGTGGTCACACATGGTTGCGTGTCACCTCCTTTCTGCCTATGGGATTATTGGCTACATACGCACATGCTTCATCGTAAATATCATTGACAGACTTACGGGTGGTCTGCATTAGCCAGTTGTCGATTTCTGACTTACGGAAGATGATGCTCTTTCCATTCTTGTGGAAGGGAATGGTGCGATTACTCGTCCAGCCGTAAACCGTTTGTTCGGCTGGATGGTTAGGGAGGTAGTTGCATAGGTCTTGCAGTGAGAACCATGCATCTGCCTCTACATTGTTGTTTGACTGCAGAGCGTCGAACTTCTGTTCAAGCGTCTCCAACTTTTCTAAAATGCTTGCCATAAGCTGCGGCATTGCATCGAATGATGGTACTGTTGTACACATATAAGTGATGTTTTAAGTTGGCTGCAGCGATATGCTACAGTCACTCTCTTTGGGAAGAAAGCGACTGCAAAAGTATCGTGAAAAGCAATGGTGATTTGGGCATGATTCAGGGCATAAAAGGAACATACTCAGCATGGTCTTATCTTATCTGTATCATACTGATAATCAGTGATAATAAAAGTGATAAAGTTGAAAATTAATTTTATTATGGCAACGTTATGATTGGTATCATATCCCTATCATAACGAAATTGACAACAAAAGGCCAAATATGAAGAAAGCCACTCACACATGAATGTGAATGGCTATGGGATGTGAACAACTTAAAAGTTACGGTATGCTTAGACCTATGGTAGCGGAATACGAACTATTCTTTCTTGGAGTCGATGGGAGTTCCAAGCATGTCATCAGAGAGGGTGATTTGGATGGCATCAGCGGCAGCATCCTTCTTTGCATCAACTATCTTGGCATAGATTTGAGTTGTTGTTACCTTCTTATGACCGAGCATTTTGCTGACGGTATAGATGTCCGTACCATTAGTCAACTGCAAGGTTGCATAGGTGTGGCGAAAACAGTGAAAGGTGATGTGCTTGGTGATACCAGAGGCTTCTATCCATCGCTTCACAGGTCGGTTAATCCATGATGGGTCTTGTAGCCCTTCAAAGACAAGGCGGTCTGCATCCCCTCGTTCACCACATAAGGAATATGCTTGGTCAGAAATTGGCATATACTCTACACCCTTGGTCTTCTGTTGAGTAAAATGGAGTTGGTAATGTTCCTTGTCTTTCACAATATCGCGCCACTTCAGTTGTTTGATGTCACTATGACGCAATCCTGTCAAGGCAGAAAACAAGGCTGCTCTCTTGAGGATTTCGCTATCACATGGTGTAGCTGCCAGTTGGTTAAGTTCTTCCAGTGTCAGATACTCGCGTTGGCTTTCCTCGTAGTATATATTCTTAACCTTGGCTGCAAGGTCGATGGTCAAGTAGCCATCAATGAAGGCTTGATGAAGACCAGCCTTGAATATCGAGAAATAGGTCGAGGCGGTATTGGCTGATATGGTTCCTGTCTTACTACCGCCTTGTGGCGCGTTGATAAGGTAATCCTTGTAGTCTTCGATGAGGTTCACGTCAATGCTACTGAATAGAAGAGGTTTCCCTCCAGTGTATAGCTTCATCAATGCCAGTTCTCTTTTCCAATTCACTTGAATTGACTTGGAACTGTTCTTGTGACGTTTGTCCTTTAGCTCTTCAAAGTACTTGATGAAGTCGCACTTTGACCTTTCGTTTTGTGCTGCTTGTTCTGCCTCCGAGTCTGTGTACAAAGACTGATTATCGTATTCGTGCTGACGGAGGTCACGTACCTTGTCTGCAAAGATGCAGGCCTCCTGATCCTTTTGTGAGCGGCACATGATGATTCCATTGGCATCACGCTTGGGGCGATAGTAGGCTTTCCCATCAGGTAGAGTTCTTCCAGAACTATTCTTATCGAAGATAGGTGTCGTTATATAGCGACCAAGTGGTTCATGCTTGCGAAGTGGTTTGTCTTTGCCTGGCTCAAAGACAGGAAAGCTTTCGATGAGCAATGACCACTGCTCTTTGTATTCGGATTTACGGAGTATTACCTTGAATACCGTGCGCTTCATTGGAGTCTTCATAACTTGATAGATTTATAAAGTTTGTCGATTTCTGATTTTGGAGCGTAAACATAGTTACCTATCTGTCGGGTAGGGATAGAGAACTTGCGGATGTGGGCCCATACGGATGAATCATGAATTCTGAACTTCTTCGAGATTTCTCCGATAGTATAGCAATTCTCTGGTTCCATATTATAGGTCTTAGGAATGGGCTTTTGAGCTGCCTTTCTTACTTTCTTTCTTCTTGGATAACGCTGTTCAAGGTCTGCACGATTCAACCTCAATTGCTTTGTACCAAGATTGACAGAAGGAATCTTGCCCTTGCGAATCTCGCGATACAAGGTGTCACGCTCTACACAATAAATGGCAACGGCTTCTTGAACAGAAAGGAATTCTCTGATTTCTAGAATCTCTTTCGCCAATTGCTCATACCTGGCTTCTTTAGCCTCTCGATCCTTCTTCCTTTTGTAGGCAACATCGGAGCATTGTTTGGAACAGTACACCGAGTCGATGGTGCGTATCTGGAACACCGCACCACAGATAGGGCATTTTCTTCTGATTTCGTATTTCGCTTGTGCCATATATTATATATAATAAGGTATATTATTACATTTGTTGAACTTCACCGACCAATGTGTCGCGTGAACGATTTGGTGCAAATTTACGATAAAAATCCGAAATCAGAGCCAAATATACAAAGTTTAACTAAAAGTAAAATCCCGCATAACTACTTGAGTTATACGGGATTTCTATAATTGCTTGTTATTTGCTTATCAAACTTACTTCACTTCTTCGAAGTCGGCGTCTTGGATGTTGTCGTCGTTGGGCTGATTGGATTGCTGTTGCTGGTTATTGAAACCTGAGCCTGCTGTGCCGTTGAAGCCTGTGCCTGCGTTCATGTCGGGACCTTGCTGTGCGGCGCCTGCTTGCTGGTACATCTGCTGGCTGGCTGTCTGCATTACTTGGTTGAGGTTGTTCATGGCAGTGTCTATTGCTGCGATGTCGCCGTTCTTGTGTGCGTCTTTCAGCTGTTGCAGTGCGCTGTCGATTGCTGGTCGCTGGTCGGCTGGCAGCTTGTCGCCGTTTTCGTTGAGGAAGTTTTCTGTTGAGAATATCATCGAGTCTGCCTGGTTGAGTTTGTCGATGCGTTCGCGTTCTTTCTTGTCGTTTTCGGCGTTTTGTTCTGCTTCTGCCTTCATGCGGTCGATTTCCTCTTTGCTCAAGCCGCTGCTTGCTTCGATGCGTATAGCCTGTTCTTTTCCTGTTGCCTTGTCTTTGGCTGATACGGAGAGTATGCCGTTTGCGTCGATGTCGAATGTAACTTCAATCTGTGGCACGCCGCGTCGTGCTGGTGCGATGCCTGTAAGGTTGAATTGTCCGATTGACTTGTTTTGTGCTGCCATTGGTCGTTCTCCTTGCAGTACGTGTATGGTTACTTCGGTCTGGTTGTCGGCTGCTGTTGAGAATGTTTCGCTCTTCTTGCATGGTATTGTTGTGTTTGCTTCGATGAGTTTTGTCATTACTCCGCCGAGTGTTTCTATACCGAGTGTCAGTGGGGTTACGTCGAGCAGTACGATGCCGCCGTCTTTTCCAAATTCCTGGTTGAGTACGGCGCCTTGTATTGCTGCACCTACTGATACCACTTCGTCTGGGTTTACGCCCTTAGAAGGTTCTTTGCCGAAGTAGTTTTTCACGAGGGTCTGGACTGCCGGTATTCGGCTTGAGCCGCCTACGAGTATTACTTCGTCGATGTCGCTTGTTGACAGTTTTGCGTCGCGTATGGCGTTCTGGCATGGTACGAGGCAAGCCTGTATCAGTCCGTGAGCCAGCTGTTCGAACTGTGAGCGTGTCAGTGTCTTTACGAGGTGTTTAGGCACTCCGCCTTCTGCTGATATGTATGGCAGGTTGATTTCCGTAGATGTGGTGCTCGAGAGTTCTATTTTTGCTTTCTCGGCAGCTTCCTTGAGTCGCTGCATCGCCATTGGGTCTTTCGAGAGGTCAATGCCTTCGTCTGCCTTGAATCCGTTTACGAGCCAGTCTATTATCACTTGGTCGAAGTCGTCGCCGCCCAAGTGTGTGTCGCCGTTGGTTGAAAGCACTTCGAATACGCCACCTCCAAATTCGAGGATAGAGATATCGAACGTACCGCCACCTAAGTCGAAGACTGCAATCTTCATGTCTTTGTTAGCCTTGTCTACTCCGTAAGCCAGTGCTGCTGCTGTAGGCTCGTTGACGATGCGCTTCACTTCGAGTCCGGCTATCTGTCCGGCTTCTTTCGTAGCCTGACGCTGCGAGTCGCTGAAGTATGCCGGTACGGTGATGACGGCTTCTGTAACTTCCTGTCCGAGATAGTCTTCGGCGGTTTTTTTCATTTTCTGCAGCACCATAGCCGATATTTCCTGCGGGGTATATTTGCGTCCGTCGATGTCTACGCGTGGGTATCCTCCATCGTTTACTACCTTGAACGGCACGCGCTCAGCCTCCTTGCGAGCCTGTTCGTAGGTCTCGCCCATGAAGCGCTTTATAGAGTAGACGGTGTTGGTCGGGTTGGTTATAGCCTGTCGTTTGGCAGGGTCGCCCACCTTGCGCTCGCCGTCTTTCACAAATCCCACTACCGATGGGGTAGTGCGCTTACCTTCGCTGTTAGCGATTACAACCGGTTCGTTTCCTTCAAATACTGAAACGCAGCTGTTGGTTGTTCCTAAGTCAATTCCAATAATCTTTCCCATTTTGTTCTATTTTTTATTTGTTATTATTCTTGTTTTTGCTGTCGCTATGTCATCCGACTGTTGCGACGTGTGTTCATTAATATATACAGCAAACGTTGTGCCAAAATAGTATTCCTATGACAAGTTGTCAGTATTCATATCATGTCTTGCAGCAAAAAGTGTGCCAAACGTGACTCGAGGGTGCGACAAGTGCCGATTTTTTTGCAGGAAAAAATGTGCCAAAGAGATGCAAACAAAACTTTCACACTGCAAAAATATGTGAAAATCGAGGTCGGCATTAAGTGTTAAAATTGTCAAAGAGTATCTTTGAGGCGGCTATATTGCCGAAACGGTCATGCGAAATGTTGAGTTTGAGACCCTCAAACACTATGTCTGGCACCCTCAAACAGTGTGTTTGACAGTGTCAGACATGCTCTTTGACAATTTTAACACTCGTATTTCATGCATGTTTTTGCCATGTTTTGTGCTAACGTATTGGCTGTCAGGAGAATACGAATGCATGCGAAATACTCGCATATTTGTACGAAAATTTTTCAGAATGGGTTTCGGCGGCACTCTCGCGGGCATATATTGATTAAGTATTGGTGCCGTCAGTCGATGTTCTTAATCCACTTTCCGCGATACAGTCGTATGAGGAAAAGCATGCCCCTGAATGACAATTCGACAGCCATAGCCGTCCATACTCCCGGCAGCCCGTAGTCTTTGGCGAGAATGGCAGCCAGTGTCAGTCTGACAAACCACATGCACGACAGGTTGATGAGTGCCGGACGCAGCGTGTCGCCAGCGCCTACGAACACGCTGTAAGCCACTATCGACGCGGCAAACATTGGTTCTGCAAACGCCTCTATGCGCAGGCTGTCGGCTCCGAGACGGCAAATCTCCTCTACGGGAGTCATGAGTGCCATCATGTCGTAGGCGCAGAAATACATCACCACGCCCATCACCGCCATGATAATCATGCCGAGCCACACCGCCATGTGTGCAAACGAGCGGCACAGGTCCTTGCGCCCTGCACCGATGCTCTGACCTACCAGCGTCGTCGCTGCATCGCCTATGCCGTAGCCCGGCATGTAGCACAGGCTCTCAGCCGTAATGGCAAACGTGTTGGCAGCAATGGCAAAGTTGCCCAGCGGAGCAACAATGGCAGTGCTGATGATTTGAGCCGAACTCATCAGAAACATCTGCAACGCCATCGGCGCACCTATGTTGAAAGCATTTTTCAGATAGTTGCCCACGAAGACGAAACGCGCCTTGTCGAGCCTTATGGAAAGTATTTTCGAGCGGAAGAAAGCCATCCACGACTGTATCATCGACACGCAGACGTATGCCAGTCCCGTGCCGATGGCAGCACCCGTTACGCCCAGCCCCGCGCCAGGTATGAGAATGTCGGCGCCCAGCAGGCTAACCGTGCGCGTAGGGAAGATAAAGAAAAAGTTGAAGATGACGTCTAAGGCACACACCGTTACGCTCAGTATGCTCGGCACACGCATGTTGCCCTCGCATTTCAGCATCGACGATGCCATGTTGTTCATCTGGAAAAACGGTGCGGCAAGTGAAAAGATAAGGAAATAGCGGCTCGCGTCGGGCGCAATGTCAGCCCCTCCGCCGAGCCAGTAGGGCAGGTGCTGCGATATGATGGCAGCCGTCAGCATGATGATGAAGCTGACGCAGAAAGCCGTTATTATGCCGTGCCTCACCACCTGGCGGGCTTTCTCGAAGTCGTTGGCACCGATGAAGTGAGCCACCTGCACCGAAAAGCCCATCGACACGGCACTCGCCAGTCCGCCGAAAAGCCATGTCGTGCTCTCCACCAAGCCTATCGATGCCGCCGCCTGAGCCCCCAGCCGACCCACCATAGACTGGTCGATGAAGAACATCATGACGTTGGTCATCTGAGCCAATATGGAAGGCAGGCTCAACTGAAATATAAGGTTGAGCTTGTCGTTGCCGCTCATCAGTTCGCCGTTGCGAATCTTGGCGAGCAGCATCTCGCTTTTAGCCTTCGAGAGAATCATGCAGGCAGCTTATTTCCACGACGGAACGGTTGTTCCTGCACGGCTGTAGCCAACGAGAGTAACGTCGAAAATAAGCATGGAATAGCCCGGTATGCCACCCGTAGCAAAGCCTGTCTTGCCGTAAGCCAGCTGATATGGTATGTAGACTTCCCATCGGTCGCCTATCGACATGTGCTGCAGTGCAGTGGCAACGCCGTCAATATACCCGCTTACGGGCAGTGCATCGTAAGGCTGCATGGTGGCAAGATTATAGTCGCCGCTCCACGATGAGTCGAAGACATAGCCTTCGGCATAGCTCTTGGAAGGCAGCAGCTTGCCTCTGTAGTGTATGTTCACGGTGTCGGTAAACAGTGGGTTTCCCGTTCCTTTGCCCTCGTTCAGTACGTGCACCACGATGTTGCTCTCCGGCGCGGTGGCTGCCGACGATGGCAGCGAATAGACGTTGTATGTCCGCCATGCGCCATTGTCGCCGCCTTGCTCCTTAGCCATGTTGTAGACAGTGTTGAAAGCGCGCTCGTTGGTGGCTTTCCAGTCGGGATATTCGTCGTCGTTGCCCTCGCTCTCGCTGCATGCCGTCAGCACGAGCAGCGGCATGGCAAGCAGCAGCAACAGGCGAAATAAGTATTTGCTGATAGTATATGTCATAGTTATTGCAGTTTTTTCAATAGGCTTGCTATGCTCACTTCGTCCTCGATGAGTCGTTGCAGGTCGTCTATGCTGACGCGTTTCTGCTCCATAGTGTCGCGGTGTCTCAGCGTGCATGTGTTGTCTTTCAGCGTGTCGTAGTCGAGAGTTACGCAGTAAGGCGTGCCGATGGCATCCTGACGGCGGTAGCGCTTGCCGATGGAGTCCTTCTCATCGTACTGGCAGTTGAAGTGGAAACGCAGGTTGTTTATTATCTCGCGTGCCTTTTCGGGCAGACCGTCTTTCTTTACAAGCGGCATGACGCAGAGCTTCACCGGAGCCAGCGCAGCAGGCAGTTTCAGCACAGTGCGTGTTTCGCCGTTCTCAAGTTGCTCCTCCTCATAGCTGTGGCACATGATGGAGAGGAACATGCGGTCGACGCCGATGGATGTCTCTATGACGTAAGGCACATAGTTCTCGTTAGTCTGCGGGTCGAAATACTTGATGTTCTTGCCTGAGTATTTCTCATGCTGCGACAGGTCGAAATTGGTGCGTGAGTGTATGCCCTCCACCTCCTTGAAACCAAACGGCATGTGGAACTCTATGTCGCAGGCAGCATTGGCATAGTGAGCCAGCTTCTCGTGGTCGTGGAAACGATAGTTCTCGGCACCGAACCCGAGAGCCTGATGCCACTTCATGCGCCACTCTTTCCAGTGCTGGAACCATTCCAGTTCTGTTCCTGGCTGAACGAAATACTGCATCTCCATCTGCTCAAACTCACGCATGCGGAAGATGAACTGACGCGCCACAATCTCGTTGCGGAACGCCTTGCCTATCTGTGCAATGCCGAAAGGCAGCTTCATGCGGCCAGTCTTCTGCACGTTGAGATAGTTGACGAAGATGCCCTGAGCCGTCTCCGGACGCAGGTAAATCTTGCTTGCAGCGTCGGAAACAGAGCCCATCTCGGTAGAGAACATAAGGTTGAACTGTCTGACATCGGTCCAGTTTTTCGTTCCGCTGATAGGGCAGACGATGCCTTCGTCTATGATAATCTGCTTCAGCTCAGCGAGGTCGTTAGCCTGCATGGCGTTGGCGAAACGCTCGTGCAGCTTGTCGCGCTTCTCCTGATTTGCCAGTACGCGCGGATTTGTCTCGCGGAATTTCTGCTCGTCGAAAGCATCTCCGAAGCGCTTGCGTGCCTTCTCAACCTCTTTCTGTATCTTTTCCTCGTACTTGCCAATCTGGTCTTCTATCAGCACATCGGCGCGATAGCGTTTCTTAGAGTCGCGGTTGTCGATGAGAGGGTCGTTGAACGCATCGACGTGTCCGCTGGCTTTCCATATCGTGGGGTGCATGAAGATGGCTGAATCGATGCCCACGATGTTCTCGTGAAGCAATACCATCGACTTCCACCAGTATTCCTTGATGTTGTTTTTCAGCTCGACGCCGTTCTGACCATAGTCGTAAACGGCTGCCAAACCATCGTAAATATCACTGCTTGGGAACACAAAGCCATACTCTTTGCAATGGCTTACAATCTTCTTGAAAACGTCTTCTTGTGCCATATCTTTATGTTGTTTTATTCAAATAATGTCTGCAAAGATACGAATATTATATCAAAAAGGTGTTTTCTTTATATATTTTTAGCAGACAAGTGGTGCATAAAAGCTGCAACAGGCTGTTTGCTATTTCAGTTTTTCAGCCATTCTGACTATTGCGTCGTTCAGTTCCCTGACGTCGGCGAGCATGTTCCAGATGCCGTCTTGCGACAGTATACCGCGCTTGAGGGTAGCAGGCAGCTTTCCCGACTCGTCGGCTTCGCAGTCCTGTTTCCACTCCCTGCTGCCGTAATAGCCATTCAGCGTGCTGATGGCATCTTGTGCTTCGGCATATTTTCCCATAGCCGCCGACATCTCGCTGACAGCCTCCAGTGCCGTGTCGAGCAGTCCCTCCATCTTCCGTATGCGTTCTTCCTGTTTCATGTTTAGTGCTTATGATGACCGCGCAGCTATACTCAATGCTGTAGAAATGTAGATGTCCTTGTTGTGCATTGTAGCATAATTGTTTTCCGTGTTGCGCATAATTGTTTTTCGTGTTGTGTATGTCACTTTCCCAAATAACGCAAAAACCGCCAAATTATTATATGTTTCTCGGTGTGAGCAATGACATCTGCCCGTGCCGAATGCCACATCTGCATGCCATTTCGCATGCATATATTAATAATATTGTATGTAAATGTTATGAAATAAAATATTTTTTCGTAATTTTGCAGGGAATTTTTAGTAATGTGCATAATTGCGGTTGATTTCATAGAAATACCTCGATGGCATATTCGTCAGGCGAAATTATCAAATTAATATAAATACCATGTACAAGAAAATCATTATGTTAAGCCTTCTTTTTGCTACTACTGTCGGAGTAGGTGCACAGCAGAAAGACGGCGGAATCTCGCTGAAAATGATCAGCGAGATAGAGAAATCACAAGTGAAATCGGCTTCCGACAAAGCCATTTTCAATGCAATGGCGTCAAACAACATTGACAATCTTGCAACCAACTTTGCCACTCAGGGCGAGCTGGATACATACTTTAGCAACGAGACAGCCAAGCAGTCGATACACGACCAGAAGCAGTCGGGACGCTGCTGGATGTTCACCGGTATGAACGTGCTTCGCTCTCGCTTTGCGCAGATGCACGGCGACAGCATCAGCGTTGAGTTCTCGCAGGCTTATCTCTTCTTCTACGACCAGCTGGAGAAAGCCAATCTGATGCTGCAGGGAGTCATCGACAATGCCAAGAAGCCGCTCGACGACGTGCGCATGCAGTTCTTCTTCAAGAATCCTATCAACGACGGCGGTACGTTCTGCGGTGTTGCCGACCTCGCCGACAAGTATGGTCTGGTGCCGATGAGTGTTCAGCCGGAGACATATTCTGCTGAAAATACGTCGCGCATAGCACGTCTGATATCTTCAAAGCTGCGCGAGTATGGTCTCGAGCTGCGCAAGATGGTCAACGACGGCAAGAAGGCGGCAGCCATAAAGGCACGCAAGCAGGAGATGCTCGGACAGGTTTACCACATGCTTGCCATGACTCTGGGCGAGCCAGTGAAGGAGTTTACGTACGCATTCAAGGACAAGAACGGCAAGACAGTGGGCGAGCCGAAGAAATACACGCCTATGTCTTTCTACAAGGAAGTTGTCGAAGCGCCAATCAACGGCTCGTTTATCATGGTTATGAACGACCCGCGCCGCGAATACTACAAGACTTACGAGGTGGAATACGACCGTCATGTTTACGACGGACACAACTGGAAATATGTCAACCTGCCTATGGAAGACATTGAGCAGATGGCTATTGCTGCCATCAAGGACGGACGCAAGCTCTACAGCTCGTATGACGTTGGCAAGCAGCTCGACCGCAAACGCGGCTACTGCGACTTAAACAACTACGACTATGGCTCGCTGTTCAACACCACGTTCCCTATGAACAAAGCCGACCGCATCGCAACTTTCGACAGCGGCTCGACACACGCCATGACACTGACTGCCGTAGACGTTGATGCCAACGGACAGCCTAAGAAGTGGAAGGTGGAGAACTCTTGGGGCGGCAGCTGGGGTCAGCAGGGTTGTCTGATAATGACTGCCGACTGGTTCCGCGAGTTCATGTTCCGTCTCGTCATCGACAAGAAATATGTTCCGCAGAACATCCTGGAAGTTGAAAAGCAGAAGCCTGTGATGGTGATGCCTGAAGACCCACTCTTCCAGATGGACGAATAAGGAAACGGAATCCATAGTAAACAACAAAACGTCAGCACCCGCTTGAGTGCTGACGTTTATTATATATATTAATGTATAGCAGTGTCTGCTTATCTTACCACAAACTTCTGCGTCTGCTTGCCGTTGCTCCTGATGTAAATTCCGCGCTGAGGCTTGCTTATGCTTCTGCCCTGCATGTCGTAGTATCTCGTGCCTTTAGCGTTGTCGAAGTCATGTATGTCATTCACAGACGATACCACTGTTCCGTCGGAATAGATGATGTTCGACTTCAGTTTGTTGCCGTTGTCGTAGACAAACGTCTGTACGCCCACGCGCTCGATGTTGTCGCGGTAGTAGTATACAGCTTGTCCGTTGCCATAAACCTCGAAGTCGGGCAGTATGTTGTTATCCTCATCTTTTTCTATTTCCTGGAAGATATATGGAATATCGGTCATCGGTTCTTTCAAGTAGATATATTCTTCCGGCTGGAACGTAACGAGTTGGTCGTCGAAGAATATGTTGAATAATATGTTGCCGAAGGGCAGATAGTCATCGCTTGCCGTCAGCGGAGCCTGCTGGAACTCTATCATGCCCCAGTCGTCTTTAGCGAAATACTTGAAGAAGCATGATATCACAGGGTCTTTCGGGCTGCCAATCTTGTCGGAATACTTCTTTACCTTCATCTCGCAGAACTCTGTCAGATACTCCACGCTGTACTTTCCGGCGTTGATTACCAGCGCGTCTTCAGTTGTCAGCGTGCGTGTCTCTGGGTCGTAGTCGAACACTATGTCGTTGTTGCTGAGCATGTAGTAGTTGTACCATATGCCATCGTCGTTAATCTGCTCGTAGGTTACGGGTGCCACAAACAGGTGTTTGCCGAAGAAATCCTCGTGGATGCCGAGATACTCGAACGCTGGAACCGTAACCTTGTTGCCCTCTATCTTTCCACACATCCATAGCTCCGGGTTTTTCTGACGAACGTTTATGTAAATCTCGTTGTTATAGAAAGCCACGTTCATAGGCTCTGCCATAGGCACCCTCTCTCCGTAGTTGTATATAACGAGACACTTCTCTGCCTTGTCGCTGATGTCTTCCGGAACGACCACCTTGTATTCGTTGATAGCCTCCAGGCGCGTGTTGTAGTCGCAGAAGCCAATCCATTCGCCCGTAGACTTGTCTACGATGCCGATTACGTCGCCGGCATTCATCCATATCGTGCCGTCCTCATCGCGGTTGAGCACCATCTCCGTGCGGGCGTTGTCAGGCTCATACGAGTTGCCTTCGTCATTCAGTTTCAGCAGTCTCACCTCCCAGTCTACAGTCTGTTCGTTGCCGCTGTCGTCCTCAATGATGCCGTCATATATATCCTGCGGCAGCTTCACGGTCAGTGCGCCGTCGCCGTTCTTCTCAGCCTTTATCCAGCTTCCGGGACTGAAAGCAGATATCGGGTTCTTAATATAGACGTTTCCGTCGGTTCCGTCAACGACGTATGCCGCACCGCCGTCGTAGTGTCGCTTGTAGACATAGTCGCCGGTAGGGTAGTAGGCGTCGGAAACGTGATAGTAACAGGTCTTCTCGCCTTCCGGCTGTACCTTTATAACTTCCTTGCAAACCGTTTTAGCCGATGTTTTCTTCAGCACCTGACTGGTCTTCGGCTCTGCCGACTCGCCGGCAAAGCACAGCTTCTGTGCCTGCATGCTGAGCGATGCAAGCGTAAAGACAGCTAATAAAAGATAATGTCTCATATTGTTTTTAGTTTTTAGAATCAATCGCCGTATGTTCTTGCAATTCGCTGCAAAGTTAGTGTTAAGCGAGCGAAATACAAAAGAAATGACCAACTTTTTTGTCTGCCATGCCTCATTTCCGCGTGCCGCAGACACATGTCGCAGCGCGAATGTTAAATCTGCAAAATAAATTCAGCACATGCGCGCCGTTATAGAAAATAATTGCTATCTTTGCAGGAAAACAGGCAAAACAAGCCGGAAATAACAATATTTTTCGGCTTCGCGTTCTAATAATATGAAATACGTAAATTCTTAGACACATGATGATGACATACATGAAGACCACAGCAGTATTCTGTTTTTTTGCGCTCATGATGTTGTGTGCATGCCACAGCGCCACCGCCGGCATGTCGCAGACAGACACCATGACGCCGCAAGAGGCATACGAGGGAGTCAGCAACTACTGCCACAGCGAGTACGACTGGAGCCCCGCAGAGAACGACAGCACGACTATGTACGTCGCTATGGGCGACGAGACCGACGCAGAATACAAAGTGATATTCCGCAGCTACACAGGCGCTTTCGTCTACTTCTACGTCGACAAGGCGAGCGGCAAGGCACGCATGGTGGAGCACGTCCCTTTCCTCGACATCGACAACGAAGTCGGAACAATCAACATCCGCGACTATCTGAAGAAGTAACGGCAGCCGGCACAGACAGAAAAACACTAATCAATTTTCGCCAGTTTACTGTCGCGAGAATGCCCGCGAAACCCGTTTCTGAAATCTGAGGGGCAAAATACGCCCAAAATTCGCAGCTTTGTATAATCACCTGACAGTCAGTTTGTTATCGCGAAATACACGCCTCGCATGCAATAAATACAAGTGTTAAAATTGTCAAAGAGCATGTTTGACATTGTCAAACACACTGTTTGAGAATGCCAAACATAGTGTTTGGGGCTTTCAGACACAATGTTTCGCAAGCCAAAATACGCAAATAAGCGCCTCAAACATGCTCTTTGACAATTTTAACACTTATCGCCGACCTGAAAATTAACACAATTTTGCACTTTCAGACCCCGTTCCGCATCTGTTTTGCAACTTTTTCCCTGTCAAAATTTTTCATCATTTTTCGCCCTCAAGCAAAATTCCGTTCACTTTGGCACACTTTTTGCAGGCAAGCCAACGCAAGCCATAATCCTAACCCGAAAAACAAGCATGAAACCACATCTCATACACAAATCCTGCCGTTTCATACAACGCGGCAGGAATTTCTTTCAGATGTAAGCAGCAGTAGATACCTTTGCACCGAAGAAACATGACAGTGATGAAAAAGAAAACAGCAGCAACAAAACATGCCCACATGAGCATGACGGGAGAAAGTCCGTAGCACACGACACGGAAACAAAAAACAAGATAGTCTTAAAACAATAAATGAAAAAAGTTACAGCATAATTTGTCAGATTCAAATATAATGCTTACTTTTGTAGTGTCCTGCCATAGGCATAAGCCCGCAGGGGCGACCGCCGGCAACAGGACAGGTACATATTAAAGGCGTTTTCTGAACGCTTTGGTTTTGACGGTGTAAGAACTTCGCAAATTCAAACTGATAGTCGAAATACAAAGCAACGGGAACGCCCCTTATGGGTGTAGCTGACACACACCTGCATTTCACGTTAACCTTCACTGGAATAACGAGAATGTGTTTATAAAATACAGACATGCCTGTATAATTATAAAAAAGGTGTAAGCATATACATCTGCGTGGGGCTTTCGGCGTTGCTCGGTTTTAGACTATCAGGGCAATGCGAAGGCCTTTACATCGTGGAACCGAGCACAGAACGGCTCCACGTTTTTGTATGTATACGGCAACTCAAACAAAACAACACCTGCCATAAGGAGCCAACGGCAGAAAAATATTAAAAGTTATGACAGGACAGGGATTAAACGCATCAATACGTGGCATAGTTGGCATAAAATCAACACATACAATGATATATTAAAGTACGAGATACCAGAAACAGTAATAAATATCAATAAAGATAAATCTAATAACCATAATTCATGAATAAAAAACTTATCGTTCCGATTGTTATAGGTGCAATCTTCATTATAGGTGCAATCTCTACCTGTCTTGGGGGAAGTAATAGGATTTTTCTGAAATGGGACAAAGTCCCTGTCCCAAAAGAAACAAAAGACTCTATAAAACTAAAGGTTTATGTGGAAAATTCTGGAAGTATGGATGCTTATATGTGTGCAGGGTCAAATCTGAAAGATGCTGTATATGATTATGTTAGTGACTTGAAGATGCTGACCACATCATGTTCTTTATACTATATTAATTCAAAAGTTATTCCTTTCAATGGAAACTTAAATTCCTATATTAAAAATCTCACACCACAATCTTTTGCTAAATATGGAGGAAACAGGACTAACACAGACCTTCGCCGGATCTTTGAAATGATATTGAAGGCTAATGGTAAACATACCGTTTCTGTTTTTATTTCAGATTGTATTCTCGATATATCTCAAAATGCAACTGATTATTTAGGAAATTGCCAAGTATCAATTAAAAATACGTTTAATGAAGCTTTAGCAATCAATCCACAGTTAGGAGTTGAAATTATTAAGTTGGAATCCAAATTTAAAGGTTATTGGTATTGTGGCAAAAACAAAGAACTATTGCAAGGTGTAAAACGTCCTTACTACATATGGGTAATTGGAGACCAAAAATATTTAGCGAAATTCAATCAAAAAGTTCCTGTAGAAAATATTATAGGTGGCATTAAAGAATACAGTGCATACGCAAATTCTCAGCCAATTCCTTTTGATATGAATAAAACTACATATGTTACAAACCATTCTGGTAAAATCAATTTGGAATTGCTTGTAAACCTAAGAGGGTCTTTACAAAGCAATAACCTTTGTAAAAATGTTGGACAATACAAATCTGATAATCCTTCACAAGTTAGAGTTTTGTCAGTGGAAGAAATTTCTGCTATGTCCAGCCCATATAGTCATGTCGTAAATTTGGAGATTTCCAACCCTGAAACTCTAAACTCTGAAACTATTTATTTCTCATATCCTTATTTGGCAACTTGGGTTCCCAATTCTAACGACAGTACTGGGTTGAATGTAAAGAAAAACATTGATAAGACAACAGGATTATTGGCATTGATAAAGGGTGTGGCTGAAGCCTATAAGAACTCAACCACATATGGATCTATTTCTTTTAAAATTAATAACAAATAAAATAAATAATTATGGGTCAATTATTTGGAAGTATTTACTGTTGGCTTGACGAATTCTTCGGATTAGAGCTGGCAAATTATCTCTGGGGGATGTCTGCTCCAGAACAAGTTAGCAATATGTATATCGGCATTGGTCTCTCAATGTTGTGTATTTCATTTTTTGTAGCAATATGCTACTATTACATCATAGACCATCCACGCCTTAGTAATTGGAAGGGATGGCTAATTTTCCTCGGCGTGAATGCTGTGATTAACTTTATTGTAGGATGGCAATGGGTTCTAAAAGACTTTTATGCCGGTCTGATGGTAAAAGAAGATGTAGCGACAGGTAAAATGGTGGACTTACCCATCTATACGGATGATATTTTGGCTTTTGGCGTTACAAATATGATAAATGCAATTATTGCGTTCATCCTTATCTCGTTTATCATCAAATGGTGGAGCAATAATGCTCCACAAGCACCAATTTAAATCAAAATCTTTTTATTATGGCTAAATTATATATATTTGGAATAGGAGGAACGGGGTCGCGTGTACTGCGCTCTTTTACAATGTTGATGTCTGCTGGTGTTGAAATAAAAGCAGATGAAATAGTGCCTATAATCATAGATCCAGATTCATCCAATGCAGATTTGTCTAAAGCGGTAGCGCTTATGAATAACTATAGGGCTATACATTCTTCACTTTCTTTTACAGACAATAATGAATCCACTTTCTTCAGGAAAGAATTATCTCAGATTCTTGTGGATTACACACTTCGTATAAATGATACGGATGACAAAACATTCCAACAATTTATAGATTTACCGTCGATGGATAAAGCGTCGAAGGCTATGATGAAAATGCTCTTTTCAGAGAATAACCTTGCATCGTCTATGGATGTTGGCTTTAAAGGTAATCCTAATATTGGAAGTATTGTTCTTAACCAAATTGTTAACTCAAGTGATTTCCAAGATTTTGCCAACAATTTTGAGTCAGGAGATAAAATATTCATAATTAGTTCTATATTTGGCGGAACAGGAGCAAGCGGTTTCCCACTTTTACTGAAAACTCTCCGAACAGGAAATAACTTCCCAAACAATGATCTAATAAATCACGCAGAAATTGGTGCTATAACTATACTTCCATATTTTAAACTGAAAAATGATGATGAGAGTGAGATAGATTCATCTACGTTCATATCAAAAACAAAATCAGCATTGGCTTATTATGAGAAAAATATCAGCAAAAACAACTCAATAAACGCACTGTATTTCCTTGCTGATGATGTAACAAATACATATGAGAACCATGAAGGAGGCTCTGCGCAGGAAAACGATGCTCACTTAGTGGAGTTTCTTGCAGCCAGCGCTATTGTTGATTTCTGTAACAAAACGCATGATAATACAACGAATAAAGAACTAGGTCTTAAAGATATATCTGGACCTGTTACGTTTGATTCATTCTATAAACAGCAGAAGGATTTGCTTTTTGCTCCTCTTACAAAGTTCATGATGATGGCAAATTGCATTAATAATAAGATGGATTACTATTCTTCTAAGTCTTTTGCAGCAAACTATAATAATTTCAATGGTTTTTATGGAACTACTTTTATGTCGGAGTTGCAAATTATAACACGTAAGTTCGTAGAATGGCTTGACGAGATGAAAAAGAACAAACGTTCATTGGACCTTTTCAACCTTAACACAAAGGATAAACCTTTTGAAGTAGTTACAGGTATCAAACCAAAGAAAATCGTTAGTATAAAATCTGATTATGATTTGGTAACTGCTCGCTTAAACTCAGCTGTAAAAAAGTGTCATAGCAAAGAAGACAATGACAAATTTCTTGAAATGTTCTTCCTCGCCATGTCCAGATTATTTAATGAAAAATTTAATGCATAAGAGATATGTCAAAAGTTTTTAGATTATATAAAGAGGGAACAACAACCTATCAGGGTTGGAACGAAAATACAGCATTCCCATACAACTCAAAATCTCTGGATACCATTGAAGATCCTGATGGAGCAAGCGCCAAGAATGAAATTACATCAATTCCTTCTCCATTTGCAAGAATAGACTTAGTAAAAACTGCTTTTAAAGAAGTATGTCGAAGGGCTGTTCGTGATGTTAGGGAGTTGGATGGCAAGACCATATTCCATAAGATGGTGTCAGATTCTTTAGACGTCGGTGAAATATTTTTCAACATTGATAAATTTAAAAGTAAGATTGAAATTATTGCTTGGGACCCATCTATAATGATTCAGACTTTGAAAAACGACAATAATGTAAGCCATTTCTATGTTGGCGATGCTTTAGAGAAATATCTAAAATCAGATGCTAAGACTTACAACTTCGGAGAACTGAAGAATATATACCTCTTAAATTATATAAATGGAACAGACGAATTAAATATTATCGGTGCTACTTCTCCTGCAACACTCTTTTTCTGTGGGGCGAATAAACTTGACAATATAAAAGACATTTTCTTTTCCAATAATGACCGCCCATTTGATGATGATTATGTTCCACTTTATAGGCGAGATTTCGATTACATCAAGGCTTGGTGGACTCTTCGAAAGACAATTCCTTATTTTTCAAGTTTATTCCCAGAGATTGAAAATTACCTAAACCTTACTTTCAAAGCAATAACAGATCAACTCATCAAAAACAAGTTGAATGAGGTTACATCAGCTACAGCAAAAGACTTTTCACTTATTGATGTACAATCGCATCAACAAAGTAACCAAGTTGAAGTTCTTGGTACTGCCCTGTTCAAGAAAAAAGTAGCTGAAAAAATAGAAAATGAATTTACTATTCGTCCTGAACACTCAACAATGGGAACTAAACCGTTAGTACTCCCTGTAGAATCTGGCAATAAATATGCAAGTCTTCAATATGTTAATGGAAAATGGGGTAACACAAATAAGGCTCCATACAAATCAAATGTAGCAGAAGTAGAACGTCGTATGCTGCCGTATGATGGATCAACTTTCGCATACCTAACTATCAGTGATTTCCTTGAGGATACTATTGTTAAAGTTCCTCATACTTTGAACAAAAAGTATTTTTTCGATGGAAATATAAAAGATTTGGACCAGATGACGTCTTTCTTGATTCCAATTAAACCACTTTATTTTAAGTATTTTTCTATAGATACGCTTAATTCTGTGATGTCAGACGGCAAACCTGCATTTGAGATGGAGTCTGTCGCTGGTGGTTCCGTCAAAGTTATAATACGTATTCCTATCTCTGGGAATGATAGTCTTAGATACATAGAATATCAGCGTATCTATTATGCAGAGCGTCAGGCAGATGTCACAGAAACGCAAAATTCTGGAGGAATGACAATATTCGACTTTACAGGTTTGGTAATGCCGTGCATGAAGTTTCTCAATGATGACGATGCTATTTATACGGTTTCTTGCGTTAGTACTTTCTCCAACCAATTCCACTTTGATTTTTATAGAAAAGGAGACATAATACGCGACATACCTGTTGATTGCAGAAACAAAGAAAAAGGTTTGTTTGATTTTAAAGCTGAAACCTACACCATTCAGAAGTGTAACTTTGATTTTATTAGAGTTCTCAATAGGGAGGGTGTTGGCAATGTTATCATTCCGAATTTCCTTACGCATCAAAACTTTGATGACTTTGAATTTGCAGTTGACTTAGGAACTTCCAATACGCATATAGAGTACAAGAAGGCAGATAATAATAGTTCAGCCTCTTTTAATTACAAGGATTCAGAGGCTATGTATGGAACATTTTTTGTGCAATCTTATCGTGAAATTCAAGGAAAACTCATTCCTTTAGACTTGCAGCAGGAAAACGACTTGATGCTTCGGGACTTTATTCCGAACGTGGTTGGAGATGATTCGGATTATTCTTTCCCAACAAGAACTGCTTTGTCGTATGCTAAATCTACTGACTGGACGGAGAAGTTGCGGACATTTGGCTTAATTAACTTTGACATTACATACAATAAAAGACAGGGTATAAAGTATAATGCAGATCACTTGGTAAATATTAAATGGAGTAACAAACCCAATGCACAGTCTGCCATGCAAGCTTATATACGCAATATCATGATGATTATACGTAACAAGGTTATTGCTAATAATGGTAATCTTGCCAGAACGAAAATAACATGGTTCTATCCGAATAGTATGTCGCCAAATCGTTTGGCTAAACTTCGCACAGCATGGAATGAATCCTACGTTGAATTGTTTAATCGTGAAGGTGCAACAAGAAACCTTTCTGAATCCGTTGCTCCTATACAATATTACTTCCGTAGGTATGCCACGGCAACCAATCTCATTAATGTTGATATTGGTGGCGGAACTACAGATATTGCTTTTTCTTCAAATGGTAAAGTAGAGTATATTACATCATTTAAGTTCGCCGCCAATTCGCTTTTTGAGGATTCATTCTCAGACATTAATCCTAATAATGGCATTGTTGACTGGTTTAAAAAAGATATACTTGATATCCTTAAATCGAAATCAGACTCAAAATTGAATGAACTTGTTACTATCTTTAATAGTAATCTTGATCAACCTGCAAACATGGCTTCATTCCTGTTTTCTTTAAAAGAAAATTCTGCAACGAATAGTCTTGCTCAAAACAATATAGACTTCAACAAGATACTCCAAAATGATACGAAATTTAAGATAGTATTTATTGTTTTCTATACTGCCATTATATATCATATAGCACAAATAGTAAAGGTAAAAGGACTCAAAGCACCGCGACATATAGCATTTAGCGGTAATGGAAGCAAAATAATAAGTATCGTTTCAACAGACCCGAAAATTTTAGCTAAATATACGAAAGTTATATTCGAAAAAGTATTAGGTAGTGAGTATGAGTCTGCATTAGACATTCTTGGGTTAGAGCAAGGTTCTAATCCAAAAGAATCTACTTGCAAGGGTGGATTGATTGCAACAGAAGTATATGATGAAGAACCAGAGAATATAGTTCTTTGCGATTCTTCAGGAAAAATTGTAAATTCTGACGATACTTATGCCTCTATAAATGATGTCAATAAGTCCGAAATTGTGAATTCTGTAAAAGATTTCTTTAGGTTCGTTCTTACAGAGATTCCATCTGTGTTCAATCTAGACAATAATTTTGGTGTTGACAATGTCACTTTGAAGATTGCAAGAGAAGAATGCGCAAAAGATTTGGAAACTTACCTTGACAAGGGCATAGAACTTTCTATTATAGAGTCTGGTAACAAGGATAACCCAATCGAAGATGCGATATTATTCTATCCAATCAAAGGTGTTCTCCAATCTATTTCAAGTAAAATACAAGAATATTATTTAGAAAACTCGATCTAATGAAAAAAATAATTAAACTTATAGCATGTTTTATGGCAATTATGGCCATATCTTCTTGCAATCTATTTGATGATAATAACTCCTCAAAAGGTACAAAAGAAATACAAAAAATAGTAGAATCTCCTGATTCTGTAAGAAAAAAAATAGTGGAACAAGACTCCCTTATGACAGAACTTTTGAATAAAGTTGATACTCTCACAGCAGCGTTAAACTTCACTAAATCTGAAATTGCAGAATTAAGGAATAAAGTAGAGGAATCGCAAAAACCCAAAAATATTTGGACGTATGTTTCAATAGGAGCTTTTGTTCTTGGCATGATAGCCCTTATAGTCGCTCTTGCAAAATCAAAAGGGATTAAAAAGAAAAAGGTATATGATATTGTGAAGCAATGCATTGATGATTCACGTAGAATTAAGGAACTTCAAGAGCAAGTTCATAGTTTATTATTGCAGCGTAAAAGTAGAAGTACACAGCCAATCTCTTTGCAAAGTTCAAACTCCGATGATCGTATACGCAAGTTAGAAAGTCAGATGGCACAAATCCTCACTAACGTTAATCTAAAGAAAACTCCAGTTACAGATACGTTTAAAACTTCAGGAGAACGAGAACAACGGAAAGTTGGGTATGCAAGAATAGATTCTGAAAATTATTTCACAACGATTTATGAATCAAATCAAGAAGGTTGTGCTTTTAAGATTACATTCAAAAATGAAAAACAAGGAGAATTTACGATTATTTCTTTAGATCGAATATCATCAAGTAATGATTGGCAGAAAAAAGTAGAATGCAATGGCGTTTCTATCAAGGAAGCATCAGATTTTCGTGTAGAAGAACTTGGTGTTTGTAAAAATATAGGACATAATACTTGGGAAGTTACGAAACCGCTTAAAATTAAATTATTGAAATAAAATGACAGTTTTAGTTATCTTAATTGTAGTTGCTATTATTGCACTACAAATATTTTTCTTCAATAAAAACGTACTCCGTATGAAGGAGTACAAAGAAATATTTGTCGAAGAAAGTTCTTGGGGTATAGCATATAATCCAGATAAAAATTCGTTTCTGGCATTTATGGTAGTGGAAACAAAGTTTTTGAGTCTATTAAAGACTCTATTAATAAATATCTCGAGAACAACTCAGGTTCTGTTATCGATTTCTCACTACTCAAAGATGCTGTAGACCGGCATTGCGATTCAGTAGAGAATGATATCAATACACTGACACCAACGCCGTTGTATTGTGGCCTTGCAGGAACAATGGCAGGTGTAATAGTCGGACTAGGTTCGCTTATCATAAAAGGGAGTATTACTGAACTACTTTTGCCAGGCGCTGCTGATGGTTTTGGCGGTGCAGCAAGTGGTGTTAACGACCTCCTTTCTGGTGTAGCATGGGCAATGCTTGCTAGTATCATGGGTATTTTACTAACGACCACGGCGTCTTTATTATTTAAAAGGTATAAACTTCAAGGCGAGTCAGGCAAAAACACTTTTCTTGCATGGCTTCAAGCAAAACTGCTACCAGAGTTACCTTCAGACACATCAGACGCCCTTAATCGTTTAGTGAAAAATCTTAATCAGTTTAACAATACTTTTGCAGAAAATACATCATCACTTCGTGGTGCATTGTGTGAGGTCAATGAATCTTACCGAATACAAGGTGATATTATCAAAGCCGTTCATGACATGGATGTAATGAAGATGGCTAAGGCAAACGTTAGAGTGCTTGAAGAGCTGAAAGAATGCACAGACAAACTAGAACAATTTAATGAGTATTTGGACAGTATTCACGGATATACTGATGCAATCCATACTTTCACGACTCAGTTTGAAAATGAAGCTAACCGCCTGCATGTATTGGAAGAGATAAAGCAGTTCTTCATGCGCCACAAAGCAGAAATAGCAAAGGATTCTGCTGATGTAGACGTTGCTTTGAAAGATGCTCTTCATACATTGAAAGAAACAGCAAGTACAAATACAAATGAACTAAACTCCACACTTATTCAACAAGCAGAAGAGTTTAAACGCATTATTGTCGAAGAGAAAGAGACATTTGAAAAACTTAATAATGAAATACATGCACAATTTAAATCTGAACTGAACCAAATTCCGATGCTGCAAAAACAATTGGCTGAAATTGCGGGTATACCAGGCAAACTTGATAAATTAATTGAACGAATGGAGCGCTCTAATAGTGTATTGGCTTCGTCTGTTAATGGAACGATGACACAAACAGCTAAAGAACTAACGGCCTTTTCTTCTTTTGGCGGTAAATCCACATATGCTATGCCACAACTATTGTCTGGATGGATGAGGTGGACAATTGTAGTTTCCGTAATACTTATTGCCTTAGCTTGTATCTCGAATACGGTATATGGTATATGGTTTAAAGATAATAATACATCATCAGTTGTATCCACCGCAATAGAAATGGATGAGAACTCTGTCATGAGTCCTTTGAACGATATCGATAGTGTACAAAAGCAGTCAGAACAACAAGTCTTGCCAGTTCAGTCCACACCTCTTAACTCTAAAAAAACAAGTAAAGAACAAATTATTCCTTAAGGTGCTTAGTTAATATGGTAGAGAAAAAAGAATCATTTTTCTGGACTAGTTACTCTGACTTGATGACGAGTCTTTTCTTCATCATGCTGACTCTTTTTGTCCTCGTTATTGTGCTTTTGCACAAGCGAATGGAGGTTACACAAAAGCGACTTGATGAAATTATTAAGGTTGAGGCATCAACAAAAGAGCTTGAACGCTCTAAAAATTTTGCGTATAAAGCAGAATACAAAAAATATGTACTTGATGTAAGGTGTTTTTTTAATGAAACCAAATATAGTCTTTCTGACTTGCAAGCAGATACTGCAAGCTTGCATCAAGCAGGAACTGAAATAAAAGAATTCCTTGATAGAAATATATCCAATCAATACTTGTTGATTATAGAAGGCCAAGCTTCCAGAAACTCTGAAAAATTTACCGATGCAAATTACGATTGGAGTTTCCAGCGTGCTCTCACGTTAATGAAATTTTGGAAGGACATTTGTCATATTGATTTTGGCGCAAATTGTGAAATCCAAATAGCAGGAAGTGGAGACGGACGATATAATTTCGGTTATACAGGAGGAGAAAGTACGGATAGGTTCAAGGAATTAGATGCTACACTCATGAGAGAAAGAGGTAATAAAGAGAGAGATAATCAACGATTTGTTATTCACATCATTCCTAAAAATATAATTGAAGATGCAGAAAAGAAATAGCCGAAAAAGTACTATAGTTATTTTATTTTTTGTTGCAATATTTGCAGTTTCCTGTGCTCACAAGTCTGGTCATCGTCGAGACCGTGAACGTTCTGGTACAGCAATGTCTAATCGAATGGAAAGAATGTCAGTATCGCCAAAGACTAAAATAGTAAATAGACGTTCTAATAAAAAAATGGATGGCTCTCAAATATTTGAAAGTTATGGTAGTGCTGTATTTATGGTCTTTACAACAGACGGCTCTAACGCATATCAGGGTTCTGGTTTTTTTATAGATAATGAGGGACTTGCTGTTAGTAACTATCATGTGTTTAGGGGGACTGGAATAGGAATGGAACAAATAAAACTATCAGGTAGTGATATTGCATACAAAGTTATAGAAGTGATAACTAGAAGTGAAGAGGAAGATTTTATACTTTTCCGTGTAAATTGTAAAAATACCAACTATATACCAATAGCCTCAAATAAGCCTAAAGTTGGCGAAAAGGTATATGCTATTGGTAGTCCAAGAGGCTTGGAAAATACATTTTCTTCAGGAGAAGTATCTCAATGGCGTGCAGATTATCTAATGCAGATTAGTGCTCTCATTGATCATGGTAGTAGTGGTGGTGCACTCATCAACGAGTATGGAGAGGTGGTAGGCATTACTACAGGATCTTTTGCTGATGGTTCACAAGCAAATCTTAACTATGCATGGAGTATAGAGGCTGTGAAACCCTATATTAAATAGAATTATAAACAAGTTAGAGCCCCACATCTCATACCCAAATCCTGCCGTGTAATATGAACACGGCAGGATTTTTATCATAATTGGCAACTTTGTTGCGAAAAATAGGAAAGACAAATATTTTTCAGTCAGAGATACAATAAATAGTAATATTCTGCGTTTTCTATTTTGTATATATACAAATAAATTTCTAAAATGATAGAATACATCAGGGGCGAACTGACAGAAATCACCCCCGCAATGGCTGTCGTAGAAGCGGCTGGAGTGGGCTATGCACTGAACATTTCGCTGAACACTTATTCCGCCATTCAAGGCAAGAAAGACGTCAAGTTGTATGTGCAGGAAGCATTGCAGACTGGCGGTCGCGACGATTCATACACCTTGTATGGCTTCTCTACACGCCAGGAGCGTGAACTATACCGTCTGCTGATAACCGTTTCGGGTGTCGGTGCCAACACTGCGCGTATGATTCTGTCGTCGATGACGACTGCTGAACTGTGTAATGTCATTTCCGTTGGCGACGAGAAGATGCTGAAGACAGTCAAGGGCATCGGTCTGCGCACGGCGCAGCGCATCATAGTAGACTTGCGCGACAAGATAATCTCTTCGGGCATAGCACAGGAACTGCCGTCGGGAGGCTCGTCAGCAGCAAGTATTGTCAACAGCGCTGTCAAGGATGAGGCTGTAGGGGCTCTCACCATGCTTGGCTTCTCGCCTGCACCGTCGGCAAAGGTGGTAGACGAGATACTGAAATCGCAGCCTGACATGCCTGTGGAGCAAGTGGTGAAGCAGGCTCTGAAAATGATAAAATAATAATTAAGGATATATAGAGAAATGCGCGAACGTCTGCTGACAATATTGCTTATCGTGAGTGCCATCGTTGTGGTGGCAGGCAATGCCATGTACGTTCCGCAAGACAACAAGTCGCGCCGACAGCGCACTGCTGACAACAGTGAGGCACGACAATCGGAGGTCAAGGAGAAGAAAGATACTCTTGCCATCAATGCCCAGCCGATACTCGACGACGACGAAATAATTCCCGACTCGCTGCTTCATCCGCGCTGGGACATACAGCGCACTTCGCCGATAACTTTCGACGACCTGACGCAGCTGCCTGCCGACCTCAACCTGCCTGACAACATGAAGCAGAATGTGGTCTACAACGATACTCTCGACCGATATGTCATAGGCAGCAAGATTGGCGGTACATACGTCAACGCGCCGATAATGATGACCACTGAGGAGTACATGAAGTGGAGCGAGCGACAGATGATAAACGACTTCTATCGCTCGAAGAATGAGGAAGTGGTGAAGAACAAGGGCAAGGAGAAGTTCGACTTTACCGATATGCACTTCGACTTGGGACCGGCAGAAAAGATTTTCGGTCCAGGTGGAGTGCGCATAAAGACGCAGGGTACTGCAGAACTGAAGTTTGGCGCTACGCTGAAAAACATAGACAACCCGTCGCTGCCTATACGCAACAGGAAGACAACAAACATGAACTTCGACGAGAAGATAAACCTGAATGTAACGGGAAAGGTGGGCGACAAGGTGAACATGGCTCTGAACTATAACACTGATGCCACGTTTGACTATGATGCGCAGAACATGAAGCTGAAGTATGACGGCAAGGAGGACGAGATAATAAAACTTGTGGAAGCGGGCAACGTTACGTTCCCTGCCAACTCGTCGCTCATTCGCGGTGCAAGTTCGCTGTTTGGTGTTCGCACCGACTTCCAGTTTGGTAAACTGAAACTGCAAACAGTGTTCTCGCAGAAGAAGTCGTCGTCGAAAAGCGTACAGTCGAAAGGTGGCGTGCAGACAACGCCTTTCGAGATAGACGTGTCGAACTATGAAGAGAACCGACACTTCTTCCTGTCGCAATACTTCCGCAGCAGGTATGATGCCGGCATGCGCACGCTGCCTAACCTGACGACAGGCATAAAGATTAACCGCGTGGAGTTGTGGGTAACTAATAAGAGTGGTGTTACTCAGAACACGCGCAACATCATAGCATTTACTGACTTGGGTGAAAACCAGACAACGTCGAACGCTATGTGGGGAACGACAGGTCAGCCCGTGCCGTCAAACCAAGCCAACTCTGAATACTATCAGATGGTTAACAATTATTCGGCTGCCCGCGACATAGACCAGGCTACGACTGTGCTTGACGGAATACCCGGATTTGTTGGTGGCAATGACTATGAGAAACTCGAAAATGCACGCTTGCTCAACTCTTCGGAATATACTGTTAACACAGCACTTGGTTATATATCTCTGAAAACGGGACTGCAAACTGACCAGGTCCTGGCGGTGGCATACGAATATACGTACGGTGGCGTAACATATCAGGTGGGAGAATTCTCGTCAGACATTACCGACGTAAAGCAGTCGCTGTATGTCAAGTCGCTGAAAAACACGTCGAACAATCCGCATCAGGGCAACTGGGACTTGATGATGAAGAATGTGTACTATCTTGCATCATCTGTTGAGAAAGACAAGTTCTGCCTCGACGTAAAGTTCCAGAGCGACACTGCTGGCGTATACCTTAATTATATACCCGAGCCGCAGGTAAAGGACCAGCAGATAATAAAACTTCTTGGTGCCGACCGTCTGGATAATAATATGAAGGTACACTCTAACGGATATTTCGACTATGTGTCGGGCTATACCGTTACCAATGGTAGAGTGTTCTTCCCTGTTGTCGAACCGTTCGGACAGAATATGCATGATGCTCTCGTGGCTGCTGGTGTCCCTGCAAGTACGGCAGACAAATATTCGTTTACGCAACTGTACGACTCGACAAAGACAGTAGCCAAACAGATCGCTGAGAAGAACAAGTATGTGCTGATGGGACAGTACAGAGGCTCTTCGGCAAATGTCATTTCGCTCGGTGCCTACAATGTACCTCAGGGCTCGGTAGTGGTAACGGCAGGCGGACAGACTCTCGTAGAAGGCTCAGATTATAGCGTAAACTATTCCGCAGGTGAGGTAACGATACTCAACCAGAGCATCATCGATGCCGGAACGGCAGTAAACGTGTCGCTCGAAAGCAATACCGACTATGCTCAGCAACGAAAGACAATGTTGGGTTTGAACTGGTCGTATGACTTTACGAAAAACCTGCAACTCAGCGGTACGATACAGCATTTGTCGGAACAGTCGCTGACTACAAAGGTGGCTATGGGCAGCGAACCGCTGAACAACACACTGTGGGGCGTAAACCTGAACTGGAAGAAGGAAAGCCAGTGGCTGACGAATGTTCTCGACAAGATACCGTTCCTGCACGTAACGCAACCGTCAAACATCCAGTTCAATGCCGAGTTTGCACAACTTATAGCAGGACAGAGTCGCGGCACGCAGGACAATGCATCATATCTCGATGACTTTGAGAATACGAAGAATGCTATTGACGTGTCTACGGCAACGTCGTGGGTAATATCGAGTGTGCCGTCAATGTTCGATGAGTGTAAAGACAAGACAGGACTGACCAGTGGCTACAACCGCTCGCTGCTTTCTTGGTACACCATCGACCCATTGTTCACGCGCCGCTCATCGTCGCTGACACCTGGACACATAAAGAGCGACCTTGAACAGTTGTCTAACCACTATGTGCGTGAAGTTTATGTAAGAAATCTCTATCCAAACCGAGACCAGAGCAGCTATAACGGAGCAACGGCAACACTGCCGGTGCTTAACCTGACATACTATCCTGATGAGCGCGGACCTTACAACTTTAATCCTAATCTTACTTACAGCGGACGTCTGGAACAGCCACAAAACACGTGGGGAGGCATGATGCGCAAACTCGACACCAACGATTTTGAGGCTGCAAACGTGGAATATATAGAGTTCTGGCTGCTCGACCCATTCATCTATACACGCGAGGAAGGAACGGCATCGGAACATGGCGGCGATTTCTATATCAACTTGGGCGAGGTGTCGGAAGATATCCTGCGCGACGGAAAGAAATTCTATGAGAGTGGATTACCTGTTGACGGTTCACAGTCATATACGTTCACACAGTGGGGAAAGATACCAAATCAGGCAACAGTCATGTATGCCTTTGCCACGACTTCTGGCTCGAGAGGTCAGCAGGACTTGGGCTACAACGGTCTGAATGACGATGAGGAGCGGAACTTTGAGGCTTATCAGGATTTCCTCAAGTCTATACAGGGCAAGGTGTCGGCTGCTGTCTTTGACTCAATAATGAATGACCCGGCAAACGACAACTATCACTACTTCAGAGGTTCTGACTACGACCAGATGCAGGCTGATATTATTCGCCGATACAAATATATTAATAATCCTCAGGGCAACTCTCCCGATACTGATACTCGCAGCGAAAACTACGACACATCGTACAAGACAACGCCTGATGTAGAAGACATTAACCAGGACTATACGCTTAACGAATATGAGAAATATTTCCAGTATCACGTTTCAATACGTCCTGAAGACCTTGTCGTCGGACACAACTATATCGTTGACAAGCGAGAAGATAGTGGAACGCTGAGAAATGGTGACTCGTACAAGGTAACATGGTATCAGTTCCGCATTCCTCTTGACCAATATGAACAGCGTGTCGGCTCGATTTCAGATTTCACGAGCATACGTTTCATGCGTATGTTCATGACCAATTTCAAGCAGCCTCTGACGCTACGTTTCGGTAGCCTCGACCTTGTGCGTGGCGAGTGGCGTGTATATGAACAAAACCTTACTAACTCGGCTTCAAACACGGGACACATGTCGGTAAGTGCTGTAAACATAGAGGAGAACAATGATAAGCAGCCCGTCAACTATGTGCTGCCTCCAGGAATTCTGCGTCAGCAAGACCCTACGCAGCCTCAGTTGGTTGAAAGCAACGAGCAGGCACTGAACATGGTGGTTACCAATCTTGGCAACGACGAGTCGAAATGTGTCTACAAAAACACCAATATTGACATGCGTCAGTATAAACGCCTGCAAATGTTCGTGCATGCCAATACGATGCTCGAGAACACTACAAACCTGCAAGACAACCAGCTTGCTGTGTTCATACGTTTGGGCAGCGACTATAAGAGTAACTTCTATGAATATGAAATACCTCTGAAACTTACTCCAGAGGGACATTACGACCGATATTCCACACCTGACCGCAGAGCCGTATGGCCTGAGGAAAACATGCTTGACGTGCCACTGCATCTGTTCACGTCGCTGAAGAAAGAGCGCAACATAGCCAAATCGCAGGGACGTGCCTCTTACAATCAGGTATATACAGCCTACGATGATGCACATCCGGCAAACCGTATCAGCATCATGGGTAATCCGTCGCTTGGCGAAATCAAGACGATGATAATCGGTGTCAGAAACCTTACAAACGACGTTAAGTCGGGAGAAGTATGGGTAAACGAACTGCGTCTGAAGGAGTTTGACAACGAAGGAGGCTGGGCTGCTCAGGCAAACATGAACATGCAGTTGTCTGACTTCGGTACGGTGAACGTTACTGGAAAGTATATGACTGAAGGTTTCGGTGGTCTTGAGCAGGGTGTCAACGAGCGTTCAACAGACAACTATAAGTCGTACAGCGTTACGGCAAGTCTTGAGCTTGGTAAGTTCTTCCCCGACAAGGCAAAGGTAACGGCACCGCTTTACTACAGCATCACGAAAGAAGAAACAAGTCCGAAGTATAATCCTCTGGACACCGACATGCTTCTGAAAGATGCTCTTGATGGAACTGCAAGCAAGCAGGAGCGCGACTCAATAGAGTCAATCGCCATTACGAAGACGACAAACACCAACTTCTCGTTGTCGAATGTTCGTGTCGGAATTCAGAACAAACGCCATCCTATGCCATACGACCCTGCAAACTTCTCGCTTTCCTACAGTCATTCTCATCGCAACACCGTAGGAGAAACAACTGTATTCGAGAACGAAGACCAGTGGCGTGGTGCTCTCAACTACACATGGACACCAGTCTATAAGGCTTGGGAACCATTCAAGAAACTCATAAAGAGCAAGTCGAAGTGGTTTGAAATACTCAAGCGCTTCGGGCTTAACTGGTTGCCTCAGAACGTGTCTTTCAATACTGAGATAAGCCGCAGTTACTATGAGATGCAGGAGCGCGACATGGAAAACTTGGGTGGCTCGCAGATACCGCTGACGTTCAATGAGCAGTTCCTGTGGAACAGGGATTTCTCTATTCGCTGGGACCTGACAAAGAACCTGCATGCAACATTCCAGTCGGCAACACATGCAGAGATAGAGGAGCCATACACGCCGATAAACAAAGACCTCTATCCCGACCGTTATGAGGCTTGGAAAGACTCCGTATGGACAAGTATCAGAAACTTTGGCAAGCCGTTGGATTACAACCAGTCGTTCAACGCGTCGTATCAGTTGCCGCTCAATCTCATACCTATCTTCGACTGGATAAATGCTGATGCCAACTATACCGCAACATACAGTTGGCTGAGAGGTACAGACCTTGAAGACGGCACATCGCTTGGCAACGTGATATCACAAAACCGCTCTCTCAACATCAACGGCTCATTCAACATGCAGAAACTGTATGACCACGTGCCGTTCCTGAAGAAGACAAATGAAAGGTTCAACAAGCGGACAGGGTCAAGAAACATGCGTAACGCTGCCAACAAGCGAACGGAAATGAGCATGTCCGGACGCGATAAGCTGGCTGGGCGCGAAAAGGCGGAAGATGACAGAAACAAGGCATTGCCTAAGAACCAGAAGAGTTTTGAAAAAGAGATAACCATTGCTGCCGATACAGCCATTATCGTTACACACTCCAAGAAGTCGAAGCGTCTGATAGTAACGGCTAAGTCGAAAGACGGAAAGACAGTGCCTCTGAAATTCAGGAAAGTTGACGAAAACAAGATAAAGGTCTACAACAAGGCAGACACAGCAGTAACTCTTAAGCTGACTGTTACTCCGAAGCCGTCGCTCGATGACAAAGGATGGTACAAGACGGCACAGGTCATTGCGCGTGGACTCATGCTCGTAAGAAATGTCAGCGTTACCTACCGCAACCAGTACTCCATGTCGCTGCCGGGCTTTATGCCAAACATAGGCAACACGTTTGGTCAGCGACGCGGCGACATACTTGCGCCGGGACTTGATTTCGCATTCGGATTAACCGGCGACAGCTACATCGAGCGTGCAAGGAAGAACGGATGGCTGCTTGTCAGCGACTCAGTAGCGACTCCTGCTGCTACAAGCAAGACCGAAGACTTGCAGCTAAAGATTATGCTTGAGCCAGTGAAAGACTTGAAGATAGACCTCAATGCATCACGCACATACACCGTATCGAAGAGCATACAGTATATGTATGCAGGCAATCCTACTACGCAGAGCGGTACGTTTACGATGACTACGCTGTCGCTTGGCAGTGCGCTGGAAGGTATGGGCAATGCAAACAACGGCTACAGGTCGGCTTCGTTTGAGCGTTTCTGCAGGTCGTTGGATGGCTTCAGACGCAGAGTGGAGCAACAGTATAAAGGTGCTACATACCCTGTCGGCTCTCCTTTGGAGGGACAGACGTTCTCTGCCGACAACGGTGCAGTAGACAGATACAGTTCCGACGTCATGATTCCTGCATTCCTTTCTGCATACACATCCATGAAGGGCAACGGTCTGAACATCTTTCCAAAACTTTCAAGCCTGCTGCCGAACTGGACTGTACGATACAGTGGATTGTCGCAGTTGCCGTTGTTCAGCCGATGGTTCAAGAGCGTAAACATAAACCACAGCTACAAGAGTGTCTATGCCGTAGGCTCATACGCATCATACAGCACATGGCTTGAGTATATGGGAGGGCTCGGATTCATAACTGATGCCGCGACAGGCAATCCTATGCCAAGTTCGATGTACAATGTGTCGACAGTAAGTATCAACGAGGCATTCTCGCCACTGCTCGGTATTGACGTAACGCTGAACAACAACCTGACGTGCAAACTCGAATATCGCACCACCAGAGTGCTCAATCTCAACATGACAAACGTTCAGATTAACGAAGCGCTGAGCAAAGACTGGGTTATCGGTATGGGCTACAGGATAAGCAACTTCAACCTGTTTGGCAGCGGCAACCACCGTAGGGTGAAAAACAAGAACAATGCCGGCGCCGACGATCAGCAGAACGCTCAGGGCAGTGGCAGCGGCAGAAACAGCAACAAGGACGGTGTCAACCGCGACCTGAACCTGCGCCTCGACTTCTCGCTGCGCAATCAGGCTACAATAAACCGCGACATCGCTTCAATGACAAGTGCGGCAAGCAGTGGAAACACGGCTCTCAAGTTCTCGTTCTCAGCCGACTACACACTGTCGAAACTCATAACGATGAGCCTCTACTACGACCAGCAGACCAATACGCCTCTGCTGTCGTCGAGCAGTTACCCTACCACTACGCGCGACTTCGGCGTGTCGTTCAAGCTCTCGCTGACAAGATAACGATGAAAGAAACAGAGATACGGGTGCCGGCAGCATGCAGCAGTCTGATCTCTATAAGTAAAAAAGATATACACACTTATGTTCAGTATAACAAAGGCACTGATAACATTAGGCAGATACCTGCTGCTTATGGGAAGGGCGTTCTCGCGGCCTGAACGCATGAGAATGTTCCTCAAGAAATATGTAAAGGAGATGTCTCAGCTTGGTGTAGACTCCATCGGTATTGTCCTGCTCATATCGTTCTTCATCGGCGCGGTGATATGTATTCAGATGAAGCTCAACATACAGAGCCCGTGGATGCCCCGCTGGGTCAGCGGATACACTACGCGCGAGATTATGCTGCTCGAGTTTTCGTCGTCAATAATGTGTCTGATACTTGCCGGCAAGGTAGGGTCTAACATTGCGTCGGAGCTTGGCACGATGCGTGTTACACAGCAGATTGATGCGTTAGAGATAATGGGTGTCAACTCGGCAAGCTATCTTATCCTGCCCAAAATCGTTGCGCTCATAACCATCATGCCGTTTCTCGTCATCTTCTCGTCTGCTATGGGCATCGTCGGAGCTTATGCCACAGCCTTCATCGGACATGTGTTGCCGCCCGACGACCTTACTCTCGGACTGCAGCACGACTTCAACTCATGGTTTATGTGGATGTCGATAATAAAGAGCGTGTTCTTCGCCTTCATCATTGCCAGTGTCTCCTCGTTCTTCGGCTACACCGTAGAGGGTGGCTCGGTAGAGGTGGGCAAGGCTTCGACAAACGCAGTAGTAAGCTCGAGCGTGCTCATACTCTTCTCAGACGTATTCCTCACGCAGTTGCTCAGTTGACATGAAAAGCCACTGCTGACAAACAAACAACAAACAGAAAGCAGATATGATAGAGATACGCCACCTGTATAAGTCGTTTGAAGACAAGGAAGTGCTTCACGACATAAACGCCACGTTTGAAAACGGCAAGACAAACCTTATAATCGGCAGGAGCGGCTCCGGCAAGACGGTGCTGATGAAAAACCTTGTCGGGCTGCTGACGCCCACCAGCGGCGAGGTGCTCTACGACGGGCGCGACTTTGTCAAGATGTCGAAAAACGAACAGGTGTTCATGCGCAGGGAGATGGGAATGATTTTTCAGGGCGCAGCGCTTTTCGACTCGCTCTCTGTACTCGAAAACGTCATGTTCCCACTCGACATGTTCTCCACGATGACCCTCCGCGACCGTGTGCGCCGTGCCCGCGAGTGTCTAAGCCGTGTCAACCTCAGCGATGCGGAAAGCAAATATCCGGGCGAGCTGTCGGGAGGTATGCAGAAGCGTGTTGCTATAGCAAGGGCAATAGTGCTGAACCCAAAGTATCTGTTCTGCGACGAGCCAAACTCAGGACTCGACCCCAAGACATCGCTCGTAATAGACGACCTGCTGTCGGGCATTACAAAGGAGTTTGGAATGACTACCATCATCAACACCCACGACATGAATTCGGTCATGGGAATAGGCGAAAATATCATTTTCATACATCAGGGAGAGAAAGACTGGCAGGGGCAGAGCGCTGACGTCATGCGCTCCGACAACGAGAGGCTGACCGACTTCATCTTTGCAAGCGAACTGCTGAAAAACATGAGAAATGTTGTTGTGGAAAACAATCTTGAGCTGAAGATGAAGGAATAATTATAGAAGTGTATGGAGTTTCTGTATTTTCCATAACTGTATTGGGGTCTTTCCGCACAAAAAAGACTAATCAATTTTTGCCCGTTTACTGTCGCGAGAATGCCCGCGAAACCCGTTTCTGAAATCAGAGGGGCAAAATACGCCCGTATTTTGCTTGTGTATGCAATCGTCTGACAGTCAGTTTCTTATCTATAAACATGCGCATTTTGCGCACGAAATACAAGTGTTAAAATTGTCAAAGAGCATGTTTGACATTGTCAAACACACTGTTTGAGGATGCCAAACATAGTGTTTGGGACTTTCAGACACAATGTTTCGCAAGCCAAAACATGCAAATAAGCGCCTCAAAGGTACTCTTTGACAATTTTAACACTTATCGCCGACTCCAAATTTTACATAATTTCACACTTTCAGGGCTTGTTCCGAATCTATTTTGCAAGTTTTTCCCTGTCAAAATTTTTCATCATTTTTCGGCTCAAAGAAAAATCCTGCACACTTTGGCACACTTTTTGCAGGACGGGCAGACGGCAGCCCTCACGACAGCCGTAACTGCACTTTCTGCGAAAAAATGCATGCTGCGCCTGTTTCGGCATCCTAATCTACAAATAAAAAACAAATTCTTTGTGTTAGGCTGTCGTAAGTCTGGAAATTTGTGTACCTTTGCAGCGCATATAAAATAAATATATGGACGAGACAAAGTATAGGCTTCTAAGCAGCATAAAATATCCGTCTGACCTGCGACAGCTCGGTGTGGAACAGTTGCCGCAACTATGTGCGGAACTGAGAGGATTTATCGTCGACGAGCTGTCGACCAATCCCGGACATCTGGCATCGAGTCTTGGTGCTGTTGAACTAACAGTTGCTCTGCACTACGTGTTTGACACTCCAAACGACCGCATCGTCTGGGACGTGGGCCATCAGGCTTACGGCCATAAGATACTGACAGGCCGCCGCGAGCAGTTCTGTTCTAACCGAAAGCTGCACGGCTTGCGCCCGTTTCCGTCGCCGGAGGAAAGCGAGTATGACACGTTCACCTGCGGCCACGCCTCCAACAGCATCTCGGCAGCGCTGGGCATGGCTGTGGCAGAGAAACTGAAGGGCGGAAACGATGATGACAGCGCCCAGAAGGTAGTGGCTGTGATAGGCGACGGCGCCATGAGCGGCGGCTTGGCGTTTGAAGGACTGAACAATGTGTCGTCGATGCCTAACGACGTGCTTATCATACTGAACGACAACAATATGAGCATCGACCGTTCGGTGGGAGGCATGAAGCAGTATCTGCTGAGCCTGAACACTAACGAAACCTACAACAAGGTTCGCTTTCACATGGCTCAGTGGCTGCGCCGCAGGGGCTTGCTGAACGACGACCGGCGCACGGGGCTGATACGCCTTACTAACGCGATAAAGTCGGCTATCAGCCATCAGCAGAACATTTTTGAAGGTCTGAACATACGCTATTTCGGACCGTTCGACGGGCACGACGTGGTGGAACTCGTAAGGCTGCTGCGACAACTGAAGAACATGAAAGGACCGAAACTGCTGCACCTGCACACCGTGAAAGGCAAGGGATACGAGCCAGCCGAGCGCCAGCAGACCGTATGGCATGCTCCCGGCAAGTTCGACGCTGCTACGGGCGTGCGACAGCAGATATCGGGCGAAAACAAGCCGATAAAGTATCAGGATGTGTTTGGACATACCATTCTCGAACTTGCGCGACAAAACGAGCGCATAGTGGGCGTAACGCCTGCCATGCCTACGGGATGCTCGCTGAATATAATGATGCAGGAGATGCGTGAGCGTACGTTCGACGTAGGCATAGCAGAAGGACACGCCGTAACGTTCAGTGCAGGACTGGCAAAGGAAGGCATGATGCCTTTCTGCAACATATACAGTGCCTTTGCACAGCGTGCCTACGACAATATCATCCACGACGCAGCAATTAGCCGCCTGCCGATAGTCATCTGCCTCGACCGTGCAGGTCTCGTGGGCGAGGATGGACCTACGCACCACGGCGCCTTCGACTTGGCTTTTCTGCGCCCAATACCACACCTGACGATAGCATCGCCGTACGACGAGCACGAACTGCGCAGGCTCATGTACACCGCACAGCTGCCCGGCAAAGGCACATTCGTCATACGCTACCCGCGCGGCAGCGGCGAACTGGTAGACTGGCGATGCCCGCTGGAGGCTGTAGAAGTGGGCAGGGGACGCTGCCTGCACGAAGGCTCGAAGGTGGCAGTACTGACACTCGGACCTATAGGCAACGAGGTAGCAAGGGTAATAGACGAAGAACAAGGCTTGTCAGAATATATTGCCCACTACGACATGCGTTTCCTGAAACCAATAGATGAGCAAATACTGACGGAAGTGGCAAATAAGTTCGACCATGTCATAACGGTAGAAGACGGCGTCAGAAATGGCGGCTTGGGCTCTGCAGTAACAGAATGGATGAACGACAACGGCTGCTGCAAGCATGTCCAGCGTCTGGGCTTGCCCGACGAATTTGTGGAACATGGCACGGTAGCCGAGCTCAGACACATCGTCGGAATAGACAGGCAAGGAATAAAGAATGCCATAAACAAGGCACTGCGCATGTAAGTCTACACGGCAGAAATCCAAACGAATATATAAAGTAAAAGCAGGAGTATGAAGATAATTATAGCAGGAGCATACGACATAGGCACCCATCTGGCAAAACTGTTGTCGCGCAACAATCAGGACATCGTGCTGATAGATGAAGACGAGGAGAAGCTTGCCAACGTGAGCAGCGAATATGACTTGATGACGATAAACGATTCGCCGTCGAATATTAAGACACTGCGGGATGCCGGTGCAGGCAAGGTTGACTTGTTTATAGCTGTTACACCCGACGAAAACCTCAACATGAACAGTTGCATCATTGCACATGCTCTTGGAGCGAAACGCACGGTGGCACGTATAGACAATCCGGAACTGGTAGCTCCGGAACAGCAGGAATTTTTCAAGAAACTGGGCATCGACTCGCTCATATACCCCGAAATGCTTGCGGCGAAAAACATTATCAACGGCATGAAGATGTCGTGGGTAAGACAGAGATGGGACATATTGGACGGCGCTCTGGTAATGCTCGGCATAAAGCTGCACGAAACGTGCGAGATACTAAACCGTCCGCTGAAGGATGTATGTACGCCGGAAGAACCTTACCATATAGTTGCCATAAAGCGAAAGGACGAAACAATCATTCCAGGCGGAAACGACGAACTGAAACAGCTGGACCTGGTTTACTTCATAACGACAAAGAATTTCATACCATACATACGCAAGATAGTAGGCAAGGAACACTATGTCGACGTCAAAAACGTAATGATAATGGGTGGAGGAAAGACTGCCGTGCGTGCGGCAAAGATGCTGCCAGAATACATGGAGGCGAAGATTATAGAGCAAGACCCAGCCAGATGCGAGTATCTGAACAATGTCGTCGACACCGACCAGGTAATGGTGCTCAACGGAGACGGCAGAGACATATCGTTGCTGATGGAGGAAAGCATCAAGAACACGCAGGCTTTCGTGGCTACGACAGGAAGCACTGAGACAAATATCCTTGCATGCCTGGCTGCAAAGAGGCTTGGCGTCAGAAAAACAGTGGCTATGGTTGAAAACCTCGACTATATAAATATGGCTGAAAGCCTCGACATAGGCACTATCGTAAACAAAAAGATACTGGCAGCAAGTCATATCTACCAGATGATGCTCGATGCCGACGTGCAGAACATTCGCTTCCTTATGAATGCCAATGCCGACGTCGTTGAGTTTACGGCACAGCAAGGCTCGAAGGCAACGCGAAAGAAAGTGCACGACCTGAACCTGCCCAATGGTGCCACGATAGGCGGACTGGTGCGCAACGGAGTAGGTCAGCTCGTGTCGGGAGCAACACAGATTGAGGAGGGCGACATAGTAGTAGTGTATTGCCACGACGTAAACCTGAAGAAGATTGAGACGTTTTTCAGATAATTAAGAATAGAAAATGATAAATGTCAAATTGATATATAAGGTGCTGGGACAGTTGCTTCTGCTTGAAGCATCGTTTATGGTGATGTGTCTGATAATGGCATTATACTATCAGGAAGACGACACGCTGTCTTTTGCCATATCCATAATGCTGACAATCATAGGCGGATACACGTTGGTACTCATCGGTCGTGATGCCGAAAACGTCATGAACAGGCGCGATGCTTATCTAATCGTTACCCTGACGTGGCTGGTGTTTAGTCTTTTCGGCACTTTGCCATACATGATTGGCGGATATATAAACAACCCGACAGATGCGGTCTTTGAGTCGATTTCCGGTTTCACTACAACAGGTGCCACGATATTGGACGATGTAGAGAAGCTGCCTCACGGCATACTGTTCTGGCGCTCGCTGTCGCAATGGATAGGCGGATTGGGAATAGTGTTCTTTACTATTGCCATATTGCCGGGGCTTGTTGGCGGAAACGTGAGAATATTCGCAGCAGAGGCAACGGGCCCGCTTAGGGTAAAGATGCATCCGCGACTGAGCACAACGGCAAAGTGGATCTGGAGCACGTATATACTGCTGACAGCCTTGTGCTTTGGCTCTTTCTGGCTGGGCGGCATGAGTCTTTTCGACAGCATAAATTACTCTATGAGCACAACGGCTACTGGAGGATTCTCGCCACATAACGACAGCGTGGTATATTTCCACTCGCCAATGCTGGAATACACCAGCATATTGTTCCAGTTTCTTAGTGGCGTAAACTTCACCGTTTTATATCTGGCGATATTCAAGTTCAAGTTCAAGCAGCTGTACAGCAACTCTGAATTGCGGTTTTATCTTGCTTTGGTGCTGATTGCCACAACAGCAATAATGTATTTGCTGATGACCAAAAACGGCTACGATTTCGAGCATGCTTTCCGCAGTTCGCTGTTTCAGGTAATCTCCTTCATGACGACAACGGGACTGTTCAGCGACGATGCCGGACAGTGGCCGCACCTGACGTGGGTGATATTGGGAATACTGATGTTCACAGGTGCATGTGCCGGCTCGACAAGCGGCGGTTTCAAGTGTGCAAGAGGCATGATGGTGTTCAAGCTGATAAGGAATGAGTTTAAGCGCATACTGCATCCTAAGGCAGTTTTGCCTGTAAAGATAAATGGACTGTCTCTGCCGCAGTCGTCTATAATGACAATGTGGGCATTCTTTGCAGTGTTTGTCTTCACGTGTTTGTGCACGGCGACTATCATGGTCGGCTTTGGAATAGACAATACAAATGCCATAACCATTTCTCTCAGTTGCGTGAGCAATGTTGGTCCGTCGCTCGGAACGCAGATAGGACCAGAGATGTCGTGGAGCATGTTGCCTGCTGTCGTAAAGTGGCTTTGTTCGCTGCTCATGCTCATGGGGCGTCTTGAGATATTCAGTGTGATAGTGCTTTTCACACCAACTTTCTGGAAAGATAACTAATAAAACAGATATTGCACATGCAACCATTATTCTTCAAACCATTGTTGAAATCCACATTGTGGGGTGGAAACAAGATAATTCCTTTCAAGGGATTAGACATCAGGCAGGAAAATGTAGGCGAAAGCTGGGAGCTGTCGGGTGTGAAAGGAAACGAGTCGGTCATTGCCTCCGGAGTGTATGAACGCCTGACGATAAGCGAAGTGATACGTCATGAGAAAGCCAACCTGCTCGGACATGAGAACTATGAGCGTTTCGGCGATGAGTTCCCGCTGCTCATCAAGTTCATCGATGCCTGTCAGGACTTGTCTATACAGGTGCATCCCGACGACGAGACAGCCCGTCGGCAGGGGCGCAGCAGGGGAAAAACAGAGATGTGGTATCTTATGGAATGCGACAAGGATGCGCACCTTCGCAGCGGACTGAAAGCAAAAATCACACCAGAGGAATACAAGGCAATGGTAGCCGATGATACTATTTGTGATGCAATAGCCGACTATGCCGTTAAGGAAGGCGACTGTTTCTTCTTGCCTGCCGGCAGGATACACTCCATCGGCGCCGGATGTTTTCTTGCCGAGATACAGCAAACCAGCGACGTAACCTATCGTATCTACGACTTCAAGCGCCGCGACAAAGACGGCAACATGCGTGAGCTGCACACCGAAGAGGCTGCCGAGTCGATTGACTATCATGTAGAGAAAGACTATCAAACGCACTATCAGAACAGGAAAAACGAAGGTGTGGAACTCGTCAGATGCCCGTATTTCAAGACAGCCGTTTACGACCTTGACGAGCCTATGCAGCTCGACTACAGCGAGCTCGATTCGTTTGTGGTCCTGATAGCACTCGACGGAGAGGCAGAACTGACAGACAACGAAAACAACAGGGTTACACTGCGTGCCGGACAAACTGTGCTTTATCCGGCAACGACGAAGACCATACATGTGGAAGGCAGGATAAAGATGCTGGAAACATACGTGTAGCGAGCAAGAAAGCAGACAAAATCAACAATAAACACAACAGCAAGTGGAGTTGCCGGAATAAGCATTTTCGGCAGCTCCACTTGCCGTTTATGACAGAAAAATATATTTGTCTGCGTAAAAAATACTAATCAATTTTCGGCTCGTTTACTGTCGCGAGAATGCCCGCGAAAGTCGTTTCTGAAATCAAAGGGGCAAAATACGCCTGTATTTTGCCTGCATCAGTAAACGTCTGACAGTCAGTTTATTAGTTGCAGATGTAAGCCTTTTGCGCAAGAAATACAAGTGTTAAAAATGTCAAAGAGCATGTTTGACATTGTCAAACAGTGTGTTTGAGGATGCCAAACATAGTGTTTGGGGGTATCGGACACAGTGTCTTGCAGGGCAAAAAAGACGTTTTAGATGCCTCAAAGATACTCTTTGACAATTTTAACACTTGTCTCTGACTTGGATTTTAACAGATTTTTGCAATTTCGAGGGCTAATTTTTTTCTATTTGGAGAGTTTTTCCCTGTCAAAATTTTTCATAATTTTCGGGGCCGGAACGTGGGGCGCGTACAGTTTGGCACGGTTTTTGCTACGCTGACAGGAATGGGAACGTTAACGTTCGTAAATTATACTAATTCTGAATTCTTTTGGAAATCAGCGTGTTACCTATAAAACAAACAGAAGCAGGTAACACTTTGGAAACGAGAGGACTTACATATTCCTACACGTTTTACACAAGTCCAAAGAACGCTCTTTCTGGATGCAAAGGTACAAAAGAATCCACAAATGCCCAAACTTTCTTTGGACTATTTGCCTCTCTTTTCTATATTGTTCGCATTCCTAATCTCCATAAGTACCATAGTCGATAACATTTCCCTTCTCTCAGTTACATACTGGTTACATACTCTATGCCCAAAATTTTACCAAAAACTATTTATGTGAGTTTATTACAGTTTGGGCATAGAGGATGGCATCACCCATTACTTCGTCTTCACCTGCAACTGTATCCAACACCTTGTCAGCCAACCAAATGGTCAGCAGTTTCTTTTCGTCAACCTCAAAGAGTTTCGCCATGATAGGAATCTGGCTACGCTTTGCTTTTCTCTCTCCACGCTCAATCTTGCTGTACATCGGAGTGTCTATCTCTAAGGCTGCGCACAAGTGTCGTTGCAACAACCCATGTTCTTCCCGGAGTTCCTTTATCTTCTTTCCAAATATCATCATTCATAATGTTTACGTTATTTCTTACTCTGGCAAATTACAGGCAAATCGTTATTTGTCAATTACCCATTTGCCAGTTTTGCTGGACCCCTCATAGTGTACGCCATATTGTTCTCTCAGGATTCGAAGATCTTTCAATATTGTGGTGCGACCAACTCCAATCATGTCAGCGATTTCCTCGCGAGTAATCGACGGATTTCCTTTGATATGAACAATAATCATGTCAAGTCGCTCTTGGGGAGACAACTTTTTGGGGGCACTTTTCCTGATTTTGGGGTCACTTTTGGGGTCACTTTTGGGGTCACTTTTGGGAGCACTGCCCTCAATTCGTTTTATAGGGAGTACTAAGGCAACCTCATCCACCTCCAAGCGATTTTCCAATACAGGCACTCCCCAACCAGCCTGGTTCCAAGCACTAAGTATCATAGGGAAACCTGAGTCCAGGTTCTCACCATATCCAATCATCCTCAGCATATTCTGCATCTTCGGGTTACGGGCTTTCGACACGCCACCTTCATAGATTTCTTTCAAGGGTAGCATCAATAACCCAGGATTGCGGAATACCAGCCGGTCTTCATGCTTTTCTATCCGCAGCACACCCGCCTCCAGCAAAATATCAGCATGGATAATGGCATTCGTAAATGCCTCGCGCACGGCTTTATGCAAAGGTGTGTCATCTACTCGCTGAATACCTTCCATACGGAATGGACGCGGAAGATCAAAGGTCACTTTTGGAATCACACGACTAAAGAACTGATACAAGTTGTTCTCCCAGCGTCCGTCGTAGGTCAAGCGGTCACTATAACGCTCTTCACCTATCAGATTGGAGAAGTCAATATAGTCCATCCTGAAGTTTGCAAACCGCTCTTGTATCGAAAGCCCTTTGCCAAACATCATCAGTCCAGCCATCGTCAAGCCCTCTTTCCCTGTCTCTCGGTCAACAACATAGCCGCCAAGGTTCTTGAGGAAGGTCTTGTCGTCCACTTCGTTCCACACATGTCCCTCGTTCCTGAACTGAAACAATGTGCGGTATCGACGCAGCGTGTCTGGGTCAACATCATTCATGTCGTAATGCTCCATTAGTGCTCCATCGTTTCCTCCCTCGTAGGAGTCACGAATCATAGCCCTCACCTGTTGTTCCGTACAATGGAAGTCACCCTCATGGTTGCGTTTGAACGTGTTCTTATAGACATTCTCATTCAGATAGACAGGTTTTACATGCCAATCTGCCATCGGCACATGGATACAAACCACGTCTTTGCCGTCCCAATCCACCACTTCCACATCACTATCCGCCAGGATATTGTCGCTCACCTTATTGCTATTGATGGTGTTCCAGAAGTCTTTAAGGATTTTATCTGCATCCTCAACACCTTCTATCCGAAACCTCTTTGCCAGGTCTTTCTCCTTCAAATCCTCAAAAACACCCAACAGAATGGTTCCGCCCATCGTATTCGCGAAAGCCGAATAGCTCTCCCAAACCGACTTAGGCACATCTGTCTTAGCCAGTTTTGCCTCTAATGTCAACCGCTCACCCTTCTGTAATAGTTTCTTTACGTCGTTCTGGTTCATATCTCTATAATGTTTTCATCAGATATTACAATTCATCCCAATCCTCTATTCCGCCGCCAACAAAAAGAATACCATAGCGATATCCTCCGACTGGTTCGAGAAGGCAAATATCATTTTTGTGCGCCCTTAGATATCTTTTAATTGCGGCATCACTGTCCTTCTCTACTTCTTTGGGCAAGACAAAGTAGGTGTATGCAACATGTCCATCTTTATCTTTCTTTCCATTAGCGAACCCTACAACTTTAAATTTTTCCCCATTGTCATTTGTTTTTGTCTTTATGATAAAGAGTTTCTTATCAACATTGTGCCGTTCAAAGAATTCATTTACGGTCATATTATCATCGAAATCAAAATCTTCTTTTTTCTTATTCAATGCGAATAAACAATACTTCGCAGTATAGTCGTATTTGTTAGTCACGTCATGCTCATCTTCGTATAGAAGTTCGTAATCGTGAAAACATGAAAAGAATTTGTCAATCCGCTTGTTAAAGTTGTTGTTGGGTCCCATGCAGATGACAAAGGTCTCATTGTCTGACGCTTTCTTGACTATTCTAGCAAGTCTACTTAGATTTATATTCGGAATATCTAATACGTTAGCAAAAAAGTGTATAGTCAAATCTGCATTTGACTCGATTTCTGATAGATTTACTTGATCAATATATTTGTTTAAAGTCTCAATATCTGTTTCTTCCCATACATAATTATCATAGGCACAAACATGAGTCGTTGCTCGATCTAATGCTTCTTTTGAAGGCTCAATCAGAACAATCTTTTCTATTTCACACTTAATATCCTTTCTTTTCAGATAATCAAAAAAACAGATAGTAGCTAATGCCTGTCCGCATCCCCAGTCCACAATCTGTATTCGTCGATTTTCAAAGTCTTCCCAAGAAAAATGAGATAGCGCAACTTTCATTTTCTGTTGATGCATTTTACCGTATGCATATAAATAGTATTTCAATTCAGCATCTGTTCTCAGAAGTGCAACTCCTCTATTTAATATTTTCCACAATTCATCTTTCTCATCTTCTGTTAATTCTGAGACGAAATCATTTGCAATTGCCCTTATTTTGTTGAATGAGATGCTCTTTATGGACCAAATCATATCATCGTATTCCTCTACAAATGAATTTCTCATATTCTTTTCAATCCTGTTATGGTTTCTGCGAAACGGTCTAATTTATGAGTGGAATAGTTATTTAGAGCCGCCTCTTTACTTGCATTCGCATAGCAATACTCGCAAAGATGCGGGCAGGTGTTGTACTCGCCAATATCCTTACTCTTGATACAGCCGCAGAACTGGCGCTGGCCTTTGTCTCGGTTGTCCCCGTGAGTGGCGTAGGTGCCGTTGGGTAGGATAATGGCATCGGGGGGAAGTGGGTCGGCATTGCCAAAAAGGTCGGCAGCGGGCATGGGATGGATAGTGACTTTCAGGAAGTCCATGAGAGCTTTGTCTTCGAAAGAAAGACGGATGATAAGCTCGTCGTCTACGCAACGATTCTTCACAATGCAAAGCTGTTTTAAGTCGATTTTCTCGCCACAGGTGGCCAAAGTGTAGCCCCATTTCTCGTTAAGAGCAGCAAGGCGTTCAGCAAACTCCAGCATTTGAGGTTCCGTCCAATCTTGATAAGAGATGTGGCTTTTGTCGAGATTGGCTTTTACTTTTCGGTAACTCAGTATGTCGGCAAAGCTAAAGACCAGTTTTTCCGTATAGCCAACCAACTGGTCGCCTATGCGTTCTACTTTCTCTAATAGGTTTTCAATTGTAATGTTGTCAGTGAGCAGCATAGGGTCAAAACGCCAGATGACGCGACCTTTGCCCAACCGATCTACCAGTTTCTTGAATGTGTCAATTCGGAAAGGAAGTGGCGGCACACCTTTTTCCAGTCCTTCGGCCTCGTAGTCATTCAGGGTGTACTGGATATAGCTGCCGATATTTCGTCTTTCCAGTTCATCTAAATGTTTGAGTAACGGGAAAGGATTTTTCGACCAAAAGACAATGAAGCGAGTATTTTGGTAGGATACGTATGACGGAACGCCATTGAAAGGATTCTTCCAGACCGAATAGCCTTCCTCCAACCGTTTGAAGAACCAGTCGGCATAAAACGCAGGAATATCTGTGGCCCTGCTCGCAGATACAATTATTGGTGCAAAAGCCTCTACTGCTTTCCCATCAGAGGTCGTAATAACAACTTTATCATTTCGCTTTTTTTCTTGAGACATACCTTTTGTTTGATTTGCCAAATTCTGACCACAAAAATAACAAAATATACTTAAATAGCAATAAGTTTGCGCTAGCAACTATAGCATTTTATGATATTTTCAGGAAAAACATCATTTTACCGCCGCATGGGTTATATTTCCGTATCGCTAAAGCGAAATTGTAGACCGACTATGGAGGTCAGTCGACACCTCTGCATAGCAAGGAGTTTTCAGCGGCTAACATAGTTTAGAGCGGCTGAAAACATACCTTGCTATGTTCTGGCGAACATAATAATCCGCTCATGAAGCGGATGCGCATATAGTAAGTTCTTCTATCCATTGCATTTGCCTTTAGCGTCTTTTGCGAGTGCAAAGTTACTACGACAAATCCGGTTGGGCAATAGCCATCAACCGCCACTTGCAGCCAGTTTACAGACAAATGCCGTCAGAGACTATGCATTCGTGAATGCATGAGTTCATGAATGCACTGAATCATCAGTATTTCCGCTACTTGAAGCACTTAAGTCGCAGGTCACTGGGTTATTAAACCGTTGAGAAACTAAATTGTCAACACTTGAATGCATTAATGACTTGATGGTTAGGTACTTCAATGCCTTGACGTATTATTGAAGGACTACTTTCATACGTGTTACTTTGTGGCAAGGTACTCTACCGCGAACGAGATCTGGAGGAACTTTTGCAACGGAACTATGTGCCAGCACAGAAGTAAAACTTCCTCATGAGGAAAAGGCAACGGGTTTCCTATTTGGAATTCCCGCTGCCCTTCTTATACTATCACTCTTGGGAGAAATCATCCATGTGGATGGTGATACATACATTCTCGTACATCGGTTTGCCCATCAGACGGTTCATAATGAACTTGCGGAGCTTGTGGCTATTGTCGCTATCGATGGTGTATGCCAGACGAATCACCATTTCAAGGTTGTACACGTCTATGTTCCAGTTCGGACGATAGGGAAACAAACGGAATGAGCCGTGAGTGCCCTCTTCGTGCGCGATACCTTTATTATATATAGAGCGTATCATGCGAAACACGGTGGCTGATGAAACAAAAAGCATATCTGCTATCTCGTCCAACGTCATCCACACGTCTTTGTCAGGCATGGTGATAATACCACCCTCAGTCATTCTGATGATGCCTCGCTCAAAGAAATCTTTGGGGATTATTGAGGAGTTCGCTGTTGCCATAGTTGTTGTCATTTTAAGGATTCACTTGTCTGTTGTTCTTTTTCTTTTCTGCGCTCCATCAGTTTGTCCATTTCTTGCGAGATACGATTAGTTGTGACTTGTGCATATCTTTGAGTTGTCTTAATCTTTGAATGCCCCATCATCTTTGCTGCACTCTCGAAACTGATGCCCTCTGATACTAATAAAGTCCCGAACGTGTGCCGCCCTTGATGATGTGCCAGATGTCGATCAAAGCCCAACAATCTGCCCATATCGTCATACTCATACCAGAGTTTCTTCTTGGGGAATGGAAAGACGGGGTTATTCATATCTGTCGTGTTATACATTGCAAGTATCTGTTCCGCTACTGGATGCAGGGGAATGAAAGCCTCCACTCCTGTCTTCTTCCTTGATTATCTGATGAAACGCCGTCCGTCAACGTTAGTCTCAATGTGTGTCGGGTAGAGTTCTTTCAGGTCTATGTATGCCAGCCCTATGAATATGGTGAACACAAGCATCCGCCTTGCAAATTCCATACGTTTTCCTTCAAACGGATGCGACATCAACAAGCGGACTTGTTCACGGGTCAGGTAGTGTACCTCGTTTTTGTCATCATCACGCTTCTCATACTCCATATCCTCCAAAGGGTTGGAGCGCAATATTCCCTTGTCAACAGCACGATAAACCAGTCGGCTCATCCATGCCTGGCATCTGTTGATGGTGACAGAGAATAGTCGGGTTGTGCGTTTCAAGAAGAAACGGTAGTCATTGCCGAACTGGACGGTGATGTCAGCAAAGGCAATATCTTCCTTGCCGAGAGAGTGGAGATAGTCACGCAGATGCATCTGACACATATTGGAACCTTTATATGTCTCTGTTGACCTGATAGCCTCACATCGTGCTTTCAGTTTCTCACGCTCCTCTTCGCTCATTTCCATGAGGGTCTGTGTCTTGGGCAATGTCCCGTTGAGAGAGTTCTTCAAAAGTTCTGCATTTGCCACGCCTTGCTCGTTAACGAATGTCTGGTAATTGCTCTCGGCTCGTTTAATCAAATCCCGTAAAGCATTGGCATCCTTTGCTGGGGAAGTGATTACTCTTTTCTTTGTATCCCACTTGTCTGGCTGGCAGTAGATACCTGTTGCCATGACGGTTTTCTTTCCGTCAATGGTGATTCTCAGCATAACGGCAGTTGTACCGTCTGCTCTCGTCTTTGCCCTGTTGATATAGGGCATCAATCTGAATGTACTTCTCATATTGCTGTTCTTTATAACATTGTTAATAATACTAACACCAAATCCTTTGTGGCTTCGGCAAACTTGGCAGCCTCCTCAAAGAGTTTCTTTTGGGTGACCCTTGCATAGACTTGGGTCTGCGTGATATTCGTATGTTCTAACATCTTGCTTATGACATCAATCGGCACATTCTCGGCAAGCGTGACGATTGAGGCGTAATAATGTCGTCCCATGTGGGGCGAAACCATCTGTGTGGAGCCTGCGCTTTTGAATATCTTTCTCAGGTTGTCCCAAAGAGTCTTGTACTTCTGATAGGGCATCAATGTGCCTCGTCTTTCATCTTTGTACTTTTCAATCAAGTTAATGGCTTCGGGCAACAGTTTAACTTGGGCAAGTGCCTTCGTCTTATGCCTGTTGTATTTCAGCCACAAGTTTCCTTCCTCGTCTGTAACAAGGTTGCTTCTTGTGACGGAGACGGCATCAATGTATGCGGCTCCTGTGTAGCAGGAGAATAATAGCAAGTCACGCGAAAGCATCAGTGATTCCTTATCTTTCGGTATCTCCAGACTTTGAATTTTCTTGAAATTCTCTGGGGTGATAGTCCTCGGTGTGCCAACCTGCATCTTAGGCAGAGAGTAGTTGGCAAAGAAAAGTCTGTCGGCATAGCCTTCTTTGTAAGCCAAACGGCAAGCCTTCTTTAATATGGCAAGATGCTTTCTCGTTGAGTTTGACATGAAACCGCAATCTGTGATAAGGAACTCGTAGTAGTCGGAAATGTACTGGTTGGTCAATTGCCCGAAAGCGACATCTTTCGTCTTGAACTTGGCTCCTACGAACTTGCCGAGAGTTGTCCGTGCTTGTTTGTAATGCACAAGTGAGCCTTCCACTCTGTCTATGCCAACACGCTTTTTCATATCTGCATAAAGTTTGTCCATCATATCCATCAATGTTACTTGGCACTCAACACTGCCTTGCATCAGTTCCTTGATGCTTTGGGCGGTGAAGTTCACATTACGCTTCAACTTTATCATAGGCAGAGTTAATGTTGAGCAGCATCTTGTCAATCTTGGCATTGACCTCTACTGCCTCACGACTCTTTCCATCCAATCTGCCCGAACGGGGATTCCACAGATTAGTGGTACACGATAACTTACAGGAGAACTGCGCCATCGAATTGTTGAGGGTGATGCGCCCCATAATGGGAGCCTTACCTCGTTTGTCTGTGCTGCCTTTCTTCAGGTACAGCAGCACCTTGAATTTCTGAATTTTCATCATGCTCTGAATTTGGGTTGCAAAATTAAACAATCTCAGAGCATCCCCTGTCATGCAAAATATGTCAGAACATGTATATTATTCCGAGCCACAATGAATCTTGTACAGATTACCCGATTCTACACATATTACCCAAACAATCGCAGGTAACACTTTGGTAACGGAACTGCCTCAATATTCGTCCGAGTTAGTAAATAAAAGAAAAACGCAAATTAGCGCAAATGGGCTAATTTATAACAATTTACATGGAAACCAATGCAATAACTTCCACATTTCAGACATCCTTGATTTCCTGTGGAATAGTAACGATAACGATAACGGGAATGACAGCACAAAAAGCATGCGGAGACGATTATGCGGCAAATATATTGTCGATTTCGCAGAAAATGCGTACATTTGCAGCATAAACAAATAACATAAACCGCACAACATGGAAGTAATACAGAGTTTCACTATCGACCACACACGCCTGAAGCCAGGCATATACGTATCGCGCGAAGACAATGGTTTCACGACATTCGACCTGCGCATCACCGAGCCAAACAAAGAGCCAGCCGTAGCGCCTGCCGCCATGCACAGCATGGAGCACCTGATGGCTACATGGTTTCGCAACAGCAAGGCAAAGGACAACGTAGTCTACGTCGGTCCTATGGGCTGCCTGACAGGCATGTATGTCATCATGCGCGAAGGATACAGCGTGGAGGACATGCGGCGCCTGACCATCGAGTGTCTCGAGTGGATACTCACCCAGACGGAAGTGCCTGCCACAACGCCCGAAACCTGCGGCAACTACCTGCTGCACGACCTGCCGATGTGCAAGTGGGAGAGTGCCCGCTACCTCGACCGCCTGCAGCACGAATTCCACAGCGAATACAGCAAGCTGCAAGTCATACTCGACGACGGCAAAGTATTCGCCGACGCATAGGCAAAGAGCAACATTTGTCAAGACATAAGCGTAGCTTAACGGCTGCGCTTATGCCATTTCATGTCATCCACTGCATCGCGTGAAATCCCCATGCAATAAAGAAAGCAGACAAGCATCGCAATAATGATTTTGTCATTTCTTTGTTTATTGTTTTGATATGTGGTTGTTTTTTATTACTTTTGCAACGACAACTGTCTTTTTTGCCATGCCGTGAGCAATAGGCTTGCCAGTTGTGAGAAACGAGATAAAAAACAAAAGGAAGTAACAGATATGGGTAAGATTATTGCTTTGGCTAACCAGAAGGGCGGTGTCGGCAAGACTACTACAGCCATCAACCTTGCAGCCTCGCTTGCCACGCTTGAGAAACAGGTGCTGGTGGTGGATGCCGACCCACAGGCAAACGCTTCGAGCGGTCTTGGCGTAGACATTTCCAAGGTCGACTGTTCGCTCTACAACTGTCTGGTTGACGGCGTAGACATACGCGAAGCCATATATACTACTGACGTGTCGGGACTCGATATAGTTCCGAGCCATATAGACCTTGTCGGTGCCGAGTTTGAAATGCTTGAGCGCGACAACCGCGAGCTGATAGTGAGAAAGATGCTCGAGCCACTGCGCAAAGAATATGACTATATACTGATAGACTGTGCTCCGTCGCTCGGACTAATTACCGTGAACGCGCTGTCGGCAGCAGACTCTGTCATCGTGCCTGTGCAGAGCGAGTATTTTGCACTGGAAGGAATCAGCAAGCTGCTGACCACGATAAAACTGATAAAGCGCAGGCTGAACCCGTCGCTCGAGATAGAAGGCTTCCTGCTGACGATGTACGACTCACGTCTGCGACTGGCTAACCAGGTCTACGACCAAGTGAAGCGACACTTCCAAGAACTGGTGTTCAAGACCGTCATACAGCGCAACGTCAAGCTGAGCGAGAGTCCGGGACACGGTCTGCCCGTCATCTTGTACGATGCCACATCGACAGGCGCACGCAACTATCTGTCGCTGGCACATGAGATAGTATCGCGAGAGAAGGGAGAAAATGCAAAAAACAGTTAGGAAACCAAGACCACGCGACTGCCGGCAGCATCTGCCGGAAACTAAATAAACTTCCTGACTCATAAACAACAACAAAAAAAAGATATATATGTCTGTAAAGAAAAAATATAACGCTTTGGGTCGCGGGCTCGATGTCCTGCTTTCGTCAGACGATGTACGTCCGCAGGGCTCATCGACCATCAACGAGGTGCCTATAGCCGAGATAGCAGCCAACCCCAACCAGCCACGCCGCGAGTTCGACAATGCAGCACTGCAGGAACTTGCCAACAGCATACGCGAGATAGGCATAGTGCAGCCCATAACGCTGCGCCAGATGGCTGACGGCAGCTATCAGATTATTGCAGGAGAGCGCCGCTGGCGCGCCTCGCAACTGGCAGGGCTGACAACCATACCGGCATACATACGCACCATCAGCGACGAGAGCGTCATGGAAATGGCACTCGTAGAGAACATACAGCGCGAAGACCTGAACCCGATAGAGATAGCATTGGCTTATGCACACCTGCTCGAACACACGGGCATGACACAGGAAAAGGTAGCAGAGCGCGTAGGCAAGAGCCGAGTGGCTGTAACCAACTACCTGCGACTGCTGAAGCTGCCGGCACAGGTGCAGATGGAGCTGCAACGGGGAGGCATCGACATGGGACACGCCCGTGCATTGCTGTCGATAGACAGTCCGTCGCTGCAACTGAAAGTATTTCGCGACATACAGAAACGCGGATGCTCGGTAAGGCAGGTGGAAGAAATTGTCAAGCGACTGAAGGCTGGCGACGAGATAGTGCTCGGGAAAAAAGCAGTCAAGGCAGACGTGCCAAGCGAGTACGACAGCATGCGCAAGCAGTTGCAGTCGATGCTGAAAGTGTCGGTAGACCTGAAAATGAACCGCAAGGGTGCCGGAAAGATAACCATTCCTTTTGGCAATGCCGACGAGCTGCAGAAGCTGATGGAGATGTTCGGCAAGATGAAGAAATAGGAGAAATGATTTTACAGAGGAGTTGTTCACAAATCAACTCCTAATGGAAACAATAGTGAAAGCATTAAGTTTTATAGTCAGGTTATCAGTTGCGATGACAGCATTCCTACTGTCGTCGACAGTGTCTGTAGGTCAAACGCTCGACAGTCAGGCAACGATGTTGCAGCCGCAAGTAGCCGACAGCATCGCCGACAACAGCATCACCGTGTCGGGACGCGACTGGTCGACATGGAAACCGAAGCCAAAGAAAGCCCTGATCCTGGCGGCAGTACTGCCGGGCGCAGGACAGATATACAACCGGAAATTCTGGAAACTGCCAATCATCTACGGTGGATTTGTAGGATGCATCTATGCCATAAGGTGGAACAGCATGATGTACGACGACTATTCGCAGGCTTATCTCGACATCATGGACGACGACCCGAATACGCATAGCTACAACCAGTTTCTGCATCTCGGAACAGAGATAAACGACGACAATACCGAGCGGTATGCCAATATATTCAAACGACGCAAGGACTACTATCGCCGCTACCGCGACCTCAGCTATATAGTGCTTGTGGGAGTGTATGCCTTGCAGATAGTAGATGCCTTCGTGGATGCATCGCTGTCGGACTTCGACATATCAAGCGACCTCTCCATGAGTGTGGCTCCAACTGTAATAAACCTGCCTATGTATGGCAGCAACATGAAAACAACAGCTCTTGGAATAAGATGCTGCATAAACTTTTAGAACAGAAAATAAATAAAACAAAGATGTATATGATGAAAAAGAAAATCAGTTTGTTCCTTACAGCACTGCTGTTTATGGGAGGAATTAACAATGCGTACGCACAGTATGAAGATACGGAAAACTATGACGATGATGACGAATACGAAATTGTAGTAACCGACAAGGACGGCGAGGAGGAGATAATAGAGTTGCCAGAGGCAATGATAGAAGACGTAGACAGTCTGCTGACACTCTATCATACGAAGGCTTATATACAGCAAGACCCCGACTGCAACTCAACCAGCGAAAGCCCGGAGTTTGATGACGATACATACATAGAGCGACTGAGCAAGCTGCCGACAGTCATGGAAATGCCATACAATGAAGTCGTCAGGAAGATGATTGACCGATATGTCAATCGCGGACGCCGTCAGGTGAGCTACATGCTTGGACTGGCAAACTTCTACATGCCGATATTCGAAGAGGCACTCGAGTCATACGGCTTGCCGTTGGAATTGAAATACCTGCCAGTCATAGAATCGGCACTTAACCCTAAGGCAGTGTCGAGAGTGGGCGCAACAGGATTGTGGCAGTTCATGCTCAACACAGGAAAGCGCTACGGACTGCAAGTGAACTCACTGGTGGATGAGCGTTGCGACCCGCTGAGAGCATCGTATGCCGCAGCACAGTACATGCGCGATTTGTACAAGATTTTCGGCGACTGGAACCTTGTTATTGCAGCATACAACTGCGGACCGGAAAACGTAAACAAAGCCATACACCGTTCCGGCGGAAGCAGAGACTATTGGGAGATATACCCATACCTGCCTTCTGAAACACGTGGATATGTGCCGGCATTCATCGCAGCAAACTATGTGATGAATTACTATTGCGAACACGGCATCTGCCCGATGGTAACAGACCTGTCGGTCAAGAGCGACACCGTGCTTGTGAGCAGAAACCTGCACTTTGAACAGATAGCAAACGTATGCAACGTAGACATAGACATGCTGCGTGAACTAAACCCGCAATACCGACGAGACATAGTAAACGGAAACACGGAACCATCGCTGGTGCGCATGCCGATAGAGACAATCAACGCTTTCATCGACAACGAAGACTCTGTGTACAACTATCGCGCAGACGAACTGTTCAGCAAACGCAACACCGTTGACGTGCCGGAAGTGCAGACTCCTGCGAGAACATATACTCGTTCGTCGAACAGCTACAGCCGACAGTCGTCAAGACATTCAGCCAGAGGAAAGGAAATGTCATCAAGACACAGACAGTCGGCAAAGTCGAAACACCGCAAATCACGCAGCAAGCGCGCAGCAAGCCAGAACGTAACCATAAAGAAAGGCGAAACACTGTCGAGCATAGCAAAGAAGCATGGAACGACAGTGGAGAAACTGAAAAAAATGAACAAACTGAAAGGCTCAACCATACAGACGGGAAAGAAACTGAAAGTGAAGTGATAGCATAACAACGCTTAGATACATACAAACAAAAGTCCATTAAATAAGTTGGTTATGGAAGATAAGAAAACATCATCCGAAGAACAGGCAATGCAGGGCAAGGACGACGAAGTATTGCAGAAGGCAGACGAGCAGACACAGCAGAGTGATGAAGACAAACTTGTGAACGATGCTTTCAACAAGTTGTTGGAAAGTTATCTGGCATCGCGACACAGAAAGAAAGTTGACATCATCACTAAGGCTTTCAACTTCGCACGTCAGGCTCACAAGGGCGTGCGCAGACTGTCAGGAGAACCATATATCATGCACCCTATCGCTGTGGCAATGATAGCAAGCAGCGAAATGGGACTTGGCTCGACGAGTATATGCTCGGCACTGTTGCACGACGTGGTGGAAGATACCGACTATACGGTGGAAGACATCGAGACAATATTCGGTAAGAAGATAGCACAGATAGTAGATGGACTAACAAAAATCTCTGGCGGAATCTTTGGCGAACAGGCTTCGGCACAGGCAGAAAATTTTAAGAAACTGTTGCTGACCATGAGCAGCGACATCAGAGTTATACTGATAAAGATATGCGACCGCCTGCACAACATGCGCACCCTCGAGTCGCAGCCGGCACACAAGCAGTACAAGATAGCCGGAGAAACACTGTACATATATGCACCGCTGGCAAATCGACTGGGACTGAACAAGATAAAAAGTGAACTCGAAGACCTGAGTTTCAGGTATGAACATCCGGAAGATTATGCCTCCATATCAAAGAAACTGGCTCTGTCGCAGGAACAGCGCGAAGAGTTGTTTACGCAGTTTACGACACCCATAAGGGAGGCACTCGACAAGATGGGCATCGAATATGAGGTAAAGGCAAGAGTGAAGACACCGTATTCTATATGGACGAAGATGCAGAACAAGCATCTCACGTTTGAAGAAATATACGATATCTTGGCAGTAAGGATAGTATATAAGCCTACGACTAAGGAAAATGAACTTAACGACTGCTACAATATCTATGTAGAACTGTCGAAGCTATATAAGAAACATCCGGACCGTACACGCGACTGGCTTGGACAGCCAAAGGCTAACGGATATCAGGCACTGCATGCAACATTCATGTCGAAAAAAGGACGATGGGTAGAGGTGCAGATACGCTCCCAGCGGATGGATGAAATAGCCGAGCAAGGATTTGCAGCACACTGGAAATACAAGGAAGGACCAACGGAAATAATAGAAGACGAGGGCGAACTGAACGATTGGCTCAGAACTATAAAGGAAATCCTCGACGACCCACAGCCAGACGCAATGGACTTCCTCGACGCGATAAAGTTAAACCTCTTTGCTTCGGAAATATTTGTATTCACACCGAAGGGAGAACTGATGACAATGCCTGCAGGATGTACGGCTCTCGACTTTGCATTTCAGATACACACGTTTCTCGGAACACACTGCATAGGTGCAAAAGTAAACCATAAACTGGTCCCGCTGAGCTATAAACTGCAAAGTGGCGACCAGGTGGAGATTATAACCTCAAACTCGCAGCATGTGCAGGAATCGTGGATTGACTATGTTTCTACGGCTAAGGCAAAGAGCAAGATACAAGCCATGTTGCGGCGACAAAACAGGGAAATACAAAAGCATGGCGAGGCTATAGTCAGAGATTTCCTCGCAAAGCATGACATGGAGATGACTACCACCACGCTGAACCATCTGTGTGAGTGGCACGACTTGCAGAAACACGAAAACTTCTTCCTTGCAGTAGGAGACAAGACAATAGTTCTTTCAGACACTGACATCGACATGTTGCACAGCAGATATAAGCGACATGAGAAGTCTAAGTGGAAGAGATTTGTACCGTTTATAGGACACGAAAAGAAATACGAGACAAAGAAAGAAGGTCTTACGGCTATTGAAAGAATAACTGTAGGCAAAGACTTCAACCGCAAGAAGCCGATATACATCACGGAAGAAAACATCAGGAAATACGTGTTCCATGACTGCTGTCATCCTATCCCTGGCGATGATGCTCTGGGTTTCATAAACGATGACAAGCAAATAGAAATTCACCAGCGGTCATGCCCTGTGGCTAATAAACTGAAGTCAAGTTACGGCAACAGGATTCTTGATGCACGATGGGGAGAACACTGGCGAATGCACTTCGATGCAACCATACAGATTCGCGGCATCGACCGTATGGGTATGCTGAAAGAGGTAACGGAGGTGTTGTCCGATAAGTTGAACATAATGATGAGGAAAATCATCATAACTTCGGAAGACGGGATATTCGACGGAACAATAGACCTGAGAGTGCACGACAGACATGATGTCAGCGTGATAGTAAACCGTCTGAAAAAAATAGAAGACCTTACGGAAGTAATGCAGATATAGTATACATATTATTAATAGTATAACAGATAAATGTACCAAAAAAAAACAAACATGAAGAAAATTAGAGCAGCAGTAGTGGGCTACGGAAATATAGGCCGCTACACAATACAGGCATTGCAAGAAGCACCTGACTTCGATATAGCAGGAATAGTACGCAGAAACGGATCAGAAAATAAACCGATGGAACTTGAAAAGTATCAGGTTGTGAAGGATATACGCGAACTGAACGATGTAGATGTTGCCATTCTGGCAACCCCTACACGTTCGTGCGAGGAATATGCGCGACAGATACTGCCATTGGGAATAAATACTGTAGACTCTTTCGATATACACACGTCAATACCGCAATACCGCTCAAACCTTATGCCTATATGCAAGGAAAATGGAAGGGTTAGCGTCATAGCCGCAGGGTGGGACCCGGGAAGCGACTCTGTTGTCAGAACGCTTATGGAAAGTCTTGCTCCGAAAGGACTGAGCTATACAAACTTCGGACCAGGCATGTCTATGGGACACTCTGTGTGTGTGCGCTCAAAGGAAGGAGTAAAGAACGCCTTGTCAGTAACGATACCGCTTGGCGAGGGCATACACAGACGAATGGTCTACGTGGAACTTGAAGACGGAGCAAGTCTGGAAGATGTAAAAAAGAGAATAAAGGCAGATCCATATTTTGCTAACGACGAGACCCATGTATTTGCTGTTGACTCGGTTGACAACGTACGCGACATGGGACATGGCGTCAATCTTGTAAGAAAGGGAGTCTCTGGACAGACACAAAACCAGCGTCTTGAGTTCAATATGAGTATAAACAATCCGGCTCTGACAGGTCAGGTGCTCGTCAACGTGGCACGTGCAACAATGCGTTTGCAGCCAGGATGCTACACTATGATTGAGATACCTGTAGTAGACTTATTGCCTGGCGACAGAGACGAGTGGATAGGCAAATTAGTGTAAAACAATATTAAAACATAACATAATAATGGCAAAAAAAGATATTCAGGAAATGAACTCAGAAGACAAGTCAGCACGTTTGAAAGCGTTGCAGTCGGCAATGAGTAAGATAGAGAAAGACTTTGGTAAAGGCTCTATCATGAAACTTGGCGACGAAACGACAGAGGATGTAGAAGTAATACCAACAGGCAGCATTGGACTTAATGCAGCACTTGGTGTAGGAGGATATCCTCGTGGAAGAATAATAGAGATATATGGACCGGAGTCGTCTGGTAAGACAACGTTGGCTATACACGCTATTGCTGAGGCTCAGAAACTCGGTGGTATAGCTGCATTCATCGATGCAGAGCATGCCTTCGACCGTTTCTATGCTGAAAAACTGGGCGTAGATGTAGACAATCTGCTTATCTCTCAGCCCGACAATGGCGAGCAGGCGCTCGAAATAGCAGACCAGTTGATTCGTTCGTCAGCAATAGACATTATCGTTATCGACTCGGTGGCAGCGCTCACTCCCAAGAAAGAGATAGAAGGCGACATGGGCGACTCGGCTGTCGGACTACATGCGCGTCTGATGAGCCAGGCTCTGAGAAAGCTGACGGCAACAATAAGCAAGACAAAGACTACATGTATCTTCATCAACCAGATGCGCGAGAAGATTGGCATAATGTTTGGCAATCCGGAAACGACAACTGGTGGAAATGCCTTGAAGTTCTACGCTTCGGTGCGCATAGACATACGCAAGTCTACGCAGATAAAGGATGGCGAGCAGGTCTTTGGAAACCTTACGAAAGTGAAGGTTGTTAAGAATAAGGTTGCGCCGCCTTTCCGCAAGTGCGAATTCGACATAATGTTTGGCGAAGGAATATCAAAGGTAGGAGAAATTATCGATCTTGGTGTTGAGTACAACATTATACAGAAGAGTGGTTCATGGTTTTCTTATCAAGAATCTAAACTGGCTCAGGGACGCGATGCAACAAAAGACTTGCTGCGCGATAATCCCGAACTGTGCGAGGAACTAGAAGCCAAGATTATGGAAGCAATAAGAAACGAGAAGCCATAAGACAGTACACTGCAAAAAACGTGAAATCCACTTCATGTTTCTTGACTTATTGCAAAAATAAAAATTAGTCTGCCCGTATGAGCAGACTAATTTTTTATATGTAGGAACATTGTCTGTAAGTACAGCAAACCCTATATGTCTTATATCTGTAAAATCGCATGTAGAATAAGGAAACCTACATTTGCAGGTTTGACTTTACTGCCTGGCAAAATTCTTCCTCAAGTCGTTGCATGACAGTAGCGACAGGCAGTATTTCTTTAATGTCGGATGCTATCTGACCTATTTCCACTTCTCCATTGTCCTGGTCGTCTTCAAATATTCCTCTGCGAGCCGAGCCTGGAGGAACAAGTTTCAGCAGTTCGTCTTTGTCTGCACCCTTTTTCTCAGCCTCGTCAATGCGGTTGAACAAGTCGTTCTTTACCAGTCGGGTAGGCGAGAGCAACTTCAGCGTTAGCATAGTGTCGCCTTCTTCAAGCGAAGTACAGCGTTTCTTGAAAGCATCAGAAGCACTGCTTTCCTCCGTTAAAGCAAAGAGTGTACCTATCTGAACGCCTTCTGCACCCAAAACAAAAGCTGCTGCTATGGCTGCACCAGAAGCTATGCCTCCGGCAGCAATCACTGGCAGCGATGTTGCCTTGCGTACCTGTGGCACGAGCACCATCGTTGTCGTTTCCTCGCGACCGTTGTGTCCGCCTGCCTCGAAGCCTTCGCACACTACGGCGTCTACTCCTGCATCCTCACACTTGCGTGCAAACTTGGAACTGCTGACAACGTGTGCCACCTTTATTCCATGTTCATGGAACAGAGATGTGTATTTCTTTGGACTGCCAGCCGATGTAAATACTATCTTGACACCTTCTTCTATTATTACTTTTACAATCTCTTCGGCAGCTGGATTCATCAGTGGCAGGTTTATGCCCCATGGCTTGTCTGTTGCCTGTTTCATCTTGCTGATGTGTTCGCGCAGCAGTTCCGGTGGCAGCGAGCCTGCTCCGAGCAGTCCCAGTCCGCCTGCATTGCTCACCGCAGCAGCCAGTCGCCAGCCACTGATCCATACCATTCCACCCTGTACGATAGGCTTTTCTATACCGAAAAGTTCACATATTCTTGTTTTATTTATTGCAGTCATTTCTTTTGTTTTTTATGTTAGAAAACTATTTTGTCTGTCTTTCTTATTTCAGCAAGTCAGGTCTGAGCCTGCGTGTTCGCTCCATTGCCTGCTCCATCTCCCATGCCTTAATCTTTGCTTCATTGCCGCTGAGCAGAATTTCAGGCACTTTCCAGCCTTTGTAGTCAGCCGGACGTGTGTATATAGGTGCCGACAGCAAGTCGTCTTGGAAGCAGTCAGACAGTGCGCTTTGCTCGTCGCCGATGACTCCGGGCACTACTCTCACGATAGCATCTGCCATGATAGCCGCTGCCAGTTCGCCTCCTGTAAGTACATAGTCGCCGATAGATATTTCGCGCGTTATCAGGTGCTCGCGTATTCGGTGGTCTATACCCTTATAGTGTCCGCACAATATTATGATGTTGCCTTTCATCGACAGCTCGTTGGCAACATGCTGGTTAAACTGTTCGCCGTCGGGCGATGTGAAAATCACCTCGTCGTAGTCGCGTTCTTCCTTCAGTGCAGATATGCATCTGTCTATAGGCTCGCACTGCATTACCATGCCTGCAAACCCTCCGTACGGGTAGTCGTCTACGCGCCGCCACTTGTCGGTAGTATAGTCGCGCAGGTTGTGCAGGTGTATCTCTGCCAGTCCTTTCTTCTGTGCCCTCGCAAGTATAGATTCGTTTACAAATCCTTCCAGCATCTCAGGCAAAACAGTTATGATGTCTATTCGCATGGTGTTTACTTTCTAATATGCCTCTCGATACTTTCCCTCGTCTTTGTCGTTGAGCATTGAGAGGTAGGAATTGTATCGGCTAAGCGCTATGTATTGTTCCTCCACTGCTTTCAGTACGGCGCATCCCGGCTCGTGTGTATGCGTGCAGTCGCTAAACCGACAGTCTTTTGCGAAGTGGAATATGTCTCGGAAATAGCCCGACAGCTCCTCGGGGTTTATGTCGAATGTTCCGAAACCTTTTATTCCGGGTGTGTCGATAGCCCATCCGCCGAAAGGCAGACGCAGCATTTCGCTGAACGTAGTGGTGTGCATGCCAGTGTTGTGCGACTCGCTGATTTCCGCCGTGCGCAGGTTTAGTCCTGGTATAAGGCTGTTCAGCAGCGTCGACTTGCCCACGCCGCTGTTTCCGCTGAACAGTGTTATCTTGTCGCGCAGCATGTCGTGCAGCTCGTCTGTGCATGCCTTGTCGGTAGCAGAGATAGCCTTGCATTCGTAGCCTACATTCTCATACAGGTCTATCATCATCTGTTGATATTCAGATTCCTCCTCGCTGAGCAAGTCTTTCTTATTGAAAATCAGAACGACAGGTATCCTGTAAGCCTCTGCCGAAGCAAGAAAACGGTCGATGAATGTAGTGTTTGTCTCGGGGTAGTTTACCGTTACGATGAGAAAAACCTGGTCTACGTTGGCAGCCAGTATATGGCTTTGTTTCGATAGGTTTTGCGATTTTCTTATAATCCAGTTGCGGCGTTCTTCTATCTCGGTTATGAATGCCGTTGTCTGGTCTGCCCCGACGTTTACGGTTACGCGGTCTCCTACTGCAATAGGATTAGTGCTTCGGATGCCGCGCAACCGAAAATTGCCTTTTATCTTGCAGTCTATTGTCTGTCCGTCGTCGGTCAGGACAGTGTACCAACTGCCTGTATTTTTTATTACAAGTCCGCTCACTCGACTAAACTGTCATTATTTCCTTGTTCTTTTCCTCAAGCAGTTCGTCGATTTTCTTTATATACTTGTCGTGCAGTTTCTGCAGTTCGAGTTCGGCATCCTTCTCGTTGTCTTCAGAAAGTCCGTCCTTAATGGCTTTCTTCAGCTTGTCTTTCACGTCGCTGCGCACGTTGCGCACCTCAACCTTTGCTTTCTCTCCTGTCTTGTTACACTGCTTTACGAGGTCGCGTCGGCGTTCCTCCGTAGGCTGCGGAATACCCAGTCGGATAATCTCTCCGTTGTTTTCCGGTGTTATGCCGACATCGCTGTCCATGATAGCCTTTTCTATATCTTTAATGACTTTCTTGTCCCATGGCTTAATGGCTATAGTCCTGGCGTCGGGGCACGATACGTTTGCCACCTGATTGAGCGGCACCATCTGTCCGTAGCTGTTCACTCTGACGCCGTCGAGGATTGCAACGTTGGCGCGTCCGGCACGGACACGCGACAGCGATTCCTCTAAAAACATGGCAGCCATCTGCATTCTTTCTTCACTCTCCTGTAGGGTTGCTTTTACGTCTATCATAATTATATTGGTTTTAGTTTCTGTTTACAAAAATACTGTTTTTAGTCGAATTATACAATAAAAGCCAGTAAAAAAGTGTGTTTTAATATAATTGTCGGCTGACAAGCGATGTTATTTTCTCCAGCCATATCTTGTCTGTGTCGTCGAAGGTGTCCAGTTCCTTGCTGTCGATGTCGAGCACTCCGACCACTTCGCCCACCTTATTATATATAGGCACTACTATCTCCGAGCGCGACAGCGAACTGCATGCTATGTGTCCTGGAAACTGCTCCACGTCGCCGACGACAATGGTTTGCTTTTCTTTCCATGCCGCTCCGCACACTCCGCGTCCGTACTGTATGTGCATGCAGGCTACGGGACCCTGAAACGGACCCAGCTGCAGCTCGCCGTTGCTGACGAGATAGAAGCCTGTCCACCAGAAATCCATCGTCGTGTGTATGGCTGCCGACACGTTGGCAAGTATGCCTGTCGCATTGCTCTCGCCGTCTATCAGCGATGCTATCTGCCGATAGAGCATATCATACTTTTCTTCTTTTATCTTGTCCATAATCTTCGCAAATGTAATAAAAAACTGACTAACAATAAAAAAAACAGCATTGTTTTTGCTGTTTCAACAAAAATAAACTATCTTTGCCGTATGAAAACACTTCGGAACATTATAATTGCTGTTGTGGCAATGGTTTCCATTCCAGCGACGGCTGACGATTTTGAGTGGCTCACAGTGATGTTCAACGACGGAACTGAGACCGACATGAGTCTCAGCGACTTTACAAGCATCACGTTTGCCGAAGGAAACATGACGTTCAACAATGGCGACAATGCCGTAAAGACATTCGATACAAAGGAACTGAAGCGAATGTTCTTCAAGGCAGATGAGACTGCTGTTGACAATGTTGTTTACAATTTGTCTGACGATGTTGTCATTGCTACGACGTCGGGTCTGGTTGTCGGCAACAGCGTGAGCGACCTCGACAAGCTGCCAAGAGGTATCTATATCGTTAAGAGTGGTCAGACTGTCAGAAAGATTGTCAGAAAGTAAGCACGCAGGGCGTCTGCTTACTTGTCGGTCATAGCCTCGCCGACCATGTTGGTGAGGCTTATAAAATCTTCTATTGTCAGTTGTTCGGGGCGTCGGGTCATGATGTCCTGCTCGAAAAAGGCTGCCGGCGGCTGGCTGGCAGACGGGAAAATCTGTTTCAGGGAGACGCGCAGCATCTTCCTGCGTTGCCCGAAAGTTGTTTTCACGATGCGTTTGTAGAGCGATTCGTCGCAGCCCAGTGAGGTGCGCGAGTTGCGGGTCATCCTTATTACGGCGCTTTTTACTTTTGGCGGTGGATTGAAAACATGTTCGTCGACAGTAAAGAGGTATTCCACGTCGTACCACGTCTGTATCATCACCGACAGTATTCCGTAAGCCTTGCAGCATGGTTCCGATGCTATGCGCAGTGCCACTTCGCGCTGTATCATGCCTGTGCAGCAGGGTATGAGGTCGTGGAAGTCGAGCATCTTGAAGAATATCTGCGACGATATGTCGTATGGATAGTTGCTTGTCAGCACAAACTGCTGTCCGTCGAACAGTTCGCTCAGGTCCATGCGGAGGAAGTCGCCGCCGATGATTTTGCCTTGCAGTTTCGGATAGTTCTCGTTCAGGTAAGCCACGCTTTCCCTGTCTATCTCCACCACGCGCAGCTCGCGGGGCTTCTCAATGAGGTATTGCGTCATCACTCCCATGCCTGGACCAACCTCGAGCACGGGCAGGTCGGGACATGCGTCTACGGTGTCGGCAATGCGCTGGGCAATGCTCAGGTCGGTCAGGAAGTGCTGGCCGAGATTCTTTTTGGGGCGGACTTGCTTCATGTGTGTTACGGTTTACGAATGCAAAAATAACATTTTCCCGACAAATATATTGTTTTTTCAGTGTTTAATTCATAGTTTTTGCTTACTTTTGCACGCTCTTACAGAGAATTTATGTTAATATGTGATGAAAATCACGCGTTCTTTTTTTATTATTAAACTGAAAAAACAAGAGAAATGAGAAAGATTTTTTCCCTAACCATCGCTTTGGTGGCAGCTTTTTTTGCAAACACTTCCGACTATTCGTCGGCAAATGCTCAAAACGTACAGTTGCATTATGATTTAGGCCACAGCGTCGACGACGAGCTCTCAGCGCGTCCGTCAGTAACAACAACTGTCGAGATGTTTCGTCCCGACAAGTTTGGAAGCACGTTCTTCTTTGTCGACATCGACTATTTCACCGACGGTGTGGCTGGTGCCTACTGGGAGGTTGCGCGCGAGTTCAACATCAGTCGCAAGTTGCCGTTTGCCGTACATGTAGAATACAACGGCGGCGTGGCTTCGAGTCAGATCAACGACATGTCGACCCGTTTCCAGCATGCCGCTCTCGTGGGAGGCGCATGGAACTGGCACAGTGCCGACTTTTCGAAGACGCTGTCGCTGCAAGCCATGTACAAGCACTACTTCAAGGGGCAGCACGCATGGAACGAGCAGTTCTCGTCGTTTCAGCTGACAGCCGTCTGGGGCATGCAGTTCTACAACAGGATGTTTACCTTTTCCGGCTTTGCCGACACATGGTATGACCCGAATGTGAACGGAAAGATGGTCTTCCTTGCCGAGCCTCAGCTGTGGTTCAACGTCTACAGCCTGCCGTCGTGCGAGGACATCAAGCTGAGCGTGGGCACAGAAGTGGAGCTCAGCAACAATTTCGTATGGACAAAGTCGGGACAGAACAACCGATTCTTTGCTGTTCCTACGATAGCAGCCAAGTGGACTTTCTAAGCTGAAAGCATACAGAAAGCGCACGTCAGGACAATGTCTGGGCGTGCGCTTTGTTGTTGATTTTCAGTAGGATAAGCCGCCTTTGCGTATTGGTGGTGCTTCGCGTAAGCGCGGGCGGTCAGTCCTCTTCCTGTCCCTGTTTTCATGTCGTAAAACTACAGATAATTCGTAATGTCGTGACAGGTATTCTGTCACGTCGTTACAGACTATCTGTAACACTATTACAAGGTGCTTGTAAAAGGATTACAAAAAAGCGGTAATCATTTCTGTAATTATTGATTAGCCGCTTTTTTGTTGTTTGTCGTTGTCTCTGAGCTATTTGCCGATGCAGTGGTATTCAAATCCTTCGTGCTTCAGTTCGTTGGCATCGTAGATGTTTCTGCCGTCGATGATGAGCGGATTCTTCATTGTGCGCTTCAGCACGCCCCATGTCGGCAGGCGGAACTGTTTCCACTCTGTCAGCATCAGCAGTGCGTCGGCATTGAGGGCAGCATCGTACATGTCGTTGGCATAGTACACCGTGTCGCCTATGCGTCGCTTGCATTCGTCCATAGCCACTGGGTCGTACACGCGCACGTCGCATCCTGCCTTCTTCAGCAGGTCTATCACAACCAGCGATGTAGCCTCGCGCATGTCGTCGGTCTCAGGCTTGAAAGCCAGTCCCCACAGTGCTACGGTCTTGCCCTGCAGCTCTCCGTCGAAGTATTGCGACAGTTTGTTGAATACAACTCTCTTCTGCTGCTCGTTGACATCTTCCACCGCTTTCAGCACTTTCATCTCATATCCCTTGCTCTCGGCAGTCTTTATCAGTGCCTTGACGTCCTTAGGGAAGCAGCTTCCGCCGTATCCGCAGCCCGGATATAGGAACTTTCTGCCTATGCGGGTGTCTGAGCCGATACCCTTTCTGACCATTTCTGCATCGGCGCCGACTATCTCGCAGAGGTTGGCAATGTCGTTCATGAAGCTGATGCGCGTAGCCAGCATCGAGTTGGCAGCATATTTTATCATCTCTGCAGACGGTATGTCGGTGAAGATAACTCTGAAGTTGTTGATGAGGAACGGTCTGTACAGCTTTGTCATCAGGTCTTTCGCACGTTCCGACTCAACGCCCACGACAACGCGGTCGGGCGACATGAAGTCCTTGATGGCTGCGCCTTCCTTCAGGAATTCAGGGTTTGAGGCAACGTCGAAAGGTATGTCCTCGCCCCTGCGCTTCAGCTCCTCCTGTATTGTTTCCTTGACTTTCCTTGCCGTACCGACAGGCACTGTCGACTTCGTAACGAGTATGGTGTATTTCTTTATGTTCTGTCCGAATTGTCGAGCCACCTGCAATACATACTTCAAATCGGCTGAGCCGTCCTCGTCGGGAGGCGTGCCGACGGCGCTGAACACCATCTCTACGTCGTCGATGACTTCTGTCAGGTCGGTCGTAAAGCGAAGCCTGCCCTCGTTGTAGTTTCTCAGTACCATCTCGTTGAGTCCCGGCTCGTAGATAGGAATGTCGCCTGCCTTGAGGCGCTCTATCTTCTTCTCGTCGATGTCAACGCATGTTACATTCACTCCCATTTCAGCGAAACATGTTCCGCTGACCAGACCTACATATCCGGTTCCTACTATAGCTATGTTCATATCTATGTATTTTTATGTATACCTTATTATATATTATATAACTCTAAATAGCGTTTTTTATTGTCTGCTGCCGATAATTTTGCGCACGGTCTCTATTATCGTGTCGATACCGGCCAGCCTGTCTTCCTCCGAGAGACTGACACGGATGTCGGGCTCGATACCGCCTTCAGTGCTGTTTTTATCGACATCGAACATCGGACATGCCGAAAATCTCACTCCCCAGCCGTTGGGCAGCTCGTTGGTCAGTGGCATTCCGCCGCCGCCACCGGTCTTGTCACCTACAACGACGACGTTGTCCATCTGCCGCATGTACTTCACGAACTCGTTGGCAGCACTGAAAACCGAGCGGTTGGTCAGTATGTAGACTTGCTTCTGCCACCTTACGCCGTCGGCAGGCGATATGTGCTGTTCCTCAAAATCGGAGAAATCGCCGTGTCCCTTGCCCGTCTTGTGCTTCATGTAGCCCACCAGTCGCTTCTCGTTGGTAAACCTTTCTGCCAGCTTTTCCGCTTCCGTCAGCAGTCCGCCACCGTTGTTTCTGACATCTATTATCAGTGCGTTGCACGGCGCAAGATACATCATTATCTGGTCGAGGTTGCCGTTGCCGAAGCCGCTTGAGAACGTGCTGCAACGTATATAGCCTGTGTTGTCGTCGAGCCTGCGGTATTTCAGGCTCCCGGCTATGCGGTAGTCGGTGCCGAGATAGCGGCGCTCGAGCGAGTCGGAGAAATTCTTTGCGTAGTTCTCCTGCCACGACCAGTTGCGTGCCATGTCAAAAGTGGAGTAGAGGTTGACGTGTCCGTCGCGCAGTTCCGACAGCATGTTTGCCATCACCTCAAACAGTTGCGACTGCGACATGTTGCCGTTGATTTGCTTCGAGTACCTGTCGTGCACCTCGTTCCAGTCAACTCCGTATGCCGCCTGCTTCTCCTCGAAGAAACAGTAGTGCTCGTCCATGATGTGCCACAGTGCCTCGAAGTTGCCGCGCGCAGACGTGTCGTACTCGTCGACATCGATGCAGGCAGCAAGACCGAGCAGCAGAAACAGGAACAATGGCAGATGTTTTTTCATACTTTAATGTCGTTATAACTGTTTTGTGTAGCCTATCATGAACGCATGTTCGTAGCTGTGATATTTCAGTTCGTTGATTTTGCTTTGCCGATAGTTGCCAAGATAGCCTACGCGGATGTAGCTCTTGTTTACGGGGAAATCAAGAGTGAGTTGCTGGCGCAGGCTCGGCGTACTGACAAAAGTGGAAATATTGAAGTTGTGAAGTGCGTTGTCTTGCGATATTTCGTAGTACGACTGTCCGTATTTCGGCGAGAAAACAAATCCGAGAACGGGCGTACTGACGTTGTATCGCAGTATGCTTTTCTTCTTGAGAATGTTGAAAGTAAATATAGCTTCGGCTTCCGGCTTCAGCTGAATACCTGTCCGCAACTGTGCCGGATTGTTCTGGTTGCGCATGTTGTAGGCACCTCCGACGCTTGCCTCTGCTGCTCCTCCGCAGCCGAGCAAGAGCCTGCCTTCAGCCAAAGTCCAGTCGTGAGTGAGCGAAAACTGATAGCTGACAGCCATTTCGAGCGTCGTGTTGTTGTCAGCCCTGTTGCTCATAGATGCGAAATCTATGCCTACGAGCGATTTCCAAGCCCATCTGTCCCACTTGGTCATACGTTGTGTTTCGGTCGTGAAAGCCATGTCGAAACCCGAATAGTGTTCTGCCGACAGGTAGGTGTCGAGGAATTGCCTGCTGCCGAAAGCCACTGCCAGAGAACGGTGGGGCACTATGGAGTCTTGCGCCGTCGTGGTTGACAGGCACATTGTCAGTATTGTACAGATGATGTATATACGTTTTACCATAGTGTTGAGATGATATGCAGCCTTTGTATCGTTAGAAATCCAGTGTCGTCTGTACTGCATTGCCGTCGTTTTTCTTGTTATTGTTGTTCTCCGGCTCGTCGGCATACTCATGCGGCGTTGGCGTTTCGTCGTTTCCGTCAGTGTCTTCAGCCTGCGTGTTTGCCGTGTCTTCAGATTCGAGGTCGGCTTCCGGCTCCTGGCTATTGTCGTCTTCCGGCTCGTTTACAGGCTCCGGTTCCGGCTCTGGGAAGCGTGTAGGCTCCAGCTCTTCTATGGTGTCTACGTCGAAGGTCGTTATGCGTTTGCCCTTTGCCTTAAACCTCTTTACACCTATGAAACTGTCTACGTCTATTTCCAAAGCTGGTCGGTCGGCATCTTCGCCCTTGAATGTTACCTGCAAACGCGGGTAGACCACGTCGGTCAGTATGAGCAGCTGCGAGTTCGGATTCTCGCCCAGCATGTTCTGGTGGCGTTTCGATGCTTCCATGCAGAAGCGTTTGACGTATGGGTAGTTGTCGTTGTCGGCATCGTAGAGCACAGCCGTCCACACTTTGTTCTCGTCCCATTTCTCTATGCGGTCGATAGTGTCCTCATAGTGGTTGTTGACATCTATATTAGACAGGTAGAACTCTCCGTTTTTCAGCACTACGAGTATTGCCTCGTTGTCGCTGAACTCTCCGAGATATGTTCCGCGCTCCTCATAGTTCAGTCTGTTGACGTCGGTGTCAAACCATACCTTCCTGCCTCCGAGAGTTGAGTGTCCGTGCGATTTCAGGTCGATGCGGCTGACTGGTTTCTTTGTCAGTATGTTTCCCTTCGAGTTTCGTCCCTTGACGAGTACGTCGGCGAAACTGCGTTCCATGTAGACATTCGACTTTCCGTTTTTCGCATGGCTGTTGTCGAGCGTAATCTTGATAACCTCCGCCTCGCCGTTGGCGTTTGCCGTGAAGTAGAGCACTCTTGAGCCTGGTGTTCCCATAGTCATGTCGTATTCCTTGTCGCGCTGTATGGATTCCACGGTAAAGCGCTTTATGTAGCATGTGCCCTGCTTTCCGTCGCGATAGACTACGTTGTATATCGTTCGTTTGTCGTTGCGTTTCCACACTTGTACGTGCTTTACGTTCTTTCCGACAAACAGTTTCTCTGCCACGCGCGTAACCTTGTATCTGCCGTCGCGGTAGAAGATGATGATGTCGTCGAGGTCGGAGCAGTTGCATACGAACTCGTCTTTCTTCAGTCCTGTGCCTACGAAGCCTTCCTGACGGTTGATGTACAGCTTGTAGTTAGCCTCTGCCACTTTCGCAGCCACGATTGTCTCGAAGTTTCTCAGTTCGGTCAGTCGCTCGCGTCCCTTGCCGTATTTTGCCTTGATGTGTTCAAACCATTTCACCGTAACGTCGGTAAGGTGTGCGAGGTCATACTCTATCGACTTTATCTCGTCGCGCATGCGTTGCATTGCGGCTTCTGCCTTGTCCTTGTTGAACTTCAGTATGCGTTGCATCTTTATCTCCATGAGCCTCAGGATGTCGTCTTTCGTTACTTCGCGAATCATCTGCGGATAGAATGGTGTGAGTCGCTCGTCTACGTATTCGCATGCTGCATCCATTGTCGCAGCGTTTTCGAATGGTCGTCCCTTGTATATGCGCTCCTCGATGAAGATGCTTTCCAGCGATGCAAAGTGCAGACTCTCAAGCAGTTCGTTGCGACGTATTTCCAGTTCCCTGCCGATGAGTTGCTTTGTCTGCATGGCAGAGTGGCGTAGCACGTCGCTGACTGTGGTAAACTTAGGCTTGTTGTTCTCTATCACGCAGCAGTTTGGCGACAGGCTTATCTCGCAGTCGGTGAAGGCATAGAGCGCATCGATTGTCTTGTCTGGCGAAATGCCCGAAGCAAGATGTATCTGTATCTCCACCTCCGCAGCCGTCAGGTCTTCCACCTTGCGAGCCTTTATCTGTCCTTTTTCTATTGCCTTTGTGATAGAGTTGATGAGGCTTTCCGACGTTTTCGAGAACGGCAGTTCCCTGATGACAAGTGTCTTGCCGTCGAGTTTTTCTATCTTAGCCCTCACTTTCAGTTGTCCGCCACGCTCGCCGTCGTTATATCTCGCCACGTCGATGCTGCCGCCCGTTGGGAAGTCGGGATACAGCATGAACGGCTCGCCGCGCAGGCTGCTTGCAGCTGCATCGCACAGTTCGCAGAAGTTGTGAGGCAGAATCTTTGTCGACAAGCCTACGGCAATGCCTTCGGTACCCTGTGCCAGCAGCAGCGGAAACTTTACCGGCAGCGTTATAGGCTCACGGTTTCTGCCGTCGTACGACATCTGCCACTCTGTGGTCTTCGGATTGAACACCACTTCCAGCGCAAACTTCGACAGTCGGGCTTCTATGTATCGCGGCGCGGCAGCCTCAGAACCGGTAAGAATGTTTCCCCAGTTACCCTGAGTGTCGACAAGCAAGTCCTTTTGTCCTATCTGCACCAGAGCGTCGCCGATGGAAGCATCGCCGTGAGGATGAAACTTCATCGTGCTTCCCACGATGTTGGCAACCTTGTTCAGTCGACCGTCGTCCATGAGGTACATGGTGTGCAGGATGCGTCTCTGCACAGGCTTCAGTCCGTCCTCGATGTGCGGCACCGCACGGTCGAGAATCACCGAAGATGCATAGTCCAGAAACCAGTTTCTGTACATGCCGCCCAGATGATGCACCGCAGCAGCATCAAAGCGACCTATATTTCTGGCTACCTCTGTGCCACTGTCTGTCATGTTTGCGTCGTCGACGAAACCGTCGTTCATATTCTCATCCTCACTCATATATTATACAGTGTTTATATTACAACTTTGCGTTTCTGCCGACAAAGTTACGAAAAAAGCTTGTAAAGAACAACGGATTTTGGAAGATTAACGCAATTCGACCGTAAATAAAGGCATTTAGGGGAAAATCGAGGAAGTTCAAAAATCGGGATTACGCAAATTTGGGAGGATTGATGAAGAAGTTAGGTTGCCAAATCGTAACCCAATTGAAGACTTTGAAGACGAGGAAAGCGATAACGCAAATCGGAGCAAAACGGCGCACCTTTCACCGCACCTTCTTCACAAGTTTCTTATTCCGCAAACTGCTACATTTTGCATAGCGATGGATGCCAAAAGAAATAGTAGTTTTGCAGCCAAAATTAAAAACGAAGTAAGAAACATGAGAAGTACTTTTAACATTCTGTTCTATGTGAACAAGAGTAAGGAGAAGAATGGTGTGGTGCCAGTAATGGGTAGAGTGACGATTAACGGCACTCAGAGCCAGTTCAGTTGTAAGAAGACAATCCCGCTTGACATGTGGGACGTGAAGGGCAATTGTGCCAAGGGCCGTAGCAAGGAGGCATTGCAGATTAACCGAGAACTGGATAACATCAAGGCGCAGATCATCAAGCATTATCAGCATCTTTCGGATAGGGAGGCTTTTGTGACGGCAGAGATGGTGCGCAATTCCTATCAGGGATTTGGCAGCGAGTATGAAACGCTTCTGAGTGCTTTCGACAAAGACATTGCCAACCAGAAGAAGCGTGTGGGCAAGAACAGGGCCGCAAGCACTCTTTGGGCTATGGAGCGTTCGCGGAAGGATGTGGCAGAATTCATCCAGTCGCACTACCGTCGCACGGATATGTCGATGTTGGAACTGACGCCAGAGTTCATCAAGGACTTTGCCGCTTACCTCAGTACAGACCGAGGACTGGCTAACGGCACTATCTGGCAGCGGTGTATGTGGCTGAAGGGTGTTGTAATGAGGGCGCACTATAACGGAAAGATTCCCCGTAACCCGTTCGCCCAGTTCCACATTAGCCCCAACTGTAAGGAAAGGGAGTTCTTGACTGAGGGCGAACTGAAAGCCGTCGTAACCCATGAGTTCGAGGATGACAATCTCGCCTTCGTTCGTGATATTTTTGTATTCGTGTGCTTCACCGCCCTATCGTTCATCGACGTGAAGAACCTGACGACAGATAACATCGTGGATATCAACGGTGATAAGTGGATTATCAGCAAGCGACACAAGACCAACATCCCCTTCCAAGTGAAGCTGATGGACGTACCCTTGCAGATTATCGATCGCTACAAGCACCTACAGGAAGACAAACTGGTGTTCGGCAAGATGAACTACTGGTCGATGTGCAAGAAGCT